>Ga0081455_10006029_pt1 | contig 13133 bp, 22 predicted proteins | sample TabmetS3T2R1_FD_70207 | JGI IMG/M metagenome (GOLD analysis project Ga0081455, IMG submission 70207) | Tabebuia heterophylla rhizosphere microbial communities from the University of Puerto Rico - S3T2R1 | ecosystem: Host-associated > Plants > Roots > Rhizosphere ... | reverse complement strand
GATCTACCGCTCCTTCGACTGGGGGCGGCTGGCCCGGTTCCACGTCATCGACACCCGCCAGTACCGCACCGACCAGCCCTGCGGCGACGGCGCCGGGCCCACCTGCCCGGAGCGCACCGACCCGACCCGGACCATCCTCGGGCCCGAGCAGGAGGCGTGGCTGGGCACGGGCCTGGCCGACTCCCGGGCCACGTGGGACGTGCTCGCCAACCAGGTCATCATGACGTCGATGCAGCTGGCCGGCTCGGTCTACAACCGCGACCAGTGGGACGGCTACGCCGCGGCCCGGTCCCGCCTCCTGGCGCAGATGCGGGCCGGCGACGTCGAGAACGCCGTGGTCCTGACCGGCGACGTCCACGCCGGTGGCGTCGGCGACCTGGTTGGCGAGGACCCGGACGGCAGCCCGGCCACCGAGGTCTTCGGTACCGAGTTGGTCGGCGGGTCGATCAGCTCGCGCTTCGACGAGGCGCTGGCTGACATCGCCGAGCAGCTCATCGGCGCGCTGCCCCACGTGCGCTTCGTCGACGTCCGCCGGCGGGGGTACATGGTGTGCGACGCCACCGAGTCCGAGCTTGTCACCCGGTTCCAGGTGGTCGACTCCACGGCGACGCCCGACGCGCCCGTGTACACCGCGGGCTCGTGGACGACCCTGGCGGGCATCCCCGGGGTCCAGGTCTGACCGGGGGCTACGGCAGGGTCAGGATCTCCGGGCCGTCGTCAGTGACGGCCACCGTGTGCTCCCAGTGGGCGGCGCGGGCGCCGTCGGTGGTGACCACGGTCCAGCCGTCGGGCAGCACGGCGGTGGTGTCGGTGCCGGCCGACACCATGGGCTCGACCGCGAACACGTCGCCGGCCGCCACCCGCTTGCCGCGTCCCCGGCGCCCGACGTTGGGGACATCGGGCGGCTCGTGCATGGCGGTGCCGATCCCGTGGCCCACGTAGTCGCGCACCACCCGGAACCCGGCCCGCTCGACGGTGGACTGCACCGCCGAGCCGAGGTCGCCCAGCCGGGACCCGGGCAGCAGCTGGGCGATGCCCGCGTCCAGGGCGCGGCGCGTCACGTCGATGAGGCGCTGGTCTGCGGCGCTGATCTCCCCGATCCCGGCGGTGAAGGCGGCGTCACCGTGGTAGCCGTCGACGATGGCCCCGCAATCGATGGAGATGATGTCGCCCTCGGCCAGCGCCTGGCCGTCGGGGATGCCGTGCACCACCACGTCGTTGCGGCTGGCGCAGATGACCGCGGGATAGCCGTGGTAGCCGAGGAAGTTGGAGCGGGCCTTGCGGTGGTGCAGCACCTCGCGCCCGATGGCGTCGAGCTCGAGCAGCGTGACCCCGGGGCGCAACGCGTCCCGGATGCGCTCGTGCATCTCGGCCACGACCCGACCGGCTCGCCGCATCGTGCGGATCTCCTCGACCGACCGCCGGCCCATGCCGCGGATATTAGGAGCCGCGGCGGACGTCGATGACGGTGACGAGGCGGTCGAGCACCACTTCGGTGGAGCCGAAGCCGTCGATGATCTCGAGCATGCCCCGCTCGCGGTACCAGGTGATGAGCGGCGCCGTCTTGACCTCGTACTCGGACAGGCGCCGCTCGATGGCGGCTGGCTTGTCGTCGTCGCGCTGGACCACGTCGCCGCCGCAGTTGTCGCACACCCAGCCGTACTTGGGCGGTGTGCTGGTCGAGTAGTTGGCGCCGCAGTCGTTGCACATGCGCCGGCCGGCCAGGCGCGACAGCACGACCTCCCGGTCGACGTCGAGGTCGATGACCACGTCGAGCGGCCGGGTGACGGTGATCTTGGCCAGGGCCTCGGCCTGGTCGACCGTGCGCGGGAACCCGTCGAGGATGTAGCCCCGCATGGTGGTGTCGCCCTGGTCGAGCCGCTCCTCGACGATGCCGATCATGATGTCGTCGGGCACGAGCTCGCCCTCCGCCATCAGCTCGGCGGCCTTGCGGCCGAGGTCGGTGCCTTCCCGGACCGCGGCCCGGAGCATGTCGCCGGTGGAGATGTGGGGGACCACGTAGTGGCGGGACAGCCGGACGCACTGGGTGCCCTTGCCAGCTCCCTGGCGTCCCAGCATGACCATGCGCACCCCACGGGTCATTGCAGGAAGCCTTCGTAGTTCCGCATCATCAGCTGGCTGTCGATCTGCTTCATCGTCTCGAGGGCGACGCCCACGGCGATGAGGATCGAGGTGCCGCCGAACGCGAAGGCCTGGACGTCGGCGAACGCGAGCAGCAGTGACGGCAGCAGGGCGATGGCCGCGATGAACAGCGCGCCGGGCAGGGTGATGCGGGCCAGGATGCGGGCCAGGTACCGCTCGGTCTGCGGCCCCGGCCGGATGCCCGGGATGAAGCCACCCTGCTTGCGGATCGTGTCCGCCTGCTGGTGCGGGTCGAAGGCGATGGCGGTGTAGAAGTAGGCGAACCCGATGATGAGCAGGCCGTACACCACGAGGTGCAGCGGCGCCGTCTGGTTCACGAGGTGGTCGTCCACCCATTCCTGCACGCCGACGCCCCAGCTGCCCGGCTCGGACGGCAGCACCTGGGTGAGCAGCAGGGGCAGGTACAGCATCGAGCTGGCGAAGATGATCGGCACGACGCCGGACTGGTTGACCTTGAGCGGGATGTAGGTGTTCTGGCCGCCGTACATGCGCCGGCCCACGACCCGCTTGGCGAACTGCACCGGGATGCGGCGCTGCCCGTTCTCCACGATGACGATGCCCACGAGCACCACGAGGAACAGGAAGACCAGCGGTATCAGCAGCCCGAGGCCCTTGGTGGCATAGATCTGCCCGAACTGGGACGGGATGGACGAGACGACGCTGGAGAAGATCAGCAGCGACATGCCGTTGCCGATGCCGCGCTGGGTGATGACCTCGCCCATCCACATCAGCAGCGCGGTGCCCGCCGTCAGCACCAACACCACCAGCAGCACCCGTGGCGGGGTGAAGGGGTGCAGCACGTCGATGTTGGTGGGGTTGTTGGCCCCGCCCAGCAGCCCGCCGCCGCCGTTGTGGAACAGGAACGCCAGCGCGGTGGACTGGAGGATGGCGATGGCCACCGTCAGGTAACGGGTCCACTGGGTGATCTTGCGCTGGCCGATCGCCCCCTGCTGCTGCCATTCCTCCAGCTTGGGGATCACCACCGTCAGGATCTGCATGATGATCGAGCTGGTGATGTAGGGCATCACGCCCAGCGCGAAGATGGCGAAGTTGGTCAGCCCCTGGCCCGAGAAGAGCTGCATGTAGGCGAGGATCCCGCCCGACTCCTCGGACTGCCGCTTCAGGGACGCGATGGCATCGAGGTCGATCCCCGGCGCCGGGATGAACGAGCCCAAGCGGTAGATGGCGATGATCGCCAGCGTGAACACGATCTTGTTCCGCAGGTCGGCGACCCTGAACATGTTCCGCAGGCTGGAAAGCACGATTGTTCCCCTTCGGCGGCTTCGGTCCGGCGCTGGCGCAAGCGGCGATCGAGTACGCCAGTCTTGCCGGTGGCGGCCGCCGGAGCGCAATCGCGCGGCGGACCTGGGCTGCTAGCTGATACCTAACGGTTGGCGAACTGGTTGCCCTTGGCCGGCGGGCGACGGTCGCCCCACGGCTTGGGCAGGACCTCGACGCTACCCCCCGCCCCGGTGATGGCCGCCTCGGCCGCCTTGGAGAAGGCGTGGGCCTTGACGGTCACCTTGCGGGTCAGCTCGCCGCGGCCCAGCACCTTGACCAGCGCGCCCTTGTGGGTGAGGCCCTTGGCGTGCAGGGCCTCGGGGGTGATCTCGTCCAGCTCGGACGCCTCGATGGTGTCGAGGTTGATGGCCTGGTACTCGACCCGGAACGGGTTGTTGAAGCCCTTGAGCTTGGGGATGCGCATGTGCAGCGGCATCTGCCCGCCCTCGAAGTTGCGGGCCACCGTGCTGCGGGCCTTCTGGCCCTTGGTGCCGCGGCCGGCGGTCTTGCCGCCCTTGCCGCCGATGCCCCGGCCCACCCGCTTGCGGCCCTTGGTGGACCCGGGCGCGGGCACGAGGTCGTGGACCTTGATGGTCATGACTACGACTCCTCGTCGGAGATGACGCGCACGAGATGGGGGACGCGGGCGATCATGCCGCGGATCTCGGGGCGGTCGGGCAGCGTGTTGGTCTTGCCGATGCGGCCCAGGCCGAGGGCGCGCAGCGTCCCCTTGTGCTTGGGCTTGACGCCGATGGCCGAGCGGACCTGGGTGACGGTGATGTCCGCCATCAGACCGCCTCCGGCTCCATCCGGGAGCGCTCGCTCTCGCGGTAGGCCTGCACCAGCGCAGGGGGGAACAGCTCCTCGGGCGACTTGCCGCGCAGCTTGGCCACCTCGTCCGGGCGCTTGAGCGCCTTGAGCCCGGAGATGGTGGCCCGGGCCACGTTGATGTGGTTGGACGAGCCCAGCGACTTGCACAGCACGTCGCGGATGCCCGCCTCCTCCAGGATGGCGCGCGCCGCCCCGCCGGCGATGACGCCGGTACCGGGAGCCGCGGGCTTCATGAACACCCGCCCGGCGCCCATCTCGCCCACCACCGGGTGGACGATGGTGGTGCCGGCCAGCGCCACCTTGAACAGGTTCTTGCGGGCCTCCTCGGTGCCCTTCTGGATGGCGAGGGGCACCTCCTTGGCCTTGCCGTAGCCGAGGCCGACCCGGCCGTTGCCGTCGCCGATCACCACCAGGGCGGTGAAGCTGAAGCGCCGGCCGCCCTTGACCACCTTGGCGACGCGGTTGATGTTGATGACCCGCGACTCGTGCAGCGTGGCGTCGCCCGAGGCGCGGGGGTTCTCGCGAGGCTCGCGGGGCTGGCGGTCGCGGGGACCGCGGCCGCCGCCGCCACCAGATCCGTTGGGCATCTAGAACTCCAGTCCTGCTTCGCGGGCTCCCTCGGCCACGGCCGCGACCCGGCCGTGGTAGAGGAACCCGCCGCGGTCGAACACGACCCTCTCGACGCCGGCGTCCTTGGCGCGCTCGGCGACGAGGCGGCCGACGGCGGCCGCGGCGTCCTTGTTGGACGAGCCGTCGCGGAGCGACGACTCGTGGGTCGAGGCCGACGCCAGCGTGCGGCCGGCGCGGTCGTCGATCACCTGGGCCGAGACGTGGCGGTTCGACCGGAACACGGCCAGGCGGGGCCGCTCGGCCGTGCCCCGCACCTGCTTGCGCACCCGGGCGTGGCGCCGGATGCGAGCATCACGCTTCTGCTTGGCGCTGCTGCTCATGTCGACTACTTCCCGGCCTTTCCGGCCTTGCGCTGCACGTACTCGCCGGCGTAGCGGACACCCTTGCCCTTGTAGGGCTCGGGCTTGCGCCACGCCCGGATGTCCGCGGCCACCTGGCCGACGGTCTCCTTGTCGATGCCAGACACGACGATCCGGTTGGGGGCGGGCACCTCGAAGGTGACGCCGTCCGGGGCGGTGATGCTGACGGGGTGGCTGAACCCGAGGGCCAGCTCCATGGCGCCCGGGCCCTTGGCGGTGGCCCGGTAGCCGACGCCCACGATCTCCAGCTCCTTGCGGAAGCCCTGGGTGACGCCGAGCACCATGTTGTTGACCAGGGACCGCACCAGGCCGTGCATGGCCCGGTTCTGGCGCTCGTCGTCGGGGCGCTCCACCACCAGGTTCTCGCCGTCCTGGCGGACGGTGATCACGCCGGGGATGTCGCGCTCCAGGGAGCCCTTGGGGCCCTTGACGGTGATGTGCGCGCCCGAGATGGCGACGTCGACGCCGCTGGGCACGGGGATGGGGGCCTTGCCGATTCGGGACATGTCAGATCACCACACGTAGCAGAGGACCTCGCCGCCGACCTTGCGCCTGCGCGCCTCGCGGTCGGACAGCAGTCCCTGGCTGGTCGAGATCACGGCCACGCCCAACCCGCCGAGGACCCGCGGGACCTTGGTCGAGGGCGAGTAGACGCGCAGGCCCGGCTTGGACACGCGCTTCAGGCCCGAGATGGTGCGGGCGCGGTCGGCGGAGTACTTCATCCTCACGTGGAGGGTCTTGCCCGGCTTGTCGGGGTTCTCCTCCACGTCGAACGCCTCGATGTAGCCCTCGGTGGCCAGGACGCCCGCGAGGGCCTCCTTGAGCTTGGAGGACGGCATCCGCACGTCATCGTGCATCGCGATGTTCGCGTTGCGGATGCGCGTGAGCATGTCGGCGATGGGGTCGGTCATGGTCATGTGCGGCCTCCCCTCACCAGCTCGCCTTGGTGACGCCGGGCAGCTCGCCGGCGTGGGCCAGCTCGCGCAGGCAGACGCGGCACAGCCCGAACTTGCGGAACACCGCGCGCGGGCGGCCGCACCGCCGGCACCGGGTGTAGGACCGCACCTTGAACTTGGGCTTGCCCTGCTGCTTGTTGATGAGCGCTGTCTTCGCCATGGCTTACTGACCCTCGCGCTTGAACGGGAACCCCATGGCCAGCAGCAGGGCACGACCCTGGTCGTCGCTGCCGGCGGTGGTGACGATGGTGATGTCCATGCCCCGGGGCTGATCGATGTTGTCGTAGTCGACCTCGGGGAACACGAGCTGCTCCGTGAGGCCGAAGGTGTAGTTGCCGTTGCCGTCGAACGACCGGGGGTTGAGGCCCCGGAAGTCCCGGATGCGGGGGATGGCGATCGAGATCAGCCGGTCCATGAACTCCCACATGCGGTCGCCCCGCAGGGTGACCTTGGCGCCGATGGCGTTGCCCTCGCGCAGCTTGAAGCCGGCGATGGAACGCTTGGCCCGGGTGATGACCGGCTTCTGGCCGGCGATGGTGGTGAGGTCGCGCACCGCCCCCTCCAGCAGGGAGGCCTGGGCGGTGGCGGCGCCGACGCCCATGTTGATCACGACCTTCTCCAGCCGCGGCACCTGCATGACGTTGCTGAGGCCGAGCTCGCCCTTGAGCTGGTCGCGCAGCGTCTCGTGGTACCGGACCTTGAGGCGGGGAACGGTGCGTTCCCTTGTGGCGGTGTCACTCACGTGATCTCACCTCCGCACTTCTTGCAGACCCGGACCTTGGCGCCCGAGGGGTCGATCTTGAACCCGACCCGGGTGGGCTTGCCGCACGACGGGCACACCAGCGCCACGTTGGCCACGGGCAGCGGCATGTCCTTGTCGATGATCCCGCCCTGCTGGGTGGTGCGGGTGGGGCGCTGGCTCTTGCGGGCGACGTTCACGCCGTCGACGATCACCTTGCGCTCCCGGGGCAGGGCACGCATGACGTTGCCCTCCTTGCCCCGGTCCTTGCCGGTGAGCACGCGGACCCGGTCGCCCTTGCGAATCTTCAGACCTGGCATCACAGGACCTCGGGGGCGAGAGAGACGATCTTCATGAACCGCTTGTCACGCAGCTCCCGGCCCACCGGGCCGAAGATGCGGGTGCCGCGCGGGTTGCGGTCCGGGTTGATGAGGACGGCGGCGTTCTCGTCGAAGCGGATGTAGCTGCCGTCCGGGCGCCGGCGCTCCTTCTTGGTGCGGACGACGACGCACTTCACGACGTCGCCCTTCTTGACCGAGGCGCCGGGGATGGCGTCCTTGACCGTGGCCACGAAGATGTCGCCGATCGAGGCATAGCGGCGACGTGAGCCGCCCAGGACCTTGATGACGAGCACCTCCTTGGCGCCCGAGTTGTCTGCCACCTTGAGGCGGCTCTCCTGCTGGATCATGGCCTACTTCGCCCTCTCCAGGATCTCGACCAGCCGCCACCGCTTCTGCTTGGACAGCGGGCGGGTCTCGACGATCCGGACCCGGTCGCCCACGCGCAGCTCGTTGTTCTCGTCGTGCGCGTAGAGGCGGCTGGTGCGGACCATCGTCTTCTTGTAGAGCGCGTGGGGCTTGCGGGTGGTGACGGCGACCACGGCGGTCTTGTCCATGGCCGTGGAGGCCACGATGCCCTCGCGCACCTTGCGGGCAGCGCGGTCGCTGGTCCCACCCTTGGCGGCTGAGTCTGCGGCCATCAGGCGTTCTCCTTCTCGATCGCCTCGGCGGCCGCGATCTCGCGGGCCCGCAGCTCGGTCTCGAGCCGGGCGATGTCCTTGCGCACCTGGCCGATGCGCGCGTAGTTGGTGAGCTGACCGGTGGCGAGCTGGAACCGCAGCTTGAACAGCTGGTCCTTGGTGTCCCGCACCTGGTCGAGGAGGGCACCGTCGTCGAGGTCGTGGAACTCGGTCCTGGCCATCAGAGCGCCTCCTCCTTGGCCACGAAGCGGGCCTTGATGGGCAGCTTCTGGATGGCGCGCTCGAGCGCGGCCCGGGCCACCGCGGGGTCCGGGTACGACATCTCGAACATGATCCGGCCCGGCTTGACCACGGCCACCCACATCTCGGGGTTGCCCTTGCCCGAGCCCATGCGGGTCTCGGCCGGCTTCTGGGTGACCGGTTTGTCCGGGAACAGCCGGATCCACACCTTGCCACCACGCTTGATGTGGCGGGTCATGGCGATACGGGCGGCCTCGATCTGGCGGGCGGAGATCCAGCCCGGCTCGAGGGCCTGGATGCCGTACTCGCCGTAGCCCAGGTCGGTGGCCCCCTTGGCCTGGCCGTGCATGCGGCCCCGGTGGTGCTTGCGGTGCGCGACCTTGCGCGGCATCAACATGTCACTCGTCTCCCGGCCGGAAGTGCGGCGTCTCGTGGTGGTCGTGCACCCGGCGCTCGATCTCCTCCTCCTCGGCCAGCAACCGCTCGAGCTCCGGGTCGGCCTCCTTGATGAGGGGCTCGTTCTCCGGGACCTCTTCGGGCGTGTCGGCCGGGCGGCGGCGCCCGGCGGCCGAGGACACGACGCGCTTGCCGCCCGCCTGCCCGCCGGCGCCGGAGGTCTCGCCCACGGCCATGGCGGCCTCGCGGGCGATCTTCTCCTCGCTCTGGGACTTGTAGGGCAGCACGTCGCCCTTGTAGAGCCACACCTTCACGCCGATGCGGCCGGCGGTGGTTCGGGCCTCGCGGAAGCCGTAGTCGATGTCGGCGCGCAGCGTGTGCCGTGGCACCCGGCCCTCGAGGTAGCTCTCGGTGCGCGCCATCTCGGACCCGCCGAGGCGGCCGGAGCACTGGACCTGGATGCCCTGCGCACCAGCCTTCTGGGCGTTCTGCACCGCCCGCTTCATGGCGCGGCGGAAGGCGACCCGGGCAGACAGCTGGTCGGCCACGCCCTGGGCGATGAGGGCGGCGTCGAGCTCGGGCTGCTTGATCTCCTGGATGTTGAGCTGCACCTTCGGGTTGCCGGTGATCTTGGCCAGGCCCGACCGCAGTCGGTCGGCCTCGCTGCCGCGGCGCCCGATGACGATGCCCGGGCGGGCGGTGTGGACGTCGATCCGCAGGCGATCGCGGGTGCGCTCGATCTCGACCCGGCTGATGGCGGCGTGGGGCAGCTCGCTCATCAGGTAGTCGCGGATCTTCCAGTCCTGAATGACGTTGTCGCTGTACTCGTCGCGGTCGGCGAACCAGCGGGACTTCCAGTCGGTGGTGACGCCGAGCCGGAACCCGTAGGGGTTGACCTTCTGACCCATTAGTTCTCGTCGTCCTTTGCCTCGGCGTCGTTTTCTGCCTCCGGCGAAGCTTCGGCGCCTCCGGCACCTCCGCCGCCTCCGGCACTTTCCAAGCCTCGTTCCTCGACGCTCTCGTCGTCCTCGAGGGGCTCGGCTTCGTCGAGCTCGTCTGCCTCGTCGGCCGGGTTCTCGTCAGCGGTGGGCTCGGCCGCCTCTTCCGCCTCCTCGACCATCTCGTCCGTGGGCTCGCCCCCGGCCTCGGCCGCCTCATCGACCTCGGCGTCGGGTTCCTGGTCCTCCGTCGGCTCCTCGGGCGCCACGGTCTCGCCCCGGCTGCGGGCGACGCGGGCCCTGCGGGATTCCTGCGCCCGGCGGCCGCGCCGGCGTGCCGGGGCGGCGGCGGCCTGCCGGGCCTCGACCCGGGCCGCCATCTCGTCGGGCATGGGGCTGACGATGATCGTGATGTGGCAGGTGCGCTTGCGGATGCGCGTGGCGCGGCCGCGGGCGCGTGGACGCCAGCGCTTGAGCGTCGGGCCCTCGTCGGCGTAGCAGGCGGCCACGTACAGGTTGTCGCCGTCGAGCTCGTCGTTGTGCTCGGCGTTGGCGACGGCCGAGCTGAGCACCTTTGCGATGACCACGCTCGGGCCCCGCTCGGTGAACTGCAGCACCTCGGCTGCCTCGCTCACCGGCAGACCCCGGATGAGGTCGAGCACGGCACGCGCCTTGGTCGCCGAGAAGCGGGCGAAGCGCATCTGGGCGCGCGTGCCCGGCCGCTCGTTGGTCTTGGTGCCGACGGCGGTGACCATGGATCAGCGCCTCCCCCGCGCGGTGCGCTCCTGGCCGGCGTGGTACCGGAACGTGCGGGTGGGTGCGAACTCGCCGAGCTTGTGCCCGACCATCGACTCGGTGACGTACACGGGCACGTGCTTCCGGCCGTCGTGGACGGCCACGGTGTGGCCGACCATGTCGGGGATGATCGTCGAGCGGCGCGACCAGGTCTTGATGACCTTCTTCTCGCCCTTGGCGTTGAGCTCGTCGACCTTGCGGAGCAGGTGGTCGTCGACGAACGGGCCCTTCTTCAGAGAACGCGGCATGAGGGTTACCTCCGCGCGCCGCGGGTACGGCGGCGGCGCACGATGAGCTTGTCGGACTGCTTGTTCTTCGGACGTGTGCGGCCCTCGGTCTTGCCCCAGGGCGACACCGGGTGGCGTCCACCCGAGGACTTGCCCTCGCCACCACCGAGGGGGTGATCGACGGGGTTCATGGCCACGCCGCGGGTCTGCGGGCGCACGCCCTTCCAGCGGTTGCGCCCCGCCTTGCCCACCTTGACCAGCTCGTGCTCGGGGTTGCCCACCTCGCCGACCGTGGCGCGGCAGTCGATCGACACCCGGCGCATCTCGGTCGACGGCAGGCGCAGGGTGGCGTACGCACCCTCCTTGGCCAGGAGCACCACGGACGACCCGGCCGAGCGGGCCATCTTGCCCCCGGCGCCGGGCCTGAGCTCGACGTTGTGCACGGTGGTGCCCACGGGGATGTAGCGCAGGGGCAGGGCGTTGCCGGGACGGATCTCGGAGCCCTGGCCCGACTGCAGCATGTCGCCGACGCCGACGTCGCGCGGCGCCAGGATGTAGCGCTTCTCGCCGTCGAGGTAGTGCAGCAGCGCGATGCGACACGACCGGTTGGGGTCGTACTCGATGGCGGCCACCTTGGCGGGGACCCCGTCCTTGTTGCGGCGGAAGTCGACCACCCGGTACCGCTGCTTGTGGCCGCCGCCGCGGTGGCGCGCCGTCTTGCGGCCGTGGACGTTGCGCCCGCCGGTGGCAGGCTTCTTGTCGACCAGCGACCGCTCGGGGCGGCTGCGGGTCAGCTCGGAGAAGTCCGCGACCGTCTGGAACCGGCGGCCGGGGCTGGTGGGCTTGCGCTTGCGGAGTGCCATAGCGGAGCCTCGCCTAATCCTGGAACAGGTCGATCGAATCGCCCTCGACGAGGGTGACGATCGCCCGCTTGGTGTCGGGACGCCGGCCGTAGGTGAACGTGCGCCGGTTGCGCTTGCGCTTGCCGGGGCGGTTGAGGGTGTTCACCTTGGCGACCTTGACGCCGAAGATCTCCTGCACGGCGTCGCGGATCTGCGGCTTGGAGGCGTCGGGGTGGACGGTGAACGTGTAGACGCCCGCCTCCATGAGGGCGTACGACTTCTCGCTCACGACGGGGGCGACGATGATGTCGCGGGCACCGGTCACGTCTCGCCGTCCTTTGCCTCGCTCGAGGCTCCGCCTCGCTCGGCGCTGCCAAGGCCTCGCGCTCCGTCGTCACTGTCGACGACGGCCTTGGCCTCGCTGCCGCTTGCGGAGGGCAGGGATTCCCTTGTGAAGACCACCCAGTCGCTCACGAGCACGTCGTAGGCGTTGAGCTCGCCGGTGGACAGGACGTGGACGTCGGGCAGGTTCCGGAGGCTCTTCCAGGCCGCCTCGTCCTCGCGGGTGAGCACGACCAGGACCCGGCCGTCGACCTTGATCGACGAGAGGATCTCGATCGCCCGCTTGGTGCTGGGTGTGTCGATGCCCCAGTCGTCGAGCACCTTGACCTTGTCGTCGGCCATCCGGTCGGACAGCGCCGACGCCAGCGCCAGCCGGATCATCTTGCGGGGCGTGCGCTGGGCGTAGCTGCGGGGCTTGGGCCCGAGGGCAACCCCGCCGCCCCGCCACTGCGGCGACCGGATCGAGCCCTGGCGGGACCGGCCGGTGCCCTTCTGGCGCCAGGGCTTGGCGCCGCCGCCCCGCACCTCGGCGCGGGTCTTGGTCGACTGGGTGCCGGCCCGGCGCGCCGCCAGTTGGGCGGTCACGACCTGGTGCATGACCGGGACGTTGGGCTCGACGCCGAACAGGGCGTCGTCGAGGTCGACGGAGCCCGAGGCCCGGCCGGTGGGCTTGGTGAGCTTGAGCGTCGCCATGTCAGGCTTCCTTGCCCTTGGCGTCGGCCTTGGCGGCGTCGCGGACGAGGACGACGGAGCCCTTGGGGCCTGGTACCGAGCCCTTGACCAGCAGCAGGTCGCGTTCGGCGTCGGCCTCGACGACCGTGAGATTGAGGGTGGTGGTCTTCTGGCCACCGGATCGGCCCGCCATGCGCGTGCCCCGGAAGACCCTCGAGGGCGTGGCCGCCCCACCGATCGAGCCGGGGGCACGGTGCACCCGGTGGGTGCCGTGGCTGGCGCCGAGGCCGCCGAACCCGTGGCGCTTCATGACGCCGGAGGTTCCCTTGCCCTTGCTGACCGAGGTGACGTCGACCAGCTCGCCCTGTGACAGCAGGCCGACACCGATCTCCTGTCCCACCTCGTAGTCACTGACGTCGTCGAGGCGCAGCTCGACCAGCCTGACCCCGGGCTCGACCCCCGCACGCTCGAACTGGCCGGCGATGGGCTTGGTGAGCTTGGAGGCCTTCTTCTGTCCGAAGGTCACCTGGAGCGCGCTGTACCCGTCGCGCTCGTGCGTCTTGACCTGGACCACGCGGCACGGCCGCACGCGCAGGACGGTGACCGGGACGACGTGGTTCTCGTCGTCCCAGACCTGCGTCATGCCGACCTTCTCGCCGACGATCGCTCTTGTGGCCATGGGGTGCGCGTCTTTCTGTGGCTTGTCACGCGAACGCTCCGCTCGGGATCCCCCGGCGGAGCGC
>Ga0081455_10006028_pt1 | contig 13134 bp, 10 predicted proteins | sample TabmetS3T2R1_FD_70207 | JGI IMG/M metagenome (GOLD analysis project Ga0081455, IMG submission 70207) | Tabebuia heterophylla rhizosphere microbial communities from the University of Puerto Rico - S3T2R1 | ecosystem: Host-associated > Plants > Roots > Rhizosphere ... | reverse complement strand
GGGATGACGTTCGTTGATGGTGCGCTGTTTGCACAAACCGGCAGGAGCCTGCGGGTCGAGCACAATCAGCCCATCGGACTCGTGGCGGAAAACAGCGCCGTGTCCTTGCGCCTGCTTGACGCGAATACAGTCACTATTCAGGTCCTCGCCCTGCGCTTCGATGTCCGGGCGATGTTGATCGGCAAGATCGCCCCTATACTGTGCGACGACACGATTTTGATCCAAGGACAGCAGTGTTCTCAAAGTTCGGCAGTACAGGGCCAATCATACCAAAAGGTAGAGCCGACCGCCCTCGGTTCTGTTCAGTCTCAACAGTAGACTTTTGCCGGCAAACTGTTCAGTGTCAGAATACTCCCGCCGCACAAGAAGCAATCGTCTGGCGTACAAAATGTCACGCTTACTCTCGGGAAGCCTATGAGTAAAATTCGCGACAGAGCTGTCATGCCCCACGGGGGCACCACGATTCATGTAAATGGGCACTGCAGGACAGAAATTTTCAAGGCAGCCCTTGATTTTGGCGGACTACAAGCGCGTCTGTTAGGCTGCTTACAGAAGGACCCAGCCGGTCGGTTCTTGTTTCGCCGGCTGGGAATGGATGCACGCCTTCCCAAACGTTCCCGGTGATCAAGAGAGAAGCCTTCCTCTCTTGGCTTGGTGGGTACATACAGTCGGCGCTAGCCCCTATCAAGTCTACTTCACCTCAATCTCCATCCGCATCCAGGGATGAATGCAACACTCAAAGCGGTGCACTCCTTTGGGTAAATCCGTCACTAACAAACTGCTCCCCTGAATGAGGCGCGTGCTTGCCACACTAATATTGGCGTGCCCGTCAGCGCACTCTAGCACGGCCGGAGCGTTTGGAGGATCATTCAACGGAGGAACGAACCCGCCCCCGAACTCCTCTACCTCCGTAAAGGTATGGATTTCCCCGCCTTGATTGACCGCGCGCACCGTATCCCCGCGTTTGATCCTGAGTGTCGCAGGGTAGAATAACCACTGGGGATGGCCGGCGGGCAGCGCCGCGAGAAAGGCGGGAAAAGCAACCCCCTGCGGCCCTGTCACATTGAGGCAGGTGCCAGGGCCAGCAGCTTCGTTGAACGTGGCCGGATCGCAGTTGTCGAGCACGACCACCTGCTGAACACGGCCGTGCTCGTCGGCACGGCCTTTGTCGTCGGCCACGCCTAGTGTCCCTGTCCCCACCACCAATACTAAGGCAAGGCCAATTCGGTGTAGTTGTTCTCTTAGAGCCATGCTAACCTCCCTTTTGGTATGCAGCAGCATGTCGACTGACCGTCAGAAGTAGACGCCTGTTACGTGATGCTTTCCCTGTTGCTTGTGTGGGGCTCATGCGGTGGTCCTCTTTGCGTATGCACACCCTCTCCTGGTGAAGAAAAGAGCAAGCGGCTCAAGGCTTGCTCTTGCTGCTTTCGTCTCAAAGATTTTCGCCATACGCCCGTACAAGTTATCGGCTTTTCCTACGCTCCGAACGTTGTTGAAGTCAAGCGAAAAGTGTTTTTTTTGCCTAAACAGAAACAGCAAAGGTCGATGACTACTTGTGAGAGTGAGCAGAGTGCTAGCTGGCTGTGCTCCTCACCGGAGGTAACTTCACACGGTGTGTAAACGTCTGTTATGTGCACACCAGGATTTCGGGAGACAGGGAGGAGCGGGGTAGCGTCCCTGTTGGTCCTGTGACGATATCAGCCTCAACACGTTGACAAAACCGCCACTGGGAAGCACCATACACTCATGAGTCAATCACTTGCTCCCTCATCCCCCCTCCCACCTGCGTCTCCCCGCTTGAGCCGCGGCGCACGCCTGGCACTCACCGCTGCCATGCTTCTTGCCCTGGCGGCGGGCACCTTGAGTAGCGTCTTGCTCTTCGAACTGCAACGGGCGCGTACCCGAGCCACTGCCGGGATGGACCACATGCTGACAACCCTGGAGGCTCTGTGTGTCCCAGGGGTCCCCCCGCTCATCGTACCGATAGCGCAAACGCTCCCCTTCAAAGGCGAGGTGCGCTTGACTGAAAAGCTGGTGATTCCCTTCAAAGACAACCTCAAAATGCCCAAAGGGCTCACCGTCCCTTTCAAGGGCACTGTGCCCATCAATACGCAGGTGCGGGTGCCCGTGTTTCCACACGGGCCGGCGGTGAATGTCCCCATCAATACCACCGTGCCTGTCGAGACCCAAATCTCCCTGCCCGCTGGTCTCCTCATTCCCGTGGATACCCATATATCGCTTCCGGCCGGCCTGGCCATCCGCATAGCGGCTGACATTGTGCTCGCTCAGCCTTTTCCCGTCCCCATAGATGTGTGCCGCCCGGAGAGCCCAGTGAAGCAAGTGCTTGAGAAGGCGATACAGCAGGTGCGTGAGGCGCGCGACACCCTGCGATAAAGTGGGCGCGTCGTCGGTGGAAAAGGCCGTTTGAATTTCCTAATTCTCCCTTATAACTTGGGACGCTCCAGCAGCACCGTCACACCCATGTTGATGTACGTGTTGCGCAGGTCTGGTGTGTAGTTCCTGAAGCAAACTCTGGTTGGACTGCCCTGCAGCTGCTGCACCACATGGCGGACACAATCGTCAACGGTCTTGAACGGGTGCTCGGGATGCGCTTCGAGGCTGAAGCTCAGGTCTGACGGGCCGAAGGAGAGGCAGTCCACGCCTGGCTTGGCGAGCTTGCGGGCCCTGGTGATTGCCTCAATGGACTCGATCTGGAGCCAGAGGACACCGTAGTTGTTCCACCACTCGGCATATGTGCGGCGGTCGTCCCGGCCTTGAATACCGCGCCGGGCAGCGCCGCCCCAGCTCCGGTTACCAAACTGGGGGTAGTAAAAATACGCCAGGGCCTCATCTACCGTGGCCTCGTCTTCGACCTGGGGGACCTCGACTCCCGAGGGACCCAGGTCGAGCAAATTGCCGATGAGGTATGCATGGCGGGTATGTTTGATGCGGAATTGCACGGGGATATCCAGCTCCTCCGCCATGGCGCAGAACTGGACGAGCTTCTCTTCGTTGAATGCTGCGTGCTGGCTATCAACGGAGACGAAATCATAGGAGTCACGGCTCAGAATATCTTCGAGCCGTTTGCGGTCGGCCGTGATCGGGGCAGAGACGCCAATGACGACCTCCCCCTTGTGGATGCGCTGCTTGAGCGAGTCCTGCGATGGCATGCGTATCTCCTTCTAGCTCTTTGGTGTTGCTGGCGTGAGACAGCAGGATTATAGCCGTTTAGGCCCGGAGAATGTCTAAATCCCGGCAAGCACCTCGGACCATTCCTCCACCATGGTCTCGTGCCCGTACCGGATATGGGCCGCAAATTGCGCATAGCCGGCGTCGCGTAAGGCACGAATCTCTTCTCGCAGGTACTGTTTCGTCCCCGTGAGCGTGAGCCGCTTGATCAGTTCGGCGGTGGCCAGAGGCTCCTCTTCGGGCCGCAGGCGCATGAGATGCCAGCGATGCACCTGGAGATATTTGGCATGGCTGGGCTTGTACTGGGCATAGATCTCCTTAAACGCTTCGAAGAGCGGCTGCAGATCGTCCGGGAACCGGTATCCCAGCGTCCGACGCTCCTCGGCTTCCGCTAGGTCGTGCATGACCATGACCGCAGTGGGACCTGCTTGCGCTTTGGCGCGCGGGCTATCATAGGGCTCGCCATCGGCCAACACGCAGCCACTGCCTTGCGCAATGGTATAGAGCGCACTCGGGTCGCGGCCGGCCTCGCGCCAAGCCTGCTGCATCAATCGCAATTGTGCAATGGATTGCTCGGCGCTACGGACCCCGTATATCCAGCCTGTCCCGAGGCGAGCCGCCAACGCTTTGCCGCGCGGGCCAAACGCCGAAATGTAGAAGGGGATCGCATCAGCCAGGTTGATCAGCTCCAACTCTGGATTCAGGAACCGGATGGCGCGCCGCTGCCCTGCATAGTCCCACTCGAGTGTCTCCTGACGCAGCAGCCCCTGCACCACGCGGATGTACTCGGCCATGTCATCCAGTTTGACGGCGTCAAGCCCCATGGCACGCCGGGCCGTAAATCCTGTTCCCACGCCACAATGAATCCGCCCGGGGGCTAGTTTGTTCAAAGAGGCAAGACAGTTTGCCGTGACCGGCGCCAGGCGATTAGAGGGAACAAGCACCCCGGTACCTAGATGGATGGTGCTGGTATGGACCGCCGCTGCAGCCATAGCCACGAAGGGATCAGCATTGAGCATCTGGGTGTCGTAGAACCAGGCGTGAGTAAAGCCCAACTCCTCAGCACGTTTAACGACCTTCCAGGAATCGGCTGCGGTCGCGACGGTGATACCAAAATCCATGGTGTGTCTCCTTCGTATGTCGAGCGCCGATGGCGCTGGAGAGGCCTGGTCAATGCATGGTTAGTGGAGAGCCAGCGGTACCCATTGGGCGACATTTTTCGCTGGCGCATCGCGAAAAATGGGGTATAACCTTAGCCATGGAAACGCCGACAAGTACACCGTCGCACATTGGGGCGCGCGAGCGCTGGGTCACCACGGCACTGTTGGGTTTGGGACTCATTACCTTTGCCATCGACGCCTCCAACACCCAGCTCATTCTCCCTCAGATCATGACCAGCATGCGGGTGGATTTGTATGAGATCCACTGGATCCTCACGGCCCCTGGCATTGCGCGGACGGTAGTCATTGCCTCCACGGGCTGGCTCACCGGCCTGTGGGGCCCACGCACCCTGTACCTCATCTGCATTGGGAGTATGACCCTCGGGTCGCTGGGCACGATGCTGGCCTGGGACTGGCCATCCCTGATTTTCTTTCGCATCCTGGCTGGCGTCGGCGGCGGCATGATCCCGCAGCTGGCGCAGGCTATTTTCTATCAGATTTTTCCTCCCGGCAAGCGTGGTATGGCCCTCGGATTCGCCCTCATGGGGTGGTCAATTGGGCCAGCGTTCGGCCCGCTCATGGGCGGCAATCTGCTAGAGTCGACTTCCTGGCGCGCCGTCTACATTATGACACTACCCATGAGTGGGCTCGGATTTGTCCTGGCCTGGTGGTGGCTACCATCCCTGGGCCGTCCACAGCGCCGGCGGCTGGATTACTACGGCGCCTTGACCATGGTAATCGCGGTCTCCACCCTGCTGTTGGCCCTCAGTCAGGGCAATCGGGAAGGGTGGGACTCGCAGTACATCGTGACCCTCCTGGCCATGGCTGGCGTGGCGGCCGGGGCCTTTGTGGTGGTGGAACTGCGCCATCCTGAACCCCTGGTGGAGCTGCGCTTGTTTAGCTCTGTCCCATTTGTAATGGCCATGGTGGTGCTGTTCTTGACCACTATGGCGTTTCGCGGCACTGGTCCCATGTTCGCGGTGCTCATCCAGCGGCTGCTCGGCTTCGGACCCCTGGTAGCGGCGTGGTCTCAAATGCCCCCAAATCTGGTATATGGGGTCGCGGTGCTCCTGGTCGGGCGCCTGTCTGACCGACTGCCTGCCTACGTGTTGGTGATTACGGGACTGCTGATGTATGGGGTGGTCTTTGTGCGTTATATGGGGATTAATGAGGTCACGACCCTCAACATGCTCATGACATTTTTGATTATTCGTTTCATTGCCGAAGCCTTCATTGTCTCACCCAATAACCTGGCCACCCTGCAGGCCCTGCCCGAAAACAAGGTTTATATGGCCACGGCCCTCTCCGGGTTGCTGCGCAGCATTGCCAATACCATGGGTCCGGCCGTAGCCACGGTGGTGTGGGATCGGCGCTATATCTACCACCTGCAGCAGTTTGCCGAGAATACCCCCCTGGATACGTTTGGACTTACGACAGCACTCAACGGCTGGCAGCAAACACTCCAGCGTGCCGGCGAGATAGCGGCACAGATTCCCACCCAGACTATGGCCCTGTTGCAGGACCGTCTGCTCGCCGAAGCCAGTACGGCTGCCTGGCAGGATTACTTCTTGTTCAATGCCATACTGGCAATCCTCTGTATTTTCCCCGCCTTACCCTGCTGGCGGCGCACGAAGTATCAAGCCTCGACCACGCCCCAGCCCGCGACCGCCCCAGCCCGCGCTGCTACCAGCAACGGTATTGCTACCTTCCAGACATCACGCCACGACAGACCGGCTCGTACTTCCTGAGCGCCGCATGCCTTTTACGCTGCTGGTGGGCGTTCATACGCCGCTTTGACGACTGTTTTGATGCCACCGCGGATGTTAAAATCGCCCTCTATTTCCATGCGGAGCGGCTGACAGGCAGCGACGAGGTCGCTAAGGATCTTATTGGTCACAAACTCGTGAAAAATGCCGACATTGCGATAGGCATTGATATACAGTTTGAGCGCTTTCAGCTCAATGAGGCTCCTATCCGGAACATACGTAACATGTAAGGTCGCAAAATCTGGCTGACCCGTCATGGGACAGACACAGGTAAACTCGGGGATGGTAAACGAGACCGTGTAGAGCCGTTCTCGCACGAGATTATCCACGACTGCAATGGCCGGGAGTGCTATCGACTCAAGGTCAGGCGTGGAAGTCACACGCTGCATACTTCGTTCTCCTCCTGGCAAGAACCGACAGCCATGAACCGACTGGCAGTCAATGCCCACGCGTTGGTAACACTTCATCATGGCATGTCTCGTCCGCGAATACAACGTGGCGACAGAGGCGTAGCGTAATCACCTCTTGCACGCGTACGGGCTTCGTGTTATTCATAGCACAGCGCCATATTTCTCCATACATGCAGGATCGTTGGCGGCTACGCTCCCCTCTCTGGCCTCTGCTCGACGCACGTGGAGAGTAGTGTCCCTCGCCAGGCTGTAGGGGCGAGCGATTAGCCGCAGTATCAATGTTTTTCAGAGAAGGAATCTCGCCATGGCTTTTGGCCTTATGCATGACGGGCTCTCAACCGACGAACTTCTTCAGGGCACCCAATTCAAAGCGGTCCTGGAAGAGCGCATGCATGTGTGGGATGACATCATCGCGCGTATAACTGACAAAGACGGTATCGGTGAGACCGTGATCCCCGGTTCGACGCTGACGGCCCATCTGGCCGGGAGCCGAGGCGTCCGATACCTCGTCAACCGCGGACCGTGTTTTACCCATGTCGATCCCATGGACGGGTTCTTGCTGGGACTTGACCCAGTGAAGGACTCCATCCGCACCCTGGGGCGCCGGTCGTACTCGATCAATAACCTCACCATCTTGTTGGGTATCCGCGATCCGGAAAGCGACCTGGTGGCCTCTTTTGAGGACATCCTCAATCGGGCTCGCCTGGATCTGGTGCAGGGCAAGCGTAAGGATGAACTGGTGGCGTTTGTCAACGCCACGTCCGAGATGTCGATGACCTCGGCGCTCAATGCCTTTTTGATGGTGCGCTCGAACGGCTCTAATGTGGAGCGTATCTACAGAGACTGGCGCCCGGGTGGCGTCACGCCGTTTGATGTGATGGCTGACTGGCTGAAAATCTTTGCCGAAACGTCAGTATTCTTGGCCGCTTACTTCCGTCGGAAATATCTGAACAAGGACATGATCGACCCGGTTGCCGGGACGGATTTTGTAACGGCCTTCGTGGATGCTTTAGGTACCTATACTGGGAGCGTGGACCGTGAGCGCCAACTGCGCATCGTGAATCGGCTCTTGAACAACATGACCTATCACGATCCAGGGAATATCAGCACGTTCGCCGGTGTCGTCGTCGGTTCGAGTGCCGTGTCGCCCTGGCACGTGTATGCCGCTGCTGCCTCTGGTCTATGGGGGCGGGACCATGGTGGTGCGGCGCCTTTTGCCGGTGGCCAGATGCTCAGTGCTGTGACTGACGTAGGTATTGATGCAAATGAGCAGGCGCTCAGTACCTGGTGGAACCGCTGGCTCGACACGTACGATGCGGCCATGGCCATTGGCCATCGCGTGCTGCGCAGTCCAGAGGGTGACCCGCGTACCCTCGGCCTCCTCGATGAGCTCGATGAGGAATTCCCCAACAATGGGCATCCACTGCTCCGTTTTTCCCGGATCCACTACAGAGTGGGGGTACACGAGATCCTGGAACGGCATCCGAATATAGGCTTTCAAGAGGCCAACGTGGACGCCTATTCCTGGGCAACGAAAGTCATGATCGGTCTCATTCGTATGGTGCCCGAACAGGTGGAAGCGGGTTTCCTGGCCTTCTTGCTGTCGCGTATCATTGGTGTGATGAAGGAGGATTTCTGGTATCGTCTGCCGAAGAGCACGGTGCTGCGTCCCAGCCCGATCCACTGGTGGGAAGATGCTCCGGAGCTGGTAGCGCTGGCGACCGCCTAAAGGGTACAATAGCAGCGTAGTGCAATCTAAAAACGTGTCTAAGAAGTCAGTGAAATGGTGAGCAATGGATTTGGGAAGCGTTGACCTCCGGGTGCACAGAGGGGTTGGTCGCAGTCAGCCTGCTGCAGTCATCCGTGTCTCGCTGGCGTATCGGGTGCGGAGTCTGGGTGGGGAAGGTCGAACTACCGGCGCCGGCCGACGCTACGCGGCCGGGTGTAAGCTATCGCCGAGTTTCACAAGCCAACTCCAATAGTCACGAGCTACCGGCCAGGAGCCGCTAGCCGCCGAAGGAGGACTTCCATGCTCGCACCACTCGAATCCCACGTCGATCTTGCCGCGCTCCCACAGGCCGAGCGCCTGGCCCGCATGCGGCATTCCGCTGCCCACGTGCTCGCCGAGGCCATGCTTGAGCTCATGCCCGAGGCTGAACTCGGGATTGGGCCGCCCATCGACACTGGCTTCTACTATGATTTCCGCCTGCCCCGTCCACTCACACAGGAGGATCTCACCTGGCTCGAAGAGCGCATGCGCGCCTCCATCAAGCGCCAGCACGCCTTTCAAATGGCGGCAATCACGCGAGCCGAAGCCGAAGAACGCTGGCGTAAGCAGCCCTTCAAACTCGACCTCCTTAAGGACATTGAGGACGGCAACATCACCCAGTGCACGCACGCCGACTTCACTGATCTCTGCCGTGGTGGACACGTGAACCAGACGGGTGAGATCCCCGCCTTCAAGCTCATGAGCATCGCCGGTGCCTACTGGCGGGGCAGTGAGAAGAATCCCATGCTCCAGCGCGTCTACGGCGCCCTCTTTGAGACGCAGGAAGAGCTCGAGGCGTATGAAAAGCAGCTCGAGGAGGCTCGGCGCCGCGATCATCGCCGCATCGGCCGCGATTTAAAGCTCTTCGACCTCATCGATGAAGTGGGGCCTGGCCACGTCGTCTGGCTACCGGCCGGCGCCACTATTCGTCGTGAGCTGCAACGGTGGATCGAGGATCTCGAAATCGAACGAGGCTACCAGCACGTCATCACACCAGCAGTGGCCAAGCGTGAACTCTACGTCAAATCTGGCCACTGGGACCACTTCCGCGATGCCATGTACCCGGTGATGGAGCGCGAAGGTGAGGAGTACGTCCTGCGTCCGATGAATTGCCCGAGCCACATCATGGTATACATGAGCGCCCAGCACTCCTACCGTGAGCTCCCCATCCGCATCGCGGAGCTGGGCAACATGCACCGCTGGGAGAAGTCCGGCCAGCTCACGGGCATGAGCCGCGTACGGATCATGACGCTCAACGACGCCCACATCTTCTGCGCCGATACCGCCCAGGTGGAGCAGGAAGTCGAGGGTGTCCTGCATCTCATGGAAGAGGTGTATAGCGTCCTGGGCTTGAAAGACTACACATATCGCCTCTCCCTGAGGGACCCCAATGACCACGAGAAGTACGTCAATAACCCGCCCATGTGGGAGGCCGGTGAAGCTCTCCTGCGCCGTGTCATGCAGAAGATTGGCCTCAACTTCTACGAGGCCGAGGGCGAGGCGGCGTTCTACGGTCCGAAGATCGATGTGCAGTTCCAGACCGCTCAGGGCAAGGATGAGACGCTGGTCACCGTGCAGGTTGACTTCCATCTCCCGGCCCAGTGCAAGCTCGAGTACGTCACGGAAGACGGTGGTCGGGCTCAGCCGATCATAGTGCACCGTGGTGTTCTCTCGACCATGGAGCGCATGATTGCCCTCCTCATTGAGGAATACGAAGGCAATTTCCCGCTCTGGCTGGCGCCCACGCAGGCTGTGGTCATTCCCATAGCGGACCGCCATGTGCCCTACGCCCAGGAGGTTGCCGCGCAGCTCAAGGCCGTACGCCTGCGTGTTGAAGTGGACAATCGGGGTGATCGCATGAATGCCAAGATCCGTGATGCCCAGCTGCGCAAGCTCCCCTACATGCTCGTGGTCGGCGACCGTGAGGCTGCGGCGCAGGCCGCCGCGCTGCGTGTGCGTGGGGGTACAGACCTGGGTGCTATGCCGGTGGCCGAGATCGTGGAGAAGCTGCGCACTGAACGCGACACCAGGGCCCTTGCCCCGTAGCGTATTCTGCAGAGGAAGACAGCATGGCAGCACGCGTCCTCATGATTCAGGGCACCAGTTCCTCGGTGGGCAAGAGTCTGCTGGTGACCGCGCTATGCCGACTCTTTGCGCGCCGGGGCGTGCGGGTGGCGCCTTTTAAAGCCCAGAATATGTCCAATAATGCCGCGGTCTGTGCCGATGGCGCCGAGATTGGACGCTCACAGGCCGTGCAGGCCGCTGCCGCCGGCATTGCCCCCACTGCCGAGATGAATCCTATCCTTCTCAAGCCAGAAGGTGGTAGTCGTACGCAGGTGATTGCCATGGGACGGGCGCGCCGGACGGTGGCGGCCCGGGAGTATGGGCAGTACAAAGACGAACTGTGGCCCCTGGTCACCTCGGCGCTTGACCATCTGCGGGCCATGTACGATCTGGTGGTGATTGAGGGAGCCGGGAGTCCTGTCGAACTCAACCTGCGCACGCGCGACCTGGTCAACATGGCCGTGGCCCGCTATGCGCAGGCTCCTGTCTTGCTAGTGGGTGATATTGCGTGCGGTGGTATTTTCGCGCAACTACTCGGTACCCTCTGGCTGTTCACGCCTGAGGAACAGGCTCTGGTACAGGGGTTGGTCGTGAACAAGTTCCGGGGCGATCTGGCCTTCTTTCAAGAAGGCATAGGCATTCTCGAAGAGCGCAGTACTCGGCCAGTGCTGGGAGTTATCCCTTTTGTTCCCGACTTACGGCTGCCCGAGGAGGACGCGGCTGACCTGGATACACCAGTCACCCCGCGGCAGCCCGAGCAGGGCAATGTCGATATTGCCGTCATTCGTCTGCCCCACATTGCTAATTTTGACGACTTTGCCCCCCTAGCGGCTGAGCAGGGTGTCACGGTGCGCTACGTTTCCTCACCGGCTACGCTGGGACAGCCACATGCGGTCATTCTCCCGGGAACGAAAAGCACGGTTGCTGACCTGCTCTGGTTGCGTGAGCAGGGGCTAGAGCCGGCTATCCAGCATTTGGCACAGGCCGGCACAGTCGTCGTCGGCATCTGTGGTGGCTATCAAATGCTCGGGCGTCGCATTCAGGATCCTTTAGGCGTGGAGTCAGCGCTGCCGGAAGTTGCCGGGTTGGCCTTGTTGCCTGTGGAGACTGTGTTTGAACCCTCTAAGGCCACGTATCAGGCTGAAGCGCGCATCCTGAGTGGTCCTGGATGGCTTGCAACGCTTCGGCATCAATCCATCCAGGGATATGAGATTCACATGGGACGGACCACGAGTCAGCAACCGTGGCTGGAGATTTCGCAGCGTAACGGGACGCGCCTGGCTATGGCAGATGGTGCCGTGGCGGCGACAGGCAATGTGTGGGGATGCTATCTGCACGGGCTCTTTGCCAACGAGTCGCTCCGCCGCGCCTGGCTTACTTCCCTGGGCTGGCACGGAGACCCGGAGCAAGCCAGTGCCTGGCTACACGTGCAAGCGGTGCTGGACATGGTCGCCTCACACGTGGAAGCCAGCCTGGATATGGGGCGTTTAGAGACCATTATCTGGGGCCACTAAGCAATATTTTGACCAATCGAAAGCGCCAGATATACCAACCTGCCTTCCCGACCTCGCGCCAGTACTCGTCAACGCTGTATAGCCCATCGTAACGATAGCCAGCCTCAGGCGCATACGGCGACGGTTGGCGTGCACCCCGAATGACCCGTACTGGCAATCCATAGAGCTGGTTACAGGCCAGGGCCAAATTCCCGCGTGTCAACGTTTGGTGCGCGACCTGGCGCCCGGTCTCAGGGTCTCTGCCGCCATGGCCCGTGTAGAGAATTTCGTCCCCAAAATCTTCTGTGTCCTCATAGCCTCCGGCCAATACTACTGAGTTGGCACCTATGCGACCACTACCGGAGATGCCCGCCACCAGCGGCCGATGCAGGCCAGCTTGAGACAGCTCAAGGCGCGTGCCAAAACAACTACCTTCAGGGTAGCCTGGAATATCACCAAAGGTGCGCTCGTATTGCACGCTGATGCATCCTTCCCAGAGTGATACCGTCAGAGCAGGCAACTCGCCCTTTGCAGTGTCAATCCCCAGTACGCTAATATCGCTACATAAGCGATACCACGCTCTCTCAAATGGAGACCATCCATGCCAGTATCATACGACAAGCAAGACCATATCGGCATCATCACCTTAAGCCGGCCTGAGGCTCGCAACGCCTGGGGCGACGACTTTAACGAGGGCATAGCGCACTACTTCGCAGCGATGGAGGACGATGACGACATCCGCTGCGCCGTGCTCACAGGCGATGAGAAAGGGGGTGCCTTTTCGGCTGGGGCGAATTTAAAAAATCCGCACACGCATACCTTGAGTTCCACCGCAGACTTCATCAAAAGCCTTCCCAGGCGCAAGGATCGCCCCTTTGAAGTGCTCTCGAATTTCTCAAAGCCGCTCATCGGTGCCATCAACGGCTATGCGATAGGGATAGGGTGCATCATCACATTCTGCTGCGACCTTCTAGTAGCCTCGGAGCGTGCCGAATGGCGGCTGCCCCAGGTAGCCCTGGGCATCCTGCCAGCGTATGGCGGCTCGGCGCGCCTGACACGCTGGGTCGGCAGAGGGCAGGCCATGCGCCTGGCCATGGGCTTTCCCCTGAAGGCTGACGAGGCCTATCGCATTGGCCTGGCGCAATGGCTGGTGCCCCATGAGGTGCTCATGAATACGACCCTGGAGGTGGCCACACACATAGCGTCCTTACCACCGCTGGCCACACGCATGACCAAGGAATCGCTGCTGCGGGGGCTGGACATCCCCAACCTGTCTGACGCTTA
>Ga0081455_10006027_pt1 | contig 13134 bp, 14 predicted proteins | sample TabmetS3T2R1_FD_70207 | JGI IMG/M metagenome (GOLD analysis project Ga0081455, IMG submission 70207) | Tabebuia heterophylla rhizosphere microbial communities from the University of Puerto Rico - S3T2R1 | ecosystem: Host-associated > Plants > Roots > Rhizosphere ... | reverse complement strand
GCCGTAACAGCGCAGTTGCCACCTTGCGCACATTCAGTCGCCTTCGCTGCGTGACAGGTATCACAGAGCATCACAAGGTCGTCCGAAAGGCGAGCAGTCACAAGCGTCAACGGATACCGGGTGAAGTCATGATCAGCGACAGTAAGGATCGGGTGAGCCGGGAGGCCTTGTTGCGGTCTGAGCCGGTGCCTGCCCCTTGGGCGGCAAAGTTTGCCTGGAGTCGGGACTGGTGGTGGAACCAAGAGAACGGAAACATTGCCGGCCCGCATTGGGCGCCGTCTCGCGATGATGTGGAGAGGATGTTGGGGAAATGATCATCAACCTCCGCCCCGTGCTTGACGCCGAAAAGAACCTCTGCCGGAAAGGAAGGACACATGTCCGAGACCGCGCAGGGTGCAGATGGTACAAGAAGCATTGATCGAACAGCAGTCGCCATGCGCTGAGGCCAGTGAGGTTGACCTTGATGATTTCCTGGTGAGTGAGGAGTTTCTTCCCGCCTCAGTGAGACCGGCCTCGATACGGGCAGCACATTGTGCCGTCCCCGCTCGGGGGGCTGAAACTGACCGATATCCGACGGGCGAAGGTGAACCTGTGGGTTGCCGATCTCACCAAGGCCGGTCGCGGAGCGGTCACGGTACGTCGGGCACTCGCGACGTTGCAGATGATCTTCATACAGGCTGCAAGGGATGAGATCATCTCCACCAGTCCGGCGTTGTTGATCGATAAGCTTGCGGTGCCGAACGGGGATGCCCCGGTCAAGGTTTGGGAGCCTGCCTACACCAAGGAGTTCTTCGAACGCTGCAGCCGGCATCGGTTGGGTGCGCTGTTCGAGGTGACCGCAGACACGGGCCTGCGGCGGGGTGAGATCACCGTTTGCACGGGACGGATGTTGATCTTGACAACCGCACGATCACCGTCCGGCATAACCGTGTCAGCGTGGACGGTCGGGTGCTCGAGCAGACCAACCCGAAAACCCGTTCAGGACGCCGGGTTGTGCCTCTAAGCGACTTTGGGGCCGCTGCCCTAGTGGCCTGGGGGCTGCGGCAGCAGGAAGACCGTGAGAACGCCGCTGAGGCATGGCAAACCGACGGGCATGGAAGACGGGCGACCGCTAGATCCGGCCTACGTCACACGACTGTTCCAGAAGATTAGGATCGCGGCGGGGGCGGCAGTTGCTAGCGAGGACACGCGCTGCGATGGTCGGGCAGCACCCGGCCCTTGATCACAGAGGGGCAGTTAATCCGGCAAAGTTGGTCGGCTACTGCCTTGAGAGTGCGAAATCGGGCCTCTCTAGATAGCTTTCGAGATCTCTCGATGTCGGCTGATATCGGCTGAAGTCTCCTGTGACCAGGCATACGTTCATAACGAAGGTCGTGATCTTGATCATCAGCCCGCTTAAGCCGAGCGCTGCGGAGCCGCCCGATGGGTGGGCTTCTGCTTTCCAACTTCAGAGTCTTCCACGACCGTGACGAGCCGTACGTCTTCTGGATCTAATGCCGGCCGTTGATTATGCAGAGGCTCGGACTGTTCCGGCAGAACTGAACATAACTGGGGTCTGGCGTGGGCTCTGTTGGATCGCAGAGTGTAGGGCTGTTGTGGCAGAACTGCAGGTATGCGGTTGGGCGGTCAACGGTCGCCGCATTCCAATTCGCGTAGGCCTGACGCAGCGGGGGCGCCGCTTGCTGCGGCTCTGCAGGGGCCCAGGGCGGCATCGCGCCCGAGGCAGGCACGACTTGCCTGGTCTCGGTCTCTGAGCTGGTGGTGGGCCATGGGGCAAGCGCGACGGCGGCTAGCACAACCAATCCGGCCGCAATTGCGACGCCCCAGCGCGGAGGTGGAGGCGGGCCGATAGTCAGTATCTCGGTGCTGGTGCTGGTAGCGGTCATGGTGACTCCTTGGGGTGGTTCGCGGCGAAAAAAGCCTGTCTTTGGACGGTTTCAACGCGCCTACAATTCGGTAATCGCGGCGGACTACTCGTTCTGCTCGGGCACGAACTCGGCCGTCGGAAGGGCCGCCACAAGGCGCGGTCTTGGCTGGCTTTTCAGAGAGGAGCACCGTGGATTTTCGGGTTCTCGGTCCTCTCCACGTCAGCAGTGAGGGGCGTCCGCTGAACCTCGGCGGGCACCGCCAGAAGGAGCTTGTCTGCCTGCTTCTTCTTCACGCCAATGAGGTCATCTCGGCTGAGCAGATCATCGATGTGCTCTGGGGCGAGGCAGCGCCGACAACCTCTCGCAAGGCGCTTCAGGTCTATGTGTCCCGGCTGCGCCAGCTGCTCGGTGCCGAAGTGTTGGAGACACGTGGTCCCGGATACCTCATGCGGGTTCAGGATGGCGAGCTGGACGCGCAGCGGTTTGAACGGTTGGTCGCGCAGGGCAAGCATGCGCTCGCCACGCGCGAACCTGGTCGAGCTGCCGCGTTATTGCGTGCGGCGCTTGCGCTTTGGCGAGGGCCAGCGCTCGCCGACGTGGTGTATGAGCCATTCGCGCGCGCGGAAGCCGGACGGCTTGAGGAGCTGCGTCTGACCTGCGTGGAGGAGCGAATCGAGGCAGACCTGGCGCTCGGGCGCCATGCCGATCTTGTCGGTGAACTCGAAGTCTTAGTCGATCATCACCCGTACCGAGAGCGCCTGAGTGGTCGGCTCATGTTGGCGCTCTATCGCTCCGGCCGGCAGGCGGAGGCAATGGACGTCTATCGACGATCGCGCGACCGCTTGGTCAATGAGCTGGGCATCGAGCCCGGTCCAGAGCTTGGTTCGCTAGCTAACCGCGTGCTCAACCAAGACCCCGGACTTAACTGGATGGCTCCCCGAGCCGGTGCTGGGGATGTGATCAAGCCAACCGCCGTATTCGTGGGCCGGAAGGAGGAACTAACAGAGCTCTCGAGCGGTCTTGATCACATTCAACGAGGCCATGGCGTGCTGTTTTTGATCAGTGGCGAGCCCGGGGTCGGCAAGACCGCACTTACTGAGCAGTTCGCCGCATGGGCCGCCGAGCGGGACGTCCGGGTATTGTCCGGACGCTGCTGGGAATCTGGCGGTGCTCCGGCGTATTGGCCCTGGGTTCAGTGCCTGCGCATCCTGGTGCGCGAATCGGAGCCCGACACGCTCGCCGCACAACTCGGTTTAGGAGCAGCGGACCTTGCAGAGATGGTCCCAGAACTGCGTGAACTTGTCCCCGACCTGCCGCGGCCGCTTTCCGCCGATGCAGAGGGCCTGCGTTTCCGGCTCTTCGACGCCGTCGCAACTCTCCTCCGCGAGGAGTCACGCACCAAGCCCATCGTGCTCGTCTTGGAGGACCTGCACGCGGCGGACGCGTCCTCCCTTCTGCTGTTGCGTTTTGTGGCTCGGACACTCACCGGCGCGCGCCTGCTGGTCATCGCGACAACACGGAGCAGCGAACGGGCCGCGACCGAATCGTTCGACACGATGCTCGTGGAACTGCCACGAGCCCAGCAGTTCCACCATATTCGCCTCGCCGGCCTCTCGCGGGAGGAGGTCGCTGACCTCCTCGCTGCAGCCCGGGACGGCCCCGCCCCCGATGCGCTCGTCGACGGGATCTACACGCGGACGGACGGCCACCCTTTGTTTGTGAGCGAGATCGCCCATCTGCTCGCGACAGATTCCGACCCCGGCGTCCTGCCGCCGGGAGTCCGCGCAGTTGTATCCCAGCGGCTGGCCATGCTGACTGAGGAGTGCCAGCAATTGCTCGCAGTCGGCTCTGTCGCGGGCGGTGAATTCGGCACCGACGTCCTCGCGTCCGCGAGCGGAGTTGAGCCAAAACGTGCTGTGGATGATCTTGAGGAAGCAATCGCAATCAGTATGTTGGTGGCGGTGCCAAGCGCTCCTGGCCGCTACCGTTTCGCTCACGAGCTGGTGCGCGAGGTGCTGTACGACGCGCTCTCCCGCACACGTGCGATCACGCTGCACCGTCGGGTGGCCGAAGCACTAGAGTCCATCTACGCGGCCGAACTCGGTCCCCACACAGCCGAGCTCGCGTACCACTTCGAGATGGCTGCCCCGACCGGAACCGCCCGACAAGCGGTCCGGTATGCCACCCGGGCAGCCGAACGCGCACTGAACCAGCTCGCGTACGAAGACTCAGTGCGCCTGTACACGACCGCGCTGCATGCACATGAACTGCAACCGGACGCCGACGCGGAAGCTCGCTGCGAGCTACTACTGGCGCTCGGTGACGCGCAGACGAGAGCCGGCGAACCAGATACGGCACAGCAAAGCTTCCTAAGGGCGGCCGACATCGCTCGGCAGGCGGGCTGGGCCGACAGGTTCGCCCGTGCTGCGCTCGGCTACGGCGGGAGGAACGTTTGGGAAGCCGATCACGAGCGCACTCAACCCCTATCCAGGCTGCTCGAGGAGGCACTGGCTGAGCTCCCGGAGAACAGCCTGCTGCGGGCCAGAGTGCTGGCTCGATTGGCCTGCGCGGCCGGCTGGTACTGGGGCGGCCCAGTACAGGCCCGGCGTCGGCTGCAGGAATCGCGCAGCCGCGAGGCTGTAGAGCTGGCCCGTCGCCTCGGCGATCCTGCGACGTTGAGTTGGGCACTTACGGCCAGAGTCTTGATCATGTGGGGGCCTGATGGATTGGACGAACTGCTGGAACTCGCCAATGAGATCGTCAGGGTCGCCGAACAAGCTGGAGCATGGGAGGAGGTGGCCAGCGGGCTGGCATTTCGCTGCGAGATCCATCTCACGCGGGGTGAGATCCGCCAAGCGGAGGGGGATCTGGGGGGCTACGCCGCTCTAGCCGAGCAACTGAAGCTGCCCACGCACATGTGGCAGGCTGGGGCGCTTCAGACAGAGTTCATGCTGCTCATGGGTCGGTTTACCGACGCTGCGGCTTGCATCGATCAGTCACTTCGCTTCGGCGCAGCGCACACGGCCGAGGCGATGGACACGGCGGTCTTCCAGCGCTTCCTGCTCTTTTTGGAGCAAGGACGTGGGCTCGAAGAGCTTCGGCCGCCGCTAGAGCGTTTGGAGGCCGATCGGCCCGACGACGCCATCTATTCGTCTTTGCTTGCCCAGCTCGATTGCGAACTTGGGCACCACCGAAGTGCCCAAGCGAGGCTCGACGTGCTGGCCGGCGACGGCTTCCGCGCCGCCCGGCGGGACAACCAGTGGCTCCTAGCAATGGCATTGCTGGCCGGCGTCGCGGCCAAAATGGGAAACCCGGAACAGGTCACGACGCTCCATGAGTTGTTGCGTCCGTATTCCGCACTCATCGCCGGCGAAGGGCACATCCGCATCGGATCTGTGTCGCGGTACCTCGGCCTCCTGGCTGCTGCCCTTTCCCGGCTCGACGAGGCAGCTCTATTCCTTCATCAGGCAGCCGAAGCGAACGATCGGATACGGGCACTGCCGTGGAGCGCGCACACGAAGGCCGATCTCGCTCGGGTGCTGTTTGCTCGTGATGCTCCCGGAGATCGAGACGCAGCCGGTGACCTTCGTCGGGAAGCCCTTGCGACCTACGAAAGGCTCGGGATGACTGTTGCCGCAGACAAGATCACCGCCGAAGCGCGCTAGAACCAGCCGCTATCAATATTGCTTGCTGACGTCTGGGATCACCACCAAGATCAACATTGTCTCTGCGCTCACCCCTGAACATGTTCTCATCCCGCATTACCAAGATCAACATTCGCGCCCTGATCAACTCGCATCGAATACGGCCCGCCGCACGGGCGACTCACAGTCGGCGGCGCCTGTTCGGCCCTTCCCGCTGAGAGACTCATCTCAAACGCGCGCTTGCCAGATCGACTGCTACATCCCACCCGCCGTCTACTTCGCCAACACCGCCTCTAGATCCCCTGATGTCTCAGACCGCCGCACTTCCGTCTGACGTACCCCCTCGAACGCTCAAAGCTTCGAGTTGAACACCCATGCACCGCCGGAAATAACTCGGGTCGACCTGACCGCGAAAGCGTTATGTACCCCCTTCGGGTGAGTGTGACGATGAGCCTCCACAAGCTCACAGCGGGGTCCGGGTATGACTACCTGACCCGACAGGTGGCGGCCTTGGATGCCACCGAAAAAGGTCACACCGGCTTGGCGTCCTACTACACCGAACGCGATGAATCACCTGGGGTGTGGATCGGTCTGCGATGGACGGGATCGACGGCTTGGCCACCGGCGACCCGGTGACCGCGGAGCAGATGCGGGCCTTGTTCGGCTGCGGTCTGCACCCGCTGGCTGAGCTGCGGCAGCAGCAGCTAGAAGGACCCGACCTCACCCTGCGGGACTCTCAGAATGTGGCGCGGCTGGGGGCGCCGTTCAAGATTGTCGACAACGATTTGATCCCGTTCCGCCTCGAGGTGGCCAAGCGGATCGGGGCGCTCAATGCTGCGATCGGATTGCCGGCCGACGCCTCGATCGCGGCGGCTGACCGGGCGCGGGTGCGGACTCAGGTGGCCCGGGAGTTCTTCCTCGCCGAGCATTGTCGGGAGCCGATCAATGCGCGAGGGCGGGCGGGCCAGATCGCCAAGGACTCGCGGCCGCGAACCCAGACGGTGGCGGGTTATGACCTGACGTTCTCCCCGGTGAAGTCGGTGTCGGCGTTATGGGCGGTCGCCGATCCCGCGGTGGCCGCTGTGATCGAACGCGCCCACCAGGCTGCGGTGCGGGATGCGTTGACATTCATTGAAAAGCATGCCCTGTTTACCCGGACCGGGCCGCAAGGCGTCCGGCAGGTCAATGTTCGAGGCCTAGTCGCCGCCGCGGCGTGCGGAGGCAGACGTACCCCGGCCGCGGCGGTCTGGTCACCAAAGAAACCAAGGGTCGGCGGCGGCGTCCTGTGCCAATCATCGAGCCGCTGCGCGCGACGCTGGAGCGACTAACGGTGGGCAAGGCGATGGACGCTCGTCTGCTGGTTGGTCCTCGTGGCGGGGTGATCACGACCGCGACCCTGCGCGATGCGACGGGGTGGGACCAGTTGGTTGATGATCTTGGGCTGGCTGGCCTCGTGCGGCACGGCTTGCGACACACTACCCTGACTCGCTTCCGTAGGTGCCACCCTCATCGGGTGTTCAAAGGACGGATCGTATGGGACGTAACTCACCCACCGGCCGCTGGGAGCTTCCGGCTCGCCGCCACCGCTGGGCCTCCCGTCGGCCTGCCGATTACCGGTGTCCGGCAGCTCATCGCCTTGCGGTGCGTCCGGTGAACGACCCGTATGCGGCTTGCGGAGCGCCTGATGGGAACGGCCACCGGGGCAGGACGGGCTGATCGGCTGGTGGTGCTGCGCACTGCCGGACATTCCCTACTGGAGACGGCGCTGGGCAACCTTGCTGCCTCGCTATCACAGTACGCAGCCAGCCAGCAGAAGTCCTGACGGCGGATCAAGCACTGGCTGATCTCGACCTGCCCATCGGTGTGCGCCTGCTGGGCTGATCGTCAGCGCAATATCGTTCCGTCTTTCGACGCGAGCGCAACCCCGCTATTTTGCAGGTATCAACTGGGATTGATACTGGAGGGTCGGATGTCTGCAGCCTTCGGTGCCATTCAGCGCCATCCGATCGTCACTTTCTTCGTCCTGACCTACGTGATCACCTGGGGCTTTGTGCCGTTCGGGTTGTTCGGGGCGTTTGGGCCGCTCATCGCCGCTTTGATCGTTGCACCACTCACCCGAGGCCGAGCTGGACTCAAAGAACTTGGACTTCGAATGATCCGCTGGCGCGTGCGATGGTACTGGTATGTGGTGGCCATCGGACTCCCGCTGGCGATCCATGGGCTCACTGTGCTGCTCAATCTGGCGGCAGGCGTTGATATTCCACGCCAGGGTTTCAGCTCGATAGCGGGCTGGCTGTTGATCTTCGGCGTACGCCTGATCAATCCCCTTGATGGCCCAATTGGCGAGGAGCCTGGATGGCGGGGATTCGCTCTCCCGGGCTTGCAGGCAACCCGCTCACCGTTGATCTCCACAGCAATTCTCGCTGTATTGGTCACCATCTGGCACCTGCCACTTTTCTATCTCGTCTATCTCGAGGAAGGCAGCCTCCCGTTCTCAACCATTGTGGGTGGCGTCGTCGGGCCGTTTGCTTTCACGTTCATGGCTACATGGCTCTTCAACCACACGGGCGGCAGCGTGCTGATGACGATTCTCTTGCATGCTTCGGAAGGGAGTGTCCAGGCTGAGGGATGGGTGTACACGGGGCTATTTGTGATCGTTGCGATTGGTTTGGTGATCTTCGACTGGAACTCATGGCGTAGTCCTGCGCCTGCGTCGGCAATAACCCCGCAACCGGACCAGCCGCAAGAGTCGTCGCCGGAAGTTACGGCTTGACGGTGCGCATAGCGGAAGAGTGCTGATCGTTCCTGGACATACAGGTAGCAGTGCTCGGCGATCTCCCAGATGGCCTCGCCAGGGTGGTTCGCCATGAAGGTTGGCGGCGGATCCCAGTAGGCGCCGGTAGCAGCCCGGTTTGGCCTTGTCGACTGGTCCGTCGCGCCACTGACCAGCTCGCTTAGCATTAACTGAGTGATGTATAGCGGGAGGCCGCGCGCGCCCGATCGATAGTTTGATCCCTAGGTTGGTTATCGCCAGCCTCCGCATCGAGTACTACAGCTGGGACAATCACATGCTGCGCAGCCTCATCGCGCTCGTGCTGGAGGGCAATGCCTCATGATCTCGGAGTCCCCACTATCACGGCACGCCGGACCCATTGTGCTTGCCGTGGGTGCCTATTTGGCCGTGGCTCATTTGGTGCTGTTCGTTGTCTTCATGAGTCACAGCGATCCAGCTGCAATGCTGGCTGATCCGATATTCCGCGTTCTGAATCTGGCCTACGCCGCCGCTTTCTCGGGTTTGGCGATCGCCGCGTGCGCCGCGTACGACAAACAGGCTCGCGCAGCGGGCATGTTCGGCCTTGTGGCCTTCTGCGCCGCGATGATCGGAACGGTCAATTTGGGCGCCAATATGTGGTTCGAAGGCTTCGCCTCCCCCTGGCTGGCCGAGGTGGTTCCCCAAGTCCTCACTGCGGAGAAGACGACGATTTGGCAGGTCGGCTACCTCTCCAGCTACATCCTCTTCAGCATCGGTTGGCTGCTGTTCGGACTTGCGTCGCTGCGAGCCGGTGTCTTTCCGCGCCTTATCAGCCTCGCGATCGTGGCCGGAGGAATCATTGGCTTCCTGGCGGCAAAGCCACCGTACGGCGTCGCTCTGGGACTGGCCCTGCTGAGCCTCGGGATCTGGATGGTCAGAACACGAAGCGCCGCCGAGTCACCTACCCGGCCGATGCCGGTCTGACTGGTCTGCTGCTAGCGGGGGTTGATGGGGAACGCCGCGCCCGCAGCAACCACACGCCAAGTGTCGCCATGGCCAGGCCGAGAGGAATGCCCCAAGGGGAAAGCAAAGCCTGGTAACCCGCGATACCGCCTACGACAATGAAGGTGGATATCCAAATGGGAAAGACCCGTGCCCGCAGACTTGCGAGGCCGAACGAGACCCAGCCAACTGCGAAGAGGATGTAACTCGCGATCGCACCAAGGGCAAGCACCATGGACGGGTCGCTACTGAGAACCTCAGGCAACGGACCCTCGGCTAGCCACGGGACGGCAAAGCTTTCGAACCACAGGTCCCCACCGAGCATCATCGTGCCGAGGAGGGCGGCAGAAAAACCGAATGTGCCCAGCCTGCCAGCCTTGTGCGCCTGCCGCCCGTGGACACCGATTAAGGCGAACATCAGAACACAGAAGCCAACGAAGTAGATGACACTGCCGGCGTTAAAGATGTTGTTCTGCGACGTGGCCACATTCCCCCGCTGGTCGAAGGGCCACCAGATGGCCTGGCCGACCACCATAAGGGTCCCCGCCGCGATGGCTAGCGGGCCCGCACCAGCATAGAAAAGCGGGTTCGAGGGGGCGGCTGGCCTGACGGTTGGCTCAATCCGGACCATGACGCTTCTCCTGCTGAGTTGGCATTTAGTTTGAACCTGCCGCCGGACCGTATCCTCTTACACGGTCTCTTGTGTGCGGACGAGCCAGGGCATCGATGAGATGACGAGGCTATATCTTCGGCTCGGTCTTCCCCGACGATGGCGCGTATTACATCCGCGCACCGGTGATGCATCGCTGGGTTGGCAAAACCAGCCTCGAGCTGGAAGGGATTACCGGTCGGCCAGCCGATGGACTCCGCGACCGAGTCCGAAATGAAGAAGTGCCCGAAGAATCCACCAATTCCGCTTCCCGCGACACCGACCCCAAACGGATACAGCACGAAGATTTCCAACCTGCGCTCGCGGGCAGGTCGGGTTGGGGCAAACCGCACTCAACCGGATAGAAGCTGCTGGGTCGTCAGCGCCTCGGGCCGGTAGCTTCGAGAAAGGCGAGCACGGCCATGATCCGGCGATTGACCTCCCATTCCTCGACGAGGCCAAGCTTCTGGAAGATTGAGCCGATGTGCTTCTCGACCGCGCGGTCACTCATGTAGAGGGTTTTGGCGATGGTGTGGTTGTTGCGCCCGGTCGCCATCTGCTCGAGCACCTCACGCTCACGGGCGGACAGTCCGAGCAACGCAGACGGCTCCTCGTGCGACTTGCGAGCGAGCAACACCTCGATGACCTTCGGGTCAAGAGCAGACCCGCCCCGGGAAACTTCCTGCAGCGCCCGGATCAGCTCATCCCGGTCAGTAACGCGCTCCTTGAGTAGATACCCAAGGCCGCCCACCCCGTTCTCGAGCAGCTCGAACGCGTAGTCGTCGTCGGCGAACTGGGACAGTACGACGACGCCGATGTCGGGGTATTCCGCGCGGATCCGCTTCGCGGCGTCAATGCCCTCGATGGTGTGGGTTGGTGGCATTCTGATGTCGGTCAGTACCGCATCCGGCCGATGCTCGGCCACCGCCCGGATTAGCGCGTCGGCATCCGCGACGGCAGTGACCAGCTCGATCTCATCATCCTCGCTGAGCAGGGCGGACACACCCGCCCGCACGAGGTAGTTGTCGTCCGCGAAGACCACGCGCAAGGTCACCTTCCGCACTGTAAACCCGTCTGCGATCAGCGGGTCGTCCACACTACGTCGTGTGGCCAGCACCCTCCTCTGGAGAGTTCCCGTCCGCGATGATGGCTGAGAGGAGGTGAGCCGGTGAATCCGGTCCGTGTTCTCGTCGTCGATGACCAGGCTCTGTTCCGGCGCGTGATGAGCGCTGTCGTCGGGGAGACTGAGGGCTTCGTCCTGGTTGGCTGCGCGGCGTCGGGCGAGGAATCGATCGTGACAGCCCGACGCCTGCGGCCGGATCTGATCTTGATGGACGTGAATCTGCCAGGTATCGACGGAATGGAGGCTACCCGCAGGCTGCGCGAGGATACGACGGCTGCCGCCGTGGTGCTTCTGTCGACATACGACGAGGACGATTGGGATGGGCAGGCGCAGGAGTGCGGGGCGGTGGCCTACGTCGCCAAGTCCGCTTTCGGACCCGACAGGTTGACGGCGGTGTGGGCCGTGACCGGCAGCTGAGGGAAGCTGACCTGCAACCTCGCTGGTGCGCCTTGCGCGTCGATAGTCACCGTGCCATCCCAGGCCAGGACGCGGTCGACCACGCCCTGCCCGCCGTCGGCGAGCCGGCCACTCAGGTCGACGGCGGTGACTGTCAGGATGAGGTGCGAGTCGTCGAGGTCCAGGTCGATCAGCGCTGAGCCGCCCAGCTCACGGACCGTCTCGACGGCGCAAAAGTACGTGACCGCCTCGAGGTGAGAGGGGAAGCGCGCAGTCCGTGCGGAAGGGGCGACGGTCAGGGAGACGCGGCCGCCGGCCCGCGCCGCATAAACACGCAGTGCTGCGGCCAGCCCTTTGCGGGCGAGCAAGGGGGGAAAGACTCCCCGGGCGATGTTCCGGAGAGCTTCCAGGGTCCGGGTGGTCGTTTCCATGGCCGCGTCCAGGAACCGACTCGCTGCCGTCGGGTCGGTCACAGCCGCTGCCTGTGCGAGCCCAACCCGTAGCTGGGCCAGATGAGGCAGCACCTCGGCGCTGACCGCCCGGGTCAGTCGCTGACGCTGGGACTCCTGGGCGGCCAGCAGGCGCAGCCGGGAGGCCTCCAGCTCCTCGGTCTGGACGCCAGCCTGATGCACCTGGACGCGCAGCTGCGCTGCGAGCTGGGCGTTACGCATCCCGAGCCCGGCCTGGGTGGCGATGTCAGCGAGCAGGGTCCTGTCCGTCCCGGAGACCTGCCGTCCCGCCGGCATGCTCACCGTGATCTCACCGATTCGCTCGGTGCCGTCCCAGACCGGCTCTGAATGCTCCCTCCTGGTCGGACCGCCGAGCGCTGGAGGTGTCGGCCAGTGCGCGACCACGTCCTCGCCGCCGGCCACAGCCAGCCTCGCGGTGGCATGTGCGGCGCCGATGCTGCGCCCGGATACCTCCGCTACCCCTGGGAGCACCTGCTCAAGCGAGACTGCCCGGGCGAGGCGGCGGCACAGGTCAGCCAGGGCCTGGTACGGCGCAGCCCTGCGTCCGTAGACAACCCGGTCGCCCAGCCGCTGCACCCAACGCCGCAGCGGCTGGAACGCCAGCGCCACTAGAGCGGTCGCGAGCACCGAGGCCCAGTACTCCTCGGAGACGCGCCCACCCACCAGCGCCCCCAGCACGACCACCGCGGCGACGTACCCGAAGGTCACGAAGATGATCACTGCGCCACCGACCACCGCACGGTTGATGACCAGATCGATGTCGTACAGGCGGTAGCGCAGAATAGCCACGCCAGCTGCCACCGGCACGCTGGCATAGGCAACGAAGAGGGGAACAACCGCCCAGACCTGAGTGCCGTCGCTGCCGAGCCCGAACAGATTCGCGATGACAAAGCCCGCTACCAGGGCGAATGCGGCAGCGGTAAGCCAGCGCAGCTGCTGCCGCTGCTCCCCGCGGGAGCGGCGAAGTCGCTGCACCAACGCGACAAGACTGAGCAATAGCAGCAGGACACTCACCATGGTCGATACAACTCCGACGATCGACACCAGCGGGCTCAACTCATCGGCACGGGTGATCGAGTCGATCGGCACCACCAGGACGGTGCTCAGGACGATGGCGACCTGTGGCACCGGAAGGGCCCAGAGCACCGCACGCCACCGGCGCGATGGCAGCGACCCGTCCGGAAACAGCAGAAACACCGCAGCGAGCACCGACAGCGCCCAGCTGGCACC
>Ga0081455_10006026_pt1 | contig 13134 bp, 7 predicted proteins | sample TabmetS3T2R1_FD_70207 | JGI IMG/M metagenome (GOLD analysis project Ga0081455, IMG submission 70207) | Tabebuia heterophylla rhizosphere microbial communities from the University of Puerto Rico - S3T2R1 | ecosystem: Host-associated > Plants > Roots > Rhizosphere ... | reverse complement strand
GGTCATGGCGGTCGCCGGCGAGACGGCCCCGCCGCCGGTCGTCACGGCGAAGGTGACGGGGACGTTCGTGAACGGCGTGCCGGACGGCGTCGCGAGGCGCACGCTGACCGGCGAGAGCGCCGCTTGTCCCGCGTTCACCGGCTGGTTCCCGCTCTGCACCGTGAACGTCGGAGCATTGAGCGTGCACTTGATGCGCCGCACCTGGCCGGCGGTGTGCTTCAGGTAGTAGATCGCGCCGTCCGCGCCGAGCGTCGAGTCGGAGATGAACGGCAGTCCCGTCGCCCAGTTCGAGGCATCGGGCTGGCCGGGCACCGCGGGCGCGGCGCTCCACGACAGGCCGTTGAAGCGGAGTCGGCGGATCTGGCCGCCCACGTAATCCGCGTAGAACCAGTCGCCTTCGTACGTCTGGCCGAAGTCGTAGATGCCGTTCGCGCGGTTGCGGTAGGTCACCATGGACTCGATGGCGGCCCAGCCCGCGGCGGTGTCCCGTAGCGGTAGCCCGGACCAGGCGGCGAGGTCCGCCGGCTCGGCCGGCCCGCGACTGAGCAGATACCGTCGGGCCAGCTCGGCCAGGGCCGTGCCCTGCTCCGGCCGGACCGCGAGCTCGGTGCCCAGCCAATCGGCGGCGTGCACGTAGGTGGGCTTGCCGGCCCGGTCCGGACCAAGCACCACCCGGCCGTGGAACGCGCCGAGTGCGGCCAGGTGCACACGATCACGAACGCGCTCGGCCACGTCACGACGTTCGACGCGTACAACGCCCACGGCCAGGCAACGCAGGTCACCGACGCCAACGGCCTCGTGACCTCCATGGCCTACGACCTGCGCCAGCGCTTAACCGACCGCTGCGTCGGCGCGACGCTGCCCTCGTGCACCGCAGGCGAGCTCACGCACCTCGACTACTGGCCCACCGGCTTGCTCAAGAAGGTCACGAGCCCGGATGGAAGCTTCATCCAGTACACCTACGACGATGCCCATCGCCTCACCCAGATCAACGACGGCGCCGGCAACAAGATCGTCTACACCCTCGATGCCATGGGCAACCGCACGGCCGAGGACACGTTCGATCCGTCGCTGAACCTGAAGCGCACGCACTCGCGCGTCTTCAATTCCTTGAACCAGCTCTGGAAGGACGTGAACGCGGCCGGCACCGCAGCCGTCACCACCGTCTTCGGCTACGACAGCAATGGCAATCAGACGACGACGGCTGCTCCTCTGTCGAGAAATTCGAGCAACGCCTACGACGAGCTGAATCGCTTGAACGCGATCACGGATCCGAACTCCGGCCTCACCCAGTTCACCTACGACGCCAATGACAACCTGACCTCCGTCACCGATCCGAGGTCCCTGGTCACGAGCTACACGTACACGGGGTTCGGGGATCTGAAGACGCAAGTGTCCCCCGACACCGGCACCACGGCGAACACGTACGACTCGGGCGGGAACCTCGACACCGCAACCGACGCCCGCGGCGCCGTCGCCGATTACGCCTACGACGCGCTCAACCGCGTGAGCTCGGTGAGCTACACGTTGGGAGGAGTGACCGATCAGACGATCTCGTTCACCTACGATGCCGGCACGAACCAGAAGGGGCATCTGACGGGGGCGAGCGATGCGAATCACACGATGGCGTGGACCTACGACACGCACGGCAGACTCACGGGCAAGGGCCAGACCGCAGGCTCCGTCACGCTAAGCATCGGCTACGGCTACAACGCTGACGGTCAGTTGGCCTCGATGGTGCTGCCGTCGGGGAAGATCCTCACCTACGGATACAACGCGAACAACCAGGTCACTTCGATCACGTTGAATGGGTCGCCCTCGACGACGATCTTGAACAACGTGACCTATGACCCGTTCGGGCCCATCACGGGCTGGAGCTGGGGCAACTCGACCACCACCACGCGCACGTTCGATACGGATGGGAAGATCACGCAGATCACGAGTGCCGGGCAGCGCACGTATGGGTATGACGATGCGTTTCGGATCACCTCGATCACGGACGTCGCCGACAGCACGAAGTCGTGGACGTTGGGCTACGACATCCTGGATCGGCTGAACTCGGCTACGAAGACGGGGCTCACCATCGGGTACACGTACGATGCGGATGGCAACCGGCTGAGTCAGACCGGGACGAATGCGAGTACGTACACGGTCTCGAGCACCTCGAATCGGCTGAGCTCAACCTCCGGAGCTCTCAGTCGCTCTTACAGCTACGACGCGGTGGGCAACACCACCTCCTCCGGCGCCACGGTGCACTCGTACAACAACGCCAATCGGATGAAGACGGCGCGGCTCACCGGCAACGGAGACACCACCTACATTTACAACGCGCTCGGGCAGCGGGTGAAGAAGTCGGGTGGGGTGATCTCGAATCCCATCTACTACCTCTACGATGAGGCCGGGCATCTGGTGGGGGAGTACGACTCCTCGGGCACTTTGATCACCGAGACCGTGTGGTTAGGGGACATCCCGGTCGCCACCCTCAGGCCCAATGGAGCCAGCGTCGACGTCTATTACATCCACTCCGATCACCTCAACTCACCCCGGAAGATCAGCAGACCCAGCGACAATCAGCTGCGCTGGATTTGGGAGCCAACGCCATTCGGTGAGGGTGCTCCTAACAACAACCCGGCATCGCTCGGTGCGTTCGAAGCAAACGGACGGTTCCCGGGGCAGCTGGCGGATGAAGAAAGTGATCTCAATTACAACTACTTCAGAGACTACGATCCGGTGGTGGGACGCTATACGAAGTCGGACCCCATGGGACTTATTGGTGGACTGAATACGTACGCGTATGTGCTTGGCGATCCAATCTCACAAATCGATCCGACGGGACTTGCACCGGAGAGTGGCGGAGCAGCACGACCGCAAAAGTGCGCGAACGACGACGTAGACTGCATGGCGATGAAAGCGACTTGCCGTGAGAAGTGCTCGAAGTCATCGCTGCCGACCAGAAACTACGGATTCCGGTTTTGGAACTGCTGGAACAAGTGCATGAAGGATGCGGGCTGCGAAACCGACGGTACTCCAATTCTTCCGGTGGTGCCCGTGGTGCCGCCAACGCGAACTCCGATACCGCGCGTCACTCCGCCAATTGTTCCGAGAATCGTTCCAAGCGCGCCCTCCGGCCTCCCGTTCATGATCAATCCATGCCAGCTGATGCCAGAGCTTTGCGGTGCGCCGCCGTTGGAAGCTTAAGGAGAAATATGTGATTCGAGAAAAGGAAGCTGCCAGCCAGGTAAGCGCACTGATGCTCGAGTTCGGCGCGAAGCTCGACAAGTCGTTGGAGCTGGTTCAGGAACGGTGCAGCAATGAGGAGTTCGAAGCGTACAGAAACGTTGTCGGAATTCTGCTGACGGAGATGCTCACCGGGGTGATGAATCCCCTTTACGCCCAGCATCCGGACCTGAAGCCGAAGGAGTTGCTGTGATGGCATCCATCCGATCCGATCGGGTTTGAAAGGCGGTTCACACCGACCACCACGCTCAGACGGAACTACGACGCTAACGACAACCCGCTGACGGCGTCCGGCAGTGCGCCCCGGGCACCTTTACGAACGTGGCTCAGGCTCCGCATGAGTTTGAACCCAGGATCCCTGAGCGCACACCTGTGCCTACGACACCGCCGGCAACACATTACAACTACTTCAGAGATTACGATCCGGCGATTGGCAGGTACATCGAAAGCGATCCGATCGGACTTGAGGGTGGGCTAAACCCGTATCTGTATGTTGAGGACGATCCCGTGGAATTTTGGGATTCCACTGGCGAACAGATCGTCATTCCCGGCACGCGCCCTCGATTTCCAGGCATTCCCGGGACGGTGGGAGGGCTTTCAGATCCGGCGGCAATGGGAAAAAAACGCACCAACCAAATCTATAACCAAGCGCTTGGAGAAACCGGCCTGTCGGCGGCTGAGTTGGGCAGGCCGATGGGGCGAGGACGAGAATACTGCGTAATCAAGTGCGCGGCAGTTGAGATAGTCGGCCGCGGAAAGGGAAAGGGAGTCACTCAGGGTAGCGTGACTTGCCCGCTATACATCTTTGGCCTGGGGCTCGGCTGCGACGCGTCCGACGCATGGAATGCTGCTCACGATGCCGTGAACTACAACGTTCCACCCGGCTGTCAGAAGCGGCATTGCCATGGCATCGCCGGCGCTTGCAAGAATTGGGAAGGCGGCCGAAGAGGGAACTAATTAGATGAAACGAGAAAATTTGAATTCGTTTGCTAGGCGTCGCGCGAAGCTGGACGAGGCGGCTCGCTTCGCCCTCGGCGATGGTCGACCGGTGGACTACGGTCGAGCATTTCGACTATATCGAGCAGAATCGAAAGCGGGGTCCGGAGAGGCGACTTACAACCTCGCAACAATGTATTTCAGAGGTGAAGGGGTTAAAAGAAGCTGGTCAACTGCCAACAAGCTCCTTCGCCTTGGCGAGACTCAAGGATCTGCAGATGCGAGCATGTTGCTTGGTGAGCTGTGTTTGAGCCGTAAGGGCAAGTCGAGTGAGAACTCACAAAGTGCTATCTCGCACTTCGCGATCGCGGCATTCCGCGGTGACATCCGCGGACTTCGAGAACTTGCTTCGCTGGTAAGGAGCATGCCCAAACTTCGAACAGACGACGTCGCGAAAGCCGTAGAACGGTCAATTCGCATGATTGCAAGACAGAAACTGTCAAAGAGATAGCCGCCCGGTTCCTACCTAAAGCGAGTTAAGCCAAAACTCGCGTCTGGGGGTATCAACTCTTGCTCGCACTGGTTCCAAGGACTCGGACAGCTCTAACTACGCGAAGGCGTTGGCGAAATCGCCTTCATCTGCGACGACGCGCGTCGGGTCGAGCACATTACAACTATTTCCGTGACTACGGTACATCTGCAGGTAGATATGTCGAGAGTGATCCCGTCGGATTGAAGGGCGGTGTAAATACATTCGCATACGCAGATGCAAATCCGGAGCAAGTTTTCGACGAAAGTGGACTGATGGGTGCCGGCCATGGGCCGCCACATTATTTTGTTTCCAACACCAGGAGACATCCGACGGAAGTTTCGCCCGAAGTAAAGCAGCTTCTGTGCAAATACATCTTTGAGTGCCAAGGCGACTTCAATTGCGTCTACAAAGCAATCAACAAAGCAAGAAACAACAAACCTTATCCAGGTGGGCCGTCAGATCCAAAGACTTGGAATGATCCAACTCTCCGAGCTGCTGAGAATTTTGCAGTTGCGGCTTCGACCGACTCAGGTGCGGAATATGGGCCTCCCAGTGCTGCTCACAGTGTGCTTGGCGTGACCGCGTATCAAACTATTTACAAATGGAGCGAGTCAGCTCTCGGAATTCCTCACAGCCCGCCCTCATGGAATGCTTGGAAGGCGGGCATAGCCGGTCTTTACTGGTATGAGAAAAACGATCCCGATGGTGCCATGGAGTGGTGCAAAGGATGTGCTAGGTGAGCGGGAGTCCACAATCGACATCTTTGTTCCCTGACAGTCGGGCTGAACGGCCTTAGATTCCGTCCTTCAAGATTCCATTTTCGAACACGTCTCAACCAACGACAGGTTCAAGCGATGAAGCGCCACCACAAAGCATTAGTCTTGATAGGAGTCCTCAGCCTTTTCGCTGGCGCGTTTCTGGCGGCGCTGTCCTACTCTTTCAGAAGCGCCGAGAAGAAGGCTGTTGTCTTTTGTGCTGAAACCCCGATCGGATCCGACATTGGAAAAGCGGTCGAACGGGCAAAGACGAGGAAGATTCCATTCGGGGACGGAGATGAGTACACATTCTTTTTTCCCTCCGTCACTGGATTCGACAAGGCTGTTTGTAGCTTGTGGGTCGACAAGAATCACCAGGTCATTGCCAAGTCATCCCAAATGGAGTTCGACTAGTTCGACGCCTCTGACTGAACCACCTTTCGATGAACTGAGACTGATTGAGGATTGCTTGACCTGAGGATCGAAATGCGCGGCGCCCCCATCGTCTTATTGATCTTCTCCGCGATTTCCGGATGTTCGGTGGACACATCTCGCAACGAGTTCGTCATGTGTCCGGGTGCCTCGATCGAAATCGAGCTTGGCAATGAATTCATGAGCATCGCGGCCACGACCATCACCGAGCGCGTGGTCCGGGTCGGATCCGTCATGACAGATGTGACACTGGAACCGCGGCGAGAACGATGGGACGGCAGTCTCGGGTTGTACGCCGTGCACGGTCGTTTGACCGGACCGCACGTTTCCGCCGAAGAGGGCCAACAGTTCTTCGACTCCATGGACGAGTTGCAGTACTGGATACGCGGACTTTCTTTTCGCCCGCCTCTTGCGTACACATCTGATGGTTTGTTCGTGAGATGGTCGTATCAAACCAGGCCGAGCGGTGCCAGCGGCCCTGATGCGGTGCTCACGTTCGACGTCTTGCAAGTCTTCGTGAAGGGCAAGAAACCGACGGGCTTGCCCGGCGCGCACGACGAGTATTTCAAGAAGATCTCGCTGCCCACTGGCGCTTGCGCGAGCCCGACCCCGTACGTCGCGAGCGCGCCTGGAGTGCTGAACGGCCGCAGGTATTCGGGAAGGGCAATGGATTTTCTCCGCGATCGCGGTCTTAAGGCAGAACGAATCGAAAAGGTAATCGCCTTGAACGACAGGAGCGAATCGGACGGCGAAGTGACTTACTACGCGAAAGGGGGCCAGCCCGAAATCTTCTCCGTCACGATCGCCGCAAACGGCACTATTGTCTTGATTCAATAAGCTTCGGTGCCGCGGGATGTTGCTGACACCGGCGGCGTATTCGAAAGATCTATCGACAATAAATCTGCACCCATCACCCACCCGGATGATGCGCAGATCTTCTCTTTGTCCTAAGCTGGCTGGTCGTTTATTGACTAACTAGTCCAGCTGCTGCAAGGACAAGCTTCATGAGAACTCTCGACCAGCTCGCCACCGAGATCTGCACGCTCACCGGCCGCCTCAACGCCGCCAACTATCAGCTCCTCGTGCTCATCGCCGAGTTCGACAACCGCAAGGGCTGGTCCGACGCTGTGACCCAGTCCTGCGCCCACTGGCTCAACTGGAAATGCGGCATCGCCATGGGCGCGGCCCGTGAGAAACTGCGCGTCGCGCACGCGCTCGAGAAGCTGCCCAAGATTTCCGCCGCGATGAAGAGCGGGCATATCAGTTACTCCAAGGTGCGTGAGATCACCCGCGTCGGCAGTCCCGAGCACGAGGACTACCTGCTCATGATCTGCGAGCGCGGTACCGCGTCCCATGTCGAACGGCTCGTACGGTCGTTTCGCCGCTGCAAGGAGGCGGAGGAGATGACTCGCGATGCGCGGCAGCAGGAGTCGCGAGCAGTCACCTTCCGTTATGACGACGATGGCTCCCTGGTGCTCACGTGCCGCCTGCCGGCCGAGGCCGGCGCCCGAGTGATGAAGGCGCTTGACCGTGCCATTGAGGAACTACCGCCACCCCAGACCACCGACGTTCCAGCTGGAACGCCGGCTCAGCCCCTCCGCTACGCGACACGACGTGCCGACGCGCTCGCTCTCATCGCCCAGAGCTTCCTGGCGCACGGGGTCGTGGACGTCCGCGGCGCCGATGCGAACCAGATCGTCGTGCACGTCTCCGAAGAAACTCTCCGCACGCACAAGGCCGGCTGCTGCGAAGTCGAGGATGGCCCCTCAATCGTCGCGGAAACCGCCCGTCGCTTCGGCTGCGACGCCAGCGTGCTCGTCATGGTCGAAAACGACGACGGCGAGCCGCTCAACGCGGGCCGCAAGACGCGAACGATCTCAGCCCCGCTGCGCCGCGTGCTCAACGCCCGTGACAAATGCTGCCGCTTTCCGGGCTGCGCGAACAAGCGCTGGCTCGACGCGCATCACATCAAGCACTGGGCGAACGGCGGCGAGACCAAGCCGAGCAACCTCGCGCTGCTCTGCGGCTTCCACCACCGCGCAGTGCACGAAGGCGGCATCAAGATCGAGTTGCTCGACGACGGCGCGTTACGGTTCGTGAAGAAGAACGGCGACTCGGTCGACAGCGTCGCTCCTGGCTACACGCAGCCGCCGGGCAACGCGGAAGAAGTTCCAGCTGGAACGTTCAAGGACTGTTGGCACGGAGAAAAGATGGATCTCGATCTCGCCGTGGACCTGATGTTTCAGAGAGAGAAACGGGCGCGAGACATTCCAGCTGGAACGTTCCGCTAACAACCAGGGCGGACCGCTCCATACCTACCTGTCCGCGCGTGGGCGAGCAACGCTCGGAAGATCTGCAAAGAGATCGGCCAACAAATCGGCTGATTCTTCGGAAGGGCGCGTGGAAGTGCCCGTACTGTCACGGCCTTAGCGCCAACCAAGATCGGCCAAATGGCAGCTCCGGAGCCCGTCAAAAGTTAGGCGCGTCGTGCCCAACAGACTGCCGCGAGGCGACCAAGTAACGCGGCGATCGGTTTCGGTTCCATCAGCGAGCCATTTCCGCCCCTTTTTCTTTTCCCGCCAAATGAAACCGCCCGATAGTGCGTAGCCACTCAACTTCCGACACCACCACTCGGACGTTGGGAGCTGCCATGAACACGGAGAGGTATTTCGGAGCAGCGCGCAGGACGCGCATCGTCAAGGGCCTGCTGCTGCAGGCAGTGAGCGCCGCACTGCTCACCGCCTGCGGCGGCGGCTATGGAAGCGGTGACGGTGGCGGCTACACCCCGCCGCCTCCGCCGCCCACCATCCGCGACGCGCAGTTCACCGACGACACGATCTCGGGCCTGCGCTTCTCCGTCGCCGACGTCGGCGAAGCGGTCACGAGCGCGGACGGCAAGTTCCAGTTCGCCGAAGGCCGCAAGATCGACTTCCTCGTGGGCTCGAACACAAATCGCCTCTTCCTCGGCAGCGCGACGCCCGCTGCCGCCACGGGCGTAGTCGCCTTCAGTCTCCACGACATCACGCAGGCCGCGGGCGCAAACGGCGACGCCTACCTCGCTAACCTCCTGCGCGTACTCATCCTGCTAGACGCGAACGACGACACGAGCGACGGCTTCCAGATCGAAGCCGCGCAGGCGAACGCAGTCGCCGCGGCCGTTGCAGGCACGAAGGTCATCGACTTCGGCGCGGCCGGCTTCGACGCCGACGCCACCATCGCCGCGATCGCCACCGCGCTCAACCGCACGCTCGTCAGTGCACAGGAAGCGCTCGCGCGCTACCAGCTCCTCTTCCGCCAGTCGCGCTCGAGCAGCATCGCGCTCACGAACGACGACACGCGCGCCGTCGTCGTGAACCGCCAGAAATCCACGGTGACGGTGCTGCGCGTGCGCAATGCCGACGGCAGCGACGCTTCGCAGTCGCTCGCTGAGATTCCCGTCGGCAAGGAGCCGCGCTTCGTCGCACTTGCGCCGAACGACTCGCGCGCCTACGTCACGAACGCCGTCGACGGCACAATGAGCACGATCGACCTCACGGCCGCGACGCCGGTCGCGATCGGCAACGCGATCGACGTGGGCGTCGAGCCGCGCGGCATCGCGATCACGCCGAACGGCACCTACGCCTTCATCGCGAACAACACGATCGGCTACGTCACGATCGTGCGGCTCGCGACGGGCGAAGTGGTGGGCCAGGTAAAGACGGGCGGCAATCCCTACGCAGTCGCCATCAGCAACGACGGCGACAGGAAAGACGACGACGAGCGCGTCTACGTGACGCAGCTCTTCGGCGAGCTGATCAGCCCCGGACGTCCCGACGGCTTCGACGATTCCAAGCAGGGCGTCGTGAGCTCCTTCCGCGTAGGTGACGCGGTCGCGAACCCGAACACGCTCGTCCCGCAGCGCCTGCTGCTCAAGCCGATGCTCTCGGGCTTCAACGCCGATCGCCGCAACTTCTGCCCGTTGACGCGCGCGGCGTTGCAGGCCGCGGGCACGGTGGTCTACTTCAACAGCGGCCAGTTCAAGAACGGCGACGGCGCATCCGCGCTCGCGCAGCGCACGTTCTGCCCGAACGAAGCCTCGAATGACATCGATCCCGCGGGCCCCATCGGCCGCGTCGCGCAGCAGGTGTACCCCAACATGCTGTACGGCGCGCTGGTGCGCGGCCCCTTCCTCTACGTGCCGAACGTCGGCGCGCAGCCGGAGCCGCCGGTCACGTTCAACTCGAACGTGCAGGCGCTCGTCGGCGTGCTGAGCTCGGTGACGAACGCCGAGACGCCGTTCTCGGTGAACCTCAACACCTACGTGCCGAAGGAGCCGACGCCCGCGACGCCTAACCAGTCGCTCGACAAGCTGTTCCTCAACGACGTCGTCGCGATGGACGCGGACCGGCGCGGCAAGAACTTCCTCGTCGTGAGCCGCGGTGGCAACTACGTGATCCGCGCGACGGTCGGCAACGACGGCAAGCTCACGACACTCGACGCGAACAACACGGCGCGCCGCTTCCAGACGGGCAACCTGCCGTCGGGAGTGGTGATGTCGCGCGACGCGAAGCGCGCCTACGCGAACAACGAGCTCAACACCTCCATCACGGCGCTGAACCTCGAGACGAATACCGTGATCGCACGAGACATCGAATCCTCAGCGCCGCCGGCCCCCGGCACGGCGACGCACCGCAACCTCGTCGGCAAGCTCGCGTTCTTCACGGCCCTCGGCGTGCCGGACAAGTTCGATACGGACGGCGACGGTAAATTCGACATCGCGCTGCGCGACGTGAACCCGCTCGCGAACCGTGGCAAGGCCTCTAACAACGCCTGGTCGAGCTGCGCGTCGTGCCACGACGACGGCCACTCCGACAACGTCACGTGGATCTTCGAGACGGGTCCGCGCCAGACGATCCCGCTCGAAGGCACGTTCGCGCGCAACGATCTCAACGACCAGCGCATCCTCAACTGGAGCGCGGTGCGCGGCTCGAACACGGACTTCAACAACAACGCGCGCGGCATCCAGGGCGGCATGGGTTTCGCGACGAACGTGAACGGCGTCGACAAGACGACGCTCGTCTACAACCACGGCCCGAAGCAGGGCATCAGCGACTCGCTCGATGCACTCTCGCAGTGGGTGACGACGGTGCGCGCGCCGATCATGCCCGCAATCGCGGCGAACACGGAGCTGCACGGACGTGAGCTGTTCGCCGCGAATTGCGCGAGCTGCCACGGCGGCGCTAAGTGGACGAAGAGCCGCTCGTTCGGCCTCTACCAGGACGATCCGTTGCTGCAGGTGGATCCGGTCGGCCCGGCCTTCTTCACGGGCGTCGGCAAGAACGACGCGGGGGTGAACCTCACGGGCCCGCAGGTGGTCAGCGTGACGCGGCCGAAGGGCACGCTCAAGATCCTCGACGACGTGGGCACGTTCAACTTCGTGCCGCAGATCGAGATCCGCGGCGCGGCGGCGGTGGATGGGCAGACGACGCAGGGCTTCGGTCCCTTCGGCGGGCTCGGCTTCAACAGCCCGTCGCTGCTCGGCGTTGCGTACTCGGCGCCGTACTTCCACGACGGCTCGGCGCATACACTGGAGGAAGTGTTCACGCGGCATCGCCTGGGCGCGGCGCCCGCGGTGATCGCGTCGTCGCTTTCAGCCGGTGAGATCGCGGACCTGCTGTCCTTCGTCCGCAGCATCGATGATGCGACGCCGACGTTCGAATCCGATACGGACCGCTTCATTGCGCCCTGATGGGGACACTCCCCATTTTCTAGAAAATGGGGTCAGGGCTCGCGCCTGACCCCCTTTTTCCCCGCACAGTTCTCGAGGGCGCAGCCCGCTCAGCGCGTGAAGCGGACTCGCGCCACGAGGCCGCGGCCGCCGGCGCCGTCCTCGAGCCTCACCACCGCACTGTGTGCATCCGCGACCGAGCGTACGATCGCGAGACCAAGCCCGCTTCCCGGCACACTCTGGTCCGGCGCGCGGAAAAACCGCTCGAACACGCGCTCGCGCAACTCGGCGGGAATTCCCGGCCCGGAATCCTCAACGACAAGCACGGCCCCGTCTGTCGCAGAGGCCACAGCAACACGCACCACGCCACCCGCCGGCGAATGCTTCACCGCGTTCTCGACGAGATTGTCGAGCAGCGTGATGAGCGCTTGCCGCTCGCCGTGAACCGACACCGGCGCCAGCGAATCGAGCTCGAGCTCGACATTGCGCTCGCGCGCGATCCCACCCATCACCGCGAGGCGCTCCTGCGCGAGCTCGTCGAGCCGCACCACGGCGTGACACGCGTCCTCCGGCACCGCGTCGCTGCGCATCAGCGACAACAACTGGCTCACGAGCCGCGTCGCGCGATCGCCGCTGTGCACGAGGCCTTCGAGCAGTAGTTCGTCTTCCGGGCCGTGCCTGCGCTGCCGCAACGCCTCGACGTTGATACGCATCGCCGCGAGCGGCGTGCGCAGCTCGTGCGCTGCATCCGCGATGAATCGCCGCTCGCGAGCGACTCCTTCACGAACGCGTTCGAGAAGGCCGTCGACGGACTTGCCGAGCGCGAGCAGCTCGCGGTGCTGGGGTTGATAGGCGAGCGGCTGCAGATCCTCGGGACCTTTCGCCGCAATCTCCGCGGTGACTCTCCGAAACGGCTTGAGCCCGAGCCACACGGACAACCACGCCGGCACGAGCAACAGCGGCATCGCGATCACGATCGGCAGCAACACGAACCCGCGCGACCACAACGCCAGGAACACGCTCGGTCCATCCGCCGGCAGCAGCAACACGACGCGCGCCGAGGATCGCGGCGATGGCTGCAACCATGTCCGGTAGCGCAATCCATCCTGCACGGAGTGCTCGATGACGAACGGCTGCGTGGCATGCACGGTGCGGCTCTCCCCCGGAGTGACGTAGACCAGGCGCTCGCCGATCCACACCATCATGGTCATGCGCAGCCGGCGTGCGTCCTCCTCGCGATTCTCGGAGCGCTGGAACTCGTCGATGCGCCCGAGCGACGCCGCGAGCTCGCGTGGGCGATCCGCCAGCGATTCGGTGACGGTCAGGATCATCTCGCTGCGCTGGCGCATGAGACGCGGCGTGTACCACGCATCGGTGAATGCGATGTCGTGGATGATGTACGCCACGAGCGCGAGCCACACGAGCACGAAGAGGCCCAGCTGCGCGAGCACGAGGCGCAGCAGGAAAGCCCCGCAGACGTGCACTAACCTGCGCACGCAGACCCTGCCGGCCGCCGCGGACACCCCGCGGCGGCC
>Ga0081455_10006025_pt1 | contig 13134 bp, 11 predicted proteins | sample TabmetS3T2R1_FD_70207 | JGI IMG/M metagenome (GOLD analysis project Ga0081455, IMG submission 70207) | Tabebuia heterophylla rhizosphere microbial communities from the University of Puerto Rico - S3T2R1 | ecosystem: Host-associated > Plants > Roots > Rhizosphere ... | reverse complement strand
GCTACGGAGGTTCTGGGGGCTGGCGGCAACGCTGGCCGCGGGCACCGGGCGGGGGCCCGCGCACCCGGAGGTCGCGGAGGTGGCCGACGCCTTTGCGCACCGTCTCCCCTGTCTCGTCCTGACGCCGGGCGCATGGCCGGGAGCTCGACTCTCCGACCTGCTGAACACCACTGCGGAGGTCGCGGCATGACCATCGAGGCAACCCTCGCGCGCGGCGTCGGCGTCGAGGCGGACGTGGAGGTGTTCGACTCCGCGCGCGCGCCGGCCGATCCGGGCGCCGTGGAAACGCTGCGCCGTGGCGTGGCCGGCGCCGACCTCGCGGCGCCTGCGGTGGCGCTGCCGGACTTCCACCTCAAGCGCGACAAGGAGATGCCGTCCAGCATCGCGGTGGCCACGCGGGGCACGATCCGGCCGACGCTGACCAGCGCGTCGTTGAACTGCGGGATGGCGCTGGTCGCGCTCGACGCCGACCGGCCGAGCACCGCGGCCACGACGGACTTCTTCCGCCGGGTCCGCGACCGCTATCCCTATCCCCCGTCCTACCGCCGCGACCTCACAGCGTCCGAGGTCGTGCGCTGCGCCGCCGAGGGCTCGCGCTTCGCGGTCGACCGCTTCGGGGTGTCTCCGTCCGAGCTCGAGCAGGTGGAGGAGGGCGGCCGGCTCGACGTCGAGCGCTACGGCGGCGTCGCGCGGGTCCGGCGCGAGCTGCCGTGGTCGGTCCTGCAGCTGTCGCGCATCAGGTTCGGGACCATCGGGCCCAGCAACCACTTCATCGAGCTGCAGGAGGTCGAGGAGGTCTTCGATCCCGATGCGGCCGCTCGCCTCGGGTTGCACGCCGGCCAGGTCACCCTGCAGTACCACGGCGGCGGCGGCTCGCTCCCCGGCGAGCTCGGCGTCCTCTTCGGGCGAAGGAAGCGCTACCCGCTGGCGGTGCGAGTGCAGATGGCACTCCAGAAGCCGCTGTACCACCTCGGGCGGGCGCGCTCCATGCGGGAGCTGCGGCTCCGCAGGCGGCTGTACTTCTCGCGAGCCTGCCCACCGGTCGATCGCGACGGCCCCGAAGGCGAGCGGCTGCTGTTGGCGGCCGCGATGGCGATGAACTATGGGTTCGCGTTCCGCCTGTCGACCTATGCGTCGCTGCGCGCGCTCGCGCGGACGTCGTTCGGTGCGGTCGAGAGCCATCTCGTCGTCGACTCGCCCCACAACACCATCTACGAGGAGCAGGTCGACGGCGCGACGGCGCTCGTGCACCGGCACAACGCGTGTCGCGCGTACCCTGGCCAGACCCTCCTGCTCCCCGGGACCAACCGGACGTCCTCGTACGTGTGCGCCGCGGGCGAGGGCGCGCATCGCAGCCTGTACTCGGCCTGCCACGGCGCGGGGACGACGATCGGCGCCTTCGAGCGGCTCGGGCTTTCGCGACTGGACCAGCGCGGCAGGATCACGCAGCGCTACGACTACAGGGGCGCGGGGCCGGTCGCGGTTCCGCAGCTCGACGACCGCGGCATCGACGAGGCGGTGCGCATCCTCTCGGCCCAGGACATCGTCCGCCCTGTGGTCCGGCTGCGCCCGTTCGCCGTCCTCAACTAAGGGAGCGGGTGGACATGGTCGCGGCACGGCATTGGCGCACCAATTGGTTGGTCGTCAGCCCACCAGGCGCGGTCAGCGTCGACGTCGCGCGCTGGGCACCGGCGCGCCGGCGGGCGCTGGTGCGCGTCCACGCGTTGCCCGCCGGTACGCCGGTCGTGTTGCAGAGCCCCGCGCCGGGCGCCATCAGACGCTGCCGAGTATTCGCGTCGCGGGCCGGGATTGTCGCCGAGCGCGAGTTCCTCGCCTTTCCCTCCGCCTCGGCCCCCGGCTGCTTGGTCGAAGACGCCGCGCCGGCGATCCTCGTCTTCCTGCGGAGCATCCTCGTCGCGCCCCCGGGCGCCACGCTCGGCGGCGCGATCGAGGCGGTCCTCGCCGCGCTGCGCGCCGTTCGGCCATGGCGCGTGATCCGCGCCCTTGCTCCCGGGCGGGTCGTCGTGGGGAGGCGGACGTGAGCCAGGCGAGCGTCGACGGCTACGCGACGCCCGCCGTCCGCCAGTCGATCTTCGACTTCGTGCGGGCATCGGGCCTGCGGTCGGTGGTCGTGGGACTCTCGAAGGACCCGAACGCCAAGGTCACCGTCCTGCTCGTATCGCCGCGATCGGGGCGCCCGGTGCTTGCGGTCAAGGCGGCGACCACCGACCCCGCGGCGCGGGCCGTCGAAGCCGAGACGCGGGTGCTGCTCGGCCTGCGCGCGCGCCTCCCCCGACTCGCGCTCGCGACGGTTCCGCGCGTCGTCGACCTGGTCGAGTTCCGCGGCCGCCCCGCGCTCGTGATGACCGCGGTGCACGGGACGCCGATGACCGTCTCCTACCTGTCGTGGCGCCACACGGCCAGCCCGCGGCGGGTCGCCGCCGATTTCGACACGGTCGGGTCCTGGCTGGCGGACCTCCAGCGCGGAACGGCTGGCCACGACCGGCCGCTCGACATGGATGGGGGCGTGGCCGACCTCCTGGCCCGCCGCTTTGCGGCTGACCGGGCGGTCCCGGCCGACCTCGCCCGCCTCGAGGAGATCCATGGCCGGCTGCGCGAGCACAGCACGCCGCGAACGGTCGTCCACGGCGACCTGTGGCTCGGGAATGTGCTCTGCACCGGCCGGCGCGTGTCGGGCGTCGTCGACTGGGAGGCGGGCGCCGACCCCGGGGAGCCGGTCCGCGATCTCGTTCGCTTCGCGCACATGTACGCGCTCTACCTCGGCCGCAGGACGCGCTGGGGCGCAGGTCTGGAGTTGGCGCTTGCGGGGACGGGTTGGTTTCCGACCCTCTTCCGGCGCTTCATCAGCGACGGCCTCGCCCGGTTGGGCGCGCCGCCCGCCAGGTGGCGGGACGCGGCGCTCGCCGGGATCGCCGAGGTCGCCGCGCTCACCGACGAGGAGGGGTTCGCGCGGGCGCACCTCGAGCTGTTCCGGCGTGTCGCGCGCAGTCAGCCCATCCGAAAGGACACCCCATGATGCACCGACGCTCCGCGCTCATCTGCGCGCTCGCACTTCTCCTCATGCTCGCGGGGGCCGCTCAGGCCGGCGCGGACACGCTGTACGTGGACGAAGGGAGCCAGGCCTGCACGGACGCCGGAACCGGGACGGTCGACCGGCCCTTCTGCACCATGAGCGGCGCCGCGGCCGTCGCGACCGCGGGCACGACCGTGCTCGTGTCGGCGGGCATCTACAACGAGCAGGTCACCGTGAGGCGGTCCGGCACCGCCAATCAGCCGGTCGTGTTCCGAGCCCGGGCGGGAGACACGGTCACCGTGCGCGGAGCGCAGTACGGCTTCTACGTGGCGGGCCGCAACTGGGTCACGGTCCAGGACTTCCACGTGGCGGACACCACGAGCGACGGGATCCACGTCTCGTCGAACTCGACGCACATCAAGGTGCTCGACAACGTGGTCACGTCCGCCGGCGAGCCGGTGTCGGGCAAGACCGGCAAGGGCATCTCGGTCACCAACGTCACCGACTCGCTCGTCGACGGCAACACCGTCGAGCGCAACTCCAACTACGGCATCTACCTCGTCGAGTCCACGCGCATCGAGGTCACGCACAACGAGCTCGCCTTCAACGCCAAGGTGTACACCCGCGCCGCCTCCGGCATCCGCCTGCACAGCTCGCCCGGCAACACGATCTCGCGCAACGTCGCCCACGACAACGAGGACTCCGGGATCGAGCTGGTCACCGGCTCGAACGACAACCTCGTCGTCGACAACGTCTCGTACGGCAACGGCGACCACGGCATCGACAACCTCGACGTCACCGGTCAGCGCATCATCGCCAACAGCGTCTACAACAACGTCACGGCTGGGATCAACGCGGAGGGCAGCTCCACCGGCACCCTCATCGCCAACAACATCAGCGTCGACAACGGGATCAACAGCCCGCGCACCCGGGGGAACATCCGCGTCGACGCGCAGTCCACGACGGGGTCCTCGATCGACTACGACGTGGTGTCCCTGCGGACGCCCGGGACGCTCGTCGTGTGGGGTGCCTCGGGCTACTCGTCGCTGAGCGCCCTGACCGCGTTGACCGGGCAGGAGGCACACGGGATCGAGGCGGACCCGCGCTGGGTCGATCGGGCCGCCGGCAATCTGCGCCTCGCCGCGGGGTCGCCGGCCATCGACTCCGCGAACTCGGGCGCCCCCGGGCAGACGGACACGGACGCCGACGGCCACGCGCGCGTCGACGCGCCCGGCGTCGCGAACACCGGCGCAGGCCCGCGCACCTACGATGACCGCGGCGCCTACGAGTTCTTGCCCGGGCCGAGCGCACCGTCTGCCGCCCTCGCGGTCACCCCCACCTCGGGACAGGTCCCGCTGGCCGTCACCGCGGATGCCTCGGCCTCCAGCGACGTCGACGGCACGATCGTCAGCTACCGCTTCGACTTCGGCGACGGCTCCCCCGAGGTCGGGCCGCAGAGCTCGCCGACTGCCCCACACACCTATTCGGAGATTGGGACCTTCACGGTCACCGTCACGGTCACCGACAACGACGGCCTGACGTCCACGGACACGAGACAGGTCTCGGCATTCGGCGGAGACCAACCTCCGTCCGCGGCGCTGAGCATCACGCCGAACTCGGGGCTCGCGAGCCTCAATGTCACGGCGGACGCATCGGCATCCCACGATGCCGAAGGCCCGATCGCCAGCTACACGTTCGACTTCGGCGACGGTTCGCCGGTCGTCGGTCCGCAGTCGGGAGCGACCGCCGCACACACCTACGCCGCAGCCGGCACGTACACCGCGAGGGTCACGGTGAAGGACTCGGCCGGTCAGTCGGGGCAGGCGACCGCCCAGGTGACCGTGCGACCGAACCTCGTGGGCAACTCGGGGTTCGAAACGAGCACGTCCGGCTGGAACACCTCCGGTGGAGGGACCACCGTCTCGTTGACCAGGGTCGCCGGGGGACACTCCGGCGGCTGGGCGGCACAGGTGACGAACACCGGGACAGCCGCCACCAACTGCACGCTCAACGACTCGCCGAACTGGGTGCTCACGACGTCGTCTGGCACGTACGTGGCGACGCTCTGGGTGCGCGCCGATGTGGCGGGCGCAGCTCTCAAGCTCCGTCTACGGGAGTACAGCGGCAGCACGCTGGTGGGCAGCCAGACGGCGCAGGTGACGCTCACGACGTCGTGGCAGCCGGTGACGGTGACTTACACGCCAGGGGCGCCCGGGGTCTCGACGCTGGACTACAACGCGTACGTGGTCGGGGCGGCGCCCGGCGCGTGCTTCTACGCGGACGACGCCGTCATCGACCGCCAGTGAGCGACCACCCGTGCGGGCCGACCCCTTCAGCCACGCAGTCGCGACGCGCAGCCCGGCGGCGGGACCGGGCGCGCTCACCGCCCGTGAGGGCGAGCGCCTGGCTGTCACGGCGACCGCTTGCGCCGTGGCGATGTTGCCGCTGCTGGCCCCTCGCAGCCCCGCCAACATGGCGCCGGTCGACGCGCTGATTGCGGTGGCGGTCGGCACGTGCCTGCTGTGGGCGGGCGCGAGCCGCCACCCCTGGCGGTGGCCGTACGCCGTGCCGGGGGCGCTGCTCGTTGCCGGCGGGGCCCTGGGAGCGCTCAGGGGGCCCGTGCCGGGGGCGGGCGTGGTCGCGCTCCTCCAAGACGCCATCCTGCTGGCCTGGTGTTGGGCGGTCGCGAACATCGCCTCCTCGCCCGAACGACTGCGTGTGCTGCTGGCCACCTGGGCCTATAGCGCGCTCGCCTGGGTCGTCGCGCTGTTCATCGGTCTGGCCGCCGGCGTCACCGTGCTGACGGGCCAGACGCCGAGCGAGGGCACGCGGACGGCCCTGACCTTCGGCGACCCCAACTACTCGGCCAGCTATTACGTGATCTCGCTGATGATCATCTGGGCGTCGGGCTATCCGCGCCGCCGCGCGCTGCGCGTGGTCGCGTACGCCCTCCTCGTCGTGGCGCTCGTCTCCACGGGGTCGAACAGCGGTCTCGTCTCGCTCGCGATCGGTTCCGTGATCGTCGCGGTCCTCGCGGCGGGGCGGCGGGCGGGCATCGCCGCCGCCGTCGCGACGCTCGCGGTCATTCTGCTCGGCGGCGCGGCGCTCGCTTCGCGGATCAGCTTCAAGGATGTGCAGACGGCTGCGCACGGGAGCCGCTTCGCGGTCCTGCGGGACGGGCTGGGCCGAAGCGAGAAGAGCGTCGCGCAGCGCCACATGCTGCTGAGCGAGAGCCTCAACCTCTACCGCAGCGGCGGCCCGCTCGGCGAGGGGCCGGTCTCCACGAAGCCCCGGCTGCGCGCGCGCATGGCGCCGTTCGTCAAGGAGGCTCACGACGACTACATCGCAGCGCTCATCGAGCGCGGCGTGCTGGGCGTGGCCGGGATCGGGTTGCTGATCGGCGGCCTCGCCGTGCGGCTCACCAGACTGGTTGCGGCACCGCTCGCCGACGGCTTCGCCGAGGTCGTGCCGCGACCGCACGCGCTCGTCGCCGCGGTTGTCGGAACGCTGGTCGCGATGGGCGTCTACGAACTGCTGCATGTGCGGCACATGTGGGCGCTGCTCGCGTTCGTGGCCGCTCTGTACATCTGGGGGAGGCGATGAGGGCGATCCGGGAGCTCGCGCGGCAGTCGTCCGGCGTCCTCCTGGCCAACGTCGGCGCGCGCGTGGCCGCGCTCGTCTCGCTCGCCCTGGCGACGGCGCTGGTGGCGTGGACGGGGGGCCCCGCCGCGGTCGGCGTGTACGCGCTCGTGCGGGTCCTGCCCGGCCTCGTCGGCGTGATCATGTCGTCCGGGCTGCCGGGCGCGCTCACGTACTTCCTGGCCGGCCCGACGCGCGAGGACCGGCGCCTGCCGATGACGATCGTGGCCATGGCGCTCATCGGCGGCCTGCTCGGCACTGCGCTGTGGTGCGCGGCCAGTCCCCTGCTCGGCGCCGCGCTCTTCCCCGACCTGTCGACGCCCCTCGTCCTTCTGGCCGGGGCGACGGTCCTCACCCAGCTGCTGGTCGCGACGGCGAAGTCCTGCTCGCAGGGCAGCGACGACCTGCCCGGTGCCAACCTCGTGATCGTCAACGAGGAGCTCCTGTTCCTCCCGGCCTACGGGCTGCTGTGGGTCGGCGCCGTGCACGGCGACGCCGCGACCGTGACCGCGCTGCTGGCGGCCGACGTGGCGACGTTCGTGTGGGCGTGGTTGCGGCTGGCCAAGCGCGGGTTCTTTCGGGCCGCCGCACGGCCCTCGCCGGCACTCGCCCGGCGCGTGGCCGCCTACGGGATGCGCGGCCAGGTCGGGGGCGTGATGACGCTCTTGAACCTCCGCCTGGACTTCATCCTGCTCCAGCTCCTGGCCGGCCCTGCCGTCCTCGGCGTGTACGCGATCGCCTCGAAGTTCGCCGAGCTGGTGAAGGTGCCCGGAATGGCGCTGACGTACGTGCTCTACCCGAGGTTCGCACGACAGGTGACCGGCGCCGCGGCCGCCGACGCCCGGCGGCTGATGCCGGGAGCCACCCTGCTCACCACCGGCGTCGCCGTCGCGTTGCTTGCCACCGCCGGGATCGTGATCCCGGCGCTGTACGGGGCGGCGTTCGAGGCCGCCGTCATCCCCGCGCAGGTGATCCTGCTGGGGCTCACGCTCGACGGGCTGGGCGGCGTCATCACGGGGTTTCTGTACGGGGCGGGCCGGCCCGGCTTGAACTCGTGGGCGATGGCGGCCGGGCTGGCGGTCACGGTGGCGCTGGACGTGATCCTCATCCCGCACTACGGGGCGACCGGCGCGGCCGCCGCGTCGGCCGTGGCCTACGTGACGAGCACCCTGGCCCTGATCTGGTTCTACTGGTGGGTCGGCCGCGCCGTGCCCGCCTCCACATGGGAGGGAAGCACCGTGCCGAGTGCGGATACGCGATGACCGCCGCGCACAAGGACCGCGGCCCCGCCAGCATCCTGGTAGTCGCCGCCCATCCCGACGACGAGACCCTCGGCGCCGGGGGGACGGTCGCCAGATTCGCCGGACAGGGCTGCGAGGTCTGGGTGTGCCTGCTCTGCGATGGCGTGACCAACCGCCATTCCGAGGTCAACCTCCAGCGTGAGTGCGCGGAGCGCGCGTGTACGGTGCTCGGCGCCGGGCATGTGGTGTTCTGCGATCTGCCCGATCAGCGCCTGGACGCGCTCGCGCTTGTCGACGTCATCACGCCGATCGAGCGCTGCGTCGCCGACCTGCAGCCCGAGATCGTGCTGACGCACTTCCCGGGCGACGTCAACCAGGACCACCGCATCGTCTTCGAGGCGACGATGGTGGCGACGAGGCCCACGCCAGAGACGCCCGTCCGCACGGTCATGTGCTTCGAAACGGCGTCTTCGACCGAGTGGGCCGCCCCCTTCCCGGCCAGCACGTTCGCGCCGAACGTGTTCGTCGACATCACCGCGACGCTGCCGCGCAAGCTCGCGGCGATGAAGATGTACGCGGGCACGCACGTCAGCGAGGTGCGGCCGTACCCGCACCCGAGGTCCTACGAGGCGATCGAGGTCTACGCCAAGCGCCAGGGCGTGCTGGCGGGAACGGGCGCGGCCGAGCCGTTCATGCTCGTCAGGGATGTGGTCTGAGTGCGTCCGCTCAGGCTGGTCTTCGTCGCGCCCGAGGAGCCGTCGGTCGTGCCGGTCTTCTTCGAGAGGGCGATTCCCCGACTGCACGACGAGATCGCCGCCGTCGCCGTGGTCAGCCCGATCTACAAGCGGTTCTCGTGGCTGAGCCAGGCGCGGCGGTTCGAGCGGGCGTTCGGGGTACGCGAGCTCGCCGTCGAGACGGCGACGTACGGCACCTGGAAGGCAGCCGATGCGGTGCGCCGAGTCGCGCCCATCGGCCGCTACCACTCCGTCACCGGTCTCGCTCGATCCCACCTGCTGACCGTGCTCACGCCCGCAGACGTGAACGACGCGGCGTTCCTCGAGCAGTTGCGCACGCTCGAGCCGGACCTCGTGATCTCGGTCTCGTGTCCCCAGATCTTCGGCCCCGCGCTGCTCGCCCTGCCGCGTCTGGGCTGCATCAACGTCCACAGCGCGCCGCTGCCGCACTACCGCGGAGTCCTTCCAACGTTCTGGGCCATGGCCGCGGGCGAGAGCAGCACCGGCGTGACCGTCCACTACATGTCGCCGGGCATCGACGGCGGCGACATCATCGCGCAGGAGAGCGTGCCGATCGCCCCGCAGGACTCGCTGCGCTCACTCATGCGGCGCTGCAAGAGCGTCGGCGCGGACCTCGTCGTGGAGACCGTCGGCGCTGTCCGCAACGGATCCGTGACCGTCTCCCCGAATCCCCCCGACGCGGGGTCCTACTTCTCGTTTCCGGAGCGCGCGGACGTTCGCCGCTTCAAGGCCCGCGGAAGGCGGCTGCGGTGATGCGGGCGCCGGCGAAGCGGGCGTTCGACGCCGCGGCGTCGGCGATCGTCCTCTTCGTTCTGGCGCCGCTGTTCGCGATCATCGCGATCTCGATCAAGCTCGATTCGCGCGGGCCGGTGTTCTTCACCCAACAGCGTGTCGGCCGCGGTGGCCGGCCGTTTCGGATCGTGAAGTTCCGCACGATGGTCGCCGACGCCGACCGCCGCGGCCCCAACGTCAGCGCGACGCACGACCTGCGCATCACCCGCGTCGGAGAATTCCTGCGGCGCTGCTTCCTGGACGAGGCCCCCCAACTCGTCAACGTCCTGAAGGGCGACATGAGCCTCGTCGGCCCGCGCCCGGAGACGCCGGAGTACGTCGCCCTCCTCAGCGCCGAGCAGCGCAGGGTGCTCTCCGTGCGTCCGGGGATGACGGGGCCGTCGGCGCTCGCGTACTCGCCCGGCGAGGCCGCGACGCTCGCCGCCCACGACGATCCGGATCGGTACTACCGCGAGCGGCTCCTGCACGAGCGCATCGCGGCCGACCTTCGCTATCTCGACGACGGCGGCCTGCGCGCGGATGCACGGATCCTGGCCAGGACGGCGGTGGTCGTCGCGGCGGCGCTGACCTCGCGGCGATGAGGCGCCCGCTTGCTGTCTGCGCGCTCTTGACGGTCATCGTCGCGGCCGCCGCGCTGCACGGCTGCGACCGGCAGACCACCGGCAGCGACGAGGGCTCGCACGACGTCGGGCAACGGCGCTATGCGGTTCGCGGGATCTACGGACAGGGCAGCGCATCACGCTGGTTCGACGGTCCCGTGGCCATCGGCTTCAACCTGATCGACACCGGCCCCTACCCCGAAGAGCTCAGCCAGCTCACGGCGCGCGGGGTGAAGGGGTTCGTGTGGCTGGGCGGCTACTCCAACACGACCTGCGAGTTCAACCGAAGCGACGCGTGGGTGCGCTCGCACGTGGCGACGATCGCCGGCGATCCCGCCGTGGGCGCCTACTTCATCGACGACGAGCCCGACGTGGAGCGCTGCCCGGACGCGCCGCGGCAGATCCGGGCGCGCTCGCGAATGGTCAAGGCGAGCGACCCCGGCCCGCCGACCTTCGTCGTGACCTACAGGACGTGGCAGCTGCGGCGACTGGTGGGGACCGTCGACGTGATCGGCCTCGACCATTACCCCTGCACGATCGAGCACGGCTGCGACTACGCCAAGATCGGCGAGCAGGCCGCCGTCGCCGACCGGCTCGGGATCCGCTACTGGGGCGTGATCCAGGCCCATGGCGACGACTGGTACAAAGTTCCGACGCGCGACGAGCTGCACTTCCAGTTCGTCCATTGGCGTGCGACGAAGATGGAGGGCTATCTCGTGTTCGCCTGGAACTGGCCCCGCGAGCACCGCTCGCTGTGGCTGGCCAACGACCCCGAGCTCAAGCGTCAGCTGCGCATCGAGAACGACGGCTGATCACGCGACCAGCCGGCGTCCCAACGCATCGATGTCGCCCGCTCCGAGCACGAGGCAGAGGTCGCCCGCGCGCAGCGTGGCGCGCAGGACGCGGTCGGCGGTGTCGAAGTCCGGCAGCCACAACACGGGGCGGCCGCCGGCGGCGTCGGCGGCGGCTTCGGCGACGAGCAGGCCGGTGACGCCGGGGAAGTCCTCGGCGCGCTCGCGGGCCGGGTAGATGTCGAGGACGGCGGCCACGTCGGCGCGGGCGAGGGCGGCGCCGAACTCGTGGGCGAGGCGCTGGGTGCGCGAGTAGAGGTGCGGCTGGAACACGGCGACGACGCGGCGCGGGGCCTGGGTGCGGGCGGCGTCGATAGTGGCCGCGACCTCGGTCGGGTGGTGGGCGTAGTCGTCGACGACGCGCGCGCCGGTGCTCGTCGTGCCGAGGTCCTGGAAGCGGCGGCCGGCGCCCGCGAAGTCCGCCAGCGCGGCCACCGCGGCGGCCTCGTCCGCGCCGGCGAGCAGGCAGGCCTCGAGCGCGGCGGCGGCGTTGCGCGCGTTGTGCGCGCCGGGGACCGCGAGCCGCACCGTGTGCCCGCGCCACGTGAAGCTGGAGCCGCCGCCGTCGAGCCGCGGATCGGCGACGTCGAAGGCGACGTAGGGCTGGTCGCCGCGCAGCGCGGTCACATCCGGGCGATCCCACAGCACCGCCTGCGGGGCGACCTCGAGCAACCGCCGGAAGACGTCGCGCACCTCGGCCAGCGAGCCGAAGGTCGCGTGGTGGTCGAGCTCGACGTTCGTCACGACCGCGACGTCGACGTGGAGCGAGAGCATGGACCGGTCGGACTCGTCGGCCTCGACGACGAGCCACTCCCCCGCGCCCCAGTCGGCGTTGCGACCGGTCGTCGTCAGCTCGCCGCCGATCAGGTAGGCGGGGTCGAGGCCGGCGCGGAGCAGCACGTGGGCGACCATCGACGACGTCGTCGTCTTGCCGTGCGCGCCGGCCACCGCGATCGTGCGCTTGAGCAGGCTGAGCTCGGCAAGGAGGTCGGCACGGGGGTGGTCGGGCAGGCCACGCTCGCGGGCCGCCGCGCGCTCGGCATTCTCGGGCGGGATCGCGGTCGAATGCACCAGCTCGACGCCGTCTCCCGACGGGACGTTGGCGGCGTCGTGACCGACGTGGACCTCGATGCCGAGCGGCTCGAGCGCCCGCAGCGCCGGCGAATCGGCGCGATCCGAGCCCGAGACCCGGGCGCCGAGCTGGGCGGCGACGCGCGCGTAGCCGCTCATGCCGGCCCCGCCCAGGCCGATGAGGTGCAGCCGCCTGCCGGCCCAGGGTCGCTCCGCCATCGCCGCGAACGCTACCCAGCGCGCAACCTTCGGCTCCCTGATGCGTTTCAGGCCCTCGATGGAGAACCGCTGGCGCGCCCTCCCCACCGCTCTCATCGTCATCGGCGCCATCGCGCTGGGCGCGGCGACCGCCCGCGCCGACGACGCCCCGGCTCACCCCTCGGCCGCGGCGGCCAGCACCTCCGCGGCGATCCGCTGAGCCGCGTCGGGACGGGCCAGCGCCAGCGAAGCGCGCGCCATCGCCTCCAGCCGCGCCGGATCGGCCAGCAGCGCGTCGACCTCCTGCCGCAGCCGCTGCGCCGTGAGCTCCGCGTCCGGCACGACGACCGCTGCGCCCGCGCGCTCCATCCACCGGGCGTTCGAGGTCTGGTGGTCCGCCGATGCGTGCGGATAGGGGACGAGGATCGCCGCCCGGCCGTGGGCCGCCACCTCGAAGATCGAGCCCCCGGCGCGCGCCACGCACAGGTCGCTGGCGAACAGCGGTTCGCCGAACGGCACGATGAACTCCCGCAGGTCGTAGTTGGCCGGCGGATCCGGGCCCAGGCGCTCCTTCAGCGCCGCGTAGTCGCGCGAGCCGCAGGCGTGGAGCACGCGGAAGTCGGCGCCGGCCAGGCCCGCCACCGCGGCTTCGTTGATCGTCCGCGCGCCGAGCGAGCCGCCGAAGACGAGCACGCAGGTCTCGCCGTCGCTCAGCCCGAAGCGGGCGCGTGCAGCGGGCCGGTCGGTCGCCGGCGGCGGCACGGGCCGCCCGGTCACGAGATAGCGGTCGCCGGTCCGCCCTTCGATCGGGAAGGCCAGGCACACGCGCCGCGCCCAGCGCGCGAGCATCCGGTTGGTCAGGCCGAGGTGGCTGTCGGCCTCGGCGAGGACGATCGGGATCCGCCGCGCGACCGCCGCGACGCCGACGGGGCCTGCGACGTACCCGCCGGCGCC
>Ga0081455_10006024_pt1 | contig 13137 bp, 14 predicted proteins | sample TabmetS3T2R1_FD_70207 | JGI IMG/M metagenome (GOLD analysis project Ga0081455, IMG submission 70207) | Tabebuia heterophylla rhizosphere microbial communities from the University of Puerto Rico - S3T2R1 | ecosystem: Host-associated > Plants > Roots > Rhizosphere ... | reverse complement strand
CAGCGCGGCGATGATCGGCGTGACCAGCACAGTCTGCGCCACGATCATGGCGCCCGGGGTGAACAACAGGCCGAACGAACCCAGCGGCCCGGAGCGCGACAGCGCGAGGTACACCGCCAGACCGACGACGACCGGCGGCAGGCCCATCAAGGCGTTGAGCAGGACAATAACGCCCTGGCGACCGCGGAATTTCGTCAGCGCGATCAGGGCGCCGAGGGGAATGCCGATCAGCGCGGCCAGCGCCACCGCGGACAGGCTGACATAGAGCGACAGCCGCACGATGGCGAACAGCGCGGGGTCGCCGGAGAGCACGAGTTGAAGGGCTGATACGTCGCTGGCCATGGGAATTCCGTTTGGCAGACATCTTGCGCAGACGGTCCTGACATGGTCAATTTGCGGAAATGCTGCACCCAGGTGCATATTTATGCCTATACGGGAACTCCTGACAACCGACGAGGCTGCCGACTATCTGCGGCTATCCGAACGCAAGCTTTACGAGCTGGTGGCGGACCGCGCGGTGCCTTGCAGCAAGGTGACCGGGCGCTGGCTGTTTTCGCGCGCCGCGCTGGACCGCTGGGTCTCCGCCGGCCTGATCGCGCCGGCCGGCCTGGCGCAGGTGTCGGCGCCCCCGATCGTCGGCGGCAGTCACGATCCGCTGCTGGAATGGGGCTTGCGCGAAAGCAATTCCGGCCTCGCGAGCCTGCCCGAAGGCAGCGAGGAAGGCCTGCGCCGACTGACGCGTGGCGAGGTGATGGTCGCCGCGATCCATCTGCACCGCCTCGATGGCGATGACGAAAGAGCCAATATCGATGCGGTCGCCGATGCGGCCGGACTGCACGACGCCGTCGTGCTCGGCTTTGCCCGGCGCGAGCAGGGCATTCTGGTCGCGTCAGGCAATCCGCTGGCCCTGAGCGACATGGCTTCGATCGCCGCATCGCGCGCACGGATGGCGCAGCGCCCGCCCGGCGCCGGCGCGCAGTTGCTGCTGCTCGCGCTACTCGCACGCGCCGGCATCGCGCTCGACGATGTGAAGCTGGCAAAACCCGCCTTCCCGACCGGACCCGACATAGCCCAGGCCATCCGCGCAGGACGGATCGATTGCGGCATCGCGACGCGAAGCGTGGCGAAATCAGCCGGGCTCGATTTTCTCCCTCTCACCTGGGAGCGCTTCGACCTCGTGATGCGGCAGCGCGATTATTTCATGAAGGGCCCGCAGGCGCTGTTCGACTTCATGCGGCAGATGGGCTTTCGCGACCGAGCCGGTGAACTCGGCGGCTATGACGTCGGCGAGGCCGGCGTGGTGCGGCTAGTGAACTAGAACACGGACACGTCGAGCGCGCTAACCTAATATTGCGTCTGCCATGCGGCATGCCGTGGCGCTGGAGCAGGCAAAGACCGAACGCGTCGCTGCGGTAGCCACTGCGATCAGGGTCAGTGACATCAGGGTCGCAAGAATTGCGGCTTACCGCATTTTCGATGAATGGAGCCGGCTCAATGAAGGAGACGACTGTTCAGGATAGTCGGGGGCAGCCAACAATGGACAAGTTTGAGCTCAACCACGCCGTCACTCTGTTCACTCAACAGACGACAACAATCAACAGTCTCTGGACGGTCTATGTTGCAGCGACATTCGCTGCAGCGGGATATGGGTTTACCGTATCGCCGCTGTCGCCCATTATTGCCGCTGCCGTGACGCTTGGCTTTTTGGCATTCGCATTCGGAAATTGGAAACTGCTGAAACAAGGACTTCAAATCAATCGACAGCTACAGAAAGACATCATCGATTTCATGCAGTCTGCTACGACAGGCAATCCGTTCGAACTGTCCATCAAGAAACTTGTTTCCACGGCCAACCCGCCCTGGATATCCCTGGTTATCCACCTCTGGATCGATTTCTGCGTAGTCGCCGCGCTATGGAGCCGGGTTAAATGGCCGGCGCCATAGCGCACATGTCTCGGATCAAGTCCGGAGACATTTCGCTCGATCAGCGCTCCGCGCCGTGCTCGCGCCGATCAATGGCCGCAACGTGCGAACGGCTCGGCTTACCGGGTCGAGTGCCCGTAACCTTCAGTCTCTTGCCGACGTAGTAGGCCGCAGGTCGTTTGAATTGAATGCTATCTACACGCCCCCGAACGAATTCAACTTGCGCAACTTCGTTCACACCGTCCACGTCAACCAGAACGTCGATGACCTTATGGGAGTACTCTCCATCTTCGATCGCTCTTCGGTCTCGAAGATAAGGCGCTGTGTAGAAGCGCGGCCGGCTAATCTGCTTGTGCGACCGCTGGACAAACGTGGTCCCATTCAATTGCGAGTGCAACAAGGCTTGGGCGTGCTCGGGGAGGGTATCGATCACAGCTTCGATCACTACCCTTTCGTGAGGACGCAGGCTCCAGCTGCCTTCTCCGGTCAAGAAGTAGAGCAGATCCCCAAGGAATTGGGTCAAGGCCTTAACGGCGGCACTCACAGTCGCCACCTGCAATTGCCGCGCCGACACCTCCTCCGAGCCCCGGTACCTTTGAGCCAGTCGGGAATGCGATCCAGAGCGCGCAGCGGGAGACGCATTGGATCCACGCCAGGCACATGCCGGCTCGCGTCATGTCTTGCATGTGAGGCCGGTGTCCTCCAGCTTCCGTTGAGGCCGCCGCGCTGATTCAGCACTCTGTTCAACCCTCCGGAGGTGTAGCGGTTCACAGTGCATCTCGCGATGCTGTGCGACCACTCAAGGCCCGTCTCACGCGTAAGCGATCGGGGCCCCAATCGCAAGAATGCAGCTTTGCTCAAACCGCCACCGAGTGCACCCAGTCCGCCTGCCAGCAGGATGTCCGTAGCCGTTGGCGCAAGGGTTGGTCAACTCACCTCCGCCCCGGCAGCCACGCAACGAATCCGGCCTCGCCGAGCCGCTTCATCACGTCCTCCAGATGCGCGCGATCTCGCGTTTCGATCACGACTTCCAGCAAGGTGCCCTTGGCCGGCAAATCGGAAAACGTGCGCTGGTGCGAGACCTCGATGATGTTGGCGCCGGCTTCGGCGAGCAGCGCCGAAACGGCGGCGAGCTGGCCGGGCCGGTCGACGATATCGATAGCGATCTGCGTCAGTCTTCCCTCGCGCGCGAGCTCGCGCGTCAGCACGGACGCGATCAGCCGCGTATCGATGTTGCCGCCGGTCAGCACCAGCCCGACATTGCGTCCCGCAAAACGCTCCGGCGCGGCCAGCACCGCGGCAAGGCCCACAGCGCCGGCGCCCTCGACCACGGTCTTTTCGATCGCGATCAGCATCGAGACCGCGCGCTCGATCTGGTCCTCGGTGACGAGAACGATGTCATCGACGAGGTGACGGATGATTTCGGTGGTGATCCGACCCGGCACCTTCACCGCAATGCCTTCGGCGAGCGTATCGCCACGCATCGGCAGTTGCTCGCCGCGGATCACGTTATACATCGACGGATAGAGCTGCGCCTGCACGCCGACGATGCGCAGGTCCGGCTTCAACGATTTGGCCGCGATCGCCATGCCGGAGATCAGCCCACCGCCGCCAATCGGCACCACCAGCGTATCGAGATCAGGCGCGGCCTTGAGCATTTCAAGCGCGATGGTGCCCTGCCCCGCAATGATCAGCGGATCGTCGTAAGGATGGATCATGATGAGGTTGTTCGCCTCGCCATGCTTGCGCGCGAACTCGCCGGCCTCCTCCAGCGTCTTGCCGGAAATGATCGTGTTGGCGCCATGACGCCGCGTATTCTCGATCTTCACCATCGGCGTGCCGACCGGCATCACGATTGCTGCGGGAATGCCGAGCCGGCTCGCATGATAGGCCACGCCCTGCGCGTGGTTGCCGGCCGACATCGCGATCACGCCGCGCCGCCGCTCGTCCGGCGACAGCGCCTGCAGCCGGTTGAGCGCGCCGCGCTCCTTGAAGGTGGAGGTGAACTGCAGATTCTCGAATTTGAGCCAGACGTTGCAGCCGCAGATCTCGCTCAGCGTCCGGCTCTGGTCGCATTCGGTGACGATAACGGAACCGGCAATGGTAGCGGCCGCCGCCGTGATGTCATCGGGCGTAACGGGAAGGCGGCCGGGTTCGGAAGCGTGCCGATCCGGCGGGGCGTTCTTGGGAGCTTTCGGCATTTGGGCGGCCTCGTTGAGCGGGCAATCATATAAACCGCTCCTCAGGGAAGGTCGCTGTGTGTTAGTATAGGAAGTCGATTTTGATGTTCGCGTTCCTTGATTGTTCCCATAACGTTTGCAGTACTGACCGTATTGGAGCCCTCAGTGTTCAGGTTGAGTCTATTAATGTCCCAGCCCGGAGAACGGCCATGTGGGCACTCGAAACCTTGGCGATCTATCTGACACCGTTTCTCCTCATTGGAATCGCCGTGAGGCTTCTCATGAAGCGCTTCGCGGTTGACCTTACCGATGTCCAAGAGCAAGCCGGAACGAAACGTAAGCCGCGCAAGGTTTTTCTTTTGGGCGGTTGGCGTACCGAAGATTGAGGCTGCCCTATTCTGATCGAGGGCGTGACGGGCATCGGACGGCCCGCGTCATGGTTCATCGATGCGAAGCAAGTGCGCGGTCGCTATCAAGCTCGTCTCTGGTTTCCGGCCTCCAGATTCAAAGTGAGGCACTGCCAATCTCGTAAAAACCCCGCCCCATGAACATGGGTGTCGCAAAAAACTGCCGCGGCGTTACACTTGGCCGGGCTGCAGGGACAGCGGCCGGAGTTTTCAGATGAATTCATTGAGCGAGGGGCCGAAAGCCGAAGCCATCACGGTCGTGCTGCTCGAGGACGACGCGCCGACGCTTTGGCGGCTGCAGGACGCCCTGACCAAGGCCGGATACCAGGTGAAGGCCGCGGGCACGCTGGCGGAAGCCCGCGCCTGTCTCGCACAGGGCGCACCAAAAGTGCTGCTGACCGATCTTCAACTGCCTGATGGCCATGGCGTCGACCTGATCCGGGAAACCCGGCGGCGCTTTCCCGATACCGAGATCATGGTGATCTCGATCCTCGGCGACGAGGAAAGTGTGATTTCGGCGATTACCGTCGGCGCCACAGGCTATCTGCTCAAGGACGCGTTCCCGACCGACATCGCCGCCACCGTGCGCGACCTCGTCGCCGGCCATTCGCCGATCTCGGCCTCGATCGCGCGCTTTATCGTGCGGCGGACCCAGAGCACGCCCGAGCCGCCGCCCGGCCCCGCGCTCAACACCACCAAGCTGACGCCGCGCGAGATCGACATTCTCTGGGGCATTGCGAAAGGTTTCAGCTATGCCGAGATCGCCAGCCATCTCGGCCTGTCGCGCCAGACCGTGCCCGGGCATATCAAGAACATCTACCGCAAGCTCGAAGTCCACACCCGCGGCGAGGCGGTGTTCGAGGCGGTCCAGCAGGGCTTGATCAAGTTGTGAACGACCACGCCGACGACGCGCAACCGGAGTTGCCCGGCCGCGAGCGGCGGCGGCTGCAAGCATCCCGTCTCATCCAGTATCTGCTGCTGCAGGCGGTGATCGCCGGCGGCTGTATCGTGCTGCTGCTGCAGTCGCTGCCGGGACCTCCCGCGCAGTATCAGATGACGGCATTCCAGCTCAGCCAGGCCGGCATCGAGCGGGCGGTGACGCTGCCCTATTTCTCGCCGCGCCGGGACGCGATGAACGACCCGCCTCGCTTCAGCGGACAATTCGTCCGGCCGGCCGGCGAGGCCGCGCAGCCCTGGTCGGTGTTTGTGCCGCGCTTCACCAACGGCGTCGAGGTCACCGTCAACGATGTCGTGATCCTCGACAGCCGGCGCGATCCTGCCGCCAACCGGCCCGACCGCAATACGCCGGCGATTGCGGTGATCCCGGCATCGGTATTGCGCGACGGCGAGAATGCCATCTCGATCCGCCTGTTCATCTGGGGCCCGATCACGGGCTTCCTCGATCGCATCTGGGTCGGCCCGGACGAGTTGCTACGTCCAAGCTATGATCTGCGGACCCTGGTCTTCGTCACCCTGCCGGTGGTGTTTTCGTCCTGGCAGGCGATCCTCGCCGTCATCCTTGGCATCATGTGGGTGATGCGGCGCCACGAGGCGGCCTACGGCGTGCTCGCGGCAGCGATGGCGGTCGGTGTCGGACAGGCCTTTCTGCAGACACCGATGGGCGGGGAAACGCCGCTCTCCAAGCTCAACGTGATCCTGATTTCCTCCGCACCGATCGAAAGCGCATTGGTGCTGACATTCGCGCTGTTGTTTTCGGGATGGAAATGGCAGCGCTATGGCTGGATCCTTTTCATTCCCGGCGTACTGCTGGCGCTGGCCGGCCTGTTCGGCAACCAGGCGATGGTGCGCGCGCTGTTCCTGATTCTCGCCGTGCCGATGGTCGGCATCTCGCTCCTCATCATGGCCGTCGTCACAGCGCGCTCGGCGTTGAGACGGCCGAACGTCGCGAGCCTCCTGCTCGGCTGCGCGGTCACGATCATGCTGACCTGCTGGATCGCGGATCTGCTCTCGGTGTTCCAGATGACGCCGAACCGCATCTTCACAGCGCGCCTGTCCTATTCGGCGATGCTGGTCGCGATCGGCGCGGGATTGACGTGGCGGTTTGCGCGGGCGCTGAATCAGGTCGACGGCTTTGCCGGGCGCCTGGTCACGCAGGTGCGCGAGGCGGAGGAGAAGCTAAAGGTTAGTTTCGCCCGCGAGGAGGAGCGTGCCCGCGCCGCCGCACTGGCGCGCGAGCGCACGCGGCTGATGCGCGACCTGCATGACGGCCTCGGCGGCCAGCTCGTCAGCATCGTGGCCTTGAGCGAGCGCGGCAACGGCAGCGCGGGTATCGGCGATGCCGCGCGCGCGGCGCTGAAGGATCTGCGCCTCGTCATCGACTCCATGGACGACATCGGCGGCGATTTGATGCTGGCGCTGGGCTCCTGGCGCGAACGCGCGATGGCGCAGTTGCGTCCGCACGACATCGCGCTGGACTGGCGCGCGGTCACGCCGCAGGGCCTGCCGGTTCACCCCGAGCTGCGGCCCTGGCATGTGATCCAGATCGTGCGGCTGCTGGATGAGGCCGTGACCAACGCGGTCAAGCATGCCAATGCGAAGCGTATCACGGTGAGGATCGAGACGCTGGCCGGCGCCGATGGCCTCGAGCGCGGCTGCATCACCGTCGAGGATGACGGCAAGGGTTTTGAGATCACGTCGGATGGCGCAGCAGCAGGCGCCTTAAAGGCGGCGCGCGGCCTGCGCAACATGCGAAGCCGCGCTGCGCGCTGTGGCGCGGAGCTTGAACTGAGCTCCTGCGCCCAAGGGACCGATCAAGGGACCGATCAAGGTACGCGCGTGAGATTGACACTGCCCCACCGCTTTCCCGACAGCGATGGCGCTGCCGGTTAGCTTACGTATTTGCCTCAGCGGCGGCCGACGCGATTGACCGGACCGCCGCGGTTCATGGGCGTGCCGGGGCGGACGCCGACGCCAGGCGCACCGACGCCGACAGCGCCGACGCCGACGACCGGTGTGGCAACCACCGCTCTCGCGACCGGCGTCGGCCGCGCCACGCAGCCCTTCGGCACGCCGACCGTCTTGCAATAAACCACCGCGGCCTGGGCCGAACTTGCGCCACCCAGCGCGAACGAAGCGAGCGCAGAGAACGCCGCGAGCGTCAGACCAGCGCTCAGCCAACCTGTCTTCTTCACCATGTGTCATCTCTCCCGAATTGGGCGTGCAGCTCTTTCGCGGTATGCCGATCGCTCACCGCAGCCGACGCGGGATGTACATGGTCCATCGCAGCGCGCGACAACATCCCATGAAAATGGTGTGGGGCTGGCGCGGGTGGCTTGCGCGCGATTTCCGACGCCCATGAACATGGCATGGACCGGCGACGCAACCTCGACGAGTTTTCGCGCGCTTTCAAAGCCCTCCATTCTCGTCGAAAGGTGATCCATGATGAAATCAATCCATGCCGCGGCTGCCACGCTGATCTTCTCGCTCGCCGCCGCTTCGCTGGCCCAGGCGCAATCCGGCCCCTCGCCGCAGGAGCAGATGGCCTGCCGCTCGGATGCCGGAAAATTCTGCGCCGAACATATCGGCAAGCCGCCGCAGATGAACGCCTGCCTGAAAGCGAACAAGGCGAACCTCTCGGAAGCCTGCCGCAAGGTGGTGGAATCGCGCGGCGGCTAGAGTGTACTTGTTGGTTTGATTTGATGCGCGTGATGCCGGGTCTATATCGCGCGATGATTGGGTCCCGGCTCTGCGATGCAGCGTTTCACGCTGCATCGCGTCCGGACACGGAGATCCCGGACGAAGAAACGTCATCACGCCCGAATTGGCGATTGTGCAGAGATGACCGATCAGTCCTGATCGAACAACCTGATCCGAGGGCCTTCGACGCGTGCCGGTTCGGCGAACAGATCTCTCGGCCCGGGCTCTTCCCGGATCCGAATGCGCCGCGGCTCGGTCTCTTCGCGGATCCGATCCTCGACCGCATCCAATTCCTGCTCGCGCGGCTGGCGCAGCCGGCGCTTGTCGGCCCAGCGCTGGCGACGCTCGGCGCGCCGCTGTTCGGCGGCAGCGCGCTTGAGGTCGGCGTCGCGCGCCCTGGCAAACGCGTCCTGCGTCTGCGGCGCGGCGCTCCTTTCGCTCGCTTGCTCGGCAGGCTTCGTAGCGCGAGGCGCGGGTTCTGCCGGCTGCACCGGAGCCGCATTGTCACTCGTTACATTGTTGTTGGCCGGCTTCTCTTCCGCGGGCGCATTGTTGACAGGCGGCGCTGCGTTGACAGGCGATGCCGCCGCGGTTTGCGGCTGTGGTTGCGTCTTCGCCTGAGGCTGTGGCTGCGTTTGCGCCTGCTGCTGTGCCGGCGCGGGAGCGGGATTGGCGGGAGCGGGATTCGCGGCGGCGGCTGTTGCCGCGGCCTGAGGCACCGGCTCCGCCGGCGCCGTGGCGACGGGAATCGGCTCCGCCGACATTCTGCGTTCCAGCTTGGAAACCGCCTGCGTCGGCGGGCTCACAACATTCGCGGCAAAATACCCACCGCCGAGACCGGCGGCGACCGCCGCGATCACAGTTCCTACCCCGGCAAAATAGGCGGTTGCTGTACGCATCGTCAGTCTCCCTCATCCTCGCGGGCAACGCGTGGGGAGGGACGATGTTCCTGTACGACGTCGTGTGTAAGACTTCTGGAACCAGCGGCCGATTGCTGTCGCCGCGCTCAGATCATCGCAGCGACTTTATCCAGGCCGATGATGCGGGCCAGCGAGCGGACTTCGCTCTTCTGGTCTTCGCGCAACTGGAACAGCAGCGGCATCGCCGCCGATTTCAATTGCTGGACTTCCGCGGAGTCGGGATCGATCGGCACGCCCGTTGCGTTCGGGTTGGCCTGGCGGCCTGCATGAATCTTGCGGGCGACGGCGCGCAGCGCGGTCTCCACCGGCGGCCAGTAGGACTCCTGCGACGCGGACAGTTTCAGGCGCTCCTTGATGCCGGCGATCTGGACGTCGCTGAGCAGTGCGTAGCTTTTCTGCGGCTGCGGCTTGGCGGCCGCCTTGGGCTCAGTGGTCTTGGGCTCAGTGGTCTTCGGCTCACTGGTCTTGGGCTCGGCAGCCTTGGGCTTGGCGGGCGCAGGCACGGTGATCGGCGCGATGGCCTGTGTCGTGGACGGCGCGGCGGGAGACGCGATCTCCTTGGGCATGCCGAGATCGGCGGGCGACGTCGAGGCATAGGCCCGGCGCAGCGATTCGCTCAGCGCGGCATCCATCGGCTGAGGTTCAAGCGCGGCGGTGGCGTAGCTGATGACCGCGAGGCGATCCTTCTTGCTCTCCTTGTTCGAGACCGGAGCCTGGACGGTGGAAACCGACGCCAGCTCGAGCCGGGCGGCAGGTACGCTGTCGCGGCCAACAATGGCAGTGACGGCGGCGCCAACCACGAGAAAACAGAGCAGCGCGACGATCGTCATGGTTTTGGTCAAAAAGGTCTCCATTCCCGCCGACGTTTGGCCCTTTTGCCAAAAACTGGATGACAAATGAGGCTTTACGATGCCGACGGGCACGCCGAAGTGATCGAAAAGCCGGGGAGTTCGCCCAGAATCAGCCCCGATCAGGCCGCAACGGCCAATTCGTAGGCCTCCTGGATATCGGCAACGATATCGGAGGCCTCCCACAGGGCGTCGGGAGCGATCGTCTGCAGAGTGACGGTCCAGTTGCCCTTGCGGTTGCGCGGCATCTTGACGATGTCGAACTCGATCCCGCGGCACAGCGGATGCCGGTCGAGCGCAAAAGTCACGCGCAGCCGGAGCTCCTCGAGGGTGGCCAGGGTCTTCTCAGCAAGATGCCGTTCGAAATCCATTTCGGTGCCCCTTCGATTTGCCCGGCCGGCCGGCCATGGCGGCCGACCGTCCTCTGGGGCTATTGTTGGGGCCGATATGGTTAACGGCGCGTTAAGCCTCGCAATGGCATGGGGCTGGACCGTAAGCGGAAACGGAACGGCCCGGCATGGCTGAAGCGATACCCCAGACCACGACGGCCGTGACCGGACCGTCAGTTCGCGCCGCGCTGGCGGCGGCGATCGCGATTTCTGCCTTCACGCTGGCGATCGCGATCTTCGAACTGTCGATGGCGGACTGGCCGTCCGGCTTCGTCCTGCTCGTCATCGTGCCGCTGGTGGCGCTCTTGTTCTTCGGTTGCATCGTGTGGTCGGCGACACTGCTCGTGAATATCCGGGCTGGCGGCGCGAAGTTCGCCCTCCCCTTCCTGATCTATGCCCTGACGCTCGCCATTCTCGCCTATGCACCGCTGCACCAGATCGCGCTGCAGCAGAATTTCTACTGGCACCGCGACAGCCGCGAGCGGATCGTGGCACGGGTCGAAGCCGGCGAGCTGAAGCCCAACGTTTCCTACGACAAGAGCCTGATCGCGCTCGGCGACCGCGGCCCCAGCGTGTCGGTCGGCAACGACATCGTCGTCGACGAGACGGATCAGGGCACCTATGTGCTGTTTCTGACCTCGCGCGGCCTGAAACACTATTTCACGGGCTTCCTGCACGTGCCACCGGACGGCGATCCCAAAAACTTCTTCGAGTTCAAGCACAAGCCGCCGACCCAGCTCGTCCGCTACGGCGAGCGCTGGTATTTCGTGGCGAACTAGACCGTCTTTTCGCGAAGTGAGCCGCCCGCAAGGGTGCCAAGCGCGATGCCACCGATGATCAGCGCCATCGCCAGAAACAATGAAGGCTCCAGCGGTTCATTCAGGATCGCGGTGGCGCTTACGATGCCGAGCAGCGGCGTCGCCAACAGGCACAGCGAGGTCGTGACGGCCGGCAGGCTGCGGTTCACCATTGTCATCGCCCAGTTGGCGAATGCCGTGCAGACGATGCCGCCATAGAGCATCAGCGCGGCAAGGCGCCCCGTCCATGCGATATGCGGCGGGCCTTCCGCGAGCCATGCGATCAGCGACAGCAGCGCCGCCGCCAGCAACACCTGCCAGAACACGAGCTGAAAAGGCGTCGATATCCATCGGTGCGCCCGGACGTAAACGATATTGCCGGCCCAGCAGAACGCCGCAAGCAGGATCAGGCCGCTGCCGAACAACGCCTGACGATCGCTCCAGTCCAGCGTCTGCGGATTGAAGATGACGGCAAGCCCCGCCAGGCCGAAGACGATCCCGAGCGCGCGGTGACGCGTGATAGGTTCGGACAGGAGCACGGCTGCGCCGATCGCAACCCACAGCGGCGTCGTGTAGCCGAGCACGATTGCCCTGCCCGCCGGCACGAATTGCAGCCCGGCCGCGACCAGCGCCGAGAACGCCACCAGGTGCAGGATCGAGGTGCAGAACACCACCGGCAGGTCGCCGCGCTTCGGCACGATGAACATCCCTTGCGCCCACAACATCGGCGCCAGCGTGGCCGCCGCAATCATGCAGCGGAACGCCGTCGCCCATAGCGGCGGCACGTCGTGCACGATCAGCTTCGTCACCGGCCAGCTGGTCCCCCACGCCAGCACGACGCCGCCAAGCAGCACCGCCGCGCTGCGGGTTGAAAGTCCACTGGCCATCTCGCACACGCCCCGTCATCAGCCGACCTGTATTGCCTAGCCTTTCAACTGGCTCTACTGAAAGAACCAGTCTTGGCAATTTATTAGGGCCAGTTATGGATGATCTGCTGCCCGGAATGCTGCATCTGGAGCGCGACCGCGACGAGACGCTGACCCGCCAGCTCACCGACCAGTTGCGGCACCTCATCGCGGACGGGCGGCTGGCGCCCGGTCAGCGCCTGCCGTCGAGCCGGCAGCTGGCGCAATCGCTCACGCTTTCGCGTAACACCGTCTCGTTCGCGATCGAGCAATTGGCCGCGGAAGGCTATCTCTCGCTGTCTGCCGGACGCCGTCCGATCGTCGCCGAAGGCGTGTCGCTCGATCGCCGCAAGGCTTTGCCGCGGAGCAATCGCGCCGGCAGCGCGCGGATCGAGCTGTCGTCCTGGGCACGCAGCCTGCAAAGAGCGAACTGGCCGCCTGTCCATGATGGACGACCGCGGCCATTTCAGCCCGGCCTTGCTGACGAGCGCGAGTTTCCGCACGATGCGTGGAGCCGCTGCCTGCGGCGCGCGGCGCGAAATGCGCCGTTGCGTCGCGACCGCCCCATCAACCATCCACCGCTGCAGGAGGCCCTGCTCGGGCATCTCGCGGTTCATCGTGGGATCAAGGCAAAGCCCGGCCAGATCCTGATCGTGCCGACGGCGCAGGCCGGCCTGATGCTGGTGGCCAACGCGCTGCTCGAACGGGGCGATCACGCCTGGATCGAAAGTCCGGGCTATGGCGGCGCCCACGTCGCATTAGGTGCAGCCGGCGCCACCGTCTCGGCGATACCGCTCGACGCGCAAGGCATGGCCATCGCCACGGCCAAGGATACGCCGCGGCTGATCTTCGTCACGCCGTCGCACCAGTACCCGACCGGGCGGCTGATGCCGATCGGCCGCCGCCTCGAACTGCTTCGCTACGCCGACGCTGCCGGCGCCTGCGTCATCGAAGACGACTATGACGGCGAGTTTCACTATGAGGCGCGCCCGGTCGCCGCGCTGCAGGGTCTCGCGCCATCGCCGCGCGTGTTCTATCTCGGTACCTTCTCGAAAGCGACCTATGCGGACATCCGCTTCGGCTATGTCGTCGTGCCCGAGGCGCAAATCGA
>Ga0081455_10006023_pt1 | contig 13137 bp, 10 predicted proteins | sample TabmetS3T2R1_FD_70207 | JGI IMG/M metagenome (GOLD analysis project Ga0081455, IMG submission 70207) | Tabebuia heterophylla rhizosphere microbial communities from the University of Puerto Rico - S3T2R1 | ecosystem: Host-associated > Plants > Roots > Rhizosphere ... | reverse complement strand
GAGGAGCGGCCGATCGCCGACATGGCGCGCCGAACAATTCCCTGCGGACGACGGCCGGCAACCCAGGCCCGTCATCAGCGAGGCGCACCGTTACGATCGAATCCTCCCTGCTGACGTGGAGCGCGAGGGAGGTGAGTGAGCTTGCCTTTCGGTTCGCAACCGCGACGGCATTGCTCATCAGGTTGAACAGGATGCGGAACAGCTCGTCCGGATCGGCGAAGACCGAGACGCTCGCATCCGGACAGATATCCAGGGAAAAGTTCTTCGGTGCGCTCGCAAGGAGGAGGTCGGCGACGTAGCGCGCGACCTGGATCAAGTCCACGCCGCGACGGCGCGCGCGGTTGTCCGTGCTCGCGGTGCAATCGAGCGCCTTGTTGCACAAGGCGGCGCCTCGCGTGAGCAGCGCCTGTGCCGCCGAAGCATTGGTGTTGCCCTGACAGTCGAAGATCAGCTCGAAGTACACGACATCGAGATAACGATGATAGAAGCCGACCACGTCGAGGTCGGTGTCCTCGTCGAGCTGCAGCAACGCCCCGAGCTCGGTCTGCGCCGCAGCTTCGACACCGCCGTCGAGCGCGACGTCGTTCAAGCCTGGCAGCGGCAGAGGCGACGTACGCGGTTTGTGCGTGAGCGCGGCCGCCGCGTGGAGTTCGAGCCAATGCGCCAAGCGATAGCGGGACGCGAGCATCGGGCTGACTGCAAGGTCGGCGCTCGAACCCGCCATCCACACACTGGCGCGAACGCCGAGCTCGAGTCGAAAACGCTCTGCGGGCTCGAGCTCGAGTTCGCTGTAGACGGCGCCCATGCCGCGGCCCGGCACGGACTTGTAGGGTTGTCCGTCGAGAAAATCCTCCGGATCGAGCGTGATGCGGTTGTCGCGCGACGGCATGTTTTGCGCGGTGTTGGTGGGCGCACCGCGGCGCAGGTTGGGAAGCGCGGCGCTGAACTCGCTGCCCACGCGCCAGCGCACCTGCCGCCAGCGCCATTGCGCGTACATGCTCGGAGCGGCGCGCAATGCCGTGCCCTGCAGCTCTTGTCCGAGCCCCGAGCTATCCGTGCCGAGCATGAGCTGCGCGCGGTACTCCAGGTTCTGGTGGCGATGCGTGACGCGCGCGAGCGCGCGCTGAAAGCTCAACGTGATGTCGTCTTGCGGCGCCGTGCGATCGCCGAGTTGATCGCCGGCACCCAGCAGCAGCAGCAGCACGCGCGTCCGTGCGCCGATCGCCGAGTCGTAGCGCACGTGGTAGTCGTAATAACTCAACGTCGCTTCCAGGTTCAGCGCGCCCAGGATCAACCCCGGATTGCCGATCTGCCAGCCGATCGAGAGCGCGCCCTCCTGGAGTGGAACGTTGAGAAAACCCGAAGTGTCGAGCATCGACAGCGCTACGCGACGCATTGGGAGTCGCAGCGACTCTGGATCGGGCCCATCGTAACCCTGGGCAGCGCCGATGTGCGGGCCCATCCGCGCCGGGGTCGAAGCCCCCCGGTACAAGTGCAGCGATCCCAGCAAGCGCGGCTCGATCACGCTCGGCCCCAGCGCGACGTGAAACAACGCGGGCAACTCGAGGCTGTCGTAATACGACAGGCTGCCGGAAGGCGTCGCGCCGCGCACGATCAGATACGGCACGCCGCTGAATACAGGAACCACGCCCGGCAGCGACTCCGCGATCGAGAACGCTGGCCCCATGCTTTGCTCGAGGGCTCGCGCATCGTTGGCCGAAAACTGAGCGGGTTCTGGCGGAGGTGTGGAGCGCACACGCGCACGCGCACCGAAGTGTAGGGGTTGCTGCGGTGGTTCGCTGGCAGTCGGCGCAACGGATTCTGGCTTTGCCGCAGCTGGTTGCGGCGCGTCTTGGCTCGACGCGCGCGAAAACAAACACAGCGCGCAACACGCGCCGGTGAGCCCGAACAAACGCAACCTTGGGCTCGCCGCTGCGAGCGTCACCCACATAGCCGTGCATCTTGACACGGCGTGAGACGAGGTGCGGTTGGCCGATACTGATTCAGTGCCATAATAAATTCGCAGTTGGAAGGAGGGGCGATCCTCAACCTAGGTTGTGCGGTAGCCGTAAGGAGTGCAGATGGGATCGTATCGCGAGCTGCAAGAAGCGACGACCGCCAACTACGGACCGACACAAGTCAGCGGCGTACATCAATCACCGACACAACCGGCGCCATATTTGGACGACAGCCCCTCGGTGAATCTTGTCGGCTCGGTACCGATCGAGGCGCTGACCGCTCAATTCCAGCCGATCGTCGCGCTTCGCAGCGGCAAGACGTTCGGCTTCGAGGCCCAGCCGTATTGCGCGACTGAAGGCCTGACCGATCAAGTCGAGCTGTTCGCCCGCGCAGCCTTCGAGAAGAAGGTTGGTGAGTTGGGTCGCGTGGTGCGCGCCGTCGCGTTCGCCGAGTGCCCGAGCATTCCGGTCTTCGTGGGCGTCCACCCCCATGAGCTCAAGGAGTCGTGGCTGATCCGCCCCGACGACCCGCTGTGCAGTCACGACGCGGAGGTCTTTCTGCAGATCTCGCAGCCGACATACTCTGCGACATGTGTGCACGTGCTGGCCGAAGTCACGTCGCGCAGCGGTATTGGGCTGGTGCTCGACGACTTCGGGGGTGCGGCGTCGAATCTACGCCAAGCCGTCGAGTTCAATCCGGCGTTCATCAAGCTGGATCAGGAATTGGTTCGGGGCATCGAACGCCAGCCGCGCAAGCGTAAGGCCATCACGGCGTTGGTTCGCTTGTGCGTGGACTTGGGCGCGCAAGTGATCGCCAAAGGCATCGAAACCGACCTCGAGGCGCGCGCGCTGATCGATTGCGGGGTCATCTACGGCCAGGGTCCACTGGCCGGCCCGATGGCCGAGCTGCCCAGTGTTTCGAAGTGGCTGGGCGCGCGCTAAGCACGCGTACGCAAGACTGTGGGGAACAAAAAAGGGCAGGCGCTGTGCCTGCCCTTCTCTGTCACTTCATCCTGTCAGCGCGGGACCGTGGCTCAGACCATGTCCTTCATCTTCTTGAGCGGACGGATCTTGATCACGGTGCGGGCTGGCTTGGCCTTGAACGTGACTTCTTCCTTGGTGAAAGGATTGATGCCCTTACGTGCCTTGGTCGCGGGCTTACGGATCGTCTTGATCTTGAACAGACCGGGGAGCGTGAAGCTGCCCGGGCCCTTCTTACCGATGTGACGCTCGATCACACCCGCGAGCTCGTCGACCACCTTACTCACGTCGCGCTTGGCCAGCCCCGTGGTGGTAGCGATGTCGGTGAGGATCTGCGACTTGTTGAGCGGTGACGAGATGGCTGATTTCTTGGCCATTTTTTAGTTCCTTTGTCTCAGACAGTTGTGGGTCGAATCCAGCCCCACTCACGAGACGTGAGCCCGGGGGCAGAGTCAGAAGCTGCACCTAGCCGCAGGTCCGGCGCCCGATGGCGCCGTACGATCGCAAACACAGACAAGCCCCGAACAGCCGACCGAAGTCGACCCCTCGGAATACGCTACCGGACGCCCAACAAGCGATGCATGTCGAGCGTTCGGGACACCAGACCAAAGTGGAATCTCGTTGCTGCGCTGACCCTGGTTGCAACACATGACAGACCGCGCGCAACACCACAAGATGGGCAAGCGTCAAAACCCCTAAAATTCATGCGATCGCGTGCAGTATGTTCAAGAAACAGCTCGTTTTGGGCGTGCACAGCATGCTCGCGCGATCGCGCGCTGCCGGTCGCACACCGAATTCGTCGCGATCCGCGTGTGCGCGCACTGCTTCGGCACCCGCTTGGCGCCGATTGCACACACAATCCCAGTCAAAGTTCCCCAACGCCGATGGCTGAGAGCCGACACTGTATGGCAAGCTGAAGCTTAGCTTGGAGCGTGCACAGCCGGTGATAGCCCCCGGTTGCGGCCCGCCGACCAGCCCGGTTTCCTGCGAGGCAGTGTCATCTACTTCGGCAAGTACGAGCTTCTGTCGAGGATAAACATCGGCGGTATGGCCGAGATCGTGAAGGCTCGCGACACGAGTCTGCCGCACGAGCAACTGGTCGCGATCAAACGCATTCTGCCGCACCTCCTCGACGACCAGTTGTACCGGACCATGTTCATGGACGAGTCGCGCGTGCTGGCTCAGGTCCAGCACGCCTCGATCATCGACGCGTTCGAGATCGGGGAGATCGAAGACACGCCCTACATCGCCCTCGAGTACATCCACGGCCAGGACGCACGGGCCTTGTTTCACGAGGTGCGGCAGGGCGGCGGGCGTATTCCCATCGCGATCGGCTGCCACATCATGGCTCGCGTGTGCGAGGGCTTGCACCATGCGCACGAGCAAACCGATGCCAACGGCCAGCTGCTCGGGATCGTCCACCGCGATGTGTCGCTGCAGAACGTCCTGATCTCCTACGACGGCGACGTGAAGCTCACGGATTTCGGTATCGCCGTGAGTGCAGAGAACGTGGCCCGCACCGATCTCGGGGTGGTGAAGGGGAAGTTCGGCTACATGTCGCCCGAGCAGATCAAGGGCGCTTCCCTGGATCGGCGGTCCGACGTGTTTTCCGTCGGGATCTGCCTGTACGAGTTGTTGACCGGGGAACGTTTGTTCTCGGGGGAGCACGACTACCGCGCGGTCGAGCGCGTTCGCAACGCCGAGATCGAGCCGCCGAGTACGCAGAACCGGCAGATACCGTCGCGGCTCGAGCGCATCCTGATGAAGGCGCTGTCGAAGCATCCGCGCGACCGCTACCAGTCCACCAACGATCTGCGGCGCGCCCTGCAGTCGTTCATGGCCGACAGCAACGAGTTCATCAGCAGCGACGATCTCGGGGCGTATATGCGCGACGTATTCGCGGAGCAGCTGGCGGCCGAGGCGGCGTCCGCGCCACCGCCCGCGCCGCGCGCCATGATCCCCGAGTTACAAGAGGATGATCCGACTACCGGCTTGAACGCCTTCGACAACCTGGAACCGGTGAGCTCGATCGCGTTCGCGAATCCTGGGGATGCGGTCACCGCGGTCGGCCCCGCTCCGCTAGATCCCGAGATCACCGATGTAGGGCTGGCTGGCGCACAGCTGGAGATTCCAGTCGATGACGAGCGCATTCACGCGCAAGGTACATACCCCGCTGCCGAACAAGGCTCGCGTCCGGTACGCGGTGGCGCAGCGCGCGCGCTGTCACCCCACGATCGCCAGCGTTCTGTGCCGGCAGTGCCGCCAGTGATCCCGAGCATGCACTCGATTCCGGTGCCCGCGGCGCCGCCGCAGGCGCTGCACGGACAGGTCGCTGAACTTCAGGTGGGCGCGCCCGTTCAGCGCTTCGACATGGATTGGGATGAGGAAGAGCCGACGACCATCAGTCAAGGCTTTCAAGATGCGCCGCCGGTGTTGCCGAGCTTGCGCAGTCACGACGCTACGCGGCCCCTGACGTACGAGGTGCCGCCGGCGGGTGCGGTGGTGCAAGAGGCCGCGGAACCCGAAGAGTCAGGCAATCGCCGGCGCTCGATTCCGACGCTCGAGATTCCGAAAGCGGAGTCGAGCTTCAACCCACTCTGGGTCGCCGCCGCGTTTGCCGTGGTTGCGCTCGCGCTCGTGGTGTACCTGACGCACGAGCGCGGGGTCGCCACCTTGAAGCTCGAAACCGATCCCAAGGACGCTCTGGTGTCCGTCGATGGTCAACACGCCACGGGTGTCGTGAGTCCGTTCGTGATTTCCGAGTTGTCTGCCGGGGTCAGTCACACGATCGTGGTGGAAAAGCCGGGTTACGTGAGTTGGTCGACGCGCTTGCGAGTCCGCGCGGACAAGACGTTCGAGCTGCCACTCGTGAAGCTCGAGAAGCTGCCCGATGACGCAGCGCCGCCGACGCTCGCGCCCGGCGCCGTGCCCCCGACTATGCCCAGCGGCGTGATGCCGCCGAACAAGAGGCCAGCTGCATCGGCCGCCCGCGAGGCAGCGCGCGAAGCTGCACGCGCGCGTCGAGAGCTCGCCAATGCGCATCGTGCAGAGCGCCAAGCCGCGCGCAAAGTGCAGCCGGCTGCCGCTGCGCCCGTCAGTGCGCCCCCGGCTGCAAAGGCCGGCCCAGCCGGCATGGGAACGCTGCGCATCAACACGCGTCCGTGGAGCCGAGTGACGATCGATGGGCGGCCCGTTGGCAATACGCCGCAGATGAATCTCCAACTGCGTGCCGGCTCTCATACCGTGACGCTCACCAATCCCGACTTTGGCGTCACCAAAACCTTAACCATCGACATAAAGCCGGATGCGACAGTCACACGCGTGCTGACTCTCGTGCCCTGACTGTTCACCCACATGCGCGGCACACAGGGCGTTGTCAGCACACCGTTTGCGTATACTACCGCCCCAGAAGGCCGGACATACGCGAGAGGTTCGGCTATACTGATGACCTGGGGGGGTGCATCGCATCATGGATGTCCCGGAGCGCGACCCACTCAGCACACGATCGTACTCGGCGCTTTGCGATGCGCTGAGCCCCGAAGACATCGACGTCGTCTTCCAGCCCATCGTCGATTTGCGCACGCATCAGTTGTTCGCGCTCGAAGCGTTGGTGCGTTGCTCGGCGGTCGGCCTCTCCACCCCGCCGCTGCTATTCGAACACGCCGTCAAACATTCGTACGCAGGCCGGCTCGGTCGCATGATCCGTGAGATCACGGTCGGGCGCTGTCCAGGCATCCCCATCTTCACCAACGTGCACCCCAACGAGTTGTCACAACGTTGGCTGGTGCGCCCTGACGACCCGATCTTCAGTCATGACACCGACGTCTATATAGAGATCACCGAGGCGGTCCCTTTCTCTCACTACGAGCATTGTGTATCGGTGCTACGCGAGCTGCGTTCGCGCGGCCGCGTGCATTTAGTCATCGACGACCTCGGTGCTGGCTTTTCCAACCTCAAGCGCATCGTCGACCTGCATCCCAAGGTCGTGAAGTTGGACATCGAGCTCGTGCGCGGCATCGACAGCGAACCGCGCCAGCGCAATCTGGTGCGATCGATCGTCACGATGTGTCGCGAACAGGGCGCGCACGTCGTGGCCGAAGGCATCGAGACGCCCGGCGAACTGTCAGCTGTCATCGACGCTGGTGTTCAGTATGGCCAGGGTTTTTTGTTGGCTCGTCCGGCTTTCCCGGTTCCGCCCGTGAGCTGGCCGCCCGGTCTCGCGCCCCGGCGCGCCTAGATCACGCCAAAATTGCCCCGTTTTTGCGTTGTCGTCGGAATCGCACGACCGACCCCAGCTTCGGATTCGACGCTCGAGTTCGGCATCTGCTAGCGTCCCGCCCAGTGGCCCATGAGGGGTCCTGTGGAGGTCTCATGACTACGCCCGCTCGCCTCGGATGGTCCCGCTACGCGGCGGCCGGTTTTATGATTGCGCTCGTTGCAGCCTGTTCGACCAGCGATCACAAGAACGCTTCGGACGCGGGCGCCGTCACTGCTGCGGGCTCGGGGAATGGCGGCGCAGGCAAAGGCGGCTCAGCCGCTGGCGGCGGCAGCGCCCAAGAAGGCAAACCCTGTCGCGCCGACGAGGACTGCGAGTCCGGACTGAGCTGCGTGATCAGCGTGATCGGCGACTTCGGTTTCAAGCACTGCGCGCGCAACTGCAGCAAGACCTCGCCCTGCAAAGACGGTGAGATGTGCCGAACTTCGACCTCGAATCCCGATGATTCGTACTGCCGCGATGCGGTGAAGGAAGCCTTCAAGCCCTGCGGTCCGGGCAACACCAGCTACTGCGAGTCGCCGCTCACCTGCATCTTCCCGGACGAAGGTGTGGGCACGCCCGTCGGGATTTGCTTCAACTTCTGTCAGTTGCCCACGAGCTCGGTGTCGATCTCGGACCCAGCCGTGTTGAAGGAATGCGCCAGCGGTTTGATTTGCGCAGCCGCGTTGGGCGATCCGGATCTCGGCGTGTGCGCCAAGACCGTGCCCCGCGGTGAGATGTGCAGCATCGAATCCGGCACCTTGTGCGGGACCGGTGACCTGTGCGTGACCGAGGACGCCAGTGGCGCCTCGAGCTGCTACCAGGATTGCACCAGCGGCGCGATGTGCAGCAACGGCAAGCCGTGCACGAAGATCGACGCTCAGGCATCGATCTGCGCCGATCCCTAACACGTCGGCTGCTTGACGCTGGCGACCGCCATTACTAGGGGTGCGTCCAAGATGAACGCTCGGGATGCGCGCGCCGTCCGCGGCTGGCTGTTGACGCTCTGGGTCATGGTCCTGCTCATGGTCATGATCGGCGGGATTACGCGTCTCACCGGCTCGGGTCTTTCGATCGTCGAATGGCGTCCGGTGACGGGCATCTTGCCGCCCATCGGTGATGCCGCGTGGCGAGAAGCCTTCGCCGCCTATCAGCAGTCCCCGCAGTTTCGCGAACAAAATCACTGGATGACGCTGAGCGACTTCCGGCAAATCTTCTTTTGGGAGTACGTGCACCGCTTGTTCGGCCGGTTGATCGGTTTCGCCTTCGCGCTGCCGTACGCCTACTTCCTGTGGCGTCGCACGCTGCGCGGTGCCGAGGCACGCCGCATCGGCAGTGCGCTGCTGCTGGGCGGTCTGCAAGGCGTGGTGGGTTGGTACATGGTCAAAAGCGGGCTCGTGAACGAGCCGCGCGTGAGCCACTACCGACTTGCGCTGCATCTGTTGCTCGGCGTCGGGGTGGGTCAGTGGATCTTGTGGCTGGCCTTGGACTTGCTCGCACCGCGCGCGCCGGAGCAGCGCGTGCGCGCAGGCTTGGGGCGTGCCGTATTCGGGCTGCTGCCGCTGTTGCTGTTGCAACTGGTTTACGGTGCGTTCATGGCCGGCACCCGTGCTGGCTTCATCGCGGCGACCTTTCCGGACATCAACGGGCGCTACGCGCCGCAAGCGTTCTTCGTCAGCGGATCGATCGCGCGCGATCTATTCGACAGCCCGCTCGGCATCCATTACCTGCACCGCGCACTGGCCGCGCTGATCCTCGTTTACGTCGCGGCACTCGTCTGGGCGCTGCACAAGCAGCGCTTCGAAGTTCGAGCGTCCGCTTACATGTTGTTGGCCGCGACGCTCGGACAAGTCGCGCTCGGCGCGTTGACCGTCGTGTTGCACGTGCCGATTCCGATTGCAGTCGCACATCAGGGTGCCGCGTACATCGTGTGCTCTGCGGCGGTGCTGTTGCTGCATGCAGCGTTGGGCGCCGCTCCCGCTCCGACTGCGAGCAGCGCCTCGCACGCGAGCGACGCAACCGCAGGCAACCTTGCGCGGTTTGGTTGAACACAAACCGCCTGCGGCGTTTGCTAGGCCTGACCGGCTAACACTTCGGACACGACGCTTTCACCGAGCAGCCACACACCTTGTGAGGGAGTGCTCGGCTGTTGCGGATCGGCCGGCATGTCATCGCAGCGCGAACCGATAAGTGAGTCCGCGTAGAACAGTTCGAGTGTTAGGCCGTTCGCAAGGATCACGAAGCAGGCTTGTCGGGTGGAGCGGATCAACATGGCGGATGCCCTCTCGATTGCTCGTGTGGCGCGCATCCTGTCGCCCCCCTCATTCGTGTGCACGGAGTATGCCGCGAGTGTGGTTGCGAAAAAGTATCCACTCGTGACCGTTCCTATGCGACTCTCGCTGCGTCGTGACGTGGTTGGATCGATCGATGTGTGGTCGAATTGGCCAGTGCTGTGGTGGCGAACGCTCTAGCCCCAAGCGGCTGGCTCGGCACTGGTACACGCGACACCGGGTGTTCGCAGGTGTTCTGTTGTCAGTCGTCTGGTGCGCTGCGTCGAGTGCGAGTCAGCAGCGATCAGCGAGTGCGCAGGATGCCAAGCTGCTTACGCGCATGTTGCGCGAAGGGCACAGCGTGGAAGCGCGCGCGGGTGCAGCGACGGTGATCGGACACCGGCGCGATGCGGAACAGCGGCCCGAACTCGAAGGCGCGTTGGGTGATCATCATCCGACGGTACGTGCGGCCGCCGCCAGCGCGCTCGGGCGCATCGGTTCGCGTTCGTCGCTGCCGCCTCTGCACGGTGTCGTCTCGCATGACCGCGTGCGCGACGTCGTTCAAGAAGCGCGCGTCGCGATCGACACGATCGAGCACCAACCCGATCCGGAAGCGGAGGCAGCAGCCCGGTCCGCCAAAGAAAAGCCGCGCTACGGACTGATCTTGGGCGAGATGCGCAATCGCAGTCGCTTCAACGCCGCAAGTCTGCCCGAGATTTTGGGCCACGCCATTGCGCGCAATCTCGGTGGGCTGCCGGGTGCAGCAGTATTCGAGTCCGAGGCGCAGAACGCTGTCGCAGCCGCGCAAGAGCAAGGGCTAACCTTGTTTCGCTTGGACGGAAGCGTCACGAAGCTATCGACGTCGCGCACCGAGCGCCAGTTGTCCATGCACTGCGAGGTGGCGTTGTTGCTGATGGATCGTCCGACAGGTGCGTTGCGCACGCTGCTCAAGGGTGCGGCCACTGGCGTCGAGGTTCCGTTCGGGGTGCCTGCCGATCAAGAGTTGAGCGTAGCGCGGCGCGTGGTAGATGCCGCGGTGCGTTCGGCGCTCCGCAATGCCGATCCCACGATCGCCGAGGCCGCCCGCGCAGACTGAACACACGCCACCAGGGCTAGACCCAGCCCAGCTCTTTCTTCAGATCGCGTTTCATGATCTTGCCGTTGGCATTGCGCGGCAGCGGATCGTGCCGGATGTCGAAGCGTACGGGCACTTTGAAACCGGCGAGTCGCGCGGCAGCAAACTCGGTCAGTTCTTCGGCGCTCGCACTCGCACCGGGCGCGAGCTGCACGACCGCACCGACCTCTTCGCCCAAGATCCGATGCGGGATGCCGACCACGGCAGCGTCCATCACGGCAGGGTGTTCGTACAGGACGTCTTCGACTTCGACGCAGTACACGTTCTCGCCGCCGCGGATCAGCATGTCCTTGGCGCGATCGAGGATGTAGATGAAGCCCTCCGCATCGATGCGCGCCACGTCGCCGGTGTGTAGCCAGCCGTCCTGGAACGTCTTGGCCGTGGCTTCGGGTTTGTTCCAGTAGCCGCGCACGACGTTGGCGCCTCGGATCCACAACTCGCCCACGCTCGAGACCGGCAGGTCGTTGCCAGCCGCATCGACTACTTTCACGTCGCAGATCGGCACCGCGACCCCGACGCTGTCCGGTTTGCGTTCGTAGTCGATGCCGCCGTTGGCTGCAGTGATCGCGGAGGTTTCGGTCAACCCGTAACCATTGCTCGCGCTCGATTGCGGAAAGGCTTGCCGGATGCGACGTACCAACTCGGGAGGCGCGGGCGCGCCGCCGTAGCTCACCATCATCACGGTCGAGGTATCGCGGCGCGCGAACTCGGGGGACTCCAGCACCTGCCAGACCATGGACGGGACGCCGCCGAACTGGCTGATCTGCTCGCGCTCGATCAGCTCGAGCGCGCGTTCGGCGTTCCAGCGCCGCATCATGACCAGTTTTCCGCCGCTGTACGTGCCGCCTGCCAACCCCGAGTGGCTTCCGGTCACATGAAACAGCGGCACCGACACCAGCGCCGCCATTTGCTGCGCTGGGTTGCCGAGCACGCGCCCACTGCGCAGTGCCGCGCGCGCACGCGTAAACGCCGAGCTACCGATGTTGGCGCACAGGTTCCGGTGGGTCCCGAGCGCGCCCTTGGGTTCTCCGGTGGTGCCGGACGTATAGAAGATCGTCGCGTCGTCCTCGGGATCGACAGCGACCTCGGGCAGCGCGCTGCGTAGCGGTTCGCGAAACACTGCATCGAGCGGGCGCATGGAACTCGACAGCGGCCGATCCGGTCGAGCCACCAAAATGTGTTCGAGCACCAGCGACCCGAGGCGCGGCTCGATCAACGCGGCTCGCTCTTGATCGCACACCAGCACGCGGCTGCCAGAATCAGAGAGCCCGTACGCCAGCTCGTTGCCTTTCCACCAGGCGTTGAGCGGCACGATGATGGCGCCGGCGCAGCCCGCCGCCCAAAACGCCAGAACCCACTCGGGAAAGTTGCGCATCGCGATCGCGACGCGATCACCCTTCTGCACGTTGCAGGTCTCGATCAAATGTGCGGTCAGGGTAGCGACGTGCTGGAACGCCACCTCGTAGCTCATGCGCTCGTCCTCGAAGACGAGATAGGTGCGCTCGCCGTAGCCGCGGCTCAGGCGCAACAGCTCCGGAATAGTCTTCGGCAAATGCTTCCACCAACGCACGGGCACGCCGCGGATGGTCAATTGCTCGAGCTCCAGCGGGGCGGAGGGCCCGGTCAGGATTTGCGTGACCTCAGCGATCGATGCTTCCGACATTGCGCTCCTCTCGGCGCGTCTCGTTCATCCCCATGCTGGCGCAAGCGCGACCCCGACCGCGAGTTTGTGCACGAGTCGCGACCCCACGACATCGGCCTACACAGGACTCCCCCCAAGCCAGCGCCGGCCGGTGACTCGGGGCTGAGCCACGCAACCTTTGGCGTGGCGGTCGACGTCCTCTGCGATACAGCAGCCCACGTGGTGCCCACCCGGGCCAGTCTGCCATTCAGAACGCGGTCGGTCCCGTTGTCTTGGCCGTGGTCGTGGGTTCGGGGACTGGGTCGCGATCACTGTGATCGTTGCCGTGGCCGATCATCGCACCCACGATCGCGCCGAACACCGTTCCGACCACCAGGCTCGCACCGAGGGTGGGGCCCTTCTCGAGCGGGAGCCGGCTCTCGGGTGTGGAACCGAGCAAGCTGTCGTTGGTGATCAATACCCCCGTACCGGCGCCGAGCGCCGCCCCCGACAGGGCTCCGATCACGGTACCCTTCTGGACCGCGCTGCTCACGCAACCACTGAAGGCAAGAGCGAGTCCAGCTACGACCCATGGTTTCGCGTTTGGCATGATGCGGCTACGAGTACCACAGCAGGCGCCGCGCCGGAAGATGTTGCCGCGGCCGGCGGGCGCCAGGCTGCACACCGTTTGGTGACGAGCTCGCTCTGGGGCTGGGTGTTCCGTGGTTCACGCCACCGACAGCTCCGCCCAAAGCGGCAGGTGGTCCGAGAGCAGCGACCAAGGCTCGCCCGAGAATCGCTCGGCGCGCCTGGGCTTCAAATGTCGCACGTAGATGCGGTCCAGACTGAACACCGGACGCTTCGAGTGCCACGTCTTCACGGCGTGCGCGTGACGTCCGGCGAAGGCATTGTGAAAG
>Ga0081455_10006022_pt1 | contig 13138 bp, 13 predicted proteins | sample TabmetS3T2R1_FD_70207 | JGI IMG/M metagenome (GOLD analysis project Ga0081455, IMG submission 70207) | Tabebuia heterophylla rhizosphere microbial communities from the University of Puerto Rico - S3T2R1 | ecosystem: Host-associated > Plants > Roots > Rhizosphere ... | reverse complement strand
GCAGCGCACGAGCCGGGGCGCGGCTCCGCGTAGCGGCACCTCGCTGATGCGGGTCAGCGCTTGCCTCCGCCGAGCAGGCCGCCCAGGATGTCGCCGAGGCCCCCGCCGCAGCGGCCTTGCCCGCGACCGCCGAACGATGTCATTGCCCGAGCTGGGTGGGCGCGGAGGGACTCGAACCCCCGATATCTGCCTTGTAAGCCCAGCCCACGCGTGCTGCGCCGGATGTCTGCGAACGAATTCCGCAGCATGATCTTCCTTGAGGACTGCGGCGACTGGTGCCGGTAAGCGGCGACCGCGCGATCAACGCGCGATGGAAAGGCCACCCCCGCCGTGATCTCGATTGACAAGATACGGGCATGCCTGGCGTGTGGGAGCCAACCGAGGGTGAGACGACTACCGCGCGGCTCCTCGTCCGCATCAGCGTGATCGGCGGGTTCATCGTGCTCGCGATCGGAAACGTCACGGGAAACTGGTGGCCGGCACTTGTCCTGGTATGCGCAGAGATTCTCGCGCTCGGGGCAACGACGAGACGGGCCGCCCGGGCTCGTGGCCAAACCACCTGGTCCACCGTTTGGCAGATCGCTCGGTCAGGCTCGTCGCCTGGGCCTTCTGATCCGTAGGCTCGTCGGAGCCGTTCGGTCGGGTCCGATGGAAGCGCTCGCCCAGGTCGAGCGGTCGTGCCGGTTGCCGGCGGAACCGGTGGCGTCCGCACTCGTGGGTACACGTTGGGTACACCGCGACTCAGGCTGTCGGGCATCAACCGATCGAGGTACCGACCACGATGTCCCCCTCGGTCTCGATGCCGATCCGCCTGACGTGGAAGTCGGCCGTCACTGTCAAGCCTCTGCCGTCGCGTCGGATCAGGCGGAGGTGACAGCCCGATCGCTTCGCCAGCTCGTTGGCGTCGTGCAGGTTGAGACCGACAAGCTGGCGGGCGATGGACCGAGTTCGCTCGGCTGCGACTCGTAGCTCCTCATGCCACCCGGGGATCTGAGGCTCAGTCACGTAGATGCATCATCGCTGACCCACCGGCGCGGGTCGAGGTCAGAGACTGCCGACTGCGTGTTCTTGGTCCAGGTCCCGGCTCCGCCAGCGTCGGACCGGGCCTATCTTCGGCGTGGATGATGCGAGTGGAGCACCTGAACTCTGGGTCTGGGCCGATGTTGCGAGCCCATCCCTACGGCGTGTCAGCGACGAGTCCGGTCGACGGCGCACGGCGGGGGACGGTCGGCGTCGGGGAGCCCAAGTCCGCCGCCGGCCGACGGACCCTCGCCGTGCCCGTCGCCCTGGTCGAGATGGTGGGCAAGCACATGGCGGCCCGGGGTCTGACGGTGGACGACCGTGAGGCGCTGCTGTTCACGGCGCCGGATGGCGGGATGCTGCGGTACTCCAACTGGCTGCGCCGCGTCTGGTATCCCGCCACCGTCGCCGCCGGCCTCGGGCGGTTCGTCGAGGACGAGGAGTCCGGCCGCCGACGGTACGTCGGACTCGGGTTCCACGACCTACGGCGAGCGAACGCCACCGGCCTGGTGGCCGCGGGCGTGGACATCAAGACCGCCGAGGCGCTGCTGGGGCACTCCAACGCCCAGCTGACCCTCGGGCTCTACGCCCAGGCGGTCGTCAGCCTCGGGGCGGCGGCCGCCGAATCGATGGCGGCCCGGTTCCAGGTCCCCGGAGCGCCGCGCGATGGACGCGCGATGGACAGGGACGGACACGGCGATGACGGGCCCGCGGAGGAGAACCCGACGCTCTGACCTGGGTGGGCGCGGAGGGACTCGAACCCCCGACATCTGCCTTGTAAGGGCAGCGCTCTAGCCAGCTGAGCTACGCGCCCGGGAGGGCGCGAGGCTACCGCTCCCGTGGGCTCGCGGCAGCCCGACGCCCGGTGGCCGGCCGGTCCCCAAGCGGCGTTCGGACGTGACGGATTCCGGCAGATCCGAACGCCGCTTGGGTCCGTGCCGGATCGCCGCCGGGACCCTGCCACCCTCGACCATCCCTCAACTGATTGGAGGCGGACACTACGTTCGCTCGGGACACCACATTGCTTCCGACGTATCGCCCGCCGATCTCCATCCGCAGAGACTCCCCTGGAGGACTTCCATGGTTGGGCGCCCACGGCCCACCAGTGAGAGCTCGATCGATCTCACTCGGCGTTACCTCGCCGAGCTCGGGTCGTACCCGCTGCTCACCGCCGAGGACGAGGCCAACCTCGCGCAGGCCATCGCCGACGGGCGCGCGGCCGAGGCGCGCCTCGCCACCGGCGTCGCCGTCTCGCGGCGCGAGCGTGCCCGCCTCCAGGGCCGGATCGTGGCGGCCTCCGATGCCCGGCGGCGGTTCATCCAGTCGAACCTCCGCCTCGTCGTCTCGATCGCCAAGCGCTACCAGACGCCGACCATGTCGCTCCTCGACCTCATCCAGGAGGGCAACCTCGGACTCATGCGGGCGGTCGAGAAGTTCGACCATCGCAAGGGGTTCAAGTTCTCGACGTACGCCACCTGGTGGATCCGCCAGGCGATCGGGCGCGGCATCGCCGACAAGGGCCGCACGATCCGCCTGCCCTCGCACCTCATGGACACGCTGGCCACGCTGTCCCGCAGCTCGTCCACCCTGCTGAAGTCACTGGGGCGCGAGCCGACCGCCCACGAGCTGGCCGTCGACACCGGCATCGCGCTGGACAAGGTGGAGGCGGCCCTGCGCGCCGCACCCGACCTGGTGTCACTGTCGGCCGCGGTCGGCGACGAGGGCGACCACGAGCTGGGAGACCTGCTCGCCGACCCGACCAGCGAGGCACCGTTCGATGCCGCCGCTGCCGCCATCGAGCGCGCCGACCTGCGGGCGCTGCTCGGCCACCTCGACGAGCGCGAGCGAGCCATCCTCTCGCTGCGCTTCGGGCTCGACGACGACCGGCCGCTCACGCTCGACGAGGTCGGTCGCCGGTTCAACCTCACCCGCGAGCGGATCCGCCAGATCGAGGCCAAGGCGCTCACCAAGCTGCGCCACCCGTGCTCGGCGCAGCACCGCCGGCTCGTCGACGCGCTCAGCCGCTAGAACCCACGAGTGCGCTAGCCGGTGCCGCCGGTCGCCCGGGTGGCGCTCGGGCTACCGATCGGTGTGACCGGAAGCCGCCCCGAGCCTCGGGGCACCTCCGATCGGGCCAGCGCCACCAGGCCGCCAACGGCCTCGGGCTGCAGCTGCGGCAATGCGTTGGCCGGGAACCAGCGCACGTCGCTCACCTCGGGCGAGCGCGGCCCGGCGGCGTCGGGGTCGGCCCCGTGGGCCGGTCGGGCCCTGTAGATCACGTCGACCCGCTGGGGGCGGGCGTCGACGACGACCGCGGGCTCGCCCACCAGTTCGACCGCAAGGCCGGTCTCCTCCCGGACCTCTCGGCGCGCGCAGGAGTCGATGTCCTCCCGGCGGTTGACCAGGCCGCCGGGCAGGCCCCAGCCGTCGCGGTACACCACCCGCACGAGCAGCAGCGCACCGTCCTCGCGTTCGATGACGCAGGCGGCGCCGATCGTGTACGAGGGTGCGACGAGGCGAACGATCCAGCGCCGGATCGGGCGCGGCACCCGCCGCCAGAGCTGCAGCAGGAACCTTTGAACCCGGGCGAGCACGGGTCAAGGCTACTGGTCGGCCAGCTCCCGGCGGTTGGCCGCCAGTGCGTCGAACAAGGGCTGCGTCGCCGCGGCCATCGGTGTGCGGCGGGCTCCGGGGTCGAGCGCCATCAGCTCGCGCCCGAGGGCGTCCCCGACGATGGCGCCCGCCTCGATGCAGACGAGCATGCCGCCCAGGTAGTCCCAGGGTCCGTGGGCGGACACGCTGCAGTCGACGTAGGCGTCGAGCACGCCCTCGGCCACCGCGCACAGGTCGAGGGCGGCGGCGCCGAGGCTGCGGAACTGCCGCCAGCCCAGCGGCCGTGCCGGCAGTCCCGAGATCCCGACGAACGCGTCGCGGGTGTCGGTGCATGTGCTCGGGCGGATGGGCACGCCGTCGACGGCGGCACCCGTGCCCCGCAGTGCGGTGTACGTGCGGCCGTGGGGTAGGTCGACGACCAGCGCGGCGCGGAGGCCCTCGCGGTCTACGGCGCACAGGCTGGTCGCGAACCACGGGATGCCGTGGGCGGCGTTGGTGCTCCCGTCGAGCGGGTCGACGACCACGACGACGTCGCTGCCGTCGACCCCGGTCCACCCCGACTCCTCGGAGAGCACGCCCACGTCGGCCTGCCCCAACACCTCCAGTGCTGCGGCGTCGGCGGCCAGGTCGCTGAGGTGCTGTCCGCCGTGGCCGGCGTCGGGTCCCGCGAGGCCCCAGTCGTCGACGCCCTCGAGGGCGGCCCGAACCGCGAGGGCGGTCTCGTGCAGCAGCTCGACCAGGCCGGCGTCGGAGAACGGCACGTGTGGGGTCTACCAGGACACGTGGCAGGCTGTGCTCGTGGCTGCCATCGATATCGCCGGGTTCGTGTCCGATCTCAAGGACCACGCCATCGACCACGGCTTCCACGTCCACGACGAGCGGCACTTCGTCGAGACCTACTCGCTGCGCCAGACCTGGGAGATCGACCTCCACCCCGAGGAGGCATGCGGCGGACCGCTGGACCTCCACCTGGCCCTCGAGGTCGATCCGCGGGCGCTGCTCTCCTTCGAGGACGTCATCACCGGGCTCCCCGAGGACGACGACCCACCCGACACGTTCCACTTCCCGCTCGTGTTCAACTGGGCGCTGCCGCCGCTGCCCAAGGGACCCGACCTGCTGATCCTGGCCACCGAGCTCGCAGGTGTGGGCGGCACCGACCTCCCGCTCGAGGTGTCCGCCATCGACTCGTTCCCATCGGTCACCGACGCCCCGGAGCGCAGCCTCGCCATCGTCTCCCGCATCGAGGTCTCGCTGGCACGCGTGTTCCTCGGGCAGGAGCAGCTCTGCGACGTGCTGGACCAGTGCCTGGCGGTCAGCCGATACCTGCTGGAGAACGCGGAGACCTGGCTGGGCGACCGGGAGGCGTAGGCGGAGCGCTCGCGTAGGGCCCGCCCGGCGAGTGCCGGTCGGGGCCGTAGAGCCGGCGGTCAGGGTCGGCGGCGGTGGCGCGGCGCCAGGCTCGGCGGGGTCCAGCCGCCGTCGGCAGGGTTGAGGTTGACGCCTGGCGGCACGACCTCGTCGATGGCGTCGAGGAGCTCCTCCGGGAGCGTCACGTCGGGCGCCGACAGCTGCGACTCCAGATGGTCCATCGTGCGGGGCCCGATGATGGCGGACGTCACGGCCGGATGGTTGATGACGAATGCCAGCGCCATCTCGATGATCGTGAGACCGAACTTGTCGGCCAGCTCGCCGAGGTCCTCGGCCGCCGTGCGCTTCGCATCCTCGCCCTGGCCCGAGCGTCCCATCCCTCGCTGCTCCCACAGGCGCTGGCGGTGCGAGGGCTCGGGCGCGGCCTCGCCCCGACGGTGCCGTCCGGACAGGGCGCCGGCGGCCAGTGGGCTCCACGGGATCACGCCCATCCCGTACCGCTGGGCGACGGGCAGGACGTCGGCCTCGACGCCGCGGACGAGCATGGAGTACGGCGGCTGCTCGCACACGAAGCGGGTGAGGCCGCGGCGCTCGGCCACCCATTGGGCCTCGACGATGTCGTGCGCCTGGTAGGTCGAGGACCCCACGTAGCGCACCTTCCCGGCGCGCACGAGGTCGGTCAGCGCCGAGAGGGTCTCCTCGATGTCGCAGCGCGGGTCGGGCCGGTGGATCTGGTAGAGATCGATGTAGTCGGTGCCCAAGCGCCGCAGGCTGTTGTCGATCTCGGTCATGATCCAGCGGCGGGAGTTGCCTCGGGCGTTGGGATCCTTGCCCATGGTCCCGTGGACCTTCGTCGCCAGGACCACGTTCGCCCTGCGGCCATCCGCCAGCGCCTTGCCGACGATCTCCTCGGACTCACCGGCGGAGTACACGTCGGCCGTGTCGATGAAGTTGATGCCGGCGTCCAGGGCACGGTGGATGATCCGGATGGCGTCGTCGTGGTCGGGGTTGCCCCACGACCCGAACATCATGGCGCCGAGGCACAGCGGGCTGACCTGGACTCCCGTGCGGCCGAGGGTTCGATACTCCATGGACGGCTCCTTCACATGTGCGAGCAGGCGGACCGTAAGGCTTCGAGCGCACTCGAAGTCAAGGCCCTTCGACCGCCGGCCACGGACGACGGTCAACGGTCGATGCACCCGTGGGCCCGGTGGGGATCGAACCCACGACCTACCGATTATGAGTCGGCTGCTCTGACCACTGAGCTACAGGCCCCGTTGGTTGTGCTGGTCAGAGGCCATGTCCGGCCCCTGTATGGTCGACGGCTACACTAGCATGACGTGGCTATAGCAGGAGACATTCCCCGACCGTTGGCCGACTGGTGGGACGACTTCGCCCGGTCACTCCGACGCCGGGGACGGTCCGAGGCCACCACCAGAATCTACGGCCAGTCGTACACCCGGTTCTGGACATGGGCACTCACCGAGGGTCTCCCACCCGACCCCGCCGCCGTGTCGACCGCGTACGTCAACCGGTGGACCGACTCGCTGCGCGACGGCATCGCCCCCGCCACCGTCTCCGTCTACTGGCGCAACCTTCGGCCCTTCTTCTCGTGGTGGGCCAAAGAGACCGGCCAACCCAATCCGTTCGCTGGCGCGGACGCCCCCTCGGTGGCGCTCGAGCCGCCCGATGTCATCCACCTCGACGACATCCGGGCCCTACTCGACACGTGCAAGGGCAAGGAGTTCGCTGACCGCCGCGACAACGCCGTCATCCGCCTCCTGTTCGACACCGGTTGCCGGCGTGGCGAGCTCGTCAACCTCACCGTCGACGATTGGGACCGCCGCCAAGACTTCCTGACCCTCCGCGGCAAGACCGGTCTACGCGTCGTCCCTATCTCCGCTGCTACCGGCGAGGCCCTCGCCCGCTACGTCCGGGCCCGCGCCAACCATCCCTCGGCGGGTCGCACCGACGCTCTGTGGCTGGGCCGCAAGGGTGCGTTGCGGGACTCCGGTGTGTCCCAACTGCTCGCGTACCGGTGCAGGCTCGCCGGACTACCCCGCATCAACCCCCACGCGTTCCGCCACACGTTCTCCCACGAGTTCCGGGCGCAGGGCGGCTCTGAGGGCGACCTCATGTACCTCGCCGGCTGGAAGTCCACCGCGATGGCGCACCGCTACGGCGCCTCGGCCGCTGCGCAGCGGGCCCGAGAAGCGCACCGGCGCATCGGACTAGGGGATCGGCTGTGAGCCCCGAACAATCGGGACGTGGTGATGTCCGGTCCCGGCAACGTGGCGAGCGCGGCGCAGGTGTCTACGTGTTGTGCCGCAAGTGCGGCGAGTGGATTGGGAGCTACTTCTTGTCGACAGACGGCAGGTGGTCGATATCGGATGGGGGTCTACGGGAATGCTCCCGGCATGGTCCCTGCAGGTATCCGACCGACCGGGAACTGAAACGGGCGACGGCTCAGGCCAGACGTACCGGCCGGCAGGTTCCCATCCGCGTCTGGCCCATCGTCTAGCATGTCGGTAATCAGATAAGGGCCGTCAAAGCGCAAGCCGAGAGGGTAATGCCCCCGCTTTCGGCACCCGGTCGAGGCCAACCGGAGAGACACCTGGAGGTGTCCTCCGTTGGCTGCGTCCAAGTCCCTTACCCCGGGTGAGCGAACCCTGCGGGCACGTCTCGCTGCGCACGCCCGCTGGTCCCAAGAAGACCCCACCGACAACGCCAAGCGTGCCCAGGCCGGGCTGCTCGGCAAGTTCCGTCGCGAGATCGTCGCCGAACAAGGCGAGGTCGCCGAACCTGAGTTGACACGCCGCGCCGAGGCCCGCCGCCGCGAACACATGGTGCGCATCGCTTTCAAGCGGTCCCGGAAGGCGGCGTCGTGACCGGGCCACCTGACGCGGCCGAGGCCCGGGGCTGGGAATCCCGGGACCTCGTCCAAAGCAGCCAGCGAACCACCACCGGCACCCAGCAGGGTAATGCAGCGGTGGGACAGTTTGAGGGAGTGGCGTCCCGCGCCGTTCTCGAGGCGGTGCCGTCATGACCGCCGTCGAGGATGTCGTTACGGCTAGCGGTGGAGTAGCCAGCGAATCAACCGCTAGCCGTAACGCACGCATCGAATCCCTCATGCAGGAGGCGACCGACGAGCGCGCCCGCCTCCGTGAGTGGAAGGAAACCGGGGACCCGCGAGCGGCACTCATCTGGAACCTCGCCGGATGGGGCAAGGAGGGCAGCGTTTGCAAGCACGCCGAGCTCCTCGTGAACATGAGGTCGAGGCAGGACGCCGCATGGTGTGCCAGGTGCGGACGCGACCTCACGGCCGACGAACCCGTATGGCGCATAAGCGTCCGCGGCGACCGGCGGATACTGGGCTGGGGCCGCGACTACAAGACGGTCGGCCAGTGCTGCCAACCCACAGGTTGGCGTTGCGGGCCACGTTGCCGTAGCTGCTACGGCCGTAGCACGTGCGGTTGGAACCCGTACCCGTGCAAGGCGTGCGGGCGAACCGTCCACTATTGGCTGTGGGACGAGCCCGAATACTGCGAGCCGAAGGTCCCGGCGTGCTGCGACTCCCATCAACAGCAGGGCGAGTACGTCCGCCGGCGCGAAGTACGGGCCAAGGCTAGGGCCAACCGCAAGTGCGGGAGTTGCGGCGAAACGTTCACCCCCAAACGCTCCGACGGCCGCTACTGCTCCGACAGCTGCCGCCAGTTCGCGTACCGGCAACGGAAGGCCGAACGATGACCGGCACGCTTATGGGCCCGTTCGGAGCGGGACACGAGTCCATCCTGGTGTCGGACCTCGACGACGGCTGTGTGCGGCTGTACCTGTGGCTCGAGTTGCGTTGCGGTGGCCAGGCCGACTGGGACCGAAGTGTCGCGCAGGCGGCGCACGAGCTCGGATGGCAGCCCCGCCGTGCCCTCGGCCACGCCGAACACCTCGCCGAGAGGCGACTCATCACCCTGACGCAGGCGTCGTCGACGTCGTCGCGGAGGATGCGGATCCGCTATCAGCCGGCCCGTGGGGACGTGGATTCGACGGTGTGGTTGCGTCCACCAAAGCCGTTGGCGCCGAGACGCAACCCGACCATCCGCGAGAGAGAGCTTGCGCGGTCGTCGCGCATGCCTAACGAAATGGACGGAGAGTCCGTGTCCGGGTGGGAAGACGGGGAGAGCATGCGCGATGACCGCGCACACGTGCGCGACGACCGCGCATGCTCGGAAGTCGAAGCTTGCGCGACGACCGCGCATGCCCCTGTGTCTGCTCTGGAGGAAGGGTATGGGCTTACTCGCGTAAGTACAGAAGACGAATGCGCGGAGACGTTGTTAGAACCGGACGGACTTGAGGTTTCCGAGGATGGGGAGCTCCTCGAACACCGCGACTTCGACGTCGACGAGTTGGCCGTCAAGATCGCCGAGTTCGAGGAGATCGACCACGGGTTCGATCTCCTCGAGGAACCGGACACGGGGGATCCCGTGTACGCAGCGATCCGACGGCTCCGGGACGCCCTCGGCGAAGACGTCGAGGTCGTGGGGTGACCCCCGATCTGTCGCTCGTCCGTCTGGCGTTGGACGTCGCCGACGACCTCGACGCCCACCAACAACCCGCGCTCGCCGGCCTACTACGACGCCTAGCCCGCGCCACGCTCGAAACCCCCCGGACTGATGATCGCTGCAGCTGGTGCGACACACCCCTAACGGGCCGGCAACGCCGCTGGTGCACCGACCGGTGCCGCAAGTCCGCGTTACGGGCGCGTTCGCCATTATCGACACCATGAGCACCGAACCCTGGGCCGCCTTCTTCGACGAACCCGACTTCTTGCCCCCTGGCGAATTGGCCCGCTGGCAACGTGAGGAAGCCCGGATCCGGGCCGAGGAACAGCGCCGGGAGGCCGAGGGTCAGGAGCGGGCCGAGATCCGCCAAGAGCTCGCCGTCTGGTCGGCACGCCAACGTGCCCTGGCCGCGGGCAAGAGCTGGGATCCCGCCCGGCCGTTCGAGCATGAGCCGTCGATCTTCCAGCGGGCGGACCTGATGTTCAGCCTGCAGGACGCCGAGCAGCGGGCCGCAGACAGGCGGGCCCTCCAAGCCGCGGGCCTGCATCACCTTGTCGCCGATCTGCCGCACCCCGGCTCATCCTCCTCCGGGGAGCCTGAGCCTCCGGCATCGAGGTCCAGGGTTTCCTCGGTGCCGGAGGCAGCGGCACATCCGGTTCCCCTCGCCGGCGACTTCTCGGCCGATCAGTCCGTCGCCGCTCGTGCCCGCCGTGCGCTGCGCCGCTGGTCGGCCGATGCCCGTGCCCGAGCCGCTCAAGGCAACAGGGAGCAACGGTGACCGCAGGACCCAGCGAGAACGCAACGACCGCATCGGCCCAGGCTCGAGGCGAGGCAGCCGACAGCCGACACCGCACCGACGCCCTCGCCCAGCACCAGGTGAGTGGCTCCGCCGCGATGGTGGCCGAGCAGCCAGCGACACCAGACTCGATCGCTGTCGCCTGGTCGACCGCTGATGCCACCGCTCGGCCGAGCCCGTCGCCGTCGACGCCGCGGCCGGTCAACTCCGCGGAGCGCGACGTCAACGATCCGACGTGACGGGTGGGGGGCGGGTCGGCGGCGTGATCTCAATGTCTGTGGCTACGCCCCGGCTCCCCGTCATGAATAGCTACAACGGCGGTGGTTGGAAGCGTGTCCGCCACGGGCTGAGGGCGTGGCTGCTGCGGCTCTGTTCCCGGCGGGTACCCCGCCCCCTACCGGGGTGGGTGTGATGCCGCGGCGTCCGTGCATCGAGTTTCCGTGTCCGATGCTGGCTGTGCCTGGTCGGGCTCGCTGTGCTGTCCATGAACGTGAGCTGCAGCGTGCGAAGTGGGCACGGAACCCGAACCGTGACATGGGTTACCGCCGGTTGAAGCGGATGGTGGTGTTGCCGGTACCGTGTGCGATCTGCGGTGAGGCGATCAATCACTTCGGTCACGACGGTGAGTCGCACACGTTCGACCACATAACACCGTGGAGCGAAGCGCCGGACAACGATCCGTCGAACCTGCGTCACGCCCACAAGCGGTGCAATTCCCGCCGCGGTCGTGGACCGCCAGTGGCGTAGGGGGCGCCATGTCCAGCGGATCGGTATCACCCGCGACAACGCCCTGGCCCACCCTTCTCGCCATCTGTACGACTCTGGGACTTTCGGAATGTCCCAGCCCGTACCTACGTCGGTCACCGAACCGCCACCCTTCATCCGTCGCAGACCGGCGCCAGAACGGGTAATCTGTAGGCCACATCGGGGGCTGCTTTCGTGAGGATGTTGGGTGCGATGCCCCCGGACACGCTCTACGTGCGACGGATCGGGAGCTTGACTGTCACCACCGTTTCGCCCGGCTGCGAGGCGACCAGGATTTCGCCGTCGTGGCGTTCCACGACGATCCGGCGTGAGATGTCGAGCCCGAGACCGGTGCCTTTGCCCACGTCCTTCGTCGTGAAGAACGGCTCGAACGCGCGCGCTTGCACGTCGGGCGGCATCCCGGATCCGGTGTCGGCGACCTCGACGACAACGTGCTCGCCTTCGATGCGGGTCGATGCCCGAAGCGTGCCCTCGCCCTCCATGGCGTCGATGGCGTTGTCAATCAGGTTCGTCCAGACCTGGTTGAGCGCGCCGGGTATCGCTTCGATGCGTGGCATGTCGTCGGCGTAGTCGCGGACGACGGTGATGCCGTCGTGGAGCTTCTCGCCGAGGATCACGAGGGTGCTTTCGATCCCCTCGGTGACGTCGATGTCTTGGAGGGGGGCACGGTCGAGTTGCGAGTACGACCTCATGGTCGACACGAGATCGGACACACGCCCTGTCGACTCCTTGATCTCGGACAGCAGAGTCGTCGTCGAGAGCGTGCTCGCCACCCACTCCAGGCCGGTCCCGAGCGAGGCAGAATCGAGCAGTTCCGCGACCTGCTCGCACCACGTGGTGTTGACTCCGGCCAAGGCAAGGGGTGGCGCGATGCGCCACGACTGGTCGACGTCGCGGGCGTCGAGCCAGTCGATGAGCGCATCCTCGCGGTCCGCGACCGCGAGGGGCTCGACGCTCGCCGACGACGAGTCGATCTCACGACGCAGCGCATCGAGTGCGACGAACTGCTCCGCCGACAACGACCCTTCGGCGAGGTCCATCATCGACATGAGCAGCGTGTCGCACGTCTCCTGCAGTGTGTCGACTGCACGCGTCGCCGCCGACGCGGGATTGTTGAGCTCGTGGGCGAGACCGGCGGTGAGCGTGCCGAGCGCGCGCAGCCGCTCCTCGGCGAGCACGCGACCGGCGCGCTGGCGCTCCACGTCGGCCCGCTCCTCCGCCTCGCGCACGCGCACCTCGGTCGTCTCGCGACGGGAGCGCACGGCGATGCCGATCGCCCATACGCCGCCGTAGATGGCGAAGTTGCCCACCAAGCCGATCGTGTCCAGCCCCGGTGTGTCGGTGACCCCAAGCAGTATGAGCGTGGCGTAGACGGCACCGAGGCCCACCACCGCCCGTTGCGGGGGACTCCACACGGCGACCGTGTAGGTGAGGAACAAGACCACGAGCGGTAGCGCTCCCTCGGGGAAGTCCCCGGCAAGGTGCCCGAGGATCCCGACGCTCGAGACGACCACCGCCAACAGCGGTGCACGTCGCCGGATCGCCACCGGAGCGCACGTCACGCACGCGGTGATGACCGCGAGCGCGGTGGGTTCGGTCATGCCCTCGGTGAGGTCCTGGGTGAACACCGTGACAATGCCAATGGTCGTGGCGAGCACGGCGAGCAGGGCGTCGACGAGCAGCGGATTCAACGAACGCAGCCACTCGAGTTCGCGCTCGAACCACTTCACCTTGCGAACGTAGCCAATCGCCCGTTCGAACACATCCGTCTGGCGATGGACGAGCGGGTCATCCGCGAGATGTTCGCCGCACGGCTGGTCACAAACCACCTGCTAGCGGACGAAATCGGATCCTGAAAAGCGGATCGTGGCGTCATCCAACCACATCCCTTCCAAGGGAGATCCAACGACATGACCGCCACCATCACCCGACACGCCGATTCGGTTCTCGCGGTTGGGGAACGAGTGTGTACTGCCGCGATCCAAGTGGAAACGGGATCGACCTGATCGCCTACGGGGAC
>Ga0081455_10006021_pt1 | contig 13141 bp, 11 predicted proteins | sample TabmetS3T2R1_FD_70207 | JGI IMG/M metagenome (GOLD analysis project Ga0081455, IMG submission 70207) | Tabebuia heterophylla rhizosphere microbial communities from the University of Puerto Rico - S3T2R1 | ecosystem: Host-associated > Plants > Roots > Rhizosphere ... | reverse complement strand
CTGGCGATGATCCCTGCCACCACCAGACCAAACATGATCAAGCTGAGCTTGCCGACCACGCCGAGGTTGTGGGGAATGATGCCCTCGTCCACGATCTTGCCGACAAGGTATGGCCCTACCGAACCAGGCAGCCACTCGATCACGCTGATCAAAGAGCTCAGCAACAGCAGAGGCAGTTGCTGCCGCAGCAACCAGCCGAGGAATCGGGTCCCGCTGCGAGTGTCCGGGTTGGAGAAGTCGCGCGCGGGCAGGCGTCGGTGCACCACGGCCCGCCTGCTGCGATTGGTTGTGGTGTGCGTGCGAACCTCTGGTCCCGTGAAATCCGGGACCAGCGGCGGAAAGTCATGCATGACCAAATCAGCGTAGGGCTGGAGCGCAGATAGGCTCCAATGGTTTTCCCGCACTCGGACAGGTGCTCGCTTCGCCGACTGCGGGGCTGGGAGCGTCAGCATTTGCGCGCCGCCGTACGGACGAAAGTAAGCAGAGGCGTTCCTTCCTCTGCGAGTTACGACGACGGCGGTGGAAGCGAATCTGGCGTGCTCGTCTGTCCGGTATCCCACGCAGCGTGGGATACCCACGCTGTACATGGCGTGCATGCCATGCACAGCGTGAAGAGTCTGGGTACAGGCTGGAGAGTCGTCGACTAATGGCGCGAGACCGCCCGCCTCGCCGAGTGCCGGGCTGGGAGAGTCGGGAATCGCTCAGCCGCACGGAGGAGAAGTGAGCAGAGGCGTTCTTTCCGCTGCGAGCGACGACGACGGCGGCGGATTTCACCACGCGCGGCGCGTGCAGCCCAAAAAATGGCTCGCGGCTCGACTGGGAGGATGCCCGCGCACCTTCGCGAGCAACGACGGAGGCGAATCTGGCGGGCCGCCTGTCCGGACGCCCAGCACCCGTTTCGCGAGCGACTCGCAACGGTTTCGCCTCGCTTGCGATGACCACCCGGCCCGCTATCTAGGATCGGACATATGACCACTGACTCGACAGCCGACAATGAGCAGCCCGAGATGCAAGGTGTCGCCGGAGCAACCGACGACGGGCGCGTCTACGTGGTGACGCCACAGGCGATGGCCGTCGAAGGGCCGCCGCGGGATGATGCCGCGGCGGACGAGGAACCGAAGTCTGTGACCGACATGGTTGAGCAACCTGCAAAGGTGATGCGGATCGGCAACATGATCCGCCAGCTGCTCGCCGAGGTGAAGGCGGCCCCACTCGACGATGCAAGTCGGCAACGGCTGCGAGCGATCCACCAGACCTCGATCGAAGAGCTCAAGCAGGGCCTCGCGCCCGAACTGGCCGAGGAGCTGGAACGCATCACGCTGCCGTTCAGTGACGACACGACGCCGAGCGATGCTGAGCTTCGGATCGCGCAGGCCCAGCTGGTGGGCTGGCTCGAGGGTTTGTTCCATGGCATCCAGACGGCCTTGTTTGCCCAGCAGATGGCTGCTCGGGCGCAGCTGGAGCAGATGCGGCGAGCCCTACCGGCCGGGCCCGTGCCGCCGCAACCGGAAACTCGGCCGCGCGAAGGCAGCGGCGGGATGTACCTCTGAGTAATCCCGCAGCTCCGCTCGTGACTGCACGCTGAACCCTGGCCAAGAATAAAAGGGAAAGGCCCTGAGAAACCCGGATGCAGTGGAACCGGGTATGAGGTGCTGCCGTCCCATGCGAGGTCTGATCGAGACCACGAGACCTCGGGGGAGAACGCACATGCCTACATCAAGCACGAGCACAGCTGACCGCACTACCGCCCGATGCGTCGAATTGGCAACGGTATACCAAGATCAGCTACTCGAGGACCCGCATCCAGCGAAGGCGCCCCGCGTTACGACGCCGCCAGATGGGGTTTGCTCACTGCCGCGCGGGAGCGTCGCGGGTGTTCAGTGGGTAGGGCCACCACCACAAAACCATCGGTTGATGAGTGCTCGCGGCCGCCGCCATCGTGACCGGCGCACCGCCCGTACGTCGCAGCTCGCAAGCGGCCTGGCTCCGACAAGCTCTAGCGCCGATTCGCCTTCGTTTACCTGGACATGCATCAGCTGCGATAGAGCGAAGTCCGAGCAATTGATGCGGAGTGAGACTAACGTTGCGAGCAGTTTCGAAACGATCCGTCGCGGGTACGGATTCCGAGCGGATGTTTTTTGCGCGGCAGCACCGTGCCAGGGACAAAGAAGTTCCAGGTCCGCCGAACAGAAGGGACCGACAATGAGCACCGTCTCATGGATCATCCTCATCATCGTCGTTCTCGTCATCGTGGCCGTTGTGATCTTCTTCGTGATGAATCGACGTGCCGGCGCCAGGCGCGCTCGCGCTGAGCAGATCCGGCAGGAGGCAACCCAGCGGGCTGCCGAGCTTGATCGAAAGGAAGCCGAGGCGAACGCGATGGCTGCAGAGGCGCAGGATGCGCGAGCCGAGGCGGATCGACTGGAGTCGGTTTCTGCGGAACAACGTCAGGAAACAACCGCCGCACGTGACGATGTTGAGGAGTCATTGCGCAAGGCCGACCGCATTGACCCTGATGCTGGGCGCCGGTCAGCAGACGTCGACGACAACGGCGCCCGCCGTGCTACGGCACGCCGTGCTACGGACGAGGCATCAGATGACGTAGACGCCCGTGATCGCACTGTTCGTGACGAGACCGCACCCGATGACACCGCACGCCATGGGACCGTACGCGATGAGACGGTACGGGATGAGCGTCCCAGTTCGTCTCGCTCCGATGTTGATGATGGCTCGGTGCGGGACGACCTTCGCCGTAACGACGACACCGGAAAGGACGGAGTCGTCGATGAGAGGTCCACGGATCCGCGTCGCTGAGAACTCGTCCGAATTGTGCGCTGAGCCCTGCTGCTCTTCGACAGGCTCAGGGCGCATCTAACCAAACCAGTGCCGCAACTCGGCCGCCGGTCCGCCCTCGTCGATCGTCCCGGTCACGTCGTCCGCGGCGGCCTTGACCTCATCAGGCGCATCACCGATCGCGACGCCGCGACCGGCCCAGCGCAGCATCTCGATGTCGTTCCGGCCATCGCCGAATGCCAGTACGTCGGCCGCCGAGACACCAAACCCCGCTGCCACTTCGGCTAGTCCGGTCGCCTTGTTGACGCCAGCGGGGGCTATGTCAAGCCAGGCACTCCACCCGACGAAGTAGCTGACGCCCTGCAAGCCGAGGTGGCGCGCCAACGCAACGAAATCTTCCTCGGACCGCGTCGGATCTCTCAAGATCACCCGAGTAACGGGTCGGGAACTGAGCTGCTCGGCATCTTCAATGATCAACTCACCAGTCAGGTCATCGCCGGGAAAACGATCATTCATGCGGTAGCCGCGACCGATCTCCTCCACAGCGATCAACGTGCCGGGCGCAAAGTCCTCGACCTGAGTGATCACAGGTCGGGGGTCGAAGGTAATCGCCTTGATGATCTCCTGTGGTGGATATCGCACGATCACGGCGCCGTTGGAGCAGACGGTCGGGCCGGGCGGCAGGCCAAGCTCCTCGAACAGCGGCTTGGTGCCGTGCCAGGACCGACCTGTCGACAACACCACCGGCACGCGAGCCTTGACGGCCAGCCCTACTGCTTCGGCCACGGTATGCGGCAACAGGCCGTTGCGATCTACCAGGGTGCCATCGATGTCCAGCGCGACCAGACGTGGACGCCAGGCCTGACCAGCTGAGTTTCTCAAAGTGGGCTCAGAGCCTCCCGGCCTCCCAGGTATGGCCGCAGCGCTTCTGGAATGCGCACCGATCCATCAGCCTGCTGGTGATTTTCCAAGATCATGATGATGGTCCTGGTCATCGCGCAGAGCGTTCCGTTCAAGGTCGCGACGGGTGCGGTGCCGTAATCGAAGCGGGCTCGGATATTGAGTCGGCGGGCTTGGAAATCACTGCAGTTGGAGGTCGATGTGATCTCCCGATAACGATCTTGAGTGGGCAGCCAGCCGTTACAGTCGTACTTGCGCGCCGCACTCAAACCAAGATCACCAGCTGCCAGCTCTATCACTTGGAACGGGATCTCGAGCGAGGTGATGAACTCCTTCTCCCATTGCAACAGCCTCTGGTGTTCGGCCTCCGCATCCGCGGGCTTACAGAAGACGAACATCTCGACCTTGTCGAACCAGTGCACCCGGAAGATCCCCCGGGTGTCCTTGCCGTGGGAGCCCGCCTCGCGCCGATAGCACGGACTCAATCCGACGTAGTGCAGCGGAAGTACGTCAGGATCGAGGATCTCATCGGCGTGGTACGCCGCGAGCGGAACCTCTGAGGTACCTACTAGATAAAGATCATCTTGCTCGAGATGGTAGACATCCTGGGCAGCTTGGCCGAGGAAGCCGGTGCCTTCCATTGCGTGTGGCTTGACCAGGGAAGGCGGTATGAACGGGATGAAGCCGTTCGCCGCTGCCGTGCTCATCGCCAAATTGATCAAGGCCAGCTCGAGCTCGGCCCCTTGGCCGGTCAGGTAGTAGAAACGGGAGCCGGAGACCTTCGCGCCGCGTTCTACGTCGATCGCGCCGAGCAGCTGACCGAGTTCCAGATGATCTTTGGGTTGGAAGCCCTCGGCCGCGAAGTCGCGCGGCGTTCCCACCGTCTCCACGACGACATAGTCGTCCTCCCCACCTGGCGGAACGTCGTCGAACACCACGTTCCCCACCTGGCGCAGCATCTGATCGAAAGCGAGGGCGATCTCGTTTTGTGCCGCTTCGGCCTTCTTGACCATGTCGGCAAGCTCCTTGGTACGGCTGAGCAGGACGGAACGCTCCTCTCCGTTCGCCTGCGCTACCCGCTTGCCGAGCGCCTTCTGCTCAGCCCGGAGCTCTTCGTACTGGGCAATCGCGTTACGACGGGCCTCGTCGGCAGTGACCAGGTCGTCGACCAGAGACTCCGACTCGCCGCGGGCGCGCTGGGACGCCCGTACCCGGTCCGGATCGAGGCGGAGCACCTTGACATCAATCACCGGGCAAGCCTAACCAGCACGAACAGAGGGCGCGATTCGATTGTGATCGGCGGCGAAAGGACGCCTGTATTTGGTCGTGCTGCCATGATGAAGCGGTTATGGTTCGCCGCCCCCCGAGCCGATCATCGGTTCTGATCGCGATCTCGTTGCTGGTGGTGTTTGCTGCCTGGACCTGGCTGGTTTTCAATTCGCCCGCCCTTGCAGCCTTCGATCTGCGTACGGCGGCGCCTGCGCTGGATCCAGACTCACCGACCGCCGAGATCGCCAGCGCGTTCGCCCTGGTTACCTGGCCGGGCCTCGAGTACGCCGCGCTAGCGGCAATCGCCTTGTGGGCTGTCCGACGCCGCTTGCGTCAGCTCGCTGCGGCGCTGCTGCTGGTGATCGCCCTCGCCTGGGGTGGCGTCGCCCTTCTCAAGATCACCTTTCAAAGGCCACGCCCGGAGCAGGCACTCGAGCTGCTGACCGCGACCGGTTACGCCTATCCGTCCGGCCACATGACCGGAGTCGTCGCTATGTCGATCGCCGTTGGGGCGACCTTTGCCGTGACCAGGCAGAGCGTCCGTGCGCGGATCTTCTGGCAGGTGGGCTCAGGTCTGCTGGTACTCGCGGTGGCCTTCGATCGCTGGATTACCGGTGCCCACTACATCTCCGACATCGTGGGTGGCGCGCTCTTTGGGGCACTCGCCGCGACGGTCGCCCTGCTTGTGGCTGGCGTCAAGGTCCCGATTCCGCACGAGCTCGTGGGAGAGATCGTCCGCAGCCGGACCGTTGCGGAGGAGGTACCAGCCGCTCCACTACGGCGGGCCGCCGTCATCTTCAACCCCGCGAAAGTCACCGATTGGATCACTTTCCGGCGTCACGTGGAATATGAGCTCAAAACTCGGGGCTGGCAACGGGCCCTGTGGCTCGAGACCACGAGCGAAGATCCCGGTCGGGCGATGACCGAGCAGGCCGTACGCGAGAAGGTCGATCTGGTGCTGGGCGCTGGCGGCGACGGCACTATTCGCATCATCTGCTCGGGTCTTGCAAATACCGGCATCCCGTTTGGCCTGATCCCGGCAGGCACCGGCAATCTGCTAGCTCGCAATATCGGCATCCCGCTGGATGAGGTCGCTGCGCTGGGTGTCGCCTTCGACGGCATGGATCAGCCCATGGACCTGGTTCGAGTCATGGTTGACGATCAGCCGCCTGATCATTTCGCGGTGATGGCAGGTATCGGCCTAGACGCCGCGATCATGGAGGGTGCCGACCCCAACCTCAAGAAAGCCGTTGGCTCGGCGGCCTACTTCCTATCAGCCGCGAGAAACGCGAACCATCCGGCGATGCACGCTGCCATCTCCGTCGATGATCAGCCGCCGTTCAGACGCCGCGCTCATGTCATCGTGGTCGGCAACGTCGGTTTTCTGATGGCCAACATTCAGCTGATTCCGGGCGCGCGCGCAGATGACGGAATGCTGGACGTACTCGTCGCCTCGCCGCGCACTCTTGGGGACTGGGTCAGGCTGACCACCCGCGTTCTGACCCGGCGAAGACAACCAGATGATCAACTGGATCGGCTGACGGGTCACCGGGTCACTATCACGGTGGAGGAGCGTGATCAATTTCAGCTCGACGGTGACAACGTCGGAGAGTGCAATACCTTGACCGCTGAAGTTGTGCCAGGTGCACTGCTGCTTCGGGTGCCTCGACTACTCAGTGAGCAGGCCCAGGTCGACGGCGTATCCGCACCGGCGCTACGCCAAAGGCAGCTGGCCGTACCGGGAGTTCCCGCGGTCAGCCGCGCAACTTCCGCAGCCAGGTCGCGGCTGCGGCGTAAGCCTCGTTAGAGGTGCCGTGCGGGATGATCGGCTCGGTCAGGTCAGCCCGAGGATAGCTGCCCAGGAAGACCACATCACCACAAACCCGGTGGAGTCCCATCATTGCCTCGGCGAGCCGGGCATCGTCGATATGGCCCTCAGCATCGACGCTGAAGCAGTAGTCACCTAGGCTCCGCTTGGTCGGCCGCGACTCGATGCGGCACAGATTCACGCCCCGACTGGCGAATTGTTCGAGGATCTCGAGCAAAGCCCCCGGATGGTTGTCTCGCATGAACAGAACGAGCGTGGTCTTGTCGGCGCCGGTGGATGGACCGACCGGGCCGGGCCGGGAGACCAACACAAATCGCGTGACAGCGTCGGGATTGTCAGCAATCCGGGTCGCCAGCGGCGTAAGTTTGTTCAACTCGCCGGCAATCTCGGCGCAGATCGCGGCATCGAATCGCGAACCAGGATCAGCCACCTCCGCCGCAGCAGCCGCTGTCGAACCACCCTCGGTGATGATCGCATCGGGGAGGTGGCGGGCCAGCCAGTCCCGGCACTGCGCAGCCGCGTGTGGATGTGTCAGCACCCGGCGCACCTCGTGGAGTTGGGTGCCGTTCCGCGCAAAGAGGGTGAACTGAACCGGCAGCACCACCTCACGGGTGATCCTCAGCGGTTCTCCGTAGGTCAAGTTGTCCAGGGTCGCCGAGACGCCGCCCTCGACCGAGTTCTCGATCGGCACCAGAGCGGCCGCGACCTCACCGGCACGAACAGCCTGCAGAGCCAGCCCTACTGTCGCGTACGGCGTGGGCTCGTCTCGTAACGGGGGCAGCGTCAACAGCGCTTGGTGAGTGAAGGTTCCGACCGGTCCGAAATAGCCGTAGTGAGAACCCGGGACTGCGAGCACCGGCTCAGGCTATCTCTGTGTGAACTGGCCGCATGACCATTTCTCACCTGGGTGATGCTGCTCTCTGAGCGTGGGGTCCTAACCGCGCCCTTGCGCTTGACCAGTCACTGGGCACTGAGCCTGTTAAAGTGCGCCCCACCTCAGGCAGCCTGAGCGGCCACTGCGCCCCTCGAGCCCTGCGTCGGGACTGAGCCTGAGCTTGTTGAAGGGCGCGCCACCCTTACGCAGCCTGCCGCGTACCGAGGCTCTCGGTCGCATAACGGAAGCTGAGGCGTCGGGCCGCCGCTTCGGCTGATCAAGCTCTCGTCTGCCGAATCAAATTTCCGACCCGTGCGGAGTTTTCGACACCCAGACTCGCTCTCGTGAGTCGAATTTCCGACCAGTGCGGACTTCTTGACACCGAGATACACTCTGTGGCTCGGTTCCCGACCAGTGCGGACTTCTTGACACCCAGACCCACTCGTCTGCACACAAATTTCCGACCAGTGCGGACTTCTTGACACCAAGACTCACTCTCGTGCGTCGAATTTCCGACCAGCGCGGAGTTCCTCCCGAGCAGAGCACGGCACTGATCCGGCACAACAGTCTCCGGCCTGCGAAACTGGCCCTCGTGGCGATCTCTGAGAGCTTCATCGCCGGTCTCCCGAAGGCTGAGTTGCATGTGCACCACGTTGGCTCGGTGTCACAGCCCGTGGTCGCCGAGCTTGCCGAGCGACACCCCGGGACCGTCCCGAGCGATCCAGAAAAGCTGGCGAAGTTCTTCGTCTTCGACGACTTCGCCCACTTCATCCGGAACTACCTGGCAGTTGTGGCCCTGATCAAGACGGCCGAGGACATACGTTTGATCACCTACGAGGTGGCGGCCGACATGGCCAAGCAGAACATCCGCTACGCCGAGCTCACGGTGACGCCGTACATCTCGATCAGTGATGATATGCCGGCCGAGGCGTTCCTGGAGGCAATCGAGGACGCTCGCCAAGCAGCTGCCCGTGATCATGGTTTGGAGCTGCGGTGGATCTTCGACATTCCCGCTGACTTTGGATTGCCGGCAGCGGAGCTGACTGCCTCCGTCGCCCTTGATCACGACGTGCCGGGCCTGGTGGGCTTCGGACTCGGCGGTGCCGAGCGCGGCTTTCCCAGGTCCATGTTCCGTGATCAATTCGATCGGGCTCGGGCGGCCGGGTTGCGTAGCGTGCCGCACGCCGGCGAGACCATGGGCCCTGAAAGCGTCTGGGACGCCCTGGAGAGCCTCGGCGCCGAACGCATCGAACATGGCATCGGCGCTGTTGGGGATCAGCGGTTGCTCGAGCACCTCGTTGAGCACCAGATCGCACTGGACCTTTGTCTGACGTCCAACGTCGCGTTACGCGTCGTGTCCGACTTTGATCATCACCCGATCCGCGAGCTTGTCGCCGCGGGCGTCATGATCACCATCAATACCGACGATCCACCAATGGTGGGCACCGACCTCAATACCGAGTACACGATCGCGGCCCGGCTACTCGACCTCGATGAGTCTGGCCTGATCGAGTTGGCGCTGAATGCGGTAGACGCGTCATTCGCCAGCCCCGAAACCAAAGCCACGTTGCGTTCCCAGATCAACTCCTACGCAGCTACGCCGGCTCCTTGACCGGAGTCACGGCTTGGGTACGCGCTGCCTTAGATGCCGAGCTCCGCGGCGGGATCTTTCGAGGCGCGGTACGCGGGCCGGAGACGGTTGGTGAGGATGCGGCTGGCGGGGCTTTCGGCTTCTTGAACGGGAAGAGCTCCGGACGATCAGGTTGCCGCCACCACAAGACCACAGCGAGGAGCATCGCCATCTGAATGATCGGTGACACAGTGTCCCGTATCCGAGTTGCGGTGAAGTCCAGCGCTGGCCCCATGTCGATTGCCCGTCCGGGTACGTACGCCAGCGACAAGGCTGCGCCCCTGATCACCATGATCTGATCGAGCTTGCTGGCCGCGAGCACGGCCAGCGGCATCCAGGCAAGCAGGTCATACCAGGAGAGCGTGTACATCGAGGTGATCAGCCACGCAACCGACAGCACGAGTGCCGTCCGCAGAGCAATTGTCAGCGGATCTCGCTTCAGGTCAGCGTCCTTGGCCAAACCGGGCGCGGCAGTCCAGGGCACCACGCGGGAAAGCATCCAGGCAAACACAATGAAGCCGATGTAGGAGATGACGCCGATGACAAGCTTGGCGTGGTACTCCGTCATGAAAAGGGCAAGGAAGCTATAGATCGGATTCGCCCAGGAGCCGACCGAGACGTACCCGCCATTCCGAAGTGCTTGGAAGAAGGCGGTCGGCTGCCATAGGACATAGGCCAGACCCATCGGGATTGCGGTGCCCAGACACAGCAGCAGCGCCTTCTTCGGTTCTCGTCGATACGCCCAAAGCATGGCGAGTCCCCAGAGCCCGATGCTCACCTTCGCGCACCCCGCCAGTCCAATGCCGAGGCCTGCGACGAACGGGTTCTTGCGCATGAAAAGCAACCCAGCAACAGCGAACATCACCGCCAGCGCCTCGTTATGCGCACCGGCGACCACTGCCCAGATCAACAGCGGATTAGCGATGGTCAACAACGCCGCGCGTCCCTGCCGACGGGGGTCGCCGTGGGCCAGCATGATCACAGCGGCGCAGGCCAGGATGAACGGCACCACAGAGAACACCTGCAGCCAGAAAACGATGTCGTGCATGTTCTCGCCGCCGAGCTTGTTGGCGAGGAGCTGCGTCCAGGAGGTGATCGGCCCGTAGACGCTGGGCGTGTCCTGCCATGGCCGCTCGGTCCAACGCAGCACCGGATCGAACTGGCCGCGGAACACCTCCGCCGGCGTGATCTCATACGGGCTGCGGCCGATCGCCTGCAGTCGGCCATAGGCCGCGTACATCAAGACATCTGCCGAGGTCATGGGGGGCACGCAGATGGTCAACAGGCTGAGGACGGTGCCGAGCGCAAAGAGCTTCTTGAACTTGGGCTTCCAGCCATCAGCCAACGCACGTAGCCCGACCCACAATCCGAGTGCGCCGAGGATGATCGCGGTCCAGATAATGATCGATACGAACCACTCGTTGGGCGTGACCATGCCACTAGGCAGGTACCAGGGCGGCAGGTAGGACTCCCGGGGACCCAATGTCAAGGTAACGGCGGATGGACCGAGGAATCCCGCAAGCAGGGTGAGCGCGGTGGCACCGACAATGCCGAACACTGCAAACCGGTGATTGCGATGCCAGATCTCGGGTCGGTACTGAGCTTTCGGCGGCTTTGCCGGATTGCCGCTCCGGCGTTTGTGCTTTGTCGCCGTCATCGATTCATGCCTGCTTACCTCGGAGTCGTTTGAACATGCCGGTCACGCCACCGGAGTCCTTCAAGTCCTTGAGCCCGGCCTGTACCAGGCCACGGGCGGCGAGCGCGCGAGTCACGTCGCGCAACTGTGCCGCACGATGCAATTGCGCGCCAAGATCAGTGCCCGTGGCGCGGTGCCGTAGGTCGATCTCGATCTCGACGATCTTCAATCCCGCCCGCAACACGTCGATAGTCATACCCACCTCGAGGCCCCAACCGGCTGCCAGCGGGCTGGCAAGCTCGAACGCCCGCCGGGTGATGCAGCGCTGGCCGGATAGCGGCGCTTGTGGGGTCCAGCCGGTCAGCTCAGCGATCCCTCGCCTTGCTGTGTTCACGACCAAGCCAAAGCCACCGGGCGCAGCACCTTCGGCGGTGAGCTGAGCTGGTAGCACGGCGACCGTCAAATCGGCCTCTCCCTTGACCACTGGGGAGATCAAGGGTGCGCAGTTGGTGGCGGACTCGGCAAGATCGGCATCGAGCAGCAGCAGGGTGCCTGCTTCTGGGCGCTTGTCGCGCTGCTCGATCACGCCCAACCCGTTGACGGCCGACTCCACAGCGGCAGCCTTGCCGCGGTTGCGCGTATGGGAGACGACGATCGCCCCCGCACCGGCCGCATACTCCGACGTACGATCACTGCTGCCGTCGTCGCAGACGATCACGATCTCGACACCTGGAAGATCCCTTGCAGCAGTAACGGTTGGGGCGATTCGTTGCTCCTCGTCCTTGGCCGGGATGACGCACGCGACACGGGACAGGTCGGAGCTCACCCCGCAAGGCTAGTCCCGACACGCCGTGTGCTTGGGGCGTTCTAGGAATCGGTAATCTCACCGTCATGTCAGTAGAGGCGGTGACCGCGTCGGGGGTCCGATCCGAAGTTGGCCGATTGCGTACGGTACTGCTGCATCGTCCTGGAAATGAGCTGAGGCGATTGACGCCGCGCAACAACGATGCTCTGCTCTTCGATGGACTGCCCTGGGTCGACCGTGCCCAGGAGGAACACGACGGTTTTGCCGACACGCTCCGCAGTCGCGGAATAGAGGTGCTCTATCTCGCCGAGTTGCTCGTTGAGGTATTGGCTGATGCCGCGGCTCATGTGCAGGCTGTCGAAGATCTTGTTTCCGACATTCGGCTGGGTGAGACACTTCGGGCATTTCTGCTGCGGTACCTCTCAGATCTTGCTCCCGAGGAGCTGGCCGAGATCATGATGGTCGGCCTGCGCAACGACGAGGTACAGCGCACCGGCAGTCTGGTCGCTGCTCTCTACCAACCCGACGACTTCCTGATCGATCCGCTTCCCAACTTGCTGTTCACGCGGGATTCGAGCGTGTGGATCGGGGATCGGGTCACGATCACCTCATTGGCGATGCTGGCGCGGCGGCGCGAGACCCAGCTCACCGAACTGATCTACGCCTTTCATCCACGCTTTAGCGGAGTGGAGCGGATCCACGGTTGGCGCGAGGAGTATCTGGAGGGTGGCGATGTCTTGGCGCTTGCCGATGGTGTGCTGGCGATTGGGGTCGGGCAACGGACCCATCCGTCCGGGGCGGAGCGTTTGGCGCGCACCACGTTCCGCTTGGGCCTGGCACACACGGTGCTTGTGGTGCCGATCAATCAGGACCGCGCCACCATGCACCTCGACACCATATGCACCATGGTCGACGTCGACGCGGTCGTGATGTACCCGAACGTGGCACATGAGCTGTCGGCCATCACCGTCCGCGCGGGCAACGGATCAGACCTCGTCGTTGATCAGCCGGCGCCGTTTCTGGAGGCCGCTGCACGAGCCATGGATATTGAACGGCTGCGGCTGATTGACACCGGGCTCGACCCGGTGACCGCCGAGCGCGAGCAGTGGGACGACGGCAACAACACTCTTGCCATCGAACCGAAGGTCGCGCTGGCCTATGAGCGGAATGTCGAGACGAACCAACGCCTTGTCGAGGCCGGCATCGAGGTGATCCCGATCGCCGGGTCGGAGCTTGGTTCCGGTCGCGGCGGGCCGCGGTGTATGTCGTGCCCGATCGCCCGCGATGCTGTGCCTGTGGCACTCTGACAGAGCATGTGCCCTGAGCCGGCGATATGTGCCCTGAGCCTGGATCCACCGGTGGAATTCGTTCCAGCGTCTGGTTGATCTTGACTTGTGGGCTAATGG
>Ga0081455_10006020_pt1 | contig 13141 bp, 10 predicted proteins | sample TabmetS3T2R1_FD_70207 | JGI IMG/M metagenome (GOLD analysis project Ga0081455, IMG submission 70207) | Tabebuia heterophylla rhizosphere microbial communities from the University of Puerto Rico - S3T2R1 | ecosystem: Host-associated > Plants > Roots > Rhizosphere ... | reverse complement strand
AGGATCGCCGCGAAGGCGTGGCCGGCGGACCACTCGGCGAGCAGCGGCAGCGGCCTGCCGCGGCGCTCGACCGCCGCACGCAGCTCGGCCTCGCGGCGCTCGAGCAGGAGCGGCTCCTGCGGCCAGCGGGGGAACTCGACCGCCTGCTGGCGCTTCGCGTAGGCGCGTCGCATCGCGATCTGCAGGCGCCGCGGCAGCAGCGGCTTGAGGGCGTAGTAGGCGTTGAGCGCGCGCGAGCGACCGCCGCCGTCCTCGCGGTAGCGTTCCTCGAGGTAGTGCCGTTCGTCGCGCTCGGCGGCGACGGGCTCGGGGTTCGCGCTCATCGCCCGATCAACGAGGGGCGGAGCTCGGCGCTTGCGGCCTCGGCGCCGATCCGGGCGGTGCCGGGGGCGAGCCCGGCGGCGGGGCCGCCGTCGGCGTACGGGCCGAGCGGCGGCGCGGCGCGGCCGAGGATCACCGCGAGGCCGATCCGCTCGGCGGCGACCCGCTCCCGCGCCGCCGGCCGCAGCAGCGCGATCGGGCTCCAGAACGCGATCCGGATCAGGTGGCCGAGGCCGAGCGCGGTGCGGATCCCGAGCCGGCGGGAGCGACCGTAGTGCTTGGCGGCGAAGATCAGCCGCGAGTGGCTGAGCTGGGCGATCAGGTCGCCGTGCGAGCGGCCGCCGCCGTGGTGGGTGACTTCGAACTGCGGCAGGTGGCCGACCGGCCAGCCCGCTGCCCGGAAGCGGTAGCACCAGTCGATCTCCTCGGAGTAGAGGAAGAACTGTGGGTCGAGCGGCCCGACCTCGCGTACCGCCTCCATGCGGGCGATCAGGAAGGCGCCGACGGCCCAGTCGACCCGGCGCTCCTCGGCGTAGGCACCGGGGCGGGTCTCGAGCTCCTGCATCCCACGGCAGAGCGGCCAGCGGGCAGCGAAGAAAGCCTCGCCGAGGCTGCGGGTGGGGGAGGGGAAGCGGCGGATCGAGGGCTGCAGCTCGCCGTCCTCGCCGCGCTGGACGACGCTCGCCATCCCCAGCCGCGGCCGCGCGTCCATCGCCGCGACGAGCTCGCCGAGGGTGCCCTGGAGGATCTCGACGTCGGGGTTCAGGAGCAGCACGTAGCGGCCCCGCGCCCGCGCCAGGGCGGCGTTGTTGGAGGCGGCGAAGCCTTCGTTCGGGCGGCGGATCAGCTGCACCGCCGGGAACTCGGCCTCGATCGCCTCGGGCGTGCCGTCGCTGGAGGCGGCGTCGACGACGAACCACTCCGCCCGCGCCTTGCCGAGTGCGGCGGTGGCCGAGCGCAGCGTCCGCAGCGCCAGCTCGCGGCCGTTGTGGGTGACGACGACGACCGAGAGGTCGGGCGGGGTCATGCGCCGTAGTGTCGATAGAGGAGCTCGCCGGCGAGCCGGCCGACCAGGACCGGCGAGTGCTTGATCACCGCGGCGCTCCACTGCTCTTTGCGGCCGCCCTCCTCGTCGGGCGCCGGCATCCGCAGGTAGGTGTAGGAGAGCGGCAGCTCCTCGGCGCCCCAGTTGCTCTTGAAGGTCCGCAGGCCCTCGTTGTCGAGGTCGGTGCGGCCCATGTCGTAGCGCTCGTAGCCCTGCTCGCAGCCCCAGCGGATCGCTTCGGCGTGGAGCAGGTTGTTGGGCCGCTTCGCCAGCGCCTTCGGATTCGAGGCGCCGTACTTGTAGGTCAGGGTGCCGTTACAGCAGAGAAAGACACCAGCGGCAATCGGCGCGCCGTCGTCGCGGACGGTTGCGACGTAGCCGAGGCCGGCGTCGAAGAGGCGCTCGAAGCGGCGGATGAACTGCTTCGGCTGGGTCGGGACGCCGAGCTTGCGGCGGGTCAGCAGGTGCAGCGCGTAGAACTCGTCGATCGCGTCAACCTCGCGGCTGAACTCGACCGTCAACCCTTCGCGCCGAGCCTTCTTGACGTTGCGCTTCACTCGGCTCTTGGAGAAGCCGGCTTCGATCGCGGCGAGGTCGGGGCCGAGGGCCAGCTCGTGGCGGACGAAGCGGGTCATGATCGCCTCCGGCGCCACCCCCGGGAGCGGTGCGTGAACCGCGAGGCCAAGGCCCATCCGCTCAGCTTCGGCGACCAGTGCGCGCGAGAGCGCCTCGCCGACGCCCGTCGTCGCGTTAGCGGCGAGCAGCGGCGAACAGGTGTCGGAGAACGGGACCGCGACCAGGCGCCGCCCGGTCAGGCGGCTGGCGATCAGCGCCACCGGAATCCCGGCCTCGATCTCGCCGCGCTCGCCGCGGACCACGCAGGAGCTCACCTCATAGCCGTACTGGTCGCGCAGCAGTGCCAGCCAGAGCGGGTGGTGGAAGACCTCGGTGCCCGGACAGCGGCTGAGGAATTCGGCCCATTCGGAATCGGCGATCGGGTCGAGTGCGTCGACCGTCAGGATCGGCATCACCTCGGTGGTCATGCCGCGGTGGCGTGGGGCTCCAACGCCGGGTCGCTGACTTGGCGGGCCCACAGCTCGAGCGTCAGCAGTGACCAGATCCGCTTGCCATGGTCGTTGGCGCCGAGGCGGTGTTCGTCGAGCAGGCCCTCGATCGCCGCCGGCCGCAGCCAGCCGCGCTCGGCGGCGCCGGGGTCGAGCAACACCTCGCGGGCGAAGGGGGCGAGCTCGCCGCGCAGCCAGCTGGCGACCGGCAGCTCGAAGCCCTGCTTCGGCCCGTCGAGGATCTCGTCGGGGACCCAGCCGCGGAGCGCGCCGCGCAGGGCGATCTTGCGTTGCCCGCCGCGGGCCTTCTGTGCCGCCGGGATCGCCGCGGCGAGCTCCATCAGCTCCTGGTCGAGCAGGGGTGAGCGCGCCTCCAGCGAGTGAGCCATCGTCGCCACGTCGATCTTCGCCAGCAGGTCACCCGGCAGGTAGACCGAGCTGTCGACCTCGAGCAGCTGGTCGAGGAGATCGCTGCCGCTGGTCTCGCGCCAGGGCTCGAGCAGCGCCGCCTCGGCCTCGTGGCCGGCGACCGCGCGGGCCATCTCGGGGCTGTAGAGGGCGGCGCGGCCGGCGCGGTCGAAGACGCTGACCTGGGCCAGGTAGCGGCTCTCGCGATCTCCCCCGAGCCGGCTGGCGAAGCGCAGCACGCGATCCAGGCGGTTGCCGCCGGTTCGTGGGGGTTCGCGCCGCGCGGCGGCGGCGGCGAGCGAGTTGCGCAGGGACGAGGGAAGCTTTTCGAAGCGTGCTGCCAAGAGATTCGAGCTGTAGCGCTGATAGCCGGCGAAGCTCTCGTCGCCGCCGTCGCCGTTGAGGGCGACGGTCACCTGGCCGGCGGCGAGCTCGGCCAGGTAGAACGATGGCAGCGCCGAGTGGTCGCCGAACGGCTCGCCGTAGTGGCGCACCATCTTCGGCAGCAGCTCGACCGCGTTGGGCTCGACGACCAGCTCGTGGTGGTCGGTCGAGAAGCGCTCGGCGACGAGACGGGCGCGGGGCAGCTCGTCGAAGGCCTCCTCGGCGAAGCCGATCGAGAAGGTCTTGACCGGGGTCGGCGACTGCTCGGCCATCGCCGCGACCACCGCCGAGGAGTCGATGCCGCCGGAGAGGAAGGCGCCGACCGGGACGTCGGCGACGAGGCGGCGACGGACGGCGGCGCGGATCGTCGTCCGGATCTCCTCGTGCAGGTCGGCCTCGCTGTCGAAGCCTCGCTTGGTGGCATAGTCGAGGCGCCAGTAGCGCTCGATCCGCGGCTCGCCGCGCCTGATCACCAGCACGTGTGCAGGGAGCAGCTTGCGGATGCCGCGAAAGGCCGTTTCCGGCGCCGGCACGTAGCCGAGGGCGAGGTAGGAGTCGATCGCCGCCGGGTCGACCTCGCGCGGCACCCGCGGATCGCGGAGCAGCGCCTGCAGCTCCGAGGCGAAGCTGAAGCCGCCGCTGTGGTGGCTGTAGAACAGCGGCTTCTTGCCGACCCGGTCGCGGGCGATCATCAGCAGCTGGCGCCGCTGATCCCAGAGTGCGAAGGCGAACATCCCCTGCAGCAGCCGCACGCACTCGGTCCCGTGCTGCTCGTAGAGGTGGGCGATCACCTCGCTGTCGCCCTTGGTCGAGAACCGGTGGCCGGCCCGCTGCAGGTCGCGGCGCAGCTCGGCGTAGTTGTAGATCTCGCCGTTGAGGACGACGGCGACCGACCCGTCCTCGTTGTAGACGGGCTGGTCGCCGGTCTCGAGGTCGATCACCCGCAGTCGCTGGATCCCGAGCCCGACCGGGCCGGCGACGTGGAGGCCGCGGGAGTCGGGGCCGCGATGGGCCTGGGCGGCGCACATCGCCGCCACCACCTCCTCCTCGGCCGCCTCGCCGCCGCGCCGCAGCTGTCCCGCGATCCCACACATCAGGCGACCGGGCGCAGCTTCGAGAGGACCCGAGCGCGGGTCTCGCGGCGGACCGTGCGGCGGAAGCCGGGGCCGCCGGCGCGCGGGGTCCGCCGCGCCGCGGCGCGCAGGTAGCCGTAGAAGAAGGCGAGCCCGGAGACGCCCTCGGGCCGGGCCGTCGCCACCTTCAGCGAGCGCAGCGCCACCCAATAGGTGGGATAGCCGATGACGTAGGCGGCGGTCCCGTAGCGGGCGCGACCGCGGAGGGTGCCGTCGGCGCTCGCCCAGGGGCGGTGGTGGATCGCGACCAGGTCGTCGAAGCTGCGGGTGCGGAAGCCGTGCATGCGGGCCTCGATCTCGTCGATCGTGTCCCAGCCGAGCCGCTCCTCGATGCCGCCGATCGCTTCGAAGCACTGGCGCGAGTAGCACTTGAGGGCGCCGTTGACGTGGAGGTCGGTGGGGATCCGCTCGATCCGCCACTTGCCGCGCACCAACTCGGTCCGCAGGCCGCCGGCCATCCCCAGCTCGGGGTCGGCGGCGAACTCGGCGAGGATCCGCTCGAGGTAGTCGGTTGGCAGCTCCATGTCGCCGTCGAACTTGGCGACGTGGGTGAAGCTCTCGAGGTCGACGGTTGCGAGGCCGGCGTTGAAGGTGCGCGGCGCCGCCGCCGAGGCGAGGCGGTCGCTGGGGTCGCGGAGCTCGAACTCGGGCGCCTCGGCGACCGCAATGAAGCCGTGCTCGGCGGCCAGCTGCCGGGCCAGCTCGAGGGTGCCGTCGTCGGAGTGGTCGTCGACCAGCAGCCAGCAGTCCGGGGGGCGGCTCTGGGCGGCCATCGCGCGGGCGACCGTCGCCAGATGCTCGGCCTCGTTGCGGACCGGCGAGATGATCAGGAGCTTCTGTTCCACTCGCGAACCAAACGGTTTCCCGGGGGCTGAACTTGTGCGCAAGGAGGGACCGCGGCGGGTCGTTCTTCAGGCGTGGGACGACCTGGTCCGATCGAGCGCCTGCGCCAGACCCGGCGGCTGCTGCGCAGCGAAGGCGTTGCCGGTGTCTCGGCCCGGCTGCGGACCCGCGTCGCCGACCGCGTTCGGCCCGTCGCCGACGGCGTCTTCCCGGTCGCCCAGGAGGACTTGCTGCGGGCTTCGCAGAACGCCGCCGCGGGCGGTCCCCTGCCGGCGCCACTGCCCTGGGAGCCAGGTCAGCCACTGCAGGTTGCCTGGGTCTGCAAGCCGCCCGGCGCCGGCTCGGGCGGCCACACGACGATGTTCCGGATGGCCGCGGCGCTGGAAGCCGCCGGCCACAGCTGCAGCGTCTACCTTTACGACCGCCACGGCTGGGAGGTCGAGCAGCACCGCCGCACGATCCGCGCCTGGTGGCCGTGGCTCGGCGCCGAGATCCGCGACCACGCCGCCGGGATCGAGGACTCCCACGCCGTCATCGCCAGCAGCTGGGACACCGCCTACCCGGTCCTCGCCTCGCCGGCGTTGGGGGCGCGCTGCTACTTCGTCCAGGACTTCGAGCCGAGCTTCTACCCGGCCGGCAGCCTGGCGCTGCTCGCCGAGGAGACCTACCGCTGGGGCTTCCAGGGAGTGACCGCCGGCGCCTGGCTCGACGGCCTGCTCGAACGCGAGTACGGGATGGCCGCCGACCACTTCGACTTCGGCTGCGACCTGCGGCACTACGCCGGCGCCGAGGCCGCCGGCGGCCGCGACGGCATCTGCTATTTCTGCCGGCCCTCGACCCCGCGGCGCGCGCACGAGCTGGCGATTTCTGCGCTCGAGCTGTTCGCCGCCCGCCACCCGGAGACGCCGATCCACCTCTACGGCGAGCCGCCCGGGGCGCTCCGCTTCGCGGCCGTCGACCACGGTTTGCTCGAGCCGCAGCAGTTGGGGGAGCTCTACCGTGGCTGCGTCGCCGGCTTGATCCTCTCGGCGACCAACGTCTCGCTCGTCCCGCACGAGATGCTGGCCGCCGGCTGCGTCCCGGTCGTCAATGAGGCCGAGCACAACCGCGTCGTCCTCGCCAACGAGGAGGTCGCCTACTCGCGCCCGACCCCGGCCGATCTGGCCGAGGCGCTCTCGGCGCTGGTTTCGGCGCCGGCGGCCGAGCGCGCATCCCGGGCTGCAGCCGCCGCGGCCAGCGTCGCCGACGTCAGCTGGGACCGAGCCGGCCGCCAGGTCGAAGAGATCCTCCTCGCCGCGGTCGCTGCGCGGGCGCCGAGCGGGGTGCCGGCATGAGCTCGCTGGTCAAGGTCATCGTCCCCTGCTACGGCTACGCCGACGTGCTGCCCGGCTGCGTCGCGAGCGTGCTCGCCCAGGAAGGCGTCGAGGTCCGGGTGCTGATCGTCGACGACTGCTCGCCCGACGAGACGCCGGCGGTGGCCCAGCGCCTCGCCGCCGCCGACGGACGGGTCGAGCAGCGCCGCCACGAGCGCAACGAAGGCTTGATCGCGACCGCCAACGAGGGCCTGCGATGGGCCGCCGACGGCGACTACGTGGTCTTGATTTCCGCCGACGACCTGCTGGTGCCGGGGGCACTACGGCGCGCGGTCGAGGTGATGGAGAGACGGCCCGGCGTGGGGATGGTCTACGGCCACGCCCCCTACTTCGAGCGCGACCGGCCACCACCACGCGTGGCGAGCCGGTGGCGGGGGACGAAGGTATGGGGCGGGGCGGAGTGGATCAGGCTCCGCTGCCGGGCCGGCCACAACTGCATCTCCTCGCCGGAGGTCGTCGTCCGCGCCTCGGTACAGACGGCGGTCGGCGGCTACGACCCCGCCTGCCGCCACGCCAGCGACCTCAACATGTGGTTGCGGATCGCGGCGGTGGCAGACGTCGCCTACGTCCGCGGCGCCGCCCAGGCGCTCTACCGGGTCCACGCCGAGAGCATGCTGCGCAGCATGCTCGCCAGCGGCGACGGCGCCGTCACCGACCTGCGCGAGCGCCGCACCGCCTTCGAGCGCTTCTTCGCGACCGCCGGCGCCGACCTGCCGAACGGCGTCGAGCTGCGCGAAACGGCGCGCCGCGAGCTCGCGCGCCAGGCGCTCTGGCAGGCCAGTCGGGCGACCGACCGTGGCGACCGCGACGCTCCGGTCGAGGCCTTCGTCGCCTTCGCCCTCGAGACCTGCCAGGACGCGCGCCGGCTGCGGGAGTGGCGCGGCCTGTGCCTGCGTCGGGCGATCGGCGCCGGCCGCTCGCGCTGGTTCCCTCCGTTCCTGGCGACCGGCGCCCTGCACCGGCTGAACAGCCACCTCGGCCGCCTTCGCTGGCGCTTCGGCGGGGTGTAGACGTCGAGAGGGATGCCGGAGGCATCGAGAATCACGCGTTTCCAGAGTTGGGCCCCCGATCGCGGGGTGAACCCTGGAAACGTGGGAGTACCGGTGAGGCGAGACCCAGCGATGAGGTTGCCCTTTGCCGCGATATAGGCGGCAAACGGCAACCTCGTTGACTGCAAGCCGAGGACTAGTCCGTTCGTTGTTCGGACGATGAGCGTTTCTCCGCCTAGTGCCCCCTCGGCCCGCTCTGCGCCGAGTGCCTACAGGAAGCTCGGTCGCCGCTACGCGCGGCCGGCGGTCGAGGGGCTGATGCAGCGGCCGCGGATCCTCAAGTACAAGCTGCTCTCGACCTGCCGCCGGGTCGAGGGCGACCCAATCGTGCTGCAGCCGGTGCTGTTCGTCGGCCCCGGCCGGGTCGCGCTCGGTGAGCGGGTGCTGTTCGGCTGGCGCAACTCGCCGCTCTTCTACAGCGGCTACTGCCACCTCGAGGTCGGGACCGAGGAGGCGGCGATCGAGATCGGCGACCGGACCGAGTTCAACAACAACGTCTTCCTCAAGAGCGACGGGGCCGGGATCCGGATCGGCCGCGACGGCCTCTTTGGCCCCTACGTCGAGATTCTCGACAGCGACTTCCACGAGCTCGACCCGGCCCGCCGCAAGGCGGGGACGCAGCAGGCGAAGGCGGTCGAGATCGGCGACAACGTCTTCGTCGGCGGCGGCGCCCGAATCTTGAAGGGCGCCAACATTGGCTCCGACTCGGTGATCGGCGCCGGCTCGGTCGTCACCGGCGAGATCCCGGCCGGCGTCGTCGCCGCCGGCACCCCGGCGCGGGTGGTTCGCGAGCTGTGAGTACGGCGGACCCGGCGGTCGACGGTGCCCGCTCGCTCGAGGACCTGACCGAGGCCGCCGCCGGCGGCCTGCGCTGGGTCGCCTACGCGCGGATCGTGATCGAGCTGCTGTTGCTGGCGGCGATGGTGCTGCTGGCGCGGATCATCCCGCCGGCCGCCTTCGGCATCTTCGCGATCCTGATCATCGTCCAGGAAGTCGCGCTGACGATGCCGATGGAAGGCGTCGGCGGCGCCCTGGTCCAGCGCCGCAGCGCCGACCGCGAGCACTTCCAGGCCGGCCTGCTGCTGACGCTCGCCAACGGCCTCGTGCTCGCCGCCGTCACCGTCCTACTCGCCGTGCTCGTCGCCGGCCCCCTCTTCGGGCACGAGACCGAAGTGCTGATGATCGCGATGACGCCACTTTTCCTGATGGGGGCGGTCTTCGCGCTGCCGATGGCGGTCCTGCGCCGGCGCCTCGACTTCGGCCGCATCAGCCTCCTCGAAGTCGCCCAGAACGCGACCCGCGTGGTGGCGACGATCGCCCTGGCGCTGCTCGGGCTCGACGCCCCGGCGCTGGTCTTCGGCGGCATGATCGGGATGGCCGTCGGCGTCGTCCTGGCGCTTTGCTTTGCGCCGGTGCCGCTGCCCCGCTGGCATCGCCAGGCGGCCCGCGACCTGCTGCCCTACGGCGGCCCGGCGGCGCTGGCGACGATCTCCTGGACCGGCTTCCGCAACGGCGACTACGCGATCGTCGGCGCGGTCCTCGGCCCGGCCCAGGCGGGGCTCTACTGGCGCGCCTACCAGCTCGCGGTCGAGTACCAGAGCAAGGTCGCGGTGACGATGACCCAGATCGCCTTCCCGGTCCTCTCACGCAGCGACCAGATCAGCGAGATGCTGGCCCTGCGCCAGCGCATGGTGCGGCTGCAGACGGTGGTGATCTTCCCGCTGCTGGCGGTGCTGGTGCTGACCGCGCCGGCGCTGATCCCGTGGCTCTTCGGCGCCGACTGGGCGGCGGCCGTGACCCCGACCCAGATCCTCGTCCTCGGCGGCGCGGCGACCCTGGTGATCAACGCCTGCGGCTCGGCGCTGATGGCGATGGGCCGCTCGCGAGCGCTGCTCGGCTACGGCGTCGCCCACTTCGTCGTCTACGCGGCGGCGGTGCTGGCCACCGCGCACCTCGGCATCAATGCCGTCGCCGTCTCCGGCTCGGTCGTCCACACCGTCTTCCTCTTCGTCGCCTACGAGCTGCTGCTGCGCGACGTCGTCCCCGGCCCGCAGCGGGTCCTGGTCGCCGACCTGGCCCCGGCCACCTGCGCGTGTGCCGGGCTGGTGGCCCTGGCGTTGCCGGCGGGCATCGGCCTCGAAGCCGCGGGCGCCCCGGTCACGGCGCTCCTCGCCGGGGTTTGCTTCGCCGCCGCCGTCGGCTACCTGGGGACGCTGCGGCTGCTGTTCCCGGCTTCCGCCCGCGACCTCGGCCTGGCGATCGGCCGGATCCTGCCGAGCCGGCTAACGGGGCTGGTCAGGACTAGTACGAATTCCAGCCGTTCCTCGACCGGTCGAAAACATCGCGGCTCCGGCGACGTTGTTCCCTCGAAAGCGCAACACGCGAGGGAGACGATGTCAGCGAACAACAACGGCCATCACCACAACGGCAACGGCGCTCAGCCGCCCCGCCCCCGACGTTCGGTCATCGCCGGCCGGCGGATGTTCGTCACCGGCGGCGCCGGCACGATCGGGTCGACCCTCGTCGACCAGCTGATCGAGGCCGGTGCGGCCGAGGTCGTCGTCCTCGACAACTTCGTCCGCGGTCGGCGCCGCAACCTCGAGTGGGCGACTGCCAACGGCAACCTGACCGTGGTCGAGGGCGACGTCCGCGACCGCGAGCTGGTGGCGGAGCTCTGCGAGGGGATCGACATCGTCTTCCACCAGGCGGCGATCCGGATCACCCAGTGCGCCGAGGAGCCGCGGCTGGCGCTCGAGGTCCTGGTCGACGGCACCTTCAACGTCGTCGAGGCCGCCGCTGCGGCGCGGGTGCGGAAGCTGGTCGCCGCCTCGTCGGCCTCGGTCTACGGCCTCGCCACCGAGTTCCCGACCGCCGAGGACCACCACCCTTACGCCAACGACACCCTCTATGGCGCCGCCAAGGTCTTCAACGAGGGGCTGCTGCGCAGCTACCACGCGATGCACCGGCTGGACTACGTCGGCCTGCGCTACTTCAACGTCTACGGCCCGCGGATGGACGTCCACGGCCTCTACACCGAGGTCCTGGTCCGCTGGATGGAGCGAATTGCCGCCGGCGAGCCACCGCTGATCTTCGGCGACGGGTCGCAAACGATGGACTTCGTCTGCGTCCCCGACATCGCTCGCGCCAACGTCCTCGCCGCCGAGGCGCCGGTCACCGACGCCGTCTTCAACGTCGCCAGCGGCACCGAGACGAGCCTTCGCGGCCTGGCCGAAGCGCTGCTGCGGGCGATGGGGTCGGACCTCGCGGTCGAGTACGGGCCCGAGCGCGCCGTCAACTCCGTCACCCGTCGCCTCGCCGACACCAGTGCCGCCGAACGCGAGCTCGGCTTCCGGGCCGAGATCGGTCTCGAGGAAGGTCTTGCTCAGCTGGTCGAGTGGTGGCGGGCCGAACGCGAGACCGCGGCGATGGCGGGGACGTTCGTCGGCTACGGGGCGGCCTGATGGAGGTCCCGTTCGCGAAGCCGTGGTTCGGCGGCGGTGAGAGCGAGGCGGTCGCCGCGGTGATCGCCTCCGGCTGGCTGACCCAGGGCCCCAAAGTGCAGGAGTTCGAGCGCGCGTTCGCTGACCGGGTGGGCGCCGCCGATGCCGTCGCGACGACCAGTTGCACGACCGCGCTGCAGCTCTCGCTGTACGTCTCGGGGGTGGGGCCGGGGGACGAGGTGATCGTCCCGTCGCTGACCTTCATCGCTTCCGCCAACGCGGTCTGGCAGTGCGGCGCGACGCCGGTCTTCGCCGACGTCGACCCCGCCACCTGCAACCTCGACCCGGCCGCCGTCGAACGGGCGGTGACGCCGCGGACCAGGGCGGTGATGCCGGTCCATCAGGTCGGGCTACCGGCCGACATGGACGCCTTCGCGGAACTTGCCGAGCGCTTCGGCCTGGTGATCGTCGAGGACGCGGCCTGCGCGATCGGCGCCGAGCACCGCGGCCGCCCGATCGGCTCGCTCGGCAACCTCACCTGCTTCTCCTTCCACCCGCGCAAGGTGATCACCTGCGGCGAGGGGGGGATGATCGCGGTCGACGACCCGGCGCTCGCCGAGCGCCTGCGGCGGCTGCGCCAGCACGCGATGGACCGCTCGGCGCTCGACCGCCACGGCGCCGACGAGGTTGTCGTCGAGCACTACCCCGAGCGCGGCTGGAACGCGCGGATGACCGACCTGCAGGCGGCGATCGGGCTGCGCCAGCTGGCCGACCTGGAGACGATCCTCGCCGAGCGCCGGCGCCTCGCCGAGCGCTACAACGAGATGCTGGCCTCGCTGCCCGGGATCGAGGTCCCGCGCGACCCGGACTACGCCCTGCGCACCTGGCAGTCCTATCCGGTGCGGATCAAGCCCGAGGCGGGACTGTCCGCCGCCGCGCTGATGACCGCGCTACTGCGCGACGGGGTCGCCACCCGGCGCGGGATCATGGCGATCCACCTCGAGCGCAGCTATGAGGGGGCGGCTGGGCCGCTGCCCCACACCGAGGCCGCCGCCCGCGACTTCGTCCTGCTGCCGCTGTTCCCCGGCCTGACCGAGGAGCAGCAGGACCACGTCGTCGCCCGCGTCGCCGAGCACACGGGGGCGGTGGTCCTGACGTGACCGTGAAGACGGTCTCCGGCGCGGGGGCCGCTGCCGAGGCCGCCGATCGCCAGGCGGTGCACGTAGCGACGTCCCGCCAGGCCGAGCTCGCGATGCGCCTCCTCGACCTCGTCGTCGCGGCGGCGATGGTCGTTCTCCTGCTGCCCCTGCTGTTGGTGGTCGCACTGCTGATCAAGCTCGACAGCCGCGGGCCGGTGATCTTCTGGCAGCGCCGCCTCGGCCGCGACCTGGCGCCGTTCCGGGTCGCCAAGTTCAGGACGATGCGCGACGGCGCCGCCGCCGACGTCCACCGCGCCCACGTCGAGGCGATGATCCGCGAGGACGCGAAGCAGGGTGAGGACGCGCCGCCGCGGCCGATGCAGAAGCTGCACGAGGACCCGCGGGTGACCGCCGTCGGCAGCTTCCTGCGGCGGACCAGCCTCGACGAGCTGCCCCAGCTCTGGAACGTGCTGCGCGGCGAGATGTCGCTGGTCGGTCCGCGGCCGCCGATCGGCTACGAGGTCGAGAACTACCCCGCCCGCGCCTTCCGCCGCTTCGCCGTACGGCCGGGGATGACTGGCCTCTGGCAGGTCAGCGGCCGTTGCCTGACGACCTTCGACGAGATGGTCGAGCTCGACATCACCTACATCGAACGCCGCTCGTTCTGGCTCAACCTGAAGATCCTCCTGCTCACCGTGCCGACCGTGATCCACGGCGACGGCGCGGAGTAGCTTCAGACCCAGATCCGCGTTAGCGCCGGTGTGTCGGCCCCAGCATTGGCGCCTTTCTCTCGCATACCGAGAAAAAGGCGCCAACCCCAGCCGCCGTAGTGCTCGGCGCTTTGTCCCGTACCCGGGGGAGCAGCCGGTGCCGAGTAGCCGGCTCAGCCTTCGAAGGACGAGACCGCGGCGCCGATCCGCTCGATCTCGTCGGCGGTGATCG
>Ga0081455_10006019_pt1 | contig 13143 bp, 13 predicted proteins | sample TabmetS3T2R1_FD_70207 | JGI IMG/M metagenome (GOLD analysis project Ga0081455, IMG submission 70207) | Tabebuia heterophylla rhizosphere microbial communities from the University of Puerto Rico - S3T2R1 | ecosystem: Host-associated > Plants > Roots > Rhizosphere ... | reverse complement strand
CGACATCGACGTCCTCGATCCCGCCTTCGCTCCCGGCACCGGCACCCCCGAGCCGGGCGGCATGGCCCCTGCCGACCTGCTTCGCACCGTGCGGCGCCTGGCGATGGACGCGAACCTCGTGGCGCTCGACGTGGTCGAGGTGTCGCCGCCGTACGACGTCTCGGACAACACCGTCAACAACGCCCACCGGGTGGTGCTCGAGGCGCTGGCCGGCATGGCGTGGCGCAAGCGCCAGGCGGCCGGCGGCCAAGCCGGGCTACCGGGAAGCTGAGCCCGGCCGTCGCCGGGCCCTCGGAGGGCGCCAAGGCGACGCCGTCGGTGCCGCCCGCCTCGCGCGCCCGTCTCCGGCCCTCAGTCATGCCGCTGTTCGGGCGGGATCGGCTCGCCCGTGTCGTCCCAGACGTTGCCGCTGTTCTGGCTGAGCGTGGTCTGCGTGCTGACCAGGATCGGGCAGTCGTAGAACGAGTTCGGTCCGAAGCGGTTGCCCACGACGTAGATGCCGGTCAGCGGCCGGCCGATGCTGGTGTGGTCGAAGTTGAGGATGCACGCACCGCCGTCGAGGAGGTTGTCCTCGACGTGCACGTTCGTCGCCGACGACTGCAGCGCGGCGTTGGCCTCGGCGTTCGAGGAGAGGTCGACCGTGTTGTGCCGCAAGGTCACCCCCGAATCACCGCCGAAGGACTGGACCCCGTCGTTGTGGGTCGGACCGCCGCCCTGGTTGGGGTCGGACGGGAACCACGACATGTCGTGGATGTAGGAGTCCTGGATCAGGGTGTCGCTGCCGGCCTTCACCCCATCGACGGATCCGTGGATGTCGGCGCGGTAGATGCTGGTGCTGGCGGTCCCCAGGCCGTCGATGGTGGCCGAGGGACTCGCCGGCACGAACTCCGAGTCCTCGACGACGGTGTTCGAACCGTCGCCGGTCTCGAGCAGCACTGCGTTGTGATCGGTTGCCCGACCCCGGAACAGGCAGTTCCTGAACGTCACGTTGCTGGCGGTCACGGTGACGAAGCCGCGGAACTCCTTGCCCTCGATCACCTGGCCGTCGACCGCGAACGTCTGGTCTCCGGTCACCACCTCCAGGCGGGTGCCCGGCCGTACCCCCGTGGACGAGGCGGTCGGATATCCGGTGGGTGCCGGGCGCGAGGTGGTCGGCGGCTGGGTCGTGGGCGGCGTCGTGCTGGTCGTGGTGGGCGGCGGCGTCGTGGTGGTGCTCGGACGTGTCGTGGTGGTGGGCGGGGCGGTCGAGGTCGTCGTCGAGGAGGCGGTGCGAAGGTTGCTGCCCCAGTCGGACCGGCACGCGGGCAACACCGCGGTGGCAAGTAGGGCCAAACCCGCCGCACCGAGGCGGGCAAGCCTGGCGGTCGGCCTGGACACGGCGCGGTCCCCAACGATCACGTGATCACTTCCAGCCGGGCATAGGGTGCACGAAGGCGTCAATTCTTGCTGATGAGGTGCATCGATGCTCCCGGTTCAGGGAGGGAACTCGATCTCGGGCCGACACGGTCGCTCATGACCGACTACCCGTTGGAGCCCGATCGGCGGGCCATGGACGAGATGGGGCGGCGGGCCCTGGCCTTGATCGCGGACTTCGTCGACGGCTTGCCCGATGCACCGGCGGCCAAAGTCCACGACATCGGCCCCCGCCTGCCCGAGTACCTGCTGCCGCCCGGGGAAGGTCCGGGAAACCTCGGCGACCTGTTCGATCGCTTCGGCGAAGCGGCGGCGGTCGCCGTTGAGACCGCCGGGCCGCGCTACATGGCGTACGTCGGGGGCGGCGGGCTGTTCACCTCGGCCCTGGCCGAGATGGTCTCCCGGGCGTTCAACCGGTACACCACGCTGTCGAGCTTCGCCCCTGCGCTGGTGGCGCTGGAGGAGAGCGTGCTGCGCTGGTTGTGCCGGCAGTTCGGGCTGCCGGAGACCGCGGGCGGCGTCACCACCACCGGCGGCTCGCTGGCCACGCTCGTGGCCGTTGTCGCGGCCCGGCACGACCGCCTCGGTGACGACTTCGCCGGCGGAACCCTGTACGTGACGGCCCACACCCACCGCTGCGTGGCCAAGGCGGCTCGGCTGGCCGGGCTGCCGCCGGCGGCCGTCCGCACGGTCCCGACGACGCCCGACCTGCGCATGGACCCCGAGGCCGCGGCAGAGATGATCTCCCGAGACCGCGCCCGGGGGCTCCGCCCGTTCTTGCTGGTCGCCTCCGCCGGAACGACCAGCACCGGCGCCGTCGACCCGATCTGGGAGCTTGCCCAACTGGCGCAGTCCGAGCGCCTGTGGCACCACGTCGACGCCGCGTACGGCGGATTCTTCCAGCTCACCGAACGGGGGCGGGCACGCTTCGACGGCATCGAGCATGCCGATTCGGTCGTGCTGGACCCGCACAAGGGCCTGTTCCTGCCCCATGGCACCGGGATCCTGCTGGTTCGCAGTCCGGCGGCCGTGCGGGCCGCCCACGCGGTCGACGGGGCCTACCTGCAAGACCTCGACGGGGATCGGCCGCTGCCCGACTACGCCGAGCTGGGGCCCGAACTGACGCGTGACTACCGCGGCCTGCGCATCTGGTTGCCGCTCCACCTGCACGGCGTCAGCACCTTCCGTCACGCCCTGGACGAGAAGCTCGACCTTGCCGCCTGGGCGTACCGCGAACTGAGCGCCGACCCGGCGCTGGAGCTGCCGTGGGAACCCGACCTGTCGATCGTGCCGTTCCGACTGCGGGGCGACGACTCGGCCGACGAAGACAACCAGCGGCTGCTGGAGCGGATCCACGCCACCAAACGCCTCTACTTGTCCAGCACCCGCATCGACGGACGGCAGCTCCTGCGCCTGTGCATCATCTCGCACCGCACGCATCGCCCGGACGTGGAGGACGCCGTGGCGATCATCCGCGCCGCGGTGGCGTCCGGCGTGCCCGCCGCCTGAACAGCGGGACGGTCAGGAGAACCCGGGGTCGACGTACACATCGGCCCGGGCGACATTGGGGACCACGGCGAACGCGGTGACCTCCCCGTTCGCCCGGCCCCGCGGCGGGATCAGGTCGACGAGGCCATTGGCGCCACCGACGATCCGTCCCGCAGCGTCGCGGTACACGGCGTACGCAGGCGTGAGCTTGAGCTCGACCGCGTAGCTCGACGACACGACGAACGTCGTGTAGACGCCGAACTCGTCCGAGGAGGTCGACACGTCGGCCACAGTGAACGCGCCCCCGGGGACGGGCTCGCCCTCGCGGCCCTCCGTCCGGATGTCGAGCCGGCCGATCCCATCGGGGAGCGGGTCGCTGATCTCGGCGCCCAGACCCAGCCGGGCGCCGGGGTTCACGACCGCGACGGCGTGGTCGTAGCTGCCGACGACCGTGTCGTTCCTGTCGTAGACGACGACGTGGACGGCGAGATGGTCGATCGGCCGGTCCCCCCTGTTCTCGATGATCAGCCCGTACGACCCGGCCGGGCCGTCGAAGCCCTGGTAGGTCGAAAAGCCGCTGTCCACCACTGCCAGCCCCTCGACGGGCACGGTGCGCGCCGTGGTGCTCGTCGTACCGTTCGACTCGCGGGTGGAGGCCGTGCCGCCGTCTGGTTCCGAGACTGCCGGGGGAGCGTCGGTGGTGGGGGAGGGCTCGGCGTCGCGGTCGTTGTCCCCGAAGCGCGCCACGATGACGCCGATCGCGATTGCGGTCAGCAGCAACCCGGCGACGGCGACGACGAGGGCGGGGTTGACCTTGCGAGGCGCCGGACCCGGAGGTGAGGGGGGAGGGGGACCGTCAGAAACGTCGGCTGTGTCGCTCACGGTTCGCCTCCCGGGCGCCCGCCCCTCCGACGGCTCAGGCGATGGTCTTGGCGAGCCGATCCATGGCGTCGTCTTCGCTGATGTCGAGTGCGAACGCCAGCTCCGACACGAGCACCTGGCGCGCTTTGACGAACATCGACTTCTCGCCGGCGGAGAGGCCCTTGTCGTTGTCACGCAGCGCCAGGTTCCGCACCACCTCGGCCACCTGGTAGACGTCGCCCGACTTGAGCTTCTCCTGGTGGTTCTTGAACCGCCGGGACCAGTTGGTGGGCTCGCGCACGTCCTTCTTGGCGAGCACCTCGAACACGTCCTCCACGTCCTCGACGCTGATCGGGTAGCGCATCCCGATCTCCTCGGCCTTGTCGACAGGGACCTTGAGGACCAGATCGCCATGGGTCATGCGCAGGACGAAGAAGTCCTTCGCTTCGCCGTCGGGCATGGTCCGCTTCTCGGTGGCTTCGATGATGGCAGCGCCGTGGTGGGGATAGACCACCCGATCCTTGACGCGAAACGACACGCAGATACTCCTCGGAACGTCCCTGGGGGTCCCTACAGGATGCCATCTCCCGGAGCGCCTGCCACAGTCCGGCCCGACACCCCACCCGCCACCCCTGGTGGTGTCGGTCTACGACCGACCCGTACTGTCCTCCATGTGATCGAGTGGACTGACGAGCAGCAGATGGTTCGGGCGGCCGTGCGCGACTTCATCGAGAAGGAGCTCGTGCCGCATCACCGTGACCTCGAGCACGGCGACCTGCCGCCGTACGACATCATCCGCAAGCTCTTCTCGACCTTCGGGATGGACACGATGGCGCGCGACCGGTTCGAGCGCCAGATCGCCCGCGAGAAGGCCGGGGACGCCGGCGCCGCGGACGATGCCCGGGGCCGCGATCCGCAGGAGGCCGCCAACGCCGCCGCCTTCCAGATCATCCCCATCATCGAGCTGTCCCGCTGGAGCCCCGGCATGGTCACGGCCATGGGTGTGTCGATGGGGCTCACCGCCGCAGCGATCCTGTCGCGGGGAACGGTCGCCCAGAAGGAGCGCTGGGCCCTGCCGCTGCTCACGATGGAGACGATCGGGGCCTGGGCGATCACCGAGCCTGGCTCGGGGTCCGACGCCTTCGGATCGATGCACTCGACGGCCCGCCGCGACGGTGACGAGTACGTCCTCAACGGCTCGAAGACGTTCATCACCAACGGGCCCTACGCCGACACGATCGTGTTCATCTGCAAGCTCGACGAGGGCAACCCACCCGCCGAGCGCAAGATCCTAAGCTTCGTCCTCGACTCCGGCATCCCCGGGCTGGAGCAGTCCAAGCCGCTCAAGAAGATGGGGATGCACTCGTCGCCCACGGGCGAGCTGTTCCTGACCGACGTCCGGGTCGGGCGGGACCGGCTGATCGGTGAGACCGAGGACGTCGAGTCCGGAGGCCGGACCGCCGCCAAGGCCACGTTCCTCCAGGAGCGGTCCGGCGTCGCGGCGATGGCCCTGGGGATCATCTCGCAGTGCCTCGACCTGTGCGTGCCGTACGCCCGCGACCGGGTGCAGTTCGGGCAGCCCATCGGTGAGTTCCAGCTCATCCAGGACAAGCTCGCCCGGATGGAGGTCGCCCGCCTCAACGTCGAGAACCTCGTCTTCCGGGTCATCGAGGCGACCGCCGAGGGGCGGGGGTTCACGTTGGCGGAGGCGTCGGCGATGAAGCTCTACTCGGCGCGGGCCGCCACGGAGGTGGCGCTCGAGGCGGTCCAGCTGTTCGGCGGCAACGGCTACATGGCCGAGTTCCAGGTCGAGCAGCTCGCCCGGGACGCCAAGGTCCTCCAGATCTACGCCGGCACCGACGAGATCCAGATCACCCACATCGCCAAGGACCTACTCCGTCGCTGACAGCGCTCCAACCGGCGGGGGCTAGCTGGCTGACCCGAGGCAATGCGTTCCGCCGCCGGCACCCCGAGGTCATGGGTTCGGCATACGCAACCCATGATCTCGAGTCCGGCTTTCGGGAACCCACGGCCTCCCCAACCGCAGGTCACACGGCGCGGTGCGGGCTACAGGCCCAGGTTGCGGCCGATGATCTCCTTCATGATCTCGGTGGTGCCGCCATAGATGCGGGTGACCCGGGCGTCGGCGTAGGCCCGGGCGACCGGGAACTCGGCCATGTACCCGTAGCCGCCGTGGAGCTGCACGCAGATGTCGACGACGCGTCCCTGCAGCTCGGTGCACCACCACTTGGCCATCGACGCCTCCTCCGCCGTCAGCTCGCCGGCGTTGAGGGCGAGCACGCAGCGGTCGATGTACGTCTGGCCCAGCTCGATCTCCGTGGCCATCTCCGCCATCCGGAAGCGGGTGTTCTGGAACGCGCCTACGGCCTGGCCGAAGGCCTGGCGCTCCGTGACGTACGACAGCGTCTCGTCGAACGCCGCCCGCGCCGCCGCGACGCCGGTGGCGGCGATGGAGAGGCGCTCCTGCGGCAGGTTGGTCACGAGGTAACGGAAGCCCTCGCCCTCCTCGCCCAGCAGGTTGGCCACCGGCACCTCCACGTCGGTGAAGAACAGCTCGGCGGTGTCCTGGGCGTGCATGCCGATCTTGTCGAGGTTCCGCCCCCGCTCGAAACCGTCCATGCCGCGCTCGACCACCACCAGCGACATCCCCCGGTGCCGCTCACTCGGGTCCGTCTTCACCGCGGTCACCACGAGATCGGCATTGATGCCGTTGGTGATGAAGGTCTTCGACCCGTTGAGGACGTAACGGTCGCCGTCCCGGACCGCCGTCGTCGTCATCGAGGCGAGGTCGGACCCGATGCCGGGCTCCGTCATGGCGATTGCCGTGATCAGGTCACCCGAGCAGGTCCCGGGCAGCCACCGGGCCTTCTGCTCCTCGCTGCAGAGCGACAGGAAGTACGGCAGGCAGATGTCGTTGTGCAGCGTCCACCCCAGTCCGGCGGCGTTGATGCCCGCCCGCTGGACCTCCTCGCCGATCACCAGGTTGTAGCGGAAGTCATCGACCCCGCCTCCGCCGTACTCCGTTGGCACCGCCATGCCCAGGAAGCCGTGCTTCCCTGCGGACCGGAACATGTCGCGATCGACGATGCCGGCCCGCTCCCAGGCCTCGTTGCGTGGCGTCAGCTCGGCGGCGATGAAGCGCCGCACGCTGTTCCGGAACAGCTCGTGCTCGTCGTCGAACAGGGTGCGCCGCACGCGGCCGACCGTACTCTCGGGGGCATGAGCGAGCGTCCCGCAGGGCGAGAGAGCGAGTCCGGCCCGAGCGGCCGTGGGAGCGGGCAAGCACAGCGTCGGAGCCCGAGCGGCTCGGCCGAAGGCCAAGAGCGGGAAGCAACGAGCAGGGCGGAAGCCGGGACGATCGTGATCGTCGGGGGTGGCGGCCCACCGTCGGGCGGTGGGGCGCAGGAGCTCGCTGCCCTGGGCGCCGGAGCCGTCGCCGTGATCGCGGCCGACTCGGGGCTGGAGCCGGCGCTGAAGCTCGGCCTGGATGTGGCCGCCGTAGTTGGTGACATGGACTCGGTGGATCCGGGCGTGCTGGCCGCGGCCACCGAGGCGGGCATCCCGATCGAGCGCCATCCCGACGCCAAGGACGCCACCGACCTCGCCCTCGCCCTCGACGTTGCCCTGGCCCGCCACCCGCAGCGGATCGTCGTGGTGACCGGCGCCGGGGACCGACTGGACCACACCCTGTCGCTCGCGCAGCTCCTCGCATCGCCCCGCACGGCCGGGGTGGAGGTGGAGGCGTGGATCGGCAACGCCCATCTCGTCGTGGTCCGCGACGCAACCGTGCTTCGGGGAACGCCGGGTGACCTCGTGTCGCTCGTGCCGCTCAACGGCTCGGCCCTGGGGGTCGTCACCGAAGGCCTGCTGTACCCGCTGCACGACGAGGACCTGCCCATGGGATCGACGCGCGGCGTCAGCAACGAGCTGGCCGCCCTCGAGGCATCGGTGCGCCTCCGCTCCGGCATGCTGGTCGCCGTGCAACCCGGCCTGGCCGGGACGCACTGGCGGCGGAGGGCCGCGGGCCAAACCTGACGCCGTGGGGGCCCGGTGATCGCCCCGGACACCGGGGCGACGCGGGCCCACTCTGACGCCGCATGCGCCGCCGTGCCACGATCGCCGCAATGGACGTGACCGCGGACCTGCTGGCCCCCTGCACCCCGGAGCGGCTGTTCGGGTGGGTCGACGACCTGGCGCACTACCCGGAGTGGCTCGACATCGTTCCCCGGGCTACGCCGGTCGAGGCGCAGGACGGCGACCCCGGCCCGGCGTGGTCGGTCGACCTTCGGGGCCGGCTCGGACCCTTTGCCCGCTCCAAGCGGCTCCGGATGGTGCGCACGGTCCACGAGGCTCCCGACCGGGTGCGGTTCGAGCGGCTCGAACACGACGGCCGCCGCCACTCGCCCTGGGTGCTGGAGGCGCGCGTGGCTCCCCACCCCAGCGGCAGCCTCCTGACCATGCGCCTTCACTACGGCGGCAGCCTCGTCGGTCCCGTGGTCGAGCGGCTGCTGGCCGACGAGATCCGCCAGTCCAAACCCCGCCTGCTGGCCCTTGTCAACGCGTGATCGCGGGACAGCGGAAGCAGGCCGATCGCCTCACCGCGCCCGGGCCGCGTAGCGGCCGTGGCGGCGGTCGATGGCGAGCGCCAAGCCGAACACGTCCGACAGGAGCCCCGCGCTGAGAACCTCATCGAGGCGACCGGCGGCCGCTACCCGTCCCCGGTCGAGCACCAGCCCGTGGGTGAAGCCCGCGGGGATCTCCTCGACGTGGTGGGTGACGAGGACGGTGGCCGGCGTCGTTGGATCCGCCGCCAGCCCGGCGAGCCGGCTCATGAGGTCCTCGCGGGCGCCGAGGTCGAGGCCGCGGTCGGTTCGTCGAGCAGCACGAGCCCGGGGTCGCGCCACAGCGACCGGGCCAGGAGGACCCGCTGCCGTTCGCCCGACGACAGGGCGCCGAACGGCCGGTCGGCCAGCGGTCCGGCACCCATGCGGTCGAGCAGCTCGACGGCGCGGCTCCGGTCGCCCTCGCCGTAGGTGTGCCACCACGTCTCGAGGGCGGCGTGCTCGGCGGTCATGACCACGTCGGCCGCGGTCACCCCGTCGCGCAGCATGGCCGCGAACGCCGCGCTGACGAACCCGATGCGGGTGCGTAGCCGGCGGACATCGACGCGCCCCAGGCGCTCGCCGAGGACCTCGACCTCGCCCCGGCTGGGGTGCAGGTAGAGCCCCGCGACCCGCATCAGCGTGGTCTTCCCCGAACCGTTGGGTCCCAGCACTATCCAGCGCTCGTGCGGCGCCACCTCCCAGTCGACGCCGTCGAGGATGGTGACGTCGTCACGCACGAGCCCGACCCCCGACAAGCGCAGAGCCATCGACATGACGCTGGACCCTAAGCGGATGGCGTCGGGCGCCGTCCCTGCGGGCGGCCGCCCGACTCGTGCTTCTGCCGACGCTCCTCGTACTGCTGGGGCCAGTCCTGATCGCCGCGGCCGCCAGTGGTCACAGCGAGGATCCGAAACCCGACATCGACGCCGGGACGCCGGTCTCGTCGCGGCGTGATGGCAGGCTCGACCACGACCCGGCCGACACGCTGGCGCTGACGGCGCTGGGCCTCGTCGCCTACGCCGCGCTGGAGGAACCACCGCAGCTGCACAGCCGGACGCAGCTGGTGCACTTTGACGGGTAGGGCCCTGGTGCTGCCGGACGGCCCCTGAGATTCGGACGTTACCGGGGGTACCGGACAGGTGCCCGACCTCAGGCGGCCGGTAGCTGGCGAGCACGCTCGGCCGGCGTCGGTGAGCGCGACCCGGGTGGTGCGCCGCCCGCCCGCCCGTCAAGGGCTACCGGCTCGCGGGTCACCAGGCCGGACCGCTCGCCACCTGGGCGACGCCATCGACATGGCCGACGCCTCCCATCGGCTCCGCACGCCGCTGACCCGACTGCGCCTCGCCGTCGAATCGATCGGTGTGGACGGCGCCGACGCGCGGGACCGCGACGCGCTGATCGCCGAGGCCCTCGGCCGTGCCGTCGCGGGCCTGGCGCCTCTGGCCACGGCGTCGGCCTCGCACTGGCGTCGGCGACGAAGGCCCGGCTTCGCAGACCTCGAGGCCGCGTTTGCCACGCCCTCGACCACCGGGCGGGACGGGTCACGGTCACCGGCGCACCCGTTGGTGACGAGCACGTCGAGGACGTCGCGAAGGGCGCAGGGTGAGATTCGACGCCCGGCGGCCCCGTGGCCCATCCGCACGTCGAAGCGGCGGCCCGCAGCCTCATCGAGGTCGAGGGCGGCCGTTTGGTCGTGGCGCGGGGCCGGCCCGGCGCCCGAGGCCCGGATCGTGGCGACGGCCAGGGCCTGAGCAATCCCAGGTCGCTGTCAGCCGCGTTCAGCCGGGCGTCAGCGCCTCTCGTTCATCATTGGCCCCAAGGAGCTCCCACAGGGCGCGGTGGCCCTTGAGCCGAGGAGGTTCTTGGACGCAATGGCACGCAGGAAGATGTGGATCGCCGGAGGCGCGGCGGCCCTGCTGGTGGCGGGCACCGGGGCCGGCATCGCCGCCGCTAGCGGCCACGGTGACGACGGTGAAGGCCGACCGATCACCGGCCAGGAACTTGATCGCGCCAGCGCGACGGCGCTCAAGGAAACCGGCGGTGGTCGCGTGACCGGGTCCGAGGTCGGGGACGAAGAGGGTTACTACGAGGTCGAGGTCACCCTCGACGATGGCAGCCAGGTCGACGTGCACCTCGACGGCAGTTTCAACGTCATCGACTCCAGCGGCGACCACGGTCCCGACAACGAGAGCGACGCCAACGGTTAATGACATGAGCCCGGGCCCCGGCGCTTGCCGGCCGCCCGGGGCGCTGTCGCCGGGGCTCGACGCCACCGGCAGCGAGAGGAGGCCCATCCATGCAACGCACGACCAAGCTGATCGCCGGCGGGGCGCTCACCGTCGCCCTGATCGGCGCCGGAGCGGGCATGGCCGTGGCGGGTTCAAGCGACGAGTCGAGCGACGGAGGAGCGCTCAGCGGCCCGACCCGGGAGAAGGCAGTCGCGGCGGCGCTCGAGGTCACCGGCGGCGGGCGGGTGTCCGAGGCCGAGCACGCCGACGACGGCGGCACCTACAGCGTCGAGGTCATCGTCGAGAGCGGCCGCCACATCGAGGTCAAGCTCGACGACAACTTCCACGTCATCAAGCAGGAAAACGACGACGACGGCAGCGGCAGCGACGGCTCCGACCGGGGCTGACGCCTGACCTAGCCGAGGCCCCGCCCCTCATCGTCGTTGCCCCCCGCGGCGCTCGCTGTCGGACGCGTCGCCATCGCGCAGGGTGGAGGCTCGAGCGGCACCGAGCAGACCGCCGGCCCGGGCGACCAGTTGGGCGCTCAGGGCGACTAGGGCACCGCAAGGAGGCACAGGGCACTGACAACAAGGCCGGTGACTCGCAGGGCCACGACGCCAACGAGTGCGAAGACACGGAGCCGAACCACACCGCGAACGGCGACCTAGCACCGGCGCCCGAGGGGCCTCCAGCTCGGCTTGGACCGACGGGCGGATCCATTACTGGGATAGGAGGGAAGAATGATTACCGCAAGGCGTACCTACTTGATTCTCGCTTTGGCGGGGCTGACCGCCCTTGCCGGCGGCGCCGTGACCCTGACGTCGGCGCCCGCCTCGGCCGCCGGTCACGAGGACGACGACGTCGCTCTCTACGTCAGCAGCGACGACACGAACAGTGTCTTGGCGTACGACGGCGAGACCGGCGCCATTGAAAAGAAGTTCGCGCGCGGGGGCGGCCTCATTGAGCCCGAGGGCATCGCCTTTGGTCCCGACGGCAACCTGTATGTCAGCAGCCGCAGCGATGAAGTGCTTCGTTACGACGGGGTAAAGGGCAAGTTCGTCGATGTCTTCGCGAGCGGCCACGGCCTGGTCGATCCGGCCGGCATCACCTTCGGCGGACCAGGCAACGACCTCTTCGTCGCCTCGGGCCTCACCGACGACGGCCGCGGCAACCAGGTCCTCCGCTTCGACGGCGCCACCGGCGCCTTCGAGGCCGTGGTCGATCCTGCCAACGCAGCCGGGCTGGACGACCCCGAAGCGATGGCCTTCGGACGGGATGGCCTGCTCTATGTCGCCAGCACTCCGGAAACATCACCCGGCGAGGTCCTTCGCTACAACCCGGCAACCAATTCGTTCGTCGACAAGTTCGTCCCGGCAGCGAGTAGCAACATCCTGGATCCGACCGGCCTGGTCTTTGGCCCCGACGGCGACTTGTTCCTCAGCAGCGCTGCGACGAGCGAGGTCAAGCGCTACGACGGCACGACCGGCGCCTTCTTAGGCGTTTTCGTCACCGCCGGCAGCGGCGGCCTCAATGAGGCCGAGGGCATGGCGTTCGGCCCGAACGGCAATCTCTTCGTCGCAAGCGAGCTGGGCAACGCGGTGCTGGAGTACAACGGCACCACCGGCGCATTCGTCCGCGAGTTTGTCGCCGCCGGCAGCGGCGGCCTCTCGGAGCCGACGTTCGTCGTCTTCGGACCCGCCCCAAGGATTTGACCAATCCCCAGGCGGTCCCCACCCCCGGCGAACGGTGACATCGCCGGCTAAGTACTGACGCTCCCAATGAAAGGAGGCTCTCCGAACGGCGCCCTTCGGCCAGCCGAAGCCGCCATCCTCGTTCCGACGCCGACGGCCCAGAAGCCGCGGGCACACACGAGATTCGGTGTTCTGCGGGCCTCGACCGCTCCGCATCGCTCGGCACAGAGCCGACATCCGCAGACTTCGCCGGCGCGCCGGATTGCCCGATCTGGGGTGGATGAAGGTTGACCGACGGCGCGATAGATCGCCTCCGTGATCGGCAGCCAGCCGCGACCTCGCCGAGTTGGTCGCGGCGCTCTCTGCGCTACGTTCCCAAAGGCCTGGATGACGTTCGCCGCGTTTACCGCATCACCTCGACGACGAGCGATAGGGACCTTCGGCCCCAACCCGTAGGGACCTTCGGCCCTAGCTACGACGACCGCTTGTCGTCAACCTCAGCGTCGAGCCCACGCTCGTGTTGAGCCTGGCGCGCTTCACGGTGCCGGCGGACGCCGGGTACTTACCCTCCGCCTCCGTATGTGATCGGAGGCGCGTGGCACGGCTACTAGCGACCGTGACTACTGAAAGAGCAACCCAATCCCACAATGACCGAAACCATCTCCCCCGAACCCCACCAAACCCCTCCACCCCCTCCGGCGCCACCGACGCGACCGAGCCGCCCCTGGTACACGCGCAAGCTCGTGTGGATCATTGCCGGCGTCGTGGTCCTGTTCGTGGCAGCCGGCGTCGCCGGCGCGGCCGGCGGCGAGGACACCGGCGCCCCGGTGACTGACC
>Ga0081455_10006018_pt1 | contig 13144 bp, 11 predicted proteins | sample TabmetS3T2R1_FD_70207 | JGI IMG/M metagenome (GOLD analysis project Ga0081455, IMG submission 70207) | Tabebuia heterophylla rhizosphere microbial communities from the University of Puerto Rico - S3T2R1 | ecosystem: Host-associated > Plants > Roots > Rhizosphere ... | reverse complement strand
AGATGGCAGCACGAACAGCGACGAGATCCGTTCACGGCTCATCCGGTCGAGCGCGGCGCCGACCTTCTCCTCGGGCGCAATGAATTTCGCCGGCGCGCTCATCACCTCGCGGACGCGATGAATGTAGGGATAGCTGTCGATGCGCGGCCGGCTCTCGTCCCGATCGGCGATGCCCGGCGCGCGCACCGCCTCGACCCAGCCGGCTTTGTGCTGCGCCTCGAGCGCGTTGCCCAAGGTGCGAGAGCTCCGTTCGGCCTCCGCCAACGTCCGAATGCCACGCTCGCGCAGCTTCGGCACGAGAGCAATGAAGATCCGCGCCGCGGTCATGGCATTGCCCAGGGCGGAATGGCGGCCAGTGACATCGATCCCGAGCGAACCCGCGACGCCATCGAGGGAATAATCCGGAAGGTCCGCCGCCGCCAGCTCGGCCAGGAGCCGCGTGTCGAGGGTGCGTGGGAGCGTGCAGACGAGACCTGCGCGTTCGCATTCCCGCGCGAGCACGGCGAGATCGAACCCGAGCGCGTGTCCGATCACGACGCTGCGGTCGATGAAGGCCGAGAACTCCGGCCACACCTCGGCGAATGGCGGGGCACCGGACACCGCGGCGTCACCGATGCCGTGGATGCGCCTTGCCGCGGCGGGGATCGGAGCGGGCGGGCGCACCCGTCGTCGCAGCGAGGCATCCGTTTCCAGCCGCCCGCCGACGAGCCGCACGGCGGCGATCTCGACCAGCCACGCCCGCCGCGGGTCGAGGCTCGTCGTTTCGACGTCGATCGCCACTGCGTCGAGGGCGATGAGAGGCGTGGCCCCGCTGCTCTCTCCCATCGGCTTTTCCATCAATTGCACCTCCGGCGATCGCGCAATCACCGCGAATGCCAACCCCGTTGGCAATGCGCCCTTTGCGGATTCCGCATTTATACTTTAGTCTAGGACGGAGGCGAAAAACCTGCGGAGACAAGGAGATGGAGCCATTCGAGGAGAAGGCATTCTATCTGCTTGTGTGGCGCGCATTTCTAGCCGCCCTGATTGCCTTGGTTCTGATGGCCACGTGCAGTCATCGGATTTCGGCAGCTTTCATCATCGCTGCCAATGTGGCGCTGATTTTCTCGCTTGGCCTGATCGTGTGGGTGCGGCGATTGACCGACGAGCGGATCGTGTCGACCGAAGCCTGGCGAACGCTGGAGCCTGGTCAACGTCCAGCGGGAATTGGCGGTCGTCGATGGGCGCGCTCTTACCTAAGCGATATGGCATTGCGGTTTGCCAAGGTGTCGTCGGCAGTAGCGGCCAGCCTGTCCGCTTCCGCGTTGATCTTGGCGAGCGAGTAGGGCGGCCAACCTTCCCACGGACATCCACGACCGACGCCTCAGCGCCGCGGCGTGCCGCCAGCCTGGACCAGGTTTAGCCCGATGTTTCCGCCATGGAGATCGGCGCGCTCGCGATGCGCGGGATCCGGATTCCAGCCGAGGATCGCGAGCATGACGAAGAAGCCGATCACATAGGCGATTGCGACGTGCCAGCCGTGCCTCAGCCACAGGCCGACCGACCTTGCTTCTGAGTACATGTTGGCCAGTGCGACACCGGCAGACGATCCAAACCAGATCATCGAGCCGCCGAATCCGACCGCGTAGGCCAGAAAGCCCCAGTCGTATCCGCCTTGCCTCAGGGCGAGCGCCGTGAGCGGAATGTTGTCGAAGACCGCGGAGATGAAGCCGAGGCTCAAGGCCGTCGGCCAGGACGCGGCGGGAAGTTTTTCGACCGGCATCATCGAGGCACAAAGCACCAACGCCAGAAGGAAGGTCGTGCCTTTGGCGGTCTCCGGCATGATTTTCCAATCGGGCCGGCGCAGTGGCGCGGTGGCGAGAATGACGACCCACACGGCGATGCCGATCAGCGGCACGGCATCGAGCAGTGCCGGAAATTTCACGTTCGCGGTCACATTGGCCGCGATCGCGCAAATCAGGATCGCCGCAACGATGCCCAGGCGTGTCCATTCGATATGCAGGCTCTTCGGAGCCTGCTTGACGATCGGCGAGAAGCGCTGCTGCTGCAACGCGGCCGGAATCCCGAAGATCAGAAGCGCGGCCGTGGCCGCTACATAGGCCTCGACCACCGAGAGCGGGCTGACCCCGTCGATCCACATCATGGTGGTGGTCGTATCGCCGACCACGCTGCCGGCACCGCCGGCGTTCGAGGCCGCGACGATGGCCGCCAGGTAGCCGATATGAACCTTCCCTCTGAACACGTGCCGCGCCACGGTGCCGCCGATCAAGGCGGCGGCGATGTTGTCGAGAAAGCCGGACAGGACGAACACCGCGACCAGCAGAAGGAGGCCGCCCTTCCAGTCGTCCGGCAGGAACGCCGGCATCTCGTCCGGCACCCGGCTCTCCTCGAAATGCCGCGACAGCAGCGCAAAGCCCATGAGCAGGAGGAAGAGATTGGCGAGGATCACCCATTCGTGCTGCAGATGCAGCATCAGGCCGCTGAAGCCCGCGCCGTGCTTGAAGCCCTCGAACGCGAGCTTGTAGATCGTGATGGAAGCGAGGCCGGTGAGCGCAACCTGGAGAGTGTGGTGGTGAAAGAGTGCGACACCGGCGAGGGTGAGGCCAAACAGAATGAATTCGACCGGTATACCGAGCGGTAGCATGTCTTCTCTTGGATACCCTCCAACTCGCCATGATCACTCGGCAAGCTGATGCGGCAAATTGACCCGCGCCACCGGCAGCCGTGCGAGTCGCGAGGATCAAGACGTCGCAACTCGGTGACCGCAAACGAGCCCGGGCGCTCAGGCCTCACGCAAAGCGGCTGCCATGGTTGCCGCATCCAGACGTCGGGTGAATTCGTCGTGGATGTTGCACAGCGTGACCCGGAGATAATTGCGAATGGTCGGGAATTCGGAACGGCGCAGTTTCTCGTGGATCGGCATGAGATTGAAATAAGTTTCCGCCCAGGGTTCGCAGATCTCGAAGGCGCGCTTGGGCGCGTGCATACCGATGAGGCCGAGCCGGCGGACCAACTCGCTGCGCGCCTCGCGCCAGGCCTGCGCGCCGAGCACCGAGGGAACCGGATAGCGGTCGAAGACCGAGAGGACGAGCTCACTGAGAGCCTCGAGCTGCCGATGGCGGTCTGCCGCATAGGGGCGCAACACCCCTTCGACCAGCTCCGCCACCATGGCCAGCCCGAGCGGATAGGCGCGCCAGCGCGATGCCTCCACGGCGTCGCGGAAGCCCTGCTCGCTGAACAGCACCTTGGCGTAATGTCCGGCGCGCGCCCGCGAGTATTCGTAGATCCCTTTTTGCACCAGGAACGCGCTGTGCTGGTCGATGAAGTCGGCCAGCTCCTCGCAGGCGCGGATCGATGGGCGACGACGGAACAGCTCAAAAAACCGCATGGCAGGTCACATCTTGGGGCGGCCGAGGGCGCCCGGGCACAGTAGCAACTTCAAGGGGAAAGGGCCGCCGGCTTATCCGAAAGTCTTATAAGAGTAGTACCCCGCGCAATGATACCGTTCCGCCAGCATCGGGGACTCGGCCTCAAGACCGGGCCCGCAACGGGGGTTGCCACGTCGGCCGATCGACGGCGCCCTCTTCATCTTCGCGCCGGCTCCTGCTCTCGGGGGGTCGGTCCATGACAAGGGAGGGTAACCGGCCCATGGCTCAGCCCGATCAAGGTAACGACGAAGCGCACTGGAAGAAGACCAGCAACCTGATGTGGCTGCATCTCGCGGTCTGGTTCTTCTTCGGCTACATCGTGCAAATGTTCGTCGTTCCACTCAACAAGATCACAATCCCCATCCTCGACTTCCCGCTCGGCTTCTACATGGCCGCGCAGGGCGCGCTGATCGTGTTCGTGGTCCAGCTGTTCATGTTCGCGAAGCAGCAGGACAAGATCGACCGCGAGTTCGGCGTCGCCGAGGACGACTGAGGGAGGACGGGCCATGGCTACTCAGACCGCTGGCGCCAGTTCGGATTTCATCAGAAATCTCGGCCGGATGTACGGCACCTATACCGGGGGCTTCATCGCCTTCATCATTCTGCTCGCGCTGCTCGAGTGGGCCGGCGTGCCGAACAAGGTTCTCGGCTATCTGTTCGTGGGCTTTACGATCGCGGTCTATGCCGTCATCGGCGTGATGACGCGCACCGCGCAGATTTCGGAATATTACGTCGCCGGCCGGCGCGTGCCCGCCTTCTACAACGGCATGGCGACCGGCGCCGACTGGATGTCGGCCGCGTCCTTCGTCGGCATGGCCGGCACGCTGTTCCTGCTCGGCTATGACGGCCTCACCTGGGTGCTGGGTTGGACCGGCGGTTTCGTGCTGGTGTCGCTTCTCATCGGTCCTTACCTTCGCAAGTTCGGCGCCTATACCGTGCCCGACTTCATGGCGTTCCGGTTCGGCGGCAACTTGGCGCGCTTCATTGCGGTGATCGTGCTGGTGTGCTGCTCCTTCACCTACGTGACGGCGCAGGTCTACGGCACCGGCATCATTGCCTCGCGCTTCCTCGGCATGCCGTTCGAGCTTGCGGTGTTCGCCGGACTCGCCGGCATCCTGCTGTGCTCGATGCTGGGCGGCATGCGCGCGGTGACCTGGACGCAGATCGCCCAGTATATCGTGCTGATCATCGCCTATCTGACGCCGATCGTGATCCTGTCGACCAAGCACTACGGGATCCCGATTCCGGAGCTCACCTACGGGCGGGCGATCGCGGAGATCACGGCGCGCGAGCAGGAGATGCTGCAGACCGGGCTGGCGACGGCGGCCGCGCTCAAGCCGCACATCCAGCCGTTCATCAACTACAGCCCGCTGAACTTCTTCGCGATCATGTTCTGCATGATGGTGGGCACGGCCTCGCTGCCGCACATCCTGATGCGCTACTTCACCACGCCGAGCGTGCGTGAAGCGCGCCAGTCGGTGGCATGGTCGCTGCTCTTCATCTTCCTGCTCTACTTCTCGGCGCCGGCCTATGCGGCGTTCTCCAAGCTCGAGGTCTATACCAACATCATCGGAAGGGACCTCACGGCGGTTCGGCCCTGGCTGTTCACCTGGGGCGAGCTGGGTTTGATCCAGATCTGCGGCAAGAATGCCGTCAGCATCGACGCCATCGTCGAGGCTTGCAAAGCGATCGCCGGCCATCCCGGCGTCGTCCGATTGCAGGACTTCGTCATCAACACCGACGTGATCGTGCTCTCGACGCCGGAGATCGCGGGGCTTCCTTACGTGATCTCGGGCCTGGTCGCGGCCGGTGGCCTTGCGGCGGCGCTCTCGACCGCCGACGGGCTGCTGCTCGCCATCGCCAACGCGCTCAGCCACGACATCTACTACAAGATGCTCGATCCGAACGCACCGACCATCCGTCGACTGACCGTGGCGCGGGTTCTCCTGTTCTTCGTGGCGGTGGCAGCTGCCTCGCTCGCGGCGACGAAACCAGGAGACATTCTGGCCATGGTGGGGTGGGCGTTCTCGCTCGCCATGGCCGGCAACTTCCCGGCGCTCGTCATGGGCATCTGGTGGAAGCGCACCACCGCAACCGGGGCGATCTGCGGCATGATCGCCGGGTTCGGGTTGTGCATCTTCTATCTGCTCACGACGCGGTACTTCCCCGGTTTCGGCGTGAAATACTTCGGCATGACCTCGCTGCTCAATGCGACCACGGGTGCACCGCTGGTGCCCGATCTCGCCAAGGCGATGGCTGCGCCCAACGCGATGGAGGTCTGGCCGACACTGGCGCACCCGCTGGCCAACAAGGTCGGCTGGTTCAATCTCAACAATATCGCCTGCGGACTGCTGGGCACGCCGCTCGGCTTCCTGGTGATCTACGTGGTCAGCCTGCTCGGCAAGGAACCGTCGCAGGAAATGCAAGCCTATGTCGACGAGATCCGAAAGCCGCGCGGCCGCACGATCCTCGAGGAAAAGACCTGACCGGCCGTTCGAGCCGGTTCGCGAGCGGGGCCCGGCGGGGCCCCGCTTGTTTTGGGAAGGCACGCAGCGGCGCGCTCCCTTGCCACCGGCAATGGCGATGGCCATGCTGCGGCGCCGCCTGAACAGCATCCGCCATGGACACTTCAAATCCGATCCTGAGCTATTGGTACTTCCACCTGCCGAACTTCATTCTGGCGGCGCTGATGTATACGTTGCTTGGACGAGCTTTGCTCGGGTTGATGGTCGCGCCGGAGTCCTCGAACTACATCTGGCGCTTCTTCTGCCGGATCACCGACCCCTTCGTGGCACTCATCGCGCTGGTGACACCCAAGGCCACCGCGCCGGTGGTGGTGTGGTTGTTCGGAGTGGTGTGGCTGTTCTGGCTGCGGGTCGGCCTGCTTTATCTGTTCCTGCTGCTGGGCGCGGTGCCGCGCACGAGCTGAGCCGCGTCATGGATCGCACGCTCTACTATATCGGCATCGCCTTCTTCGGGATGGTCAATGGGCTGTTCAACCAGACCTGGCTGCTGTTCGCGCTCATTCATGTGCAGATTCTGTCCCCGGCCCTCTTGTTCGGCAGCGTGGGGCTGACGCTGATGTTCTCGTCGTTGATGGTCTCGACGGCGACGATCATTCTCGGCGGCATTCCCGCCGCCATCTACGAGCGCGTGGTCGGGGCGAAGGACGATTCGACCGAGGTCTCGTTATGGATCTGGCTCGCGGGAACCGGCTTGCTCACCCTCCCAGCGATGGGCAACTTCTTCCAGATCGGGCTCTAGGCTGGCGCGTGATGCTCACTGAATCAGGTAGATGATGGCAAGCACCACGACCGCTGCAGCGATAGCCCAAATCACCTTGGACTGCGTACTGCCCATCCACTCGAATACTTCCCAACGGGCCTTTCTGTCCTCCAAGATTTCCTTCTTCATAGTCACCTCCAAGTTGGATCGCTTACTCGTGCCGTCCGCAATGGAGTCGCGAAAGAATACGGCTTTCATCTACCGCGCGCAATCGACGTCCCTGCGCAGACCGCGGTTCGCAGCGCGGCTCGAGGTATTTCTGGCCGTTGCTGCGAGGCAGCCTCGAGCCGTGTAAGCTTGCCAGCACGATTGTCCGCCCGAGTCAGCCGTTCCGGCGCCCGCAGGGAGGGCCGATCCGTTGTACTCGCAGACGAAGCTGTTTCGCGCCGTTGCCCGTGATCACATGGGACCGAGGCCCGTGGAACTCGCACGCACCGCGAGCGTCAGCGAGGCGGTGAACAGCATGGCGCAGGCCGGCAGCCGTGTGGCGATCATCACGGATTCGCACGGCCGGCCGGTCGGTATTCTCACGGAGAAGGACGTCGTGCGGCGCGTTGCCTGGCGGGCGAGGCCGGACCAGCCCGTCGACGAGGTGATGACCACGCCGATCGTTACCGTTTCCGCCGACGACCATCTCCTCGATGCGATCTCAACGATGCGCCGGCACCGCTTGAGCCATGTCCCGGTGGTCGACGCAACCGGCCGAGTCGCGGGGCTGCTCACGCTGCACCACATGCTGTTCTCTCTCTCTGGCTGGCTCGGGCGCCTGATCGATGAGTTCATGCAGGATGAAAGCCTCGGCGGCTTGAAGCGCGTCAAGCAATGCGAGGCCGATCTTGCCAGGGACTCTCTGCACCATGGCATGCCCATTGCGGCGGTGCAGTCGCTGCTGACCGAGATCGACTTCGAACTGCATCGGCGCGCGCTGGTGCTCGCGATCAATGCGTTGGCAGCCGACGGCTGGGGCGGGCCGCCGGTGCCGTTCGCGCTCATCGTCATGGGTTCCGCCGGCCGCGGCGAATGCCTGCTGTCGCCCGATCAGGACAACGGGTTCATCCTGGCCGATTACGACGACGCCGCGCACGCGCGTATCGACGCATATTTTGTTCCGCTGGCCGAGCGCTTCACGCAACTGCTCGACGCCATCGGATTCCCGCTCTGCCTGGGCAACGTCATGGCCACCAACCCGGTCTGGCGCAAGCGGATCTCGGAATGGCGCAAGCAGATCGCGGTCTGGCTGCGAAGGCGCACGGAAACCCAGCTGCTGCTGAGCGACGTCCTGGTCGATTTCCAGCACGTGTGGGGCGATGCCGCGCTTTCGCAGGCGCTGCGCCGTCACGTCATGCAGGCGGTTGCCGAAAGCCCGACCTTCGTCAGGGACCTGTTCGCAATCGAGGCCGACCACGGCGCGGCGCTCGGCTGGTTCGGCCGGCTCAGAAGCGAGCGTGACAAGCAGGACCGTCCGGGCATGATCAATTTGAAGCTGCGCGGCAGCCTGCCTCTGGTGGAAGCTGCGCGGCTGTTGTCGCTGAGGGCCGGGCTGCCGGAGACCTCGACGCTGGCGCGGCTCGACGGACTACTGGCCAAAGGCGCTCTTCATCCCGAGGATCACGACAATCTGAAGGATGCATTTGAGTTCATCTCGCAGCTGCTGCTGCGCCAACAGGTTGAAGATGTCGCGGCCGGACGCGAGGTCGGCGACTTCGTACCCGAAGAGCGGCTGAGCAAGCGCGAGAAGGACCGTCTCGTGACCTGCCTGCGGAGCGTCGTCAACGTGCGCACCATGCTGGAGGCGGATCTGGCGGTATCAAGTATCAGAAGTCGTAGTCTGTAATCGGACCGCTGACTCCCCGGTCACTTGGCTGCTTCGAGTGCGGAGGCGCTTGTCGGCGCAGCAACCGCCTCGCCCGTGCCCGCCGCGGGAATACGGAAGGAAAAGGTCGCGCCCTTGCCGATCTCGCTCTCGACCCGGATCTCGCCGCCAAAGTGCCGGAGAATCTCGCGCGAGATCGGCAGTCCGAGCCCGGTTCCGGCCGGCTTCTCGGTCAGCGTGTTGCCGGCCTGCTGGAAGCGCTCGAAGATCTTGCCGTGGTCCTTCTTGTCGATGCCGATGCCGTTGTCACGCACCTCGACGCGCAGTGCGCTGTCCTCCCGTCGCGCCTCGAGCCGCACCCAACCCGACTCCTTGTCGGAGAACTTCACGGCGTTGGAAATGAGATTGACGATCACCTGCATCAACCGGTCCGAGTCAACGCGAACGATCGGAAGATCATCCTCGATGGCGGTCTCGAGCTTCACCTTGCCGTGCTTGCGCACGAGCCCCTTGGTGGCGGCGAGCGCCTGCTCGATGACGGTGCGCGGCGCGACATCGGCCATGTGCCATGCGATCTTGCCCGCCTCCATCTTGGCCAGATCGAGGATGTCGTTGAGGAGCCGGGTCAGGCGCTCGCTCTCCTGCACGATGATCTGGAGGAACTCGCGGCGCTCTTCGATCGGCAGATCCGGGTAGTCGTGCACGATTTCGCTGAAGGAGCGGATCGAGCTCAGCGGTGTCCGCAGCTCGTGGCTCACCGTCGTCACGAAGTCGTCCTTGAGCTTGTCGAGCTCCTGGAGCCGCTCGTTCGCGGCTCTCAGCTCGTTGGTCGCGGCTTCGAGCTCCTGGCTCTTCTCCTCCAGCCGTCGGCTGTAGACGATGAGCTCGGAGGCCTCGTCCAGGATCTGCATGACCTCATCGATGTCGTGCATCTCCTCGCGCAGCACCGAGGCGACCATGATGCGTGCCGACGACGCGCCGATGGCGCCGGCGAGCTGGCGCTCGACATAGGACACGATATCGGCATCGGCGGGGCTGACGTTGTCGAGGCGACGGTCGCGCTCCCGCGCGAAGCGTTGGAACGCGGCCTCCGCCAGCGGCTCACTGAGGAAGCGGGCAAGCAGGCGCCGCAGATCTCCGATGGTAGCGCGACCGCGCCAAATGCGCCCGCCGGCGGCCGCTCGGCCGAAGATGTCGACAAACTGATTGGCCTGACTGCGTTCGATGATGGTCTGCGAGGTCACCAGTGAGACGGCCACATAGAGCCCGACATTGACGACCATCGTCCAGAACAGCGCATGCGCGATCGAATCGAGGCCCGAGAGGCCGAGCAGCTCGTAGGGGCGCAACAGCGCGATGCCGAACGGGCCGTCGGTCACGAACCCTTCCCCGATCCAGCCGGAGCGCGCGAACGACGGCAGCAGCAGCGTGTAGATCCAGACCAGGAAGCCGCCGGTCAGTCCCGCGAGCGCCCCGGCCTTGGTAGCCCCGGTCCAGAGAATGCCGCCGACGATCGCGGGCGCGAACTGCGCCGCCGCCACGAAGGAGACCAGTCCGATGGTGACCAGCGCATAGGTCTCGCCGATGAGCCGTACGTAGGCATAACCGAGCAACACGATCACCACGATGGCACCGCGCCGGATCGCCAGCAGCACGCCGGTCAGATCGCGCCGTTCCGACAGGTGCAGGCGGCCGAAGCGCAGCAGCGCCGGCATCACGAAGTCGTTGCACACCATGGTACTGAGCGCCACGGTCTCCACGATGATCATGCCGGTCGCGGCGGAAAGCCCGCCGATGAAGGCGAGCAGCGCGATCGTCTGCGCATGCTCGGCCATCGGCACCGCCAGCACGAAGGTGTCGGCGTCCACCCTTCCCAGCGGAAAGTGCAGCAGGCCGCCAAAGGCGATCGGCAGCACGAAGATGTTGATCAGCAGAAGATAGAGCGGGAATAGCCAGACGGCCTTCTTGACGTGCCGCTCGTCGACATTCTCGACCACGAGCACCTGGAACTGGCGCGGCAGGACGAAGATCGCCAGCATCGCGAGCACGGTGAGCGAGATCCAGCTCGTATAACCGGTGCCCCCGTCGATGGTGAACAGCTTGGCGAGATCGCCCGAAGAGGCCGCGCGCCCGAACAGGTCGCCGAACCCCTGGTATGCGCCGTAGGTAACGAACAATCCGACGGCGAGGAACGCCAGCAGCTTGACCACCGACTCGAAGGCGATGGCCGCGACCATTCCCTCGTGGTGCTCGCTCGCGTCGATGTGCCGCGTCCCGAACAGGATCGCGAACGCCGCCATGATCAAAGCGACATAGAGGGCGGTGTCCTGCAGGATCGGCGTGGAGCCCGACAGCGCCGGCATCGTGATCTCCGGATAGCCGATAAGCACCGAGAAGCTCATGGAGATCGCTTTGAGCTGCAGCGAGATGTACGGCAGGATCCCGACGACTGCGATGATCGTCACCAGGCCGCCGAGATTGGAGCTCTTGCCGTAGCGTGATGCGATGAAATCGGCGATCGAAGTGATGCGGTTGACCTTGCTGATGCGAATGATCTTCCGGATCAGGTACCAGCCCAGAATGAAAGTCAGGGTCGGGCCGATATAGATCGGCAGAAATCCGACACCGCTGGAAGCGGCGCGACCGACGCTGCCATAGAAGGTCCAGGAGGTGGCGTAGACGCCGATCGAGAGCGCGTAGATGTACGGATTGGCGATGATGCTCTGTCCGCGATCCGCCCGCTTGTCGCCGTAGTAGGCGATGGCGAACAGGAGACACAGGTAGAGGAACGCGATGATGACGACGGTCGGCGCGTTGAGCATGCGTCCTCCTCAGGTCCCCGTCCCGTCGTTCGTGGCCTCCGAGCCGGCTGGAGGGGCCTCCGCAGTCCGGGCCGGCCCCTCGTCTGCATCCGAACTTTCGATCGCGAGCGTAACCAGCACGATGAGAAGCGTCCAAGCAGCGAACAGATAAAGATAGAGACTGGGAACGCCGAGAAAGCGGTCAGGTGTATTGAAAATGCCGAGAAACGGGGGCGTGAAGAGAAGCACGCCGAGGAGGAATAGCGCCACCAGCCGCTCATGGGTGAGTCCGGGTCGGGACATTTGTTCACTTCCAGGTTTGAGTACCGCCATCGTCGCGGGTGATGCGTCCCGACGATGATCAGAACTGCGCAAGCTGCCGGCGCTCGGCGACCAGACGGCTCGAAATCTTGAAGGCCTGACCCAACGTTCGTATGCCGCGCGCCTCCAGCAGATCCAGCAACTTCACCCAGATTGCCGCCGTTGCCATGGCGTCGCCGAGCGCGGTGTGGCGGCCGGTGACGACGACTCCCAACCGTTCCGCGGTCGCCATCAGCGAGTGGTTGATCGGCTCACTGCTCACATAGATGGACAGCAGGAGCGCATCGAGAACCGGATTGCTGAACCTGACTCCCGCCTCATCCTGCTTGAGCTCCAGGAAGCGCATGTCGAAGGCGGCATTCCAGGCCACCAGAACGCCGTCACCGACAAAATTCTTGAACTGCGGAAGTACGATGCGCGCCGGCGGCTTGTCGCGTGCCATGTCTTCGGTGATGCCGTGAATGCGCACGCTCGACGTCGGGATCGAGCGGCCGGGATTCATGAGGCGCTCGAAGGTCTCGCCGGTGAGGATTCGCCCGTTGACGATGCGCACAGCGGCGATCGCGATGAGCTCGTCGCCTTCCGACGGCCGCAGCCCCGTGGTTTCGGTATCGAACACGACATAGCGCAGCTGCTTGAGCGGAGTATCGGCGAGCGTCGTGTCGGCGACCCTGAACAGGTCGAAATCGTAGTATTCCGGCCGTGGCGCGACCGGCGGCTGGACGCTTACGATCTGCGGGCGCTCGGGCAGGCGCAACGGCAATCGCAGGCAGGCGCCTCCATCGCCCTTCGGTTTGCTCCACAGGTCGCTGCCATGCCGCTCCAGGATTTGCCGGGCCTTGCGGTTGGCGATCGTGCCTTTGAGCGGCTCATCGAGCCAGGACTCGATTGCCGCGGACGGAATCGGCGCCCCCTCCCAGGCGACCTCCACATAGCCGTAACTTTCTCCGGGCAGCGCCTCGATGTCGAAGGCCGTCTTGCCGGTATAGCGCGCCACGGCGCGGATCAGGTGCTCGAGCGCGAGTATCAGGGAGTGGCTGTCGGCCTGGAGCCAGAGCGGCATGCCGACCGGCGTCAGCTCGATGCCGTCGTTTTCGGAAAGGTGCCTCTGCAGCACCCTGAACAGGTCGAGCGAATGGATGTCGGACATCGGCCAGGGGCCGGCGGTGAAGCGTTCATAGCGTCGCGACGCTTCGAGGAAGCGGTCGTTGAGGTTCTCCACCTCCTTGGCGATGATCTCCTCGAAGGCGGCGCGGTCGGCGTCCTTGAGCGCCGGGTTGGCGAACAGGGTCTCGGCGGCGGCCCTGAGATTCGCCAGCGGGCGACGCCACTCCACCATGGTCTCGCGCAGGATCGCGTCGCGCAACGCCAGATTCTCGATCTGCGGGCCGATGTCGGCGAACGACAGAACGTAGCCGGACGCCGCCCCCGACGGCTGGCGCACGAGGCTCAAGCGGGTCTCGAGGAGCGTTCCGACGTCGACGGTCGCGCACACG
>Ga0081455_10006017_pt1 | contig 13145 bp, 10 predicted proteins | sample TabmetS3T2R1_FD_70207 | JGI IMG/M metagenome (GOLD analysis project Ga0081455, IMG submission 70207) | Tabebuia heterophylla rhizosphere microbial communities from the University of Puerto Rico - S3T2R1 | ecosystem: Host-associated > Plants > Roots > Rhizosphere ... | reverse complement strand
TTGAGCGGCGACAGCCACGGCGACACGCCTGTCGCATCGCCGTACTGGAGCAGCACGACGGTGTCGAACGGCAGCGGCCGCAACAGCACTTCGTTGACGACGGTGAAGACCGCCGTGGTGATGCCGATGCCGAGCGCCAGTGTCAGCACCGCGACGGCGGTGAATCCGCGCTGGCGCCGCAGCAGGCGCAGCGCGTGCCGCAGATCCTGGGTGATCGTGCTCATGCGTCTTCTCCTCGCTTCGGGAAGGGATCGCGGGCGTCGCCGCGCGTGGAACGCCGCGAGCCCGACGTCGAACAGTTCGCGGCAGACGAGGACGGCGACGGCTCCGCGGCCGGCAGCGGCTGCGGCGAGTCCGACAGCGTGTTCAGATACGCGATCACGTTCGCCCGCTCGTCGTCCTTCTTGAGGCCCGGGAATGCCATCTTGTTGCCCGGCACCTCCGCCTTCGGGTTCGAGAGATAAGTGCTGAGCTCCTCGAAGCTCCAGGTCTTGCCGCCCTCGCCGAACTTCTTCATCCCGTCGGAGTAGGCGAAATTCGCAACCGACGCGACCGGACGGCCGACCACGCCCCAGAGATTCGGCCCGATCTTGTTCGGTCCACCCTTCGTGAAATCGTGACAGGCGGCGCACTTCTTCGCGCTCGTCTGCCCCTTCGTGGCGTCGGCCTTGCGGCCGACTCGTTTTGAATTGGCCCCGGCGGTGCCAGCATGGGCTCATGATCATCGACGGGTTCGTCCACCAACTCCCGGACACCGACCCCTCCGAGACCCGCGAATGGCTCGACTCGCTCGATGCCGTTGTCGACGCCCACGGCAAGACCCGCGCCCGCTTCCTGATGTCCAAGCTGCTCGAGCGGGCCCGGGAGCTCCAGGTGGGCACGCCGGCCACGGTGTCGACGCCCTACGTCAACACCATCCCGCCCGAGGAGGAGCCCTGGTTCCCCGGCGACGAGGATCTCGAGCGCCGCATCCGGGCCTACATCCGCTGGAACGCGGCGGTCATGGTCATCAAGGCCAACAAGCACGCCGAGGGCATCGGCGGGCACCTGTCCACCTTCGCCTCCTCGGCCGCGTTGTACGACGTCGGCTTTAACTGGTTCTTCCGCGGCAAGGAGGACGGCCTCGCGGGCGACGCGGTGTACATCCAGGGCCACGCCGCCCCGGGCATCTACGCCCGCGCCCACCTCGAAGGGAGGATCACCGAGGAGCGCCTCGACGGCTTCCGGCAGGAGGTCGACGGCGGCGGGCTGTCCAGCTACCCCCATCCCCGGCTCATGCCCGACTTCTGGGAGTACCCCACGGTCTCGATGGGCCTCGGCCCGCTCAACTCGATCTACCACGCGCGCTTCCTGCGCTACCTGCAGAACCGCAAGATCGACGACACCAGCGGCAGCCGGGTGTGGTGTTTCGTGGGCGACGGCGAGGTCGACGAGCCCGAGACCCTCGGCGCCCTGTCACTCCCCGCCCGCGAGCAGCTCGACAACCTGATCTGGGTCGTGAACTGCAACCTGCAGCGGCTCGACGGCCCGGTCCGCGGCAACGGCAAGATCATCCAGGAGCTCGAGGCGATCTTCCGGGGCGCCGGGTGGAACGTCATCAAGGTCATCTGGGGCAGCAAGTGGGACGAGCTCCTGATCCGGGACCGCGACCACGTGCTGCTCAACAAGATGAACACCACCGTCGACGGTGAGTTCCAGCGCTACGCCATCGAGTCGGGCGCCTACATCCGCGAGAACTTCTTCGGTCCCGATCCGCGGCTGCGCAAGATGGTGGAACACCTCTCGGACGATGAGCTGCGCACGTTGCCCCGCGGCGGCCACGACTACCGCAAGCTGTACTCGGCCTACCAGGCGGCCACCGAACAGACGGGCGCGCCGACCGTCATCCTCGCCAAGACCATCAAGGGATGGACGCTCGGGCCCGACGTCGAGGGCCGCAACGCCACCCACCAGATCAAGAAGATGACCGTGGACCAGCTCCGCGTGTTGCGCGAGCGCCTCTACCTGCAGGACGTGATCCCCGAGGAGGCGCTGGCCGACGGCAAGGAGCCGCCGTACATCCGGTTCGACGAAGGCTCGATCGAGCACACGTACCTCATGGACCGGCGCATGGCGCTCGACGGGTCGTTGCCCAGCCGAACGGTGCGCACGAAGCGAGCCATCCAGATGCCGGACGACAAGACGTTCGCGGAGGTCCTGGCCGGATCCGGGAAGCAGGAGGTGTCGACCACCATGGCCTTCACCCGCCTGCTGCGAAACCTGTGCCGCGACCCCAAGCTCGGCCCTCGGGTGGTTCCGATCATCCCGGACGAAGCCCGCACCTTCGGGATGGACGCGCTGTTCAAGGAGTTCAGGATCTACGCCGCCCAGGGCCAGGCGTACGAACCGGTCGACGCCCAGCTCCTGCTGTCGTACACGGAGGCGAAGGACGGCCAGATCCTCGAGGAGGGCATCACCGAGGCCGGGTCGATGGCGACGTTCATCGCCGCCGCCACCTCGTACGCCCACCGGGGCGTGCCCATGCTGCCGTTCTTCACCTTCTACTCGATGTTCGGGTTCCAGCGCGTGGGCGACCTCATCTGGTCGGCCAACGACTCCCGGGCACGGGGCTTCCTGCTGGGCGCCACCGCCGGCCGCACCACGCTCCTGGGCGAGGGCCTGCAGCACCAGGACGGCCACAGCCTGATCCTGGCCTCGACGCACCCCACGGTCGAGGCGTGGGACCCGGCGTTCGCGTACGAGATGGCGACGATCATCCGCCACGGCATCCGGGAGATGCTCGTGGATGAGCGCGACGTCATCCACTACCTCACGCTCTACAACGAGAACTACGTGATGCCGCCGATGCCCGAGGGGGTGGAGGACGGCATCATCCAGGGCCTGTACCGCTGGGCCGATGCGCCCGACGGGCCGGCGCACCGGGCGACGATCCTGTTCTCGGGCACGGCGCAGGGGGCGGCGCGGGCCGGGCAGGCCGAGCTGGCGGAGCGCTGGGACGTCGGCGCCGACCTGTGGTCGGCGACCAGCTACAAGCGGCTGCGCGAGGAGGCGCTCACGGCCGAACGTTGGAATCGCCTCCACCCCACCGAGCCGCCTCGCACGCCGCTGGTCACCCAGCTGCTCGGCGCCGAGGGCGGGCCGGTGGTGGCGGTGACCGACTTCATGAAGGCGGTCCCGGACCAGGTCTCACGCTGGGTGCGCCAACCGTTCGTGCCGCTGGGCACCGACGGCTTCGGGCGCTCCGACACGCGCGAGAAGCTGCGGCACTTCTTCGAGACCGACATGCCGCACGTGGTCGTGGCCACGCTGTGGGCGCTGGCCCAACACGGCGAGATCAAGGCCGAGACCGTGGCCGAGGCCATCGCGCACTACGGCATCGACCCCGAGCGCACCGACCCCCGCCAGTTCGACCTCTAGCCGCCGGGCGTGGCGGCGAGCGCGGCGCGCATGTCGGACGCGACGCGATCGGCCGCCGCCGCGCAGGCCGGCGAGATGATGTCCCACAGCATGAAGTTGTGGACCATGCCCGGCTCGCGTCGCAGCGTGGTGGCCACTCCCGCCGAGCGCAGCCGCTGCGCGTAGGCCTCGCCCTGGTCCCGCAGCGGGTCGTGTTCGCACGTGATCACGATCGCCGCCGGTAGCTCGCTGAGGTCGGGTGCGTACAGGGGGCTGACACGCGGATCGCCGCGCATGGCGGGATCGGGTACCCACTGGGCGTTGAACCACTCGATGTCCTCGACCTCCAGCCCGAAGCCGTGGCCCTCGCTCTGCATCGACGCACCCGAGTTCATGAGATCGGTGTTGGCGTAGATCAAGACCTGAAGCTCGGGAGCCGCCTCGGCTTCGTCGCGGGCACGGATGCATGCCAGCGCCGCGACGGTGCCACCCGCGCTGTCGCCCGCGATGGCGACCACCGGTGGCTGCGGATCGAGCTGGGGTGGCCGGGACGCGATCCACCGGAGAGTCGCCATGGCGTCGTCGACGGCCGCCGGCCATGGGTGCTCGGGCGCTCGGCGGTAGTCGAGCGAAAGGATCGACGCACCCGACGCCGACGCGAGACGCCGGCACGCCCGGTCGTGGGTCGCGACGCTCCCCATCACAAAGCCGCCGCCGTGCAGGAACACGACGAGAGCGGTCGGTCCCTCCGCGGGCCGGTACAGCCGGGCCGCCACCCCGTCCGGCGGCACCGCCACATCGTGCACGGCATGCATCTTCGGCCCCGTGGGACGGGCGGCGGCACGCTCCTCGGATGCGGCCCGCAGTGCCGCAGCGCCCGCCTCGGCCGGTCTCGGCACGGGCTGGGCGTTGAACTCGGCGATGAACTGGGTGAGCGCGGCATCCGCGAGAGGCTCGACCATCGGCCCGAGAGTACGAGCGCAGTGAGTCGTCCCCTGCCCAAGTTCGACCCTTCAGTGGTAGACAGATCGTCTGACTAGAGGAGCGGCGTGGCCAAGCCGTCGATGCAGGAACCGACCTTCTTCATCCTGGCCGCCCTGGCCAGTAGCGAGGCCCACGGCTACCGCCTCCTCGGCGCCGTCGAAGAGCTGTCGGAGGGCAGGGTGCGGCTCCGCGCCGGCACGCTCTACAGCGCGCTCGACCGGCTGGAACGTGACGGGTTCATCGAGCTCGAACGGGTCGGGTCCGACGGGGGACCACCCCGCCGTTCGTATCGCATCACCGCCGCTGGCCGGCACCTCCTCGAGGCGGAGATCGCCCGCCTCGAGGCCAACGCCACGATCGGCCGTGCCCAGTTGAAGCACGGGTGGACGACGTCGTGACCCCGGGGACCGCCGCCGGCTGGGTGGCCCGCCGCTTGCCGGTGGCGGACGACGACCACCGGGTCGAGCTCGCCGAGTCGGTGGCCACGGCGGTGGCCGGGCGGCCTCGGTGCGAGCGTAGTTGCGTCAGAGCCGACCGAGCACGTCGAGCGGGAACGGGGGCTGCGCCAGCGGGCCGACGGCGATGCGCACCAGCAACAGCGGGTTGTCGTCGCCGGCGATGCGGTTGAGGTGCACGGTGTCGCAGCCGAGGCAGCGGTGGACGAGGACCCACTCGCCCGCGCCGCGGACGCAGATGGCGATCGGCTCCATCGACGAGCCGCAGAGCGCGGCACGATCGCCCGGCGAGTCGTCGACGTGGCGGCTCCACAGGCAGTTGGGGCAGTGGTTGCGGTGGGCGGTGCCCGGCGCGTCGACGGGAACGTCGAGCCGACAGTTGCGGCACCGGAACGTGCTGGGCGAGCGCCGGCGGGAGATGCGCTGATCGCGCGACAAGGGATGACCTCCGAGACAGCAGGGACGATGGACCGCGTCGCGTCCGCCGGGTTGCCGTCTCAGTGGCTGGGGCTGGCCCCCGTCAGGGAAGCCAGCGCAGGGGCCGGACGGTCAACCCGGGCGCGCGACGCCCGGCGCTCGTGAACCTGGGCATCGGTCACCACCTTCCGTCCGCTCGCTGTGGCACCGCCGCTGCGGTGGTGCGGCCGTCAGGTCAGCCGGGCGGCCACCCGCCGCGCAAGCGAATTGCGCCCCGCTCCCGCGTCCGCGCTCACGCCCGCACGATGCAGCGGAACCCGAGGTGAGACGTGGACGTGTCGGCGGCCTGCGCCATGCGCGCCGCCGGGCGATAGCGCCGGCAGTAGTTCGGCGCGCACAGGTGCGAGCCACCCTTGATCACCCTGCGGGGAACCCGCGCCGGGTCGGCATCATCGATGCTCGCCTCCCGGTCGCCGCCGCGCGGGTTGTCCAGCGTGCAGCAGGCGTGGGCGATCGCGTCGTGGCCCTGGTACCAGTCGACGGTCCACTCCCACACGTTGCCCGTCATCTCGAACAGGCCCCAGCCGTTGGGCGGGAACGAGCGCACCGGCGCGGTGTACTCGTAGCCGTCCAGCATCTCGTTCCGCAGCGGGAACTCGCCCTGCCAGACGTTGGCCATGTGCCTCCCGCCGGGAGTGAGCTCGTCGCCCCAGGCGTACTCAGCCCCCTCGAGCCCGCCGCGCGCAGCCCGCTCCCACTCCGCCTCGGTCGGTAGCTCCTTGCCCGCCCATGTGGCGTACGCCTCGACGTCGGCCCACGCCACGTGCACCACCGGGTGCTCGCCGAGGCCCTTGAGGGAGCTCTGCGGCCCGCGGGGGTGGCGCCACGACGCCCCGGGGACGTTGATCCACCAGTCGTAGGGATTGCGGAGATCCACGGGCCGGCGGGGCTTGCGGAACACGGCGGACGCCGGCACGAGGAGCGCCGGATCGGCGCCCGGGTAGTCCGCCGCGTCGGGCTCCCGCTCGGCCACCGTCACGTGGCCGGTGGCATCGGTGAACCGACCGAACTCGGCGTTCGTGACCGCGCACCGCCCCATCCAGAAGCCCTCCACGGTCACCCGATGCGCGGGCGCCTCCTCGGCGTAGTGCCGGTCCGAGCCCATCAGGAACGTGCCGCCGGGGACCCAGACCATCCCTGCGTCGGGGGGTGCGCCGGGCGCGGTCGCGCCGGCGGCGACCGTCGGCCGGCTCGTGCTCATCTGCCCATGCTCGGGATGGGCCCCGGACGGATCGTCACCCGACCGGGGTGAGGCAATCGGGCACCCCAGGCGGCACGGTGCGTCCGTACATCACTCCTGGAGGTGCACGTGGAAACCACGAGGTTCCGCAGTGGCTGGGTCACGTTCGCAGGCGTCGTTGCCTCGATTGTCGCCATCTGGAACATCCTGAGCGGCATCGCCGCCATCGGCAAGGACGACCAGACCGAGGCGCTCAACGAGGTCTTGTTCGGCGTCAACATCACTGCGTGGGGATGGTTCTGGCTGATCATCGGGGTGCTGCAGCTCATCACGGCCTACCTGATCTTCGTCCGTCACCCGATGGGCCAGATCCTCGGCGTCCTGTGGGCGACGATCAGCGCGGCGCTGGCGGTGTTCATGATCTTCGTCGCCCCCATCTGGGCGCTCGTGGTGTTGGCGATCGACATGACGGTGATCTGGGCCCTGCTCGCGGCCAGCGACGAGTTCGACACCGCGTGAGCGCGGCATAGCGCGTATCGCGCGGACCGGCGTGCGCAGCCAGGACGTGGTCCCCGCCGTCGGCTGGCTGCGCACGTACCGCGGCGCGTGGCTGCGCGCCGACGTGGTGGGTGGGCTCACCGCGGGCCTGGTGGTGGTGCCGCAGGCCATGGCCTACGCCACCATCGCCGACCTGCCCGTGCAGGTCGGGCTCTACACGTGCATGGTGCCGATGGCCGTGTACGCGCTGCTGGGCGGCTCGCGCGTCCTGAGCGTCAGCACCACGTCGACCATCGCCACGCTCACGGCGTCCACGCTTGTCGCCGCCGGCGTGGCGGCGGGCGCCAGCGGCTCCGGCGACGCGCTGGGGGACCTCGCGACCCTCGTGCTCCTGACCGGCGTGGTCCTGCTACTGGCGCGCCTGTTCCACCTCGGCCCGCTCGTCGACAACATCTCCGAGGCGATCGTTACCGGGCTCAAGGTCGGCGTCGGGTTGACCGTGGCGGCCGGTCAGCTGCCCAAGCTGCTGGGCATCGCCTCGGACCCCGATGCCGACACCTTCTTCGAGGAGCTGTCGTCGGTGCTCGGCCACCTCGGCGACGCCAACGGCGCCACCGTTCTGCTCTCGATCGGCACGATCGCCGTGCTGCTCGTGCTGGCGAGGCTGGCCCCGACCGTGCCCGCGCCCCTGGTCGCCGTGGCCGGCGGCATCCTGCTGGTCGCACTCTTCGGCATCGACGACGAGGGCGTCACCCGCATCGCCGCCGTCCCGAGCGGGCTACCGGTGCCCGAGCTCCCCGCCTTCGATCACGTCGGTGCGCTCCTGCCCGGGGCGATCGCCATCGCGCTGATGGCGTACCTGGAGACCGTGTCGGTCGGGCGGGGCGTGCGGCGACCGAGCGATCCCCCGATCGACAACGACCAGGAGCTGGTGGCCAACGGCGCCGCAGCGGTGGCGGGGGGGTTCTTCGGATCGATGCCTCCCGCGGGTGGCTTCTCGCAGACCGCCGTCAACCAGCGCGCCGGCTCGCGGACGCAGGTCAGCGGGCTCGCCACCGTCGCCCTGGCGATGGCCGCGGCGCTCTTCTTCGGCCCGGTGCTCGACGACCTGCCCGAGGCGACGCTGGGCGCCATCGTGTTCGTGGCGGTGTTGGGGTTGATCCGCCCGTCGGACATCGCGTTCCTCGCCCGCTTCGACCGGCTGGAGCTGTTCGTCGCGCTGCTGACCGCCGCCGTGGGTCTGGTGGCCGGCCTGCTCGTGGCCGTGGCCGTGGGTGTCGCTGCGACCCTGCTGCTGGTGCTGCGCGAGCTCAACCACGCCGACGTGGACGAGTTGCGGCTCGGGCCCGACAGGTCCTTCCTGCCGGCCACCGACGACCGGGCGCCGACGCCCGGCCTCCTCGTCCTGCGCATCGGCGCCCCCCTCTACACGGCCAACGCCCGCGAGGTGCAGCGCCGGATCCTGGCGCGCGTCGTCGCCGCCGACCCGGCGCCCCACGTCGTGGTCGTCGACGCCACCGTGGTCGGCCGCCTGTCGGTGACGACCCTGCAGGCCTTCCGGGAGCTCGACCAGGAGCTGCGGGACCAGGGGATCGAGCTGTGGGTCGCGTCGCTGCCCCCTCGGGCGCTGGCTCAGGCGCGCCTGGCGCCCGGATGGGCGGAGATGGACCGTGCCGGTCGCCTCCACCCGGACGTCCCCGCGGCGCTGCAGGCGTTCACGAGCCGCGCCTGATCACCCACCCGGGGTGAGGTCCCGCGCTCGGCCAGGATGGGAGCGTTGCACGCGGGGCCCCCGGCCGTACTCCCCACCGCCCGACCCCCGGAGGACACGATGGCCAAGCCGTTCACGGGCACGATCAAGCTCGACATCCGCGACTCCACACCCGACTGGGACGCCTTCCTCCCCGATGGGGCGCCCGAGGGGGCGCCGAACGTCCTCGTCGTGCTCTACGACGACACCGGCTGTGCGGCCTGGTCGCCATACGGCGGGCGGATCGACATGCCGACCATGCAGCGCCTCGCCGACAACGGGCTGACCTACTCGCAATGGCACACGACGGCGCTGTGCTCGCCGACCCGCTCGGTGTTCCTCACCGGCCGCAACCACCACCAGAACGGGTTCGCCTCGATCTCGGAGTCCTCGACCGGCTTCCCCGGCTACAACTCGCACATCCCGCGCGAGTGCGCGTCCATGGCCACCGTCCTGCGCGATGCGGGCTGGAGCACGTTCTGGGTCGGGAAGAACCACAACATCCCGGTAGACGCGTGGACGATGGGGTCTTCCAAGAAGGACTGGCCGCTCGGGCTGGGCTACGACGGCTTCTACGGCTTCATCGGCGGCGAGACCAACCAGTGGTACCCGGACCTCGCCGAGGACAACCGCTACGTCGACCAGCCCTACGGGCCCGATGAGGGCTACCACCTGTCGAAGGACCTCGCCGACCGGGCGCTCGGGTTCATCCGGGACTCCAAGCAGTCCGAGCCCGACAAGCCGTGGTACCTGTGGTTCTGTCCCGGCGCGAACCACGCCCCCCATCATGCGCCGCAGGAGTACATCGACAAGTACAAGGGCCGCTTCGACGACGGCTACGAGGCCTACCGCGAGTGGGCCCTGCCCCGGATGATCGAGCGCGGGATCCTCCCCGAGGGGACCGAGCTGACGCCGATCAACCCGATGAGCCCGGGCACGTTCAGCGAGGGCGACTCGGTGCGGCCGTGGGACACGCTCTCGGACGACGAGAAGCGGCTGTTCTCGCGGATGGCCGAGGTGTATGCCGGCTTCTCGGAGCACACGGACGCCCAGGTGGGCCGGATCGTCGACTACCTGGAGGAGTCCGGCCAGCTCGACAACACGCTGATCGTCTACGCCGCAGACAACGGAGCCTCCGGTGAGGGCAGCCCCAACGGCTCGGTCAACGAGAACAAGTTCTTCAACGCCTGGCCGGACACGATCGAGGACAACCTGCCGCTGATCGACAGGCTCGGCTCACCGGACACCTACAACCACTACCCGACCGGATGGGCGGTGGCGTTCTCGACGCCCTACCGCATGTTCAAGCGCTACTCGTACCAGGGTGGGGTCTGCGACCCCCTCGTCATCCACTGGCCGCAAGGCATGCAAGCAAGGGGCGAGGTCCGGCATCAGTACCACCACGTGACCGACATCGTGCCGACGATCCTCGACTGCTGCGGCGTCGAGATGCCCGACGTCGTCGACGGCCACGAGCAGACGCCGCTGCCGGGCGTGTCGATGCGCTACTCGTTCGACGCTGCTGACGCGCCCACGACGAAGGAGACGCAGTACTACGAGATGCTGGGCACCCGCGGCATCTGGCACCAGGGCTGGAAGGCGGTGGCCGAGCACGGGCCGGTGCCGCTCGATCGCGGCCACTTCGACGAGGACCGCTGGCAGCTGTTCCACACCGACGAGGACCGATCGGAGGCGCACGACCTCGCCGAGCAGCACCCCGACAAGCTCGAGGAGCTGAAGGCACTGTGGCTTCGGGAGGCCGAGAAGTACGACGTGCTGCCGCTGAACGATCTCGGGATCATCGAGTACCGGGCGCTCGAGTACGTCGTGGGCGTCCCCAAGAGCGGTCAGTACACGTACTACCCGGGGACGACCGAGGTCCCGCAGGCCTCGGCTGCGAACACCCTCAACGTCTCCTACCGGATCCTGGCCGAGGTCGAGTTCACCGAGGATTCCGAGGGCGTGATCGTCGCCCAAGGGTCGCGCTTCGGCGGGTACGCGCTCTTCGTCAAGGACGGGAAGCTCACCTACGTCTACAACTTCCTCGGCATCCCGCCGGAGCAACGGATCGTCGCCGACGCTCCGGCGCCGGGGACGCACGTCGTCGGGGTCGACTTCCGCAAGGAGCGCGCCGGCGACAACCACGAGCCGATCGGCACGCTCAAGCTCTACGTCGACGACGGGGTCGTCGGCGAGAGCGAGATCCGCACGATGGTCTCGCGCTACAGCCTCTGCGGCGAGGGGCTGTGCATCGGCTACGACGGCGGCGACGCCGTGAGCTCGGAGTACAAGCCCAAGTTCGAGTTCACCGGCGGCCGGGTCATCAAGGTGGTGTTCGACGTCGCCGACGACGCGTACGTCGACGTCGAGCGGCACCTCGTCGGCGCCATGGCCCGCGACTGAACGCGATGGCGCTCGCCGAACCGCTGCCATCCTGGAACGACACGCCGACCCGTGCGGCGATCACGGAGTTCATCGACCGGGTGACCGGCGACGGGCCCGACCACCTCCCAGCCGAGCAACGGGTGGCCACGTTCGACAACGACGGCACCCTCTGGTGCGAGAAGCCGATGCCGATCCAGCTCGACTTCACCATCCGGCGGTTCGCGACGATGGCCGAGGCCGACGCGGCGCTGCGCGACCGACAACCGTGGAAGGCGGCCTACGAGAAGGACCTCGGCTGGCTCGGCGCGGCAATGGTCAAGCACTACCACGGCGACGACTCGGACCTGGCTCTGCTCATGACGGCGGTGCCGGAGGCGTTCGGCGGGCTGACAGTCGAGGCCTACGCCGACGAGGTCGACGGGTTCTTCCGCGCCGCCGACCATCCGCAGCTCGGCCGCCCGTACATGACCTGCAGCTACGAGCCGATGCTCGAGCTGCTCCGCTACCTCGAGGACCACGGGTTCGCCACGTACATCGCGTCGGGCGGCGACCGCGACTTCATGCGGCCCGTAGCCGGCGACCTCTACGGGGTGCCGCCGGAGCGCGTGATCGGCAGCTCGCTCACGCTCGACTACCGCCACGACGACGAGGGCAGCGGGCTCCTCTACAAGCCGCAGATGGAGTTCTTCGATGACGGGCCGACCAAGCCGGTGCGGATCTGGAGCCGCATCGGCCGGCGCCCGACCGTCGCGGTCGGCAACTCGAACGGCGACGTGCCCATGCTGCACTTCGCAGGCGGCCCGTCCGGCCCGGCCCTGCGCCTCCTGCTCCTGCACGACGATCCCGACCGCGAGTTCGACTACACGGCCGGCGCCGAGGACGCCCTCGACCAGGCGTCGGCGCACGGCTGGACGGTGATCAGCATCAGGGACGATTGGTCGACGGTGTTCCCCGACCATCCGAGGAGCGAACCCCGAATGCCGTGAGCCGGCGGCGATGCCGGTCACACGGCGTCGTACATCCCGGTGCGACCGACCGGTCACCGGTAGGGCCAGTATGACTAGCGCCACCGTGGCAGACTTGCCTGCGTGGCAGGGGGATCCACGCAACCGCGCGGAAGGCCACGGGAGCCGGCCGCGCCCGTGCTGCTCGGCACCAAGCTCGGAGTCCCGCGCCTGCGGTCGACCACGATCGAGCGGGCCGCGCTCCTCCGCCGCCTCTCGTCGCATCGCGGACCCGTCCTCGTCGTCGCGCCGCCCGGGTTCGGGAAGTCGACGCTGCTGGGTCAATGGGGCGGCTCCGCCGAGCTTCCGCTGGCATGGGTGTCGCTCGACGCCGCCGACAACGATCCCATGCTCCTCTGGAACTACGTCGTCGCCGCGCTGCAGGCGATCGAGCCGGCCGTCTCGCTGACACCGCCGGCGGGGATCCTCGGCGAGCGGGACTTCGTCGATGCGGTCGTCCCCCGGCTGCTCAACGAGCTCGCGCCGCTCGACCGCGACGTCGTGCTGGTGCTGGACGACTACCACGTGATCACCAGCTCGGCGTGCCACCGGTCGGTCGAGCTGTTCCTGACCCGAGAGCCCGCCAACGTCCACATCGTCGTCTCGAGTCGCGCCGACCCTCCCTTCCCGCTCGGCACGCTGCGCGCCCGGGGCGAGCTGCTCGAGCTGCGCGAGGCCGACCTCGCCTTCACGGCCCAGGAGACCAGGCGGTTCCTCAACGACTCCCTCGGACTGGGTCTGTCGCTCCCCACCGCGACGGCCCTGCACGAGCACGCCGAGGGATGGCCCGCCGGGCTGTACCTCGCATACCTCTCGCTGCGGGACGAGGCCGACCGCGAACGTGCGGTTGCCGGCTTCGGCGGTTCCACGCGGCACGTCAGCGACTACTTCAAGGAGGTTGCGCTCGATGCGCTGGCGCCACCCGTGCGCGACTTCCTCGTCGAGACGTCGATCCTCGAGCGGATGTCCGGACCGGTCTGCGACGCCACCACCGGTCGCAGCGGCTCCGCCGAGCT
>Ga0081455_10006015_pt1 | contig 13148 bp, 16 predicted proteins | sample TabmetS3T2R1_FD_70207 | JGI IMG/M metagenome (GOLD analysis project Ga0081455, IMG submission 70207) | Tabebuia heterophylla rhizosphere microbial communities from the University of Puerto Rico - S3T2R1 | ecosystem: Host-associated > Plants > Roots > Rhizosphere ... | reverse complement strand
GGTCGTGGGCGCGGCGGGGTCCGGTATCCCGACGCCGATGCTGGTGGTGGCGCGACGAGCGCTCGACGAGGTGACCGAGCTCGCCCGGACCAAGACGCCGGTGGCATCGAGCGGCCCGTTGAAGGAACGTCCATCAGCCCAGGTCAAGCTGGGTCGAGCGGAAGCGATCCTGCGCTCGGGGCGCTTGCTGCTCCTTGACACCGTGAGCGAAGCGTGGCGGAGATGCGTCGGCGGCGAGACCCACTCGCTGGAGCAGAGGGCCGAGCTCCTGCTCTCGATGGCCCACGCGATGCGCAGCGCCGTCCTAGCCGTGGACCTCGCATGCAGCATCGCGGGAACGACGGCCTTTCGAGCCACCAGCCCGCTGGAACGCTGCTTCCGGGATGTCCAGACGATGAGACATCACGTCTTTGCCTCGGAGCAGCGTTATGGGACCTTCGGGCAAGTGCGTTTCGGGGTTCCGCCCGACTTCCCCGTCGTTGCGTTCTAGCCGGCCAGCCCCGGCGGGAGGAGGTAGACCCACCATGACCGCAGCGACCTGCGGAACCTCGGAAAGACCCGCGGTGGGTCCGGCCAGGTTCCGGACGCTGATGCGGCGGTTCGCTACCGGCGTCACCGTGGTGACCTGTCCGGGTCCAGACGGCTCAGAGGGGACCACGGTGAATGCGTTCACCTCGGCATCCCTACGCCCGCCGCAGGTATTGGTGTGCCTCGACCGCACGTCACGGATCCTGCCGACGATCCTCACGGGAGGCAGATTCGCCATAAACGTGCTTGGTCGCGTGCAGCACGAACTGGCGACCCGCTTGGCGGACAAGACGCGAACCCCCGCCCAGCGGTTTGCGGGGATCCGCGAAACCACCCTGGTGACCGGCTCACCTGTTATCCCCGATTCGCTCGCCGTCATCGACTGCCTGCTTGCGCAGGTGTGGCCATGCGGCGATCACATGTTGCTGGTGGGCGACGTAGTGGCGGGATCAGCCGAGCGCGTCGACGTGCCGCTCATGTTCTACGAAGGCGGATTCTGTACGCCCGCGATCTCGGCGAGCGGCACTATGGAGAGTGCTTAGGAGACTCGCCCACGTTCGCGTCCCTCCGCCAGGGCAACAACCCGGTGCACTCCGCTGCTGAGCCCTGAGGTCGGGCGACCATGCGGGTGGCACGAGTTGGGTGCGGCGCCTTTCCTTTTAGCCGATGGGAGGGGTCTTCCCGGAGGCTGCCGGGGCGATGTCGGTGTCGGTTGCGGTCTCGTGTCGGGTGCGGCGTTTTACGAAGTCGGCGATCACTTTCGCGAGATCCGTCGGGTGCGTGAGTGGCGCCAGGTGGTCACATCCGTCCAGGGTGACGATGGTCGCGTCGGGCAGCCATGTGGCCAGTTGTGTCTGGTTCTCGGCGAACCACGGCGGTGAACCGGTGCCGCCGACCAGCAGTGCGGGTGCTGTTATTCGGGCGGCGTCTTCCGGGCCGAATGGCCAGGCGCCGACTGCGGGCAGCTCGTCGGCGAAGAAGTAGGCCGACTCGCGCTCGGCGGTTGCGACGCCGGTTGGGCCGAGCCGTTGCAGGAGGATCGTCCGGTAGTGCTCGCCGCCGACGCCGCTCAGGAAGATGTCGAATGCGCGGGCCACGTCGCCGTCGCGGGCTGCCGCCAGCGCCGGGGTGACGTAGGAACCCGCGTTGGCATCTCGAATCGGGCCCGACGGCCTGGCGGTCTCGAACAGGATCAGGCCGGCGACGAGGTTTGGCTGGTCGATCGCTAGTTGTAATCCGATGCAGCAACTGGAGGAGTGACCGACCCAGTACACCCGGTCCACGCCGAGCTCGCGGAGCAGCGCCCCGCATGCCCGGGCGTGGGCGGTCAGCGACGCGCGCTCGGATGGAGGCGGATTGTTTCCGTACCCCGGGCGGATGAGACGGATCACGCGGAACCCGTCTAAGGCGCTGGTGCGCCACAGCGGGCTGAACCAGGCACTGAACACCCCGGCGTGCGCCAGACAGACGGCCGGCCCCTGGCCGCGTTCCTCGTAGTCGATGCCCTTCATGATTCCTCCCTCCAATCCGCCCGAGTCAAACTGGAATGAATCTATGAAGGGTACGATCCGCTTCATGGCCGACGATGTCAAGGCATCCCGTCCCTACAACTCGCCGCTGCGTGCCGAGCAGGCCGACCTGACGCGAAAGCGGGTCCTGACCGTCGCGCGCCGGCTCTTCCTAGAACGCGGCTACGCCGGCACGAAGGTGAACGATGTGGCTGCGGCCGCGGGCGTCTCCCCCGACACCATCTATGTATCGCTCGGAGGTAAGAAAGGCCTGCTCGAGGGCGTCTGGGCGATCGCAGTCAGCGGCCCGCCAGATCCTGACGGGTCCGGCCAACGCCAGGATGTCGCCGCGATCGCGGCGGATCCGGACCCCCACAATCGCCTACGACGACTCGTCGCCCTCAGCTGCGAGACCCTGAGCCGGGTGAGCCCGGTGCACGCCGTTCTCCGAGCCGCCGCCGACGGACATCCCTTCGCTGCAGAGCTCCAGGCCCGGATGCTCGGATCTCGCCTCGACACACAGTCGCGGAACCTGCAAACCGTGCTCGGCGACGCACTGCGACCGGGACTGACCTTCGAGGACGCGGCCGAGCACTACAGCGCACTGCTCAGCCCGGAGCTGTACCACCTGCTTACCGTCGTCCGCGGCTGGGACCCGGCTCGCTACCAGACGTGGATCTTGGAAACACTTTGCCGTGAATTCCTCCCCTGATCCCCGACCCGGTCGGCTGCGGGGCAAGGCCGATACCGATACGCCCGTTGCGAACATCGTCGAAGGTCAGAGTTGGACAGCCCTGATGGGTCGTTGAGCATACGCGCGGGCGGCTGGCGTTGGTCAGAGGTGGTATCTCAGCGTGATGTAGGTCTTCTCGCTGTTCTGAGACCCTGGTCGGGCGGTGACGGTGCCGCGAGCACCGCGGTACTTTCCGGTCCCGTTGAGGACGCGCCCTCGGCTGACGGTGTCGGTCAACTTGAAATGGATTATCGCGGAGATGGTGCCGTTTTTCAGCGCGAACGAGACCCAGATGTCCGCCTGGTTGCGCTTCGGGTAGAAGTGGCCGGTGAAGCTGTCGTAGCCGATGATGTGGCCGGCGTGCCGGTCGACACCTGCGCCGGCGAAGGTGTTCCGGCCGAGCTCGTGACTTGCGATGTCGCGTGAGACCAGCCGTTTGGTGTAGACCTTGGCGTCACCGGCGGCCGGGGCGATTGAGGGGACGACGGCCGCCCCCGTCAACGTCGTCGCCGCCAGGGCGGCGGCTGCGGTCAGTGCCAGTTTGTTCATGATGCGCGCTCCCTCGCGATCTCGGGAAAGACGCGAAGCCGGGTCGGTCCGGCCCGCCTTTGCAGTAGATCGCGATCCTTGCTGCCCGGCGCAGGGTCGTACGGACGCAGCTGACCGGGTCGGAAAGCACATCCGACCATCGACGGAAGCGACCATCGGCCAGACCTTTTCACCCAAACCGTCGAGGCGGATCGGCGCCAGGAAACTCGTGCTCCGGGCGAGACGATCGAGGGAGCCCGACGAAACGAGCTCGGCTACGCACACTGGAGGACCGACCGCTCATGGGTTCAAGCACGAAGCAACAAGGGTGAATCGCGGTGGCAGGCATGCGTCCTTGTGGGCGGTGAGGACGCGGTCTGGTCGTGGCCTCGCAAGTTCATTGGGGCTTCACGCCGGCGACCAAGGCGCCACATCGACCTGGTTATGGACGCCTCGCCGGACGAGGAGTGGAAGGCACGCCGCGGTGGACGCCGCATCGAGAAACTGCAGGACCGGGAGACGTACCGCGACGTCTGGGCCGTGACGGCCGATCACCATGCCAACAAGTTGTGCGTAAGCAGAGACCACAGGATCCGTCACGTCGGGCTTGGTGCGATGACGGCATGTCACTCATCCTGGCCAACACGGGACCTTCGGCCCGTTCCTCGATCGCGATTGACGCTTACGGTACGAATCGATCGTGGCCGAAGCCCCATGGTGCGGAGCTGTGAGGTGCAGGGCTGCGTGACTGACGTGGTTCTAGTGTTCCGCGCGGCAGCTGGCCGTGGGTCAGAAACGAGAAGACGAGGCTCTCGGTCTATGTGCGCTCGAGCGGCATTAGGACGTCACGGTCGGAGTTGCGCGCACGCCGGCGGAAGGAAGGCGGCATCGGCAGCGGCCATCGGACGGCGAGTGCAAGAGCGAGGTAGGTACCAGGCATGAGGATCGGTCTCGGTGGAGGCATAGGGCCCTTCCGTGCCGGAATTTCGACGAGAGGCTTTGGCGTTGGCTTTGGCCCGCTCAGCGCGGGGACCGGTTGGGGCAGAGGACGCCGTCGGCGCCGACGTAATCACGTCGCGGTAGGCGCGAATAGGGTCCGGTATCTCGCTGAACCACAGCAGGATCCGGCCGGGCCAAATGTGCCCATGGCAGATCTTACGGGGGCAACTGCAGATCTTCTCGCTCCCACCGGGCCGGGCGATCTTGTCACCCAACTCAACGCTGCAGCCAAACGGATGTGGTGGCCCTGGCTGACCCTTGTGAGTGTCTTCGTCGTTGTCGCCAGTGACGCACATTGGTGGCTTGCATTGCTGCTCGGCTTGCTGGGCGCTGCTGCGACGATCTGGGTCGCGTCCATCGAGCTGCCTCGCAGTAGTGTCAACGTCACATACGAGGTTGACGGTCCGGTCGCGGAATGGTTCCAAGGGCTAACGGCCGGATGGCCTCGATTGGCCGCCCTCGGAGGCGCGTGGCGGATCAACAGTCAGGGCGCCCTCCACCTCACCCACGATCGCAAGGTGTCCGCGATGGCGTCACACCTGATCACTCGCTCCCGTGTGGCGTTTCGGCTGCCCGCTCCCCGGCGGGTTCAAGGGGTGGTTGCAACGGCTGGGGTTTGGAGGGGTGTTGTGGTGGGTGTTCGTGTTGGTCGTCCGCGGCTGCCGGCTGAGGTTGAGTGTCGGTTTTGGGGTGTGGTCCGGGAGGGGCTGGTTGTCGAGGAGGCGGCGGCTGCTGTGGGCGTGTCGCACACGGTGGGTAGGCGGTGGTTCGGTCACCGTGGCGGCGTGATGCCAGCGGTGACGGCGGGGCGGCGGAGACGGTCGTTGAGGTTTGCTGAGCGTGAGGAGATCGCCCTGCTCAGGGCCGCTGATGTGGGGGTGCGTGAGATCGCGCGGCGGCTGGGCCGCGATCCCGGCACGATCAGCCGGGAGCTGCGCCGGGTTCGGCACAGCCCGAACGACCCGCACCGGCCGGTCTACCGTGCGTCGACGGCGCAGGCCGACGCCGACGAGCAGGCGAGGCGGCCCAAGGATGCGAAACTGGCGACGAACTTGTCGCTGAGGCGCGAGGTCCAGGCGCGGCTGAACAAGCACCACAGCCCAGAGCAGATCGCGGCCAGGCTGCGTGAGGACTACCCCGACGATCCGGAGATGTGGGTGTCGCACGAGACGATCTACCAGGCGCTGTACGTGCAGGCCCGCGGTGCCCTCAAACGCGAACTGACCAGGCATCTTCGGACCGGACGAGCGGTGCGCAGGCCTCGCCGCAAGACTGCGGAGCGGCGGGGCCGGATCCCGAACATGGTCAACATCGCCGACCGGCCGAAACAGGTCGAGGACCGAGCCGTGCCGGGCGATTGGGAGGGCGACCTGGAGCGCCACGAGGCGCCATGCAACCGAGCGGAGGTGAAAGGACTCCGCCGCTGCGCTGTCGCAGCAGCGTAACGAAGCTGGGGGCAGGCCGATCCGGGAAACGCCGGTGAGGCTGGCAAGCAGCCCCGACAACGACGGGACGGGCCAGCACTACCGGATGGTCCGGGTCCGGCAAGCGAGACGGGAAGGTGGACGAGAGGAACCGGCGTTGTCACGCCCCTTAAGTTTCCCGCCAGCTCGAATCCGGTGGATATGGGCTGGAGCGCGGTGCGCACCCGCCCCCTCATCACGGGGCGGAGAACTCCCGGGTCGGTATTGAGGTCGCCGGCAGGGAGGCCACGGTGAAGGTCTGCGGCGTAGTCGTGGCGATACCGCAGGGGTATAGCTGGCCACCTCACCCGACGATCGGTTCATGGTGAACGTGGGAACCACCCCGCGGTTCCCGTCTGCGCCCGGTCTTCCAGGCCGGTCGAAGCGGGTTGGCGCGTTGTCCGCCGACGGCCACGGGGTGGGGCGGAGGACCCGTAGTAGTCCGAGCCGGGGAAAGCCCGTGCACATGGCGAAGGGGTCCAGCAGATTCACGCACGCGAGACACTGCAATGGACGGAGACGCTGGTGAATACCGGTGAGCCGTGGCCCGACCCGTACTGGGCGGAGCGACGGGTACGACGGATGCAGGCCAAGCTGCACCTGTGGGCGACCAACGATCCTGGTCGCCGGTTCGATGATCTATACAACCTCATTCATCACCCCGACTTCCTCGCGGTCGCGTGGGAGAGGGTGAGCGGTAACAAGGGCGCACGCTCGCCGGGGGTGGACCGGGTCATCCCGGCGGACATCTCCAGCGAGTCCGATGTCGCGGCGTTCTTGGACGCCACGCGCGAGCAGCTCAAGGCCCGCACGTTCGCTCCGGTGCCGGTTCGGGAACGCCTGATCCCCAAGGCCGGTTCACCGGGGAAGTTCAGGCGCTTGGGCATCCCGTCCGCGATGGACAGGCTCGTGCAGGCCGCCCTTGTGCTGGTGTTGGAACCGATCTTCGAGGCGGACTTCAAGCCGGTGTCCTACGGCTTCCGCCCGAAGCGACGGGCCCAGGACGCGATCGCCGAGATCCACGCTTTTGGCTCCCGGAACTACCACTGGGTGTTCGAGGCCGACATCACGGCGTGCTTCGACGAACTGTCACACTCGGCGATCCTTGACCGGGTGCGGCAGCGAGTCGGAGATAAACGGGTCCTGGCCCTGGTTAAGGCCTTTCTCAAGGCGGGCATCATGTCCGAGGCGGGACAGGTCCAGGGGACGGCGTCCGGCACACCGCAAGGGGGCATCGCCTCACCGCTGCTGGCCAACATCGCGCTGTCGGCGTTGGACGAGCACTTCTGCGCCAAAGACGATCACGGCACCAGATGGCGGCGGGAGAAGCACCGCAAGGACGGAGGCGCCTACTACCGGATCGTCCGCTACGCGGACGATTTCGCGATCATGGTATGTGGCACCAAAGCCCATGCGGACGCGCTCTGGGAGGAGGTCGCCGACGTGCTCACCCCGCTGGGGCTGCGCTTGTCGGAGTCCAAGACCCGCGTGGTCCACCTGGACGAGGGGTTCGACTTTCTGGGGTTCCGCATCCAGCGGCGCACCAAGAGAGGCACGAACAAAAAGAACGTCTACACCTACCCGTCGAAGAAGGCACTGCTTTCGATCATGGCTAAGGTGCGGGCGCTCACCAACAGATCACGGCACCTGACGCTCGAAGCCCTGCTGCGCCAGCTCAACCCGGTGCTGCGGGGATGGTGCACCTACTTCCGGCACGGGGTGTCCAAAGCCGCCTTCCACTACCTCGACGCCTACGTATGGCGGCGAGTCACAGCATGGCTGCGCAAACGACACCTCGGGATCACCTGGAAGGAGCTCTACCGGAAATTCCTGACCGGCAGGCCAGGCAATCGCCCGGCGGAGAACGGGACCGCCATGTTCGACACCATGCAGGTCGAGGTCACTCGCTACCGATGGCGCGCGAACAACATCCCCACACCATGGACGGGCATCGTGGCGGCCATGACCGCCACCTAACACAGGAATCCGTGGAGCGCCGGATGCGCGGAGACGCGCTCGTCCGGTGCGGAGGGCGGGCCGGGGAAACGGACCGGGAGAAATCCCGGAACCGCGCCCCGGTCCGACCCCTACATCCTCGGGTCGACCGAGTCCGGCTCAGCGATCGGCACCCTGGTCGAACGCGCCACCGGCTTCGTGATGCTGCTGCACCTGCCCGACGATCACACCGCCGAAACGGTAGCCGAGGCGATGATCACCACGACGACCAAGCTGCCCGAACAACTGCGCCGGTCGCTGACCTGGGACCAGGGCACCGAGATGGCCAGCCACGTCCGGATCGCCGAGGCCACCGGGCTGGACATCTACTTCTGCGACCCCCACTCACCCTGGCAACGCGGCACCAACGAGAACACCAACGGGCTACTGCGCCAATACTTCCCCAAGAGCACCGACCTATCCCGCTGGGGACCCGGATACCTCGACAACGTCGCCGCCGAACTCAACAACCGGCCCCGCAAACGCCTCCACTGGCGCACCCCCGCCGAAGCCCTCGACCAGCTACTGTCCAACCAGTCAGATCCACCAACCGTTGCAACCACCGGCTGAACCCGCCGGCTGCTTAACCTCGTGATTCTCGTAGGCATCGTGAGGGTCTTCCGCAACATGCGGACTGCCACCTACGACGAGGCTGCTCTCGAGGATCAGCTGAACAACCGCGGCTTCATGAACCGGATCCTCCGTGGCGTCACAAAGGCAGTCCGCAAGCCTTGGCACATGTACCCCGTGGGTCTGCTGTTTGGACTCGGATTCGACACCGCATCGGAGGTGTCACTACTGGTGCTCGCTGGCGGAGCCGCTGCAGTCCAGATCCCGTGGTACGCCATGCTGACATTGCCGGTGCTCTTCGCTGCCGGCATGTCGCTGCTTGACAGCATTGACGGATCGTTCATGAACTTCGCATACGGCTGGGCCTTCTCCAACCCTGTGCGGAAGGTCTACTACAACATGACCGTCACCGGACTCTCGGTGATAGCGGCCTTGATCATTGGCGGGGTTGAGCTGACCGCGATACTCGTTGACGAGGTGAACATCGCGACCGGCCCGCTGGCGATGATTGCCGGACTCGACCTCAACTTCGTGGGCTACGCGATCGCCGCTCTCTTTGTCGTCACCTGGATTGCGGCGATCGCAGTCTGGCGGCTCGGCCGGATCGAGGAGAAATGGTCTGCCGAGATGGCTGATTGAGCGGCGCTGCCCTCAGGCTGATCGTCTCTCCAGGGGGCCTCCGATTCCGCGCCATGGACCGGAGGACTCCGACCCGCCGCCTAAGATGCCTCGGGTCCGGTTCAGCCCTCGTCGGTGCAGGGCATGCCGTCCCAGCCTGCGTATCCGTGGTGCGTGCCGGGGTTGTGGGTCCCGTCGAAGCCCATCGTTTGCGCACAGTGCGACACGTGTTGGCCGAATTCCCGGCCCGTGGTGTCTGCGGCGGCGCCTGCCGTGGAGCCGACGCCGATGACGGCAGCGGCTGCGCCGACGATCACGAGCGACATCGTTGTCTGCTTCATGTTCGTGGTTCTCCTTTCGTGTCGGATCGGTTGGAACGTGGCTGGCGCCACGGCGGGCCGAAGGCGATCAGAATCCGGGCTGCCATGGCGAGGGAAAGGGCGAGCACGAGCCCGCTGCTGGTGACCTCGAGGCCGGTGATTGGGCCCGGGTCGGCGACGAGGGCGCGGCTGAGTACGCCCATGGCAACGATTGCCACGGCGGTCAGCCCCCACAGCCAGCGGCGGGCCCGGCCACGATCGACGACTCTCACATGTGACTCTCCGGTGTCGTGCCCAGCATCAGCAGGCTCAGGATCACCATCGTGGCGAGGAGCAGGGCGCCGAGGACGAGCGCGATTTTGCGGTCGCGCCAGTAGCGGTTCGGGCTGCGGTCGACGAACGGAATCAGGACCAGTAGTCCGAACAGGATGCCGGAGCCCCACAGGATGGCCGGCAGGCCGAACCAGTTCTCCAGTGTGTACATCCACCAGTAGATCCATAGCGGCTTGGTGACCTCGATGCCCTCGACCGGTGTTGGCCCGACTACGGGTGGGAACAGCAGGGCCAGGACACCGAAGGCGCCGAGTGCGACGAGGCCAAAGGCCACGACCCGGCGGATGTGGTGGGTGAACGGCTCCTGCGCTTCCAGCTTGGTCTCGACTGATGTGGCGGGCAGTGCCGGATGCGGTGAGATCCGGTGCCGCTTGACCAGAAGCGCATGCCACACCACGAGGCCGAGGATCAGGCCGGGAATGAGAACGGCGTGCGCGACGTACAACCGCACCAGGATCGGTACCTTGTCGGCCATGTCGGGCGTGAACCAGAACCCGAGCCCTCCGAGCAGCTCGCCGAGCTCGATGTTGTGGCCGAGTGCCTCGAAGCCCTCCTGGTCCCACTTCAACACGGTGCCGGTGAAGATCGCGAGGAACACCAGCGCGAACATCGCGACGCCGATCAGCCAGTTGCCCTCCCGAGGTCGTTTGTACGAGGCGTGGAAGAACACTCGCACCATGTGCAGGATCACGAAGACGTACATCGCCTGCGCGGCCCAGAAATGAACACCGCGGGTGAAGTTGCCGAGCCAGACGTTGGTGGTGATGTCACGGACGGACTGGTTCGCTGCCTCCGGCATCGGGTTGTAGAACTGAGCCAGGTAGATTCCGGTCACCAGCAGCACGACAAAGGTGAACGCGGTGAGCCCGCCGAGGCTCCAGCCCAGGTTGTTGGCGTGCTCCGGCACCGGATACTTCAGCGCATCGATGCCCATCCGCTCGTCGATCGCATCCAGCGCCCGACGAGGCCGGGACCGCGATGGCGGCGCTCCTACCTGCTCGGTCGGCTCGGCCGCGCGAGCGTGTCCGTGTGCCATCACTCAGACCCCCCGGCTCGTAGCGTTCGTCGCATCTGATGGACGGTGTCCTTCGGCCGATATCGCCACGCCAGCCCCAGCCCGACCACGATCGACAGCCCGGACAGGGTCAACAAGACGGTGTTGCCGGCATCGAGGTCGCGGCCGGGATCGAGCTCGTCCAACACGATGGTGGTCCCGGTCGCCTCACCGACGGCATACGGCGGCTGCCCCGGCTCTCCGGTGGTCTCGCCGACCTCCGGCGGCAGGCCTTCACCCAGGTACGGGCCGGCGCCGATCGAGGTCTGCAGCAGCGTACGGGTCCGGTCCATGTCGCCGGAGTCGAAGGCGGCCATCGCCTGCTTGACCATTGCGATATCGGTGCCCTCGGTGTGGGGCGCCTCGAGCGCGTCGGTGATGCGTTCCTCGATCGTCATCTGGTCGTCGGGGGTGTTGACGATCAGGGCGATGGCTTGCTGGACGAGCACCTTCGATTCGTCGCTCTCGTCATCGCCGTGAGCGCTCGCTGCAGACAGCGGCAGTGACGCGACCAGTACGCCGCAGACGGCGCTCACCATGGTGAGCGTCACTGACTTCATGAAACGAGTCATGGCGGCCTCAGAACTCCTACTACGCCTGACACTCCTAATGTCTCCGGTGCCGAGCCGGCCGTAAGAGCCGTTGGTCACCAGCCGACCTAACCTTCGACTGCCCGGCACGCCCAGTCGCCCGCGACGACCGCACCTACCAAGGCGCTGCCTGGTTTGCCGCCGTACCCATGCGGCGTAGAGCCGAAGGGCTTGAGAACCGAGTCCTTCGCCTATACGACCTAGGGGTATGCGGGAGCACAGTGGCGGTAGGTAAAGAGCTCCGAGCTCGAGGAGGTCGGTGACGATGATGTTCTGGTATGGCGACGGCTGGGCCTGGTGGCAGATGAGCCTGATGTGGGTCGGCATGGTCGCGTTTTGGGGCCTGCTGATTTGGGGCGTCTACGCGCTCGTCACGAGCTCCTCGTCCGGGAGCAGCGAGGGGCAGGAAGATCCCCGCCGAATCCTGGCCCGGCGGCTGGCACGCGGCGAGATCGACGGCGACGAATACCGCCGGCTGCGCACGCTCCTCGAGGCCGACGACGCCAGGACGCACAGCGACGTCCAGGGGCGGTCATGACCACCTTTGCCGAGCGCGCTTCGGTCGACGAGTCCGCTCCGCTGGTTGAGCCCCGCACCTTCGGCTCCGGAAGGAGCGATCACCTGGTCCGGCTTCGCCGCATCGAGGGCCAGGTTCGTGGCCTGCAAAGGATGCTCGCGGACGACCGTGGGTGTCCCGAGATCGTGCCGCAGATTGCCGCCGCGATCCGCGGCCTTCAAGAGGTCGCGCTTGGCCTGGTCAACGACGATCTGCGGCGTCGCGTCCTGGCGCCAGATGTCGACCTCGCGGAGCGCCAAAAGCGTCTCGAACAGACGACCATCGCGATCCGGCAAGTCGTCCGGCTCTGATCGCGCGTCCCTGATGAATCGGACCGAGACACATCTGGACGTGTGAGATGTCAAAGATTCCGAACCTGGGTTGGTACGCGGTCGCGATCGCGATCGCTGTGATCGGAGCGTTGTGGGTCGGGGTACCGGCCGGCACCCTCGCGCTGATCGGCATCGTGCTCGCCTGCCCGCTGATGATGCTGGCCATGATGCACGGCATGCGCGGCGACAAGCCTCGCGAAGACTCCGCGCATCACGATTCCCCACGCTGATCGCCGGAGGCCGAGATGGCTACCACACACAACGTTGACCCGGTCGAGGTCGAACCCCGCGCACCGACCGTTGGCCTCCTGACCGCGTCAGGAATCGTGAAGTCGTACCGCCGTGGGATCTGGCCGCTGCGCCGCACCCGGCTGGTGTTGCGCGGCGCCGATCTGACGGTTCGACCTGGCGAGGTAGTCGGCCTGGTCGGTGAGAACGGCTCAGGCAAGTCGACGCTGATGAAGATCCTGGTCGGGGCGCTCGCCGCCGACGAAGGAACCGTCACCCGTCCCGGCCGACTGGGCTACTGCCCGCAGGTGCCGCAGGTCTACGCGCGGCTGACCTGCGACGAGCACTTCGAGCTCTTCGGCCGGGCGTACCAGATGTCGGCTACCGCCGAACGCGAATCGCGCCGCCGGATCTACACCGCGCTGGGATTCGAGCGTTACACCAACACCCGAGCCGACCAACTCTCCGGCGGCACCCTGGCCAAGCTCAACCTCGGCCTGGCACTACTCGCCGATCCGGACCTGCTCTTGCTGGACGAGCCATATGCCGGATTCGACTTCGACACCTACCTGAAGTTCTGGGATCTGGTCGCCGATCGGCGCCAGGCGGGACGTGGAGTGCTGATCATCAGTCACTTCGTCGTCGACGAGGAGCGCTTCGACCGGATCGTGGAGCTGCGTGACGGAATCGCGGTGCCGCGATGACCACCGCCTTGTTCATCCGCCGGTTCGTCGCCGACTACTCCCGCAACGGTGTGAACCTGACCTTCCTCGTCTTGGTTCCATTCGTCACC
>Ga0081455_10006014_pt1 | contig 13149 bp, 15 predicted proteins | sample TabmetS3T2R1_FD_70207 | JGI IMG/M metagenome (GOLD analysis project Ga0081455, IMG submission 70207) | Tabebuia heterophylla rhizosphere microbial communities from the University of Puerto Rico - S3T2R1 | ecosystem: Host-associated > Plants > Roots > Rhizosphere ... | reverse complement strand
CGACGAGGCTAGCCGGTCGGCTGCGCCTTGGCGACCTCGCTCGCCACGTCCTGCAGCGCAGCCTCGAGATCGTCGGCGAGGCCCTGCCGCTGCTCGTCGGTCATGTCGTCGGCGCCGGCGCCCGCGTTCACGGCGTCGCGGGCTCGCTCGGCCAGATCGGTCGCCTTGTCGACGGCCAGATCGAGCGCGGTCGTGAGCGCCGACGCGCCCAAGCAGAGCGCGCGATCGCGGCCGGTCTTCGCGGCACACTCGAGCAGGCGCGGCACGTCGACGCGGCCCACGACCTCACCGAGGGTCGGCACGACAGAAGCCCCCGCGCCGGGCGTACAGCCGAGCGCGAGGGCCATTGCGGTGAGAAGCGGGATCGCGGCGGGGTGGACGGTGCGTCGGCACATGCCCGCGAGCGTATCACTCGCGCCGGGCGATCGCCGCGGCCTCGAGCTTGCCCGCCATGCGGCCCAGATCGAAGGCGCGCTGCGTGAGCTCGACGATCACCGCGCCGGCGTTCTCGCCGTAGTGCTCGAGCACGGTGCGCTTCCATTCCTCGTGCGACACCGGGGCGAAGCCGCAGTGTGGACAGATCTGCACGCCCTCACCCGCGGCCTCGGCCTCGCGCCGTACTCTCTCGGCAGCGTCGCGATTGCTGCGGCCATGCACGATCACGCTCGCGCCGGCACGCGCGAGCGCGAGCACGATCTCGCGGCCGATGCGACGAGAGGAGCCGGTCACAAGCGCGACGCGGCCATCGAGGTTGCGACTCGTCATGCCAGGTTCCTTACGTGTTCGTGATGCTAAGCGCCTGCGTCTTTCGACATGCTGCTCGATCCAGGTGAGCAGCAGGCTCGCGATCTGGTCGCTGTTGGTGTTCCACATCATGATGTGATCGTTGCCCCAGATGCCGACCTGCGGAATGCGATCGTAGAGCGCAGTCCGCGGCAGCTTGGGCAATGACTGATAGATCGCATCGCCGCCCGCTTTGTTGATTTTGTCGTAGGTGTCGAGACAAGGACCAGTCTGCGGCCGGCCGACCTGATTGATGCCGTGGATGCTCAAGGTCGGCACCTTGGCCAGGCCCTTGACCTCGATCTCCGGCGGCAGATTGCAGTCGCCCTGCGGCTCGATGCCGATCAGCGCCCTGAACAGCTCCGGCTTCTCGTTGGCGATGCGCCCGCCCATAGTGCCGGCGGCCGAATGCCCGATCACGACCGCGGGTCCGATCTTCTCTAGCGCCGCGATGATGCCGGGCTCGACGCCGCCCGCCACCGGTCCCTCCGGCATCAGCGCTGCGAGCCAGTGCTTGTATCCTTCTTCGTCAAGCGCCGGCATGCGATTGCCGTTGCAATAGACCGACGGATTGTTGGGATCGCGGGCATCGTTGCCGATGCAAGTGGGATCGTTCGGGCCATGCTTGGGCGCCGGCGCCGGCAGCGGCCCGGTATTCCACTCGAGCCAGGCCGAGCTATCCCACATTCGTAGCTGAGGCTGCGTGTTCGGCGCCACGACGCCGGAGCGCACATCATTGTAGCGGTCGGGAACGAAGCCCGCTCGGCCACGGCCTGGCACGTCCACCACATAGACGGGGTATCCGCGCCTTGCGAAGTGGTGGGCCCAGCCTTCGCGGCCATCGGGAGTCGTGAGGAAATGCACGCCGGTCAGTCCGCCGCCCGGGATCATCACGATCGGCAGGGTGCGCCGGCCATAGCGCAATCGCTGTGGGATGAAATATTCCACATAGGCTTGGCCGGCGAGCACCTGCTGCTGATTGTAGGGAAGGCTCTTGAGGTCGCCGGCGTTCTCGCTCCCAGCTTGCGTGCGATTGACGATGCGACCGCCGGCCCAGAAGATCCCATGCGTGCGGAGCACAAGCGGCAGCCGCTTCTGATCCGCGGGCGGATAGGGACCGGCCTGCGCCACTGCTGGCAGCAGACAAACCGCAATAGCCGCCGCCGTAGCGATCCTGCAAGGTCGCATGGTATCCCCTCCCTTTGACTGCTAAACTTTCAGCATATTGATATCTAAGCCAACGATAAAAGATGCAAGGAGACTCCCATGGCCGAGACCGTGATCGTGACACCCGAACAGATCCAGCTGCGCCCGGGCACGCTCGGCCATATCAAGGGCCTCACCGTGATGCACATCAACGAGGGCGCGCCCTATATTTCCATTCTCCAGTCCGCCCCGCACCACTACGCGCAAGTGCACTCCCACAGCGAGGACGAAGTGATGGTTGTGGTGCAGGGCCGCATGCTGTTCAACGGCCGCTGGTGCGAAGCCGGCAGTCTCATTTTCGTCCCCGCCCGCGAGGAATACTGGTATTCGACCGGCGATGAGGGCTGCCGCGTCGCGCTGATCCGGCCGAATGGCCGCGGCACGTTCGAGAACGGCCTGCAAGAGGTCGCGGGCGATCCCGCCAAGCCTGGGCCCGCCAAGCCCAATCCCGCCAAGCCCAACCCCGCCACCCCAGGGAGCGCCGACGATGCCGCCCGATAGGCCGTTCCGGGCCGAGCTGTCGGCGGGCGACCTCGTGGTGTGGTGCGCCTGCGGCCGCAGCCAGCGCCAGCCCTACTGCGACGGCTCGCATCGCGGCACGTCATTCAAGCCGGTGCGCTATACGGTGCCACAGAGCCTCACCGTTGCGCTCTGCGGCTGCAAGGAGACCAAGCAACCGCCGTTTTGCGATGGCAGTCACCTCGCTTTCCGTGCCGCGCAGCGCAATCAGCAGCAGGGGTGAGGCGAATGACCAACCGACCACGCCGACCAGGCGATCCGCGCGATGCCGCCGAGGCGGCCTTCAAGGCAGCCACGACCAAGCCCGCCGAGCTGCCGAAAGCGAAGCCCGCGATCCCCAACGCCAAGGAGCAGGTGACGCTGCGCATCGACCGCGATGTGCTCGACTACTTCCAGGAGGACGGCCCGGGCTGGCAGGACCGGATCAATGCGGCGCTGCGCAAGGCCGCAGGGAAGTAGCTGCGGTCCATTCGACACGGCGCAGTAACCATGAACGAGGGTGGTGCGCTGCAACCTCCCATTGTCGGCCTAGATGTTCGCAGATAGAGTTGCCCCATCGCTGTCAGTGCCACGGAGCGCCCGGACTAATGAGGCGCCCCTAAGGGAGAAGAATCTCATGCCCCACATCCGAACCCTGGTCCGCTTTTCCTGCGCCATCCTGGCCGGCGTCTCGCTGGTGACGCTGACGACCTCGCAGCCGGAGGCGCAATACCGGCTGACGGTCAACCGGGAGCGCCTGCTCAACGCCTCGAACGAGCCGCAGAACTGGCTCATGATGAATGGCGACTACAACTCGCACCGCTACTCGAAGCTCACCCAGATCAACCGCGACAACGTCAAGAACCTGCGGATGGTGTGGGCGCTTGCGCTACGCGGCATGCAGAACGTCGGGCAGAATGGACCCGAGGCCGAGGTCAATCCGCTGATCGACAATGGCTTCATGTATACGAGCGACGGCTGGGGCACGATCTACAAGATCGACGCGCGCAACCCGAACAAGGGCGAGTTCGTCTGGATCCAGGACAACGGCGTCCGCCCCGAAGGCAATCGCTCGCAGACCCGCGGCATCGCGCTGTGGGAGGACAAGGTGATCGCCAACCTGCCGGACGGCCGCGTCGTCGCGATCAATCGCGACTCGGGCGAGATCATCTGGGACAAGAAGGTCGCGCAGCCGAACGAGTTCGGCAACAAGGAGCGCTTCCATGCCGCTCCGCTGGTCGCCGAAGGCAAGATCATCGTGGCGAACGGCGCCGGCGATGCCGGCACGCGCGGCTGGGTCGCCGCGCTTGATGCCAATACCGGCGACGAGCTCTGGCGTTGGTACGCCGTGCCGAAGCCGGGCGAGCCGGGCAGCGAGACCTGGAAGGACAAGACCAACGCCTGGAAGACCGGCGGCGGCGGCCTGTGGCAGACCGGCTCCTATGATCCCGACACCAAGCTGACGATCTGGGGCACCGGCAATCCGTTCCCGCTCTACGATCCGGAAGCACGGCCGGGCGACAACCTCTACACCAACTCGGCGGTCGCGCTCGACATCAACACCGGCAAGCTCGCCTGGCACTTCCAGTACACGCCGAACGACTCGTGGGACTACGACGAGATCGGCATTCACATGATCTATGACGAGGTGATCAACGGCGAGAAGCGCAAGGTCGTCGCGCATTTCGGGCGCAACGGCTTCTACTACTCGCTTGATCGCGTCAACGGCAGCTTCATCAAGGGCGGCCAGTATGTGAACGAGCTCACCTGGACGAAGGGCCTCGATCCGAAGACCGGCATGCCGGTCGAATACGATCCCAAGCTCGACCTCCAGCGCTACATTCCGGAAACGCGCACGCTGCGCGCCGACCGCGGCACCATGAAGCGGGCCTGCCCGACCTGGCACGGCGGCGTCGCGCACCAGCCGACCGCCTATAATCCGGTCAAGAAGATCGCCTACGGTGTCGGCACCGAAGGCTGCTTCTCGCAGGAAGGCGCCGAGGTTGTGTATCTCGGCCCTGGCGGCGGCATCGATCGCCAGAAGAGCCAGCAGCGCAAATACACGAGCGACCTCTACTACGGCTCGATGACGGCCTACGACACCGTCAATCACAAGGTGGTCGCCAAGGCGGTGACCGACATCGAGAACCGCTCCGGCGCGCTGGTCACCGCCGGCGGCGTCGTCTTCACCGCGCTGCAGGACGGCTGGCTCGTCGCCTATGACGACGAGAAGCTCGAAGAGCTGTGGCGCTTCAACGTCGGCACGCCGCTCAAGGGCGCGCCGGTGACCTATGCGATCGGACCCAAGCAGTATCTGGCGGTGCAGACCAGCGGCCGCCATCTGCATCCGGTCAAGTTCGATAAGCTCGAGAACTCGAGCTACATGTTCGTGTTCGCGCTGAACTGAGGACACGCGGTTGTAGGGTGGATTAGCGCGGCCACGGTGCCGATAGAGTGCAGGGCATTGATCCACGCGTAACCCACCATACGGCCGCACCTCAACTCGTGACGGTGGGTTACGCGCGGAGCAACACCGTGCCCTATGAAGCACTGAGGCCGACGCCAACCCACCCTACAGGCCTGTCTTTGCTGAACTGACACATCGATAAGAACGTCATCAGGGAGAGGAAACATGCAACATCGCAGCCGTAGATTTGCCGCCGCGGCGGCCGCCGTTCTGACCGGCGTCTCGATCCTCGCATTGACCAGCCCGCAGCTGCAGGCGCAATACAAGCTCACCGTCAACCGGGAGCGCCTGCTCAATGCTCAGAACGAGCCGCAGAACTGGCTGATGATGAACGGCGACTACGGCTCGCAGCGCTACTCCAAGCTCACGCAGATCAACCGCGAGAACGTCAAGGACCTGCGGCTGGTGTGGGCGCTCGCGCTGCGCGGCATGCAGAATGTCGGGCAGAACGGCCCCGAGAACGAGGTCAACCCGCTCATCGACAACGGCTTCATGTATACGATCGATGGCTGGGGCACGATCTACAAGATCGATGCGCGCAACCCCTATAAGGGCGAGTTCGTGTGGATCCAGGATTCCGGCGTGCGCCACGAAGGCAATCGCGCGCAGACACGCGGCCTTGCGCTGTGGGAAGACCTGGTGATCGCCACGCTGCCGGACGGCCGCGTCGTTGCGCTCAACCGCGACTCGGGCGAGCACGTCTGGGACAAGACGGTGGCCACCGTCAACGAGTTCGGCACCAAGGAACGGCTGGCGGCCGCCCCGATCACGGTCGAAGGCAAAGTGATCGTCGCCAACGGCGCCGGCGACGCCGGCACCCGCGGCTGGGTCGCCGCGCTCGACGCGCGCACCGGCAACGAGCTGTGGCGCTGGTATGCGATCCCGAAGCCGGGCGACCCCGGCAGCGAGACCTGGAAGGACAAGACCAACGCCTGGAAGACCGGCGGCGGCGGGCTGTGGCAGACCGGCTCCTATGACCCGGCAACCCGGCTCACCATCTGGGGCACCGGCAATCCGGTGCCGCAATACGATCCCGAGGCGCGCCCCGGCGACAACCTCTACACCAACTCGGCAGTGGCACTCGACATCGATACCGGCAAGCTGGTCTGGCACTTCCAGTACACGCCGAACGAGTCGTGGGATTACGACGAGATCGGCATCCACATGCTCTATGACGAGGTGATCAACGGCGAGAAGCGCAAGGTCGTCAGCCATTTCGCGCGCAACGGCTTCTACTACTCGCTCGATCGTGGCAACGGCAGCTTCATCAAGGGCGGCCAATACGTGAACGAGCTGAACTGGACCAAGGGCCTCGATCCCAAGACCGGCATGCCGCTCGAATACGATCCGAAGCTCGATGTGCAGAAATATCTACCTGAGACGCGCGCGATGCGTGCCGACGCCAACGTCATGAAGCGGGCCTGCCCGACCTGGCACGGCGGCGTCGCGCATCAGCCGACCGCTTACAATCCGGTCAAGCACATTGCCTATGGGGTGGGCACGGAGGGCTGCTTCACGCAAAACGGCTCGACCGCGGCCTTCAAGGGACCCGGAGGTGGTCTCGACCGTCAGAAGTTCTCCAAGCGCACCTATACCAGCGATCTCTACTACGGGTCGATGACGGCCTATGACACGGTCAATCACAAGGTGGTCGGCAAGGCGGTAACAGACATCGAGAACCGCTCAGGCGCGCTGGTGACCGCCGGCGGCGTCGTCTTCACCGCGCTGCAGGACGGCTGGATCGTCGCCTACGACGACGAGAACCTGCAGGAGCTGTGGCGCTTCAATGTCGGCACGCCGCTCAAGGGCGCGCCGGTCACCTACTCGATCGGCCCCAAGCAGTATCTCGCGGTGCAGGCAAGCGGCCGTCACCTGCATCCGGTCAAATACGACAAGCTCGAGAACTCGAGCTATCTGTTCGTCTTTGCGCTGAACTGAGGCGCAACATCCGCCGCACGGCGGAAGCGGCCTGCGTCACGCCGGGGACGCAGGCCGCAGTTTTGTTGCACCGATAGAGCCACACCGTCATGGCCGGGCTCCGTCCCGGCCATCCACGTCTTTGCCGCATCGAGGGAAGGAAGACGTGGATGCCCGCGACACAAGCGCGTTCACGCGCGTCCATAGCCCGTCGAAGACGGGCGTTAACGCCCTTTCGGACTCGCTATGCGCGGGCATGACGGGTTGAGAGTCTTGCGCGCTGCGTCGCCGCCTACACTATTTCTTGAGTTCCTTGCACACCTCGACCTCGGAGCCCCAGAACTCGACGCAGCCGGCATGGTCGATCGGCCCCTTGCCGACCACCTTGGCGAACAGGAAGTCGGCGAGCCGCTCGACCTCGTTCGGCGCCAGCGTTGCCGGCGGATCCGGCATCTCGAGGCCACGCGCGCGCAGATCGGACTGCTTGAGCCCGAAGCAGCGTCCGTCGCTATAGGCAAGCCGGTCGAAGGCCGGCATGCCGGTTCCCGGCCGGCCGCACTTGACCGTCATGATAAAGACCTGGCGATCGAGCGGGATCTCGCGCAGGTTGGCTCCATCCGGCATCTGGTCGTCCATCTTGCGGCCGTCGCCGGCCCAGCCGTGGCAGGCCTGGCAATTGCCCTTCTGCAGGAACAGCTGGCGGCCGGCCGCGATGTCGTCGGCGGACTGCGCATACGCCACCGAGCCGCCGGCGAGAGCCGCGATCAGCACGGCGAGCCCCACCAACGCGGGGACGATTCCCTGGCAAGTTTGCGATCCTTGCGATCTTGGCGATCTTTGCGATCTTTGCGATCTTGGCATCTGGGCTCCTCCACGCTCTAGGCTTATTATTCAGGGGCTTGTTATCAGGCGCCAAGCCAGGGAGGAAGCGTTGCCGGGTCTATTCACCCATGCAGGACAGTCGGTCCGGCCGATCCTGTGCGCGGCCATCCTCCTGTCCGCCCTGGTTCCGGCCGCGGCGCAGCAGATGCGGCGCGCCACGATCTGGGACCTCAAGCTCGGCGAGCCGATCGCGGCGCAGCCCTCGCCGAACGAGTTCCGCGGCTTTGCCTGCGGCTCCAATGGCGGCGCGCCGCGCCAGCCGCTGGCCGGTTGGCGCGACTTCGCGCGCTGCCGCGCCGAGCCCGACGGGCTCTACGAGGTCTATTTCGAATACGACGACGAGCTTGAATATATCGCGCGCGCCCGCGACGCCGACCGCGAGATCACGCGCTGGGCGGGCACGACCGAGGTCGGCTTCCCGGTCGTGGTGTCGGCCTTGTTCGACTCCGGCGGCGTGCTGCGGGCGATCCGCATGGTGACCGACGCGCGGCCCGATCATCGCAACGACATCACGGTCGCCAATCTGCGCAAGCGCGCCGACGCCTATCTCCTCGGTGGCATCATGGCGGCGCGCTTCGATGTCGTGACCGCGCGCGATTGCACATCCTCGCCGCCCGCCGAAGGCGAGAGCACTGTGGGCACGCTGTTCGTCAAGCAGAGCTGCGAGATGGATGACCAAAACAACAAGCGCAAGATCCAGCTGCGCGTCAGCTTCTTCCGCAAGCCGGGCCAGAGCGGAACCAATCCGCAACTGCCGACGGAGCTGACCGAAGGCCAGTTCGAAAGCTCGGCCCGGCTCGAGATCCGGCAGCTCGGGCAATAGAATGTAGGGTGGGCAAAGGCGCCTGGCAGAGAAAAGCAATTTGGATGACGCGTTTCGCGCCTTTGCCCACCATTCAGCGCCGCCGGTGGGCAACGGCGCGAGAGGCCGTAAACACTGGAGAGTTCGGAGTTTCGCGCCGTTGCCCACCCTACGGCGTTTACGGCATCGTGGTGCCGTCGGGCATCATGGTGCGATCGAAGATCGCCTCATCGAGCTTGGCATCATGGAGATTGGCGCGACGGAAATTCGTGCCGGCGAGCTTGGCGCGCGTGAAATCGGCGCCGCGAAAGCTCGCGCCCTGCGCATCCACGTCGGTGAGATCGGCGCCTTTCAGGCTGGCATCGAGGAGCTCGGCGCCGAGCAGCCGCGCCTCGACCAGCGCCGCGCCATCGAGCTTGACGCCGCGCATCATCGCAAAGTCGAGCGCGATCGCCGACAGGTCGGCGTCGGCAAGGTTCGCCTCGGCGAGCCGCCCCTTGCGCAGGTCGACGTTGCGCAAGGTCGCGCGCGCAAGATCGGTGCGGGTGAGCCGCGCCGTCCCCATCATCGCGTCGGTCAGATCGGCGCCCGCGAGATTGGCGCCGTCGAGATTGGCCGCGTAGAGCATCGCCTCGTGCAGCTTGGCGCCGGTAAGGTTGGCCCGGCTCAAATTCGCCTTGTTGAGGTTGGCGGCGCTCAGGTCGGCGCCGCCGAGACGCGCATTGTTGAGCCGCGCATCGTGAAAGTTCGCGTCCTTGAGGTTGGCGCCGGTGAGATCCGCATTGGCGAGGTCGCGCCGCTTGAAGCTCTGGCCGGACAGATCGCAGCCCGGGCAATTGCGGGTCTTGCCGGCGAGAAAGTCCTCGCGCTGATCGGCAAGCGCGCTGCTCCCTGCCACTCCTGTGGCGAACAGAACTGCGATCAAGCTCCTGACCATTCCGCCGCTCTTGCCCTTGTGCATGAGCCAAGAATGGGGGATCGAGCGGGCGCACGCAAGCGGCCCTGGCCGGCCTTCTCGGGCTCGCGCCGGAGCCCGCTCGACGGCGGCACCGTCAAGCAAGCTCAAGGCGAGCGAACAGCCGGTCAGGCTTATGCCGTTCGACGCTTGGTTCGACAGTTACTGATCTATGCGCCGCTCCCGGGCAAGAAGCAGCGGATGGTGAGCGTGCCATTGTCCATGAAGTACCAGACAATGGCATAGCCGATGCGGTTGGCCTGCTTGATGACGGCGCCATCCGGCACCGTGAACCATTGTCCCGCGATCATCACTCGGTACGCATTCTCGGTCATGTCCCATTCGACTTCCTCAGGCCGGAAGCCGTCGGCAGTGGCGCAGCAGCCACGGCCCTTATCATCCGTCAGGCCTTCCACCCAACGTTTGATTTCTGGTGAAACCTGCGCGTATTGGCCGTTGTCCCGTGCCTGCGTCCCGAAAGACGCGAGCACCAGAGTAATGACGACAAGTGTTCTTGCGAGCATCATGATCTCCGCTCGATGTCAGCTCATATTCCCGGCAGGAAGGGCTTCCGGCCCCTCACAACCCTGCACTGCAGAATTCATGCCATCGCGCCCGACACGCACATCCGTGCGCGGGCTTCATTCATGCGGGTGCTGCCTGCGGGCGCGGCAGCGCCCTGCTCAATCCTTGGGCGCCAACCTCAGGCGGGAACTTCCATATCTTGCGTAGAAGCCGCCCTTGAGAGATAAATGTGGGGCCGGATGAGAATCGCGCGAGCTGAAACATGCAAGCGGCGAAGCCGGCAATCACGGGCGCTCAAATCCGCGCGGCACGCGCTTTCCTGCGCTGGTCGGTGCAGGACCTTGCCCAGCTCTGCGGCGTCTCGGAATCCGCCATCGCGCGGGCGGAGAAATTCGACGCGGTTCCGGGCACGCGCGGTCGCAATCTCGACGCCATCCGCGCCGCCTTCGAGCTCCACGGTATCGAGTTCCTCGACCATACCGGCGTGCGCGCACGCCTGCGCTGATCGTTGCGGCTCCGTCACTTCTTGAGCTTCGGCTTGCCGAAGCCGTCGGCGCCCGCCTTGGCGACCGGCTCGTCATCGTGACCGATGCCGGACACGCCGACGCCGCCGACACATTCCTCGCCGAACATCAGCGGATGCCCGCCCTCGACGCCGAGATAGTTCGGCGCGGCGAGAAACTCGGGCCGCTCCCGCACCCGCTTGCCGAACGCACCGCTCGGCCGCCCGCGCAGCGCGGCCGTACGCGCCTTGGCGGTCGACATCTCGACCGTGTTCACACCGTTGACGTCCGGACGCTCGAGATAAAGAAGATGCCCGCCCTCGTCGACCACCGCGATCGTCGGCTCCCGCTTGATCTTTGCGGCATGTTTCTTGGCGGCCGCGACGACGCGTTGGACGTCGTCGCTGGTCAGGCACGGCTTGTTGCGCATGGCGTCTCTTCTCCGGGAATGTCGACGAGCGGATTTGAAGGCAGCAGCTGGCACCTCTCAGTCGGTCGCCAACAGGCGCCCGTGGCCCTTGATCGGCTTCCAGTCGTTGAGAAGATGCAAAATGTCCCAGAGCTGCGCGGTCTGATTGCAAAGCGCGGGCTTGCCGAACTCCTCCTCGAGCCGATTGCACACCGGCTCGGACAGCCAGGTGCCGCCGCCGACATAGATCGCATCGCAGTCCGGATTGTCGAGGAAGGCGCGGCGGCCGAGGTCATAGGCCATCTGCATGTGATCGCGCGAGTTGATCTTCTGGAATTCCGATGGCGGCAGCTCCCGGGTGACGGCACCGCACACCGCGACGCCCTCGCGCGCCAGGAATTCGCCGAGCACCTTGTTCATGGCGTCCGACCACTTGTTGACCAGCGCCATCTTTCTGATGCCGAGGTGGCGGGCGGCACGGCAGACCGCCAGCACCGTGGAGGAGGCCTTGACGCCCGTGTGCTTCGTCATGAACTCGATCATGCGGTCATGCGCCGCAACGCCGATCAAGGTCGGCAGCGGCGTTCCGCTCTGCACCACCAGGCTCACGCCGCGCTCCATCAGCTTGTCGAGATTGGCGGCGAGCGGCTTGAGCAGCGCGCGCTCGACATCGCCGGGCGAGAACTCGGCCAAGCCGATCGGGATCATCACCTGCATGACCCCGGGCGGCGCCAGCCGATAGAATTCGTAGGCCGCGTTGTCGATGATCGACAGCGGCAAGAGCACGCCGATCTTGTGCTTGGGCAGATAGCTCTCGAACATCGTTCCTCCGCGTCTCATTCTTGTTGGGGCAGCCGCAGCCTCACGGTTCCGCTTGTGGCTCGATTTCAGCAAAACATCAACTAGTGTAAGAGTGGCCAGCCATGATCGCCCCCTTGCACGAGATCAGCGCGCCGACGCGTGAGCTCAGCGAATACATCGCCGGCGCACTTGCGCGCGCGCTGCCCGAGGCGGCGGTCGAGAAGGCGCGCCATCACATCCTCGACACACTTGCCGCCATGGTGTCCGGCACCGAGCTCACGCCTGGGCGCCTCGCGCTCGGCTATGCGGCGGCGCAGGGCGGCGCGCCCGAGGCCTCGATCGTGGGCACACGGCAACGCGCCTCGGCGGTGAACGCGGCGCTCGCCAATGGCATGCTGGCGCATGCCGACGAGACCGACGACTCGCATGCGCCGTCGCGCACGCATCCGGGCTGCGCGGTGGTGCCGGCGGCGCTCGCGATCGCCGAGCGTATGCACGCCTCCGGCGAAGCGTTCCTGCGCGCGGTCGTGCTCGGCTATGACGTCTGCGCGCGCGTCAATCTGGCCCTCGGCCCGGATGCGCTGGCCGCAGCCGCGCACGCGACCCACAGCATCGGCGGCACCTTCGGGGCGGGCGCCGCGGCGGGCGCATTGCTCGGATTTGATGCCGGGCACGTCCGCCACCTCCTGTCCTACTGCGCCCAGCAGGCTTCGGGCGTCGCCTGCAACGTGCGCGACTCCGAGCATATCGAGAAGGCCTTCGATTTTGGCGGCATGCCGGCGCGCAATGGCGTCGCCGCCGCCACCATGGTGGCAGCGGGCTTCACCGGCGTCGACGACGTGTTCGCAGGCGAGCGCAATTTCCTCGACGCCTATTCGGCCGCGCCCGACCCGTCGCGGCTCGTCGAGGCGCTCGGCGAGCGCTACGAGATCCTCGCGACCAACATCAAGAAATGGTCGGTCGGCTCGCCCGCCCAGGCGGCGCTCGATGCGCTCACACACATCATCGAGAACGCGCCATTCGCGACGGACGACATTGCATCGATCCGCGTCTACCTGCCCGCGCGTTCGGCCCGTACCGTCGACAATGCGCCGATGCCCGATATCAATGTGCAGCATCTTGTGGCATTGCTCCTGGTCGACCGCGCGTTGACCTTCCAGTCGGTGCATGACCATGCCCGTATGCACGATCCGGCAGTGCTGGCGCTGCGCAAGCTGATCGAGCTCGTACCCAGCCAAGCGCTGATGGAAGCACATCCGCCGCGCCAGGCGATCGTCGGAATCGCCTTGCATGATGGCCGTTCGCTCGCGCACCGCACCCGCGCCGTGCGTGGTACAGCCGACAATCCCATGACGGGCGACGAAGTCGAGGCCAAGGCGCTCGACCTCATGCGCGGCCCGC
>Ga0081455_10006013_pt1 | contig 13150 bp, 20 predicted proteins | sample TabmetS3T2R1_FD_70207 | JGI IMG/M metagenome (GOLD analysis project Ga0081455, IMG submission 70207) | Tabebuia heterophylla rhizosphere microbial communities from the University of Puerto Rico - S3T2R1 | ecosystem: Host-associated > Plants > Roots > Rhizosphere ... | reverse complement strand
GCACCTGACCTCGCGTCGGCGACTAGTATGTTCAAGGCACTGTTCTTGCCAACCAGCGCTGGACTCGAGCAACTCGCGGGGTTTCGCCGACGTTATTGGCCTTCGCTGCGCTGGTACGCGTTCTGTCGCTACGCCCCCAATGTGCAGCAAGTGTTCGCGCACTTGCAGCCTGTCGTCGGCAGAGTGCAGCACGTGTCACCTTGGCGCCTTCAACTCAACGCGAGCACCGGCGTGGTGTTGGCCACCATGGCCATTGCCTCATTTCTACTGCGGCCAGCGCGCGTTCCTGCCGAGCAGCGCCGCGATCACCACGAGTCCGAGCGCGGGACCAAATCCAAGCAATGCCCTCTGTGCTCGACTCCATTCGTACACGAAGCGCGCTTTGCGTTCGATTCGCTTTAGTTCGTCGGGGTCCATCGACCTGCTCCGTGCGCACACCGGGTGTGTCGTAAATCCGAGCTCTTCGTTCTGACATGCTACAGCTCGGGTCCGGTTGGACCCGAGCATGCTGCGGCTGCGCTGGCGGTTCTACTGCAGAAGTCTGTGGGCGTGCTCGAGCACTGCGGATGCCCGGTCGGAATCACGCGCGATCAGCTTGACGGAGAATCCCGATCCCGCCGAGTCAACTTTGACCTGCACGTCACCGAACGGGCAGCCGTCATGCGAGGCGCCGCGCATGTGGGCGATCTGACGGCCTAGTTCGAGCTGCAACCATTCTGCGGTTAGTCCGGGTTCTGCCGGAATGAATAGCTCGGCGCCCGCTGGTTTCTTCACCGTAACGTGCCCCTGTGCGTGCTCGACGACGAGGGGTTTGACCGACGTGACGTGATGGTGTCGAAGAATGCATGCCTTCGAGGTGCCACTGTCGTCGGCCCATGAAATCGTCGGGACCAGGGCCGTACTCGCGAGAACCAAGGCTGCCAATACGTTGCGATTGAACATGGAGCGGCGCGGACGCCGGGCCGTGCGTGCGCGTCAATCAACGGCTAGCGGGGAACAGCGATGTCTACGAGTTGTCTGCGCTGCAACAGGGCGCTCCGCCCACCGGATGCGGGTCCGCGCTCACGATGAAGTCGTGTGCAATCGCAAATGCCTCTGCGACTGGGACGACGGTCGCCAGCGGATGCGCCACAAGCCAATCGCGGGCTGCATCGGGGCAGCTGAAGAAGTGCACGTTGTTGCAGAAGGAACCTCGCAAGTCACGAATCCCGGAGGGCGAGAGCAAAGACACAACGGCCTCAGCGGGCTCGAACTCGACAACTCCTTCGGCGCCCACGCGCAGTTCAATCGGAGCGGCGGAGGCGGCGCAGCTCGACTCGACGCGCACGGTCTGTTGGAGAACCACCGGCAAAAACAAAGTGTCGAGGGCACACCAGGCGTAGAGTTGGCGTCCTTCGATCTCAACGCGGTGAGGCGTCGGGCGTAACGTCAGCGCGCAACCGACGATCGCACCCGCCGAGTCACGTTCGATGTTGGGAAAGCATTCGAGAAGCGCGATGACCTGTGCTTCCGAGGTTCCAACCGCGCGTGCAAGCCGCTCGATCGGGACGGGCTCGCCGAACGCAAGCAGCCGCACCGCAGCTAAGAATAGTGTCTGCGCACCGTCCATCGACGTCATCGTCGCAGCCAACTCAGCTGCGATCGCGACACCCCGCGAGGCATGCCTGGCATGGCTTGGGCTCGAAGCGCCGCCGTTCAGTGACTCGCGGAGTAGGGCTGCCGAGATCCATTCCACCGGTGGCGCCCCCTCGAACTTGCCAGCGACCGAATAGACACGGCACTGAAGGCCAAAGTCATCGCGTTCCTGGGCTGACTCATCCACGTCCACGCCTTCCACGCGCACGGTCGGGGAGCCGAGAAAGCGCAGGCGCTTTGCGTCTTGATTGCTCTCCACGCGCACGAGACGTACCGCGGCGGGCACGCGCGTGCTTTCGACAGCCGCACGCGCTCGCTGCATGGCCGTGTCCATGTTCGGACACCCCTCGAACGCGAGTACCTCGACTTCCATCGTCGCCATGGTTGCGGCTAGCCCTGCTGATTGTAGCCGATCGATTACGCCAAGGCGACTTGGTTCATCTACGTGACGAATCTCCCAACGCCTGAGCCACGCGAAGCGGCTGTGCTCGTCGACGAAGTAGCCGCCTTGCGCGGCAAACTCCTGATGTGGGCCGCGCCGCTGGCCGGCGCCGGCCATTTCGACAATGCGGCGATCGCCAAGATCAAAGAAGGTTCCGGCAACAAAGATGCGCCAAGCGATCTCGTGGCATTGGTCGCGCTGTATCGTTCCAAATGGGACACAATCAAGGATATGTGCGGCGTCACCGAAGCCGATCTGAATCGCGGTGCGCTGATCGGGCCTGCGATGTTCGCCATGGTAAGCCGGAAGGAAAATCAGGACTGCAGTCGCGTACCACGCTGTCTTGGTTGAAAGGCCGATGACGCGGGGGGATTTGAAGCGATTGGTTAGTTCGAGTCCTGGTGGCAGAGAACAAGAGCGTGTGCTGACTACAGTCTCCGGTTCGGCCGCAAGATGGCCTTGAAGTAGGCTACCCCATGCGGGTTCTCGCCAGCGTGGTTGGCCGGCTCTGGCATGTTGCCTCATGACCACAGTGCGCTATACTCATGGCATGAGTACGCGGCTGCAAGTTCTGTTGGACGAGAAGGAATTGCGCGATTTTCGCCGATTGGCCAAGCAGCAAGGTGTGACGGTATCCGAGTGGGTTCGGCAAGCATTGCGGGAGGCCCGGCGACGCATGCCCGCGGAGAATCGCACACGCAAGTTAGCGGTAGTGCGTGCAGCGACGAAACACGGATTCCCCGCGCCAGACATGGTTGCGATGCTGGCAGAGATCGAACAGGGCTATGCGGCCGGCATGCCGAAGTGACCTCGTAACGCAGCTTTGCGCGGGCCAATGATGATTTTCGTCGACTCCAATATACCGATGTACTTGGTTGGCGCGCCGCATCCGCACAAACACGAAGCGGAGCGGCTACTCGAGGCAGCGATCTCGGCAGGCGAGCGTCTGGTTACCGATGCCGAAGTATTCCAAGAAATCCTGCACCGCTATTCTGCCATCCATCGACTCGACGCGGTCAGTCCGACATTCGAAACGCTGCTCAACATCGTTGACGAAGTGTTCTCGATCTCACTTGCCGACATACAACGCGCTCGCGAGATCCTGCTTGCAGGCGCGGAGCGCATTTCCGCACGCGATGCACTCCACGTCGCAATCATGGAACGCGAACGCGTAGTCCAGATCATGACGTTCGATACAGGCTTCGACCACATCGCGCAGGTCGAGCGCCTCCGCACGTGATCCGCTGTTTTCGTACTGCTTGCGAAGAGGCGTTACTTGGCGCGGGACTCACCACAGTGCCCGCAGTGCTTGCACATGCACAGCCCGTCATCGGAGCCGACGAAACACGCTGGACGCTTCTTGTGCCGCCTCGACAAACTGCAGTCCTGCCTCAATGAAGGCGTTTTTCGGAGCGTCGTGCTCGGGAGATGCCTCAAGCGTTTCGGGAAACCGCCTGAACGCGTCGAGCACAGCCGCCGCTTCATCGGGAGCACGAGTTTCCCAGACGACAGATGCGCCTTCCCTCGTGATCGTGAACTCGAAGAACCTGCAGCATTCATGCTCGCACTGAGCCAGTTGCCGCAAAAGCGCCTCTTGCGCAGAGTCCGCCTGGAAATACCAGCGAAAACCACCGTTGAACGGCTCCGTGCGCTTGAGACGGTCGAACGCCTCACGAAACTCGGCGACGCGCTTTGCGCGTTGTGCACGAAAACCTTGCAGTACCTCCTGCACGATCGGCAAACAGGTCACGATCTCATCGAACTCGACAACGCTGACCAGGTCCAAGGGACGGGCGCGTCGAAAGCCTTCGATCCACACGGAGGTCTCGACCAATACCATCGCGTCTAACTCCTGCGCCGGCTGTTCTTACGCGTGGGTGCGTCGCGTCGCATCTCTGAAAGTTCGCCTTCCCACGCCCCGGAGCCGCGCAGATCTAGAATCTGGAGTGCACGCGCGCGGCGAATGAACTCCCGCAACGCACGCTCCACGGCTGCGGAGTAGGTCTTCTCGCCACTCAAGCGCTTTGCCTCCTCAAGCACTCGCTCATCCAACACGAGATTTGTGCGTTTCATGCGCATAGCGTATCGCTACCGAAGGCTCGAGGCGCAGCACTCCTGGCGTCGATCTGGTAGTCGAGCAATGGTCCTTTGGTCAGGGCTTGACCGCTACGAGCGCAGCCAGCCATAGCCGCGCTCGATGGCGCTGGTGGCGCCAGCATGCAAGATCTCACCGTGTGCGACGATCACCCGCTCTGGTTTCAGCGCGAGGATGGCGTCTACGTCCGAGCGGGCCATGTCGGGCTCTGTGATCAGCGCACGGCAAAAGCGCGATGGGCCAAATGTCATGTACGAATCGTTGAGCTTCAACATCAGCTTCGATATCAGTCCATCGCTCGCCTGCATGTTGAAGGCTAGGTCCGCGGTGATCAGCGTATTGGTCGCTCGGTGCAGCAGCACAAGCTCCTGCAACTCGTGGTTCGATCGGAACCAAGCCTGCTCGATGCCGTCGCCGACAGGTGCAGTCTCGCCGAAGCGAAGCTCTGCATCGAAGCGCACATCGGGGACCTTTGGCGCGACTCCGGGTGCGGCATAGAAGCGCGCGTGTGGGTACCGGCGCTTGAAGGCGGCTACGAATAGGTAGTGATCCAGATTGGGAGCGAGCACGTGCTCAACTCGCCCGAGCGACGCCAGCTTTTGCTCGAGCTCCTGCGTCAAGCGAATGGGTGAGTGCACGAGTAGCCCGCCATCGCTCAGGCGGACAACGGTCATGCGTGTGCCAATCTCGGCACCCATGACGGACAGACGTTGGTGAAAGGTCCAGATCCCGCTGTCATTGTCGTCGAGCTCCAGCATCATCCACCTTCTAGTCGGGCTTTGTGTTCCATACTGAATAGAGGGCGCGATCACCTCAAAGGGTTCGCGGAAACTTCACGGCATGGCGAGCGCAATTGAAGCAGGGCGCCGCATGGTTTCCTGCATCCGCACTGCAACCAGCAAACCGGACACGAACGTGACCCCCGCGACTAGCCACATCGCGGCGGGCAGGCCGAACGTGTCCGCCGTGATTCCCGCGAAGAGTGCGCCCAGCGCGTAGCCGAGATCACGCCAGAGTCGATAAACGCCCACGGACGATGCACGCCATGCGGGATGGGCGACGTCGCCGATGGCTGCAAGCAACGTCGGGTAGACCATCGCTGTGCCGATGCCGAGTAGGGTCGCGCCGAACGCAAACCCAGCGAAGCTGGACGAGAGCACGACGTCGACGATACCAACCGCCTGGATCCACATGCCCCACGTGATCAGCCACTTGCGACCCACGCGGTCGGACCACGCGCCAGTGAAGAGCTGGGCCAGGCCCCAGGTAGCGGGATAGATTGCGGCGAGCGTGCCGATCTGACTGAGGTCCATGCGCGCTGCCGCAAAGAACAGCGGAAACAGACCCCACGCCATGCCGTCGTTCAAGTTGTTCACGAGGCCGGCTTGGCTGATGCTCGAGAGATTGGTGTCGAGAAACGAGGTGCGCAAGAAGATCTCTGGTTGGGTGGGCAGTTCTTGCGGCGATAGCTCGCCGTGCAGTGTGGACTCGACTGCGACGTGGTCCTTGGTCTCGCGAACCACAATCACCGAAAGCAACAACCCGAGCACGACGAAAGCGACACCTAGGTAGAAGGGTTCGGGCCGGAGGCCGTAGCGTGCAGCAACCAACCCTGTCGCAAGGGCGCTGCCCGCGACGGCGACGTAACCTGCAAACTCATTGAGTCCCATCGCGAGCCCGCGCTTCTGTGGTCCCACGAGATCGATCTTCATGATGACAGTCGTCGACCACGTGAGCCCCTGGCTCACGCCGAGGAACGCGTTCGCAAACAGCACCCATGACCAACTCGGCGCCCACATCAGCAGCAATGGCACGGGTGCGGCGACTAGCCACCCGGCGACGAGCACATGCTTGCGTCCAAAGCGATCGGACAGCCGCCCCGCCAGGTAGTTCGTGAGCGCTTTGGTGACGCCGAACACTACGATGAACGAGAGCACTGCAGTTTTGGCCGCAAGGTGAAAATCGTGTTCCGCGATCGACGGCAGGATCGTGCGCTCCATGCCAACCATTGCACCGACGAAGGCGTTGACGACGACGAGCAGTGAGAATTGCGCTAGGTTCTCGCGCAGACCGAGGCGGGCGCGATTCACGGCACGCGAACCTGGCGGCCGCGATTGATGTCGAGAATCTGCTCCATGGCCGCGGGCTTGGGCGGCACGTCGCAGAGCGCGTCGACGAACTCGGCGCGGGACTTCGACAAGAGCGGGTTCCAGCGCTTCTCGAATGCCACGGTGCTCGACGGTTTGCCGCTCATCCCGGCGCCGCAAGCCGACCCAGCGAAGTGTCCTGGGTAGACCTCGATGTCGTCCGGCAGCGTGAGGAGCTTCATGTGGATGCTGTCGTAAAGTTCACCCGCGTTTTCGCGCGCGCGACCCGGAAGATCGGGGCGACCGACGGCGCCGACGAATAGTGTGTCGCCAGTCAACACGAACCACGGATCAGCGCCGCGTCGCAGATCCGTCACGACGAGGCTGATGCTCTCCGGTGTGTGCCCCGGCGTATGCAACACCTTCAGGCGCGTGTTGCCGAGCTCGACCTCTTGGCCATCGCGAAGCGGCTCGAACGCGAGGGCAACATCTGCCGACTCGTGCAAGCAATACGCAGCGCCCGCTTGCTTCGAGAGCGCGAGCCCGCCCGAGCGGTGGTCGGCGTGAACGTGCGTGTCGATGACATGTGTGATGCGCATGCCCTTCGACGACGCGAAGGTCATGTATGCACCGACGTCCTCTTCGTGCGCGTCGACGACCGCGCACTTGCCGAGGCTTCCACAGCCGAAGAGGTAGGCTGCGCAGCCAGTCTCGAAGTAGTAATACGGCTTGAAAATCATGCTGTTCTCCTCACAAACCTGCTGCACCTGAAATCTCGACCGGAGCGGGTGAGTCGCTCGTGCGCAGTCGTGCAACAACACCTTGGAGTACTACGCCAGCAACGAGACCCGCCGCCACGATGAAACCTGCCACGCGGCCTTCACCCATCATCGCGGCAGCGGGGCCAGGACACGTGCCGGCGAGACTCCAACCAGCGCCGAAGAGCACGCTGCCAACGACATGACGCGTTTGCGGTGTCTCGCTGTTCCACGCCACAGGTTCACCGGTTATCAGCGCGCGTGCCCCTCGCGCTCGTAGCAGGCGCGCGCCGATGGCGGCTACGAATACGGCAGATCCCATCAGCAGGAACACGTCTGGCTCACGCATGAGCAGCATGTTCCGAATCACGTGCTGATCGGCGAGGCGTGCCCACGCCATGACGAAGCCGAAGCCAACTCCGAACGAGAGTGCAGCGAACTTCGTCTTCATGGCTGACCTCCAAACCACGACAGAAGTTGCGCCAGGCCCACCGCCGTCGCAAAGAACGTCATGCTCGACGCGATACTTGCGGGAGATCCGAGCGACATCCCGGTCATGCCATGACCGGAGGTGCAGCCTCCCGCCGTGCGAGCTCCGAAGCCCATCACGACGCCAGCGGTGAGCAAGATCCCTGCTTGTGCGGCTGCGTTCTCTCCAATAGAGGAATACCCGAACGTCCCTAGCGTGGTCGCGTACAGCACGCCGCCGCCGACGATGCCAAGCAATAGAAATGCACGGAAACCAAGGCGGCGCGGCGTCAATACGTTATCGGCCAGGTCGACATAGCCGCCGAGTGCGCCGAAAGGTTTGTTCAGGAGCGCGCGTAGGCCAACGATCATCAGTCCAAGCAGCGGGCCGGCGATGTACCAAGGGCAACGATCTACGATCATGGGAGAGCTCCTGTTTGCGTGGCGGCTTCGAGTTGATTTTCGGTGCTCATTTGAAAGCTTGCTGCCTCTAGGCACGCACACCGCGTTCGACCGACCACCCGCGCAGGCGCCAGTCAACCACGCCTTGCTCCATGCGCTGGGCGTTGAAGCCCTTCTTGCGGAGTAGCTCGACGGCTTCAACGGCCATCACGCAGTACGGGCCGCGGCAGTACGCGACGACATCGCGGTCCTTGGGTAGCTCCTTCAAACGCGCCTTGAGTTCGCCGACGGGAATCGAGAGTGCGCCGGGGATATGCCCCGCGCGGTACTCCTCGGGCGGGCGAACATCCACCACAGTCACTTCGCCAGCCTTGACTCGCCGGAGCAGCTCGTTCCCCTCGACCGCCTCCATAGCTCCGCGCTGCTCGAAGTACTCACGCGTGACTTGATCGATCTCGGCGATACGCGCCTCCCCGAGGCTACGCAACGCAAAGAAGAAGCGACTCACCTCGTCGTCGGCGACGCGATATTCTACGTAGAGACCTTTCTTTTCTGCGTCGACCAAGCGTGCCGCGCGCAGCACTTGTAGGTGCTGCGAGGCGTTGGCCACCGAGATCGACGCCTGCTCAGCCAGCGCCTCGACGGTGCGCGGGCTCTGGCAGAGCAAGTCCAAGAGTTCGAGCCGCTTGGGCGCTGAAGTGGCCTTCCCGATCCGCGCGAAGTGCTCGTAGATCGTGTCCTTGAACCGCCGGTGAGGTGTCTTCATGCATTCAAGTATTCAACAAATCAATTGAATAGTCAAGTCGGCTGCGGATTATCCCGCCCGCGCGTCACTCCAGCGAGCGCACCAACATCTCGATGACTGTGTCGCGCACCTCGGCTTCTGCGATCGGCTGCGGAGCCGGATCCCAGTGCCGGTGCACGGCCCAGAACGCGAGCGTTTCGAGTAGCAGCCGAGCCGCCACCGAGACGTCGGGGACGCGGCGCAGATGGCCGCCCGCGATGCGCCGCTCGAGGTACTGACGGATCAGCGCGTGCTGTGCCCAGCGCCCATCACCGAACCAAATCGCGGCGAGTTCTGGGTGATCGAGTGCGCAGCGATCGACGAGTTTGATGCCGCGGCGGTCGTTCGCCATGCGTTCATAGAGGTCGTCGAGTAGGGCGGTCAACTCGGCGCGCGTATCGCGTACACGCTTGCGCTGTAACGCAGCCGCGAGCTCGAGGTTCTCAGCAGCCTGCTGCAGCCGCGCCCGCAGCCATCTCGCGGTAGAGCCAGGCTTGGGCGTCGGCAGTGGGAGTCGCGCGATGTCAGGTAGCGGTTCGTGGCCATCCGCATGCCGGAGCGCCGCATCGAATAATGCCTCTTTGCTTTGCACGGCACCGTAGATCGTGCCCTTGGCCACACCGAGTGCTCGAGCGATATCCTCGATTTGTGTGCGGCGATAGCCTTGGGCAATGAAGACTTGCGTGGCGGTGTCGATCAACTGCGCCAATCGGTCGCTAGGAATCGCGCGCGGCATGCGATACCGTAGGATAACTGACTGGGTCAGTCAACATCGAAATGGCTTGACTGACCCGGTCGGTCAGCTACCTTTATCGGGTCCTCGAGCAGGAGAAGACCCGATGAACCGAGTTCGCCCGTACATCCCGATCATAAGCTTCGCGGTGCCCACCCTGATCGTCGGGTATGGTTTCGTCATTCCCCGCAGCTGCATCGCTGGTGTGAACGAGCTAACGATCGGCTTCGGCACGACGATCCTGGGCGCAGTCTTCACGTACGTCGCAGGTCAGCGTGCCATCCTGCAGAAGTGCGTGTGCACAAAGCCACCGCTGCGCGTGCGCGTTGCGCGCGCCATCAACCGACAGGCTGCCTCTCCGAGCGGATGGTTCGGACGCTTTCTCGGGTTCATCTGGCCACGAGAACACGGACGCTTGAACACCGAAATACTCGACATCCTCGATGTCCGGCCTGGTCACGCTGTGCTCGAAATCGGATCGGGGACCGGTCATGCGCTTCAGAAAGCCGCGCGCCGGGCTAGGGGCGGGCGCGTCCTCGGGATCGACATCTCGGAGCTCATGGTCAAGCTCGCGCGCAAGCGAAACAGCCGAGCCATCGAGCGTGGTGAAGTCGATGTCCGGGCGGGAGATATCGCTTCGCTGTCTTTTGGCGAAGCCACGTTCGACCGGATCTTCTCAGTTCATTGCGTCTATTTCTGGCACGACGTCGACGCAGTGTTGGCGAAGCTCGCGGCCACGCTCAAACCAGAAGGGCGACTCGTCCTGGCATTTCGACCGCAGAGTGACGATGTTCCGGAACGCTTCCGTGACCCGATCTACCGCTTCCCACGTTTGCACGAGCTCCAGCGTGCGCTGGACCGAGTCGGTCTCGAAGTGGAGCAGACCGCGCAATCCAGGACGACTCCGAACGTCATTGCCGTGTCGGCGACGCGCCCAGCTGTCAAAACCAGAGTGTCGCCGCGCCCGCTTTGATCAGCTCGTGCATCGGGCTCGCGCCCGTGATGATCGTGCCCTCGATCAGATCCTGCTGCACGTATCCTCGCGCCTTGACGCAGGGAGTGCAGGCCCACAGCGTGCCGCCGCGCGCCAGAAAGTCTTTCACGAGCGCAGCCAAAGGTTCGAGCGGATGGACTTGCGTCGTGTCCAGCGCGCGTGTGCGAACCAGATCGACCCCTGCGCTGGTCAAGAACACGGCGACCTGCAGGCCAGCGGTGATGCCACCGTTCGCGATGGTAAACGCGACGGACGACAGTTCGTGATCGATGCCGTGCGTGATCAAAATGACTAACCTGCGAGATTCTGACATGGTCGGGCCCTTTCGGCTGCTAATGGTCATCAACGCTTGCGTGCGAGAATCCACACGCTCTTCACTCCAAACTTTCGCGTCGCGCCTTGCGCGCGGTCGGAGATGAACTGGTAACTCGCGTTCTCTTTCACGCTGACGAGCTCGAGGCCCGTGGCCTCGATCACAGCGGTGTAAGCGTTTCGCTGGGCTGCACCGCCGATGCATGCCGCCCAGAGATCTGCGCTGCAGATCACGCTGTCCGGCAGCGTCTGCTCCGTGACGATATCGGCGAGTGCAAGCCTGCCACCGCGACGTAAGACACGCGCTGCCTCGCGAAACACGCGCTCTTTGTCGGGCGCGAGATTGATGACGCCGTTCGAGATCACGCAGTCGACACTCGCGGCGTCGATGCCGGTACCCTCGATGTAAGCCTTGCGGTAGGCAACGTTGTGAAAACCGTGTCGCTGCGCAGGCGCTCGGCCTTCGCGAGTTGCTCGTCGGTCATGCCCACGCCCACCACGCGTCCGGCAGGCCCGACTTTCAGGGACGCTATGAAGCTGTCCATGCCCGAGCCGCTGCCGAGATCCAGCACGGTTTCTCCTGCCTCGAGCCGCGCGAGGTCGAAGAAATAGCCCACGCCTGCAAACGAATCGATCGCCGCAGAAGGGATCCGGTCGAGGTCAGCCGGCGCGTAGCCGAGACGCTCCGCCATCACGCGCCCCATCTCGAAATGAAACTCGCCGTGCGGATTCTGAGCGACCTGGCGGTACATCTCCTTGACCTTCGCTTCCAACTCGGTCGTGTCGACCTGCGTGCCCATGCTCGTTCTCCTCGATCGCGACTGCGATTGTTGCGACCGACTCGTGCTCTTTGCACGAGCCGCACCAACAGAAATTCCAGTCAATTTCACGCCGATTGCCCCTGGTCATATCCGAACCGATTTCGGGACACATGTCCGAATGGATATGAAAGCCGCGTACGGTCCGCGCCTGCAACGTGTTGCACGCCGGCTTGCGAAGGCTCAATACTTGCCTGAGCGCTGATCATGTTCGCCGAGCTCGATCGAAAACTGCAATACGGACCCGGGATGCGCGCGCAACGCGTGGCCGAGGCGCTCTTTCTGCTGCTGGCGTTCTTCACCACAGACGTGCGCTACGCCTACGTCACGTCCACTGGCGATCAAGCGGGCGATCGAGTTGGCAGAACTGATCTTGGCCGCCGAAGCGTGCGATCACGCAGCCGGGCGAAGAAACGACGACGTCGGCTGATTGCGCGTGATCGCGTTTGGCGCACTGCGCGGCGTTCAGCGCCGTGAAGTATTGCGCACGTGATTAAATAGGTTACATTTATCCGGTGCGGTTCAGTTGGGACCCAAGGAAAGCGGCGAGCAACCTCAAGCGCCACGGCGTGAGTTTCGTGGAAGCGGTGACCGTGCTTGAGGACCCGCTGACCGAGTTCGCCCCCGACACCGAACACGGCGAGCCACGACTGACGCACATCGGCTTCGAGCCGCCTGTTGTTTGTGGTGTGCGTCGAGCGCCGCAACGATCACCTGCGCATCATCAGCGCACGCGAAGCCAATCGACACGAAAGGAAAAAGTATGAGCACCGTTCGTAAAAAGAGAAGGCGCGCATCAACAGAGCCCAGCGCCGCCGCCATGCGCGAGATGCCGGAGTTCGATTTTTCCAAGTCCACCGGGCGTGGCGCTGAAGGCATGCGCAAGGCGCTGGAAATCATGCGTGCCAGCAAACGCGGCCGACCACGCAAGGGCGGCGTGTCGCGTGAGACACGAGCCAAGTCGATCCGTTTGCCTGCGTGGGCGTGGGAGGAAATAGCGCGCCGGGCCAAGGCTCTCCACACGAGCGACAACGCGGTCGTGCGCGATGTGATCGCGAACTGGCTCGAGAAGCCGCTTAAACGCCGAGCTCGCAGAGCAGCTTGAGTGGCGAGCAGAAACATGGGCGCGATGCGGGAAGGGACGATCAACGACCCGGCGCACGCCGGATCGGACAAGTGAGACATCGCCGGGCTTGGCGGCTTGCCAGGTGTTTCGTCCTGGCGCTCAGCTCGAGGTTCTTTCGTTCCTGGAAGCAACCCGTGGTGCTTTAGGTGGCTGGCTTTACCCCTGACAGCTCCGGTTGTCGTCGAGTCAGGGCGTGACGAGCAACGCGCCGGCGCAAACCGACGCACCAGATCATGGGACTGTGAAGATCCGGATCGCACTGCATGTTCAGCATCCTTGATGCGATTTCCTATCCGTACAGAGGCTTCCATCACCAACTTCAACGTGCGCATCTGGGCGATGCGCGTGCTTCACCATGGCACCTGTGGTAACCCATCAGCCGAGTGCGTTCTCACGCGATCGCTATGGGTAGTTCACGCCGCTCGGCTGTTGCAGCTCGCTCGCTCCAACCTTTGAGCGAGGTTCGCGGCGCCCTTACTGAACTGGCCTGACCCAG
>Ga0081455_10006012_pt1 | contig 13150 bp, 10 predicted proteins | sample TabmetS3T2R1_FD_70207 | JGI IMG/M metagenome (GOLD analysis project Ga0081455, IMG submission 70207) | Tabebuia heterophylla rhizosphere microbial communities from the University of Puerto Rico - S3T2R1 | ecosystem: Host-associated > Plants > Roots > Rhizosphere ... | reverse complement strand
GGCTGCGGCCTCGGCCGCGATCCGCTGCGCGGTCTCGCCGGCGCGGCTTTCCGGGATGTCATGGACGGTGAGGCCGCGAAAGCCAAGCCTGCGGCCAAGCTCGTCGAAGCGCTGCGCATAGCGCTCGGCCAGTTCGCGTTCAGGGCCGTCTTTCAGGCGACCGATCGCAATCACCTGAAGGCGCATGACGGCCAACACCCTCTCGACGCGACCGAATCCGCGCGATTAGCTCGCTGCGGCCCGCGGCGATGCCCACATCTTCTCGAGATTGTAGAAGGCGCGGACCTCGGGCCTGAACACGTGCACGATCACGTCGCCGGAATCGATCAGCACCCAGTCGCAATTGGGCAAGCCCTCGACATGGACGCCTTTGATGCCGGCTTCGCCGAGATCCTTCATCACATGCTCCGCGATCGCGCCGACGTGCCGGTTGGCCCGGCCCGAGGTCACGATCATGTAGTCTGCGAGGGAGGATTTGCCGCGAAGGTCGATGGTGATCGTCTCTTCCGCCTTCATATCGTCGAGGCGGGTGAGGACGGTGTTCAGCGTTTCCTCGGCATCAGGCCGACGCCTGGAAACGGCAACGGGTGCAGACATCTCGCTGACCCGGGACAATACAGACTTGGTCAGGGACCTTTCCTTTCTCTGTATCGCGGACGGTCTTTCGATGTGACCGCCCGACTCAATAGTAAACACCTGGAGTTAATAGTTTCAATGTTCCAGATGAAACTTTCACGACTCAAGATGCCGCGGGTCCCAATGTGTGGGACTCATGCGCCGGATACTGCCCGAATTTGCGTCGACGACAGCGGCAGTTTCAGGCCACGAAGGTACGTCCATGCCGGCGGCCGGCGATCCGCCAGTGTCGGCGCGTCCGCCTCGCTCACCCGGTAATTCGCGAGCGCCAGCGCGGCCGGCGCGGCTGCGGCGCGCAACTCATCATCCGGTCGGTCGATCACCGCGAACGGCATCATCCCTGCGATTCGACGCCAGTCGCGCCAGCGATGGAACTGCGCCAGATTGTCGGCGCCCATCAGCCAGACGAACCGCGCGCCGGGGCAGCGTCGCGTCAACGCGGCGAGCGTGTCGACCGTGTAGCGCGTGCGCAGCGCGATCTCGAGTCCGGTGACGATGATGCGCGGATCATGTGCGACCCTGTTGGCCGCGGCGATCCGCTCGCCGAGAGAAGGCAACCGACTGACGTCTTTCAACGGATTGCCTGGCGAGACCAGCCACCAGACGCGATCGAGCTGCAGGCGCTTCAATGCGAACAGGCTGATCGTGCGATGCGCCTCATGCGCCGGGTTGAACGAGCCGCCGAGCAGGCCGATGCGCTGGCCCTCGGCATAAGACGGCGGCGTCACGCATGAGAGACCCTGAGCTGCGGGGGACGAACTCAAGGCCGGGTCTGGCCCGTGCCGTGAATGCGGTATTTGAAGCTCGTCATCTGCTCGGCGCCGACCGGCCCGCGGGCGTGGAATTTGCCGGTGGCGATGCCGATCTCGGCGCCGAAGCCGAACTCGCCGCCATCGGCGAATTGCGTCGAGGCGTTATGCAGCACGATCGCCGAATCGACCTCGGCGAGGAAGCGCTGCGCCTTGGTCATGTCCGCGGTGATGATGGTGTCGGTGTGATGCGAGGAGTGCCGCTCGATATGGGCGATCGCACCGTCGATGCCGTCCACCACTTTCGCCGCGATGATGGCGTCGAGATATTCGGTGTCCCAGTCCTCGGCGGTTGCGGGTTTGACGCGTGTGTCGGCGGCCTGGATCGCGGCGTCGCCGCGCACCTCGCAGCCGGCATCGAGCAATGCCGCCACCAGCGGCTTGATCTGCGCGCTTGCGGCGCGATCGATCAGCAATGTCTCGGCGGCGCCGCAGACGCCGGTGCGGCGCATCTTCGCGTTCAGCACGATTGATTTCGCCATCGCCGGATCCGCCGCGCCATCGACATAGACGTGGCAGATGCCTTCCAGATGCGCGAACACCGGCACGCGCGCTTCATGCTGCACGCGCGCAACCAGGCTCTTGCCGCCGCGCGGCACGATCACATCGATCCGGCCGTCGAGACCGCTCAGCATCAGGCCGACGGCGGCGCGATCGCGCGTCGGCACCAGCGTGATCGCGGCTTCAGGCAGGCCGGCCTCGCGCAGGCCGCGCGCCATCGCGGCGTGGATCGCGCGGCAGGAGCGAAAGCTTTCCGAGCCGCCGCGCAGGATGACGGCGTTGCCCGCCTTCAGGCACAGCGCGCCGGCATCGGCCGCGACATTGGGACGGCTTTCAAAAATCACACCGACGACGCCGAGCGGCACGCGCACGCGCTCGATGGTCATGCCGTTCGGCCGCGTCCAGCGCTCGGTGACGGTGCCGACGGGATCCTTGATGCCGCGGACGGCCTCGATGCCGTCGGCCATCGCATCCACGCGCTTGTCGTCCAGCGCAAGCCGATCGAGGAACGCGGCATTGGTGCTGTTCGCCCGCGCGTCCGCCACATCCTCGGCATTGGCCGCAAGAATCGCGGCGCGATCGTCGCGAATGGCGCGCGCCATCGCCGCGAGCGCATGATCCTTCTGGTCACCCGGGGCCAGGGCCAGCGTCTTCGCGGCGCCGCGCGCGCCTTGCGCGAGTTCGGTCATGAGGCCGGGCAGATCGCCCTCAAGGGCTTTTCCCGGTGCGATGGCTTTCAACGGTGCAGTCATCCGGCGACTCTGGTTAAGAGCTTATCATATCACGGGAATTCACGACGTGCGAGTCCCGGGCCGCCCTGCATGGTCGGTATGTCATGGCCGATATGGGGCTGATTGCGATCTCCTGCCACCACCTCGCCTCCGGCCGCCTTTTCCATTGCGATGAGCTTGATCTAGAGTTGCGGTTGCGCAGGCCACCAACCGCACACAAAGCCCCGTGAACATCGTCGACGCGTTTCAGTTTCAGGCGTTTTATCATCCCGCTTCGCTCGCCGTCTGCGTGCCCGGCTCGCATTATGGTGCGGTGAGCTATGGTCGCCTGCAGGCGATGATGAACGCAGCCGGCTGGCGGTGTGTGGCGGCCGGACTGAAGGCCGGCCAGACCGTCGCGATCCTGTCGAGCGATCCGGTGCTGCACCTCGCCGTGATCCTGGCGCTGAAACGTCTTGGCATCGTATCGCTGTCTTTGGCGCAACCGTCGCTGCCGGATGAATTCGCCGTCGATGCCGTCATCACCGATACGGCGCGTGAATTCGGCACATGCCAGGTGCTGCGTGCCGATCGCTCATGGCTTGGCGGCGACACGCGGATGCTGCCGCACCGCGACGAGCTTGCCGAGTATGCCAGCGCCCATGCCCGCATCGTGCTGACCTCGGCGACGACGGGCGATCCCAAAGGCATCGGTCTGACGCAGGAGATGCTGGTCCGCCGCATGCAGGCGTGCGACGCGATCTTCGGCGACGTCGTGCCGAGCTGCGCGCGCGTTTTCATCGACATCGGCCTCACCACCAGCTGGGGCTATCTGTGGATCATGAAGATCCTGTGCCGCGGTGGTGCGGTGTTCTTTCGCGGCACCGATCCCGCCGAGACCCTGCAGGCCTTCGGTCTCTATCAGGTCCAGTGCATGATCGGCTCGCCGGCCAGCGCCGCCGAGTTCGTCGATTATTACGAGCGCTCGCCGGATTTCATCTGTCCGTTCGAGACCATGCTGTCATCCGGCGGCATGCTGTCGGCGGCCTTGTCGGAGCGGGTGCGGACACGGATGTGCACGCATCTGATCGCGACCTATGCCTCGACCGAAATCACGCCGCTGGCCTCGGCGCCGGCGCATCGGATTGCGTCGACGAAAGGCGCGGTCGGCTACATCGCGCCCTGGATCGGGGCGGAAGCCGTCGATGCCGGCGATAGGCCGGTGAAGGCCGGCGAGCAAGGCCGGCTGCGCTTTCGCGGCCATTGCTGCGTGTCGGGTTATGTCGGCACGCCGCGCAACGCCCAGGGCGTGTTCAAGGATGGCTGGTTCTACCCCGGGGATGTCGGCTCGATTTCCGAGGATCGGCTGCTGGTGATCGCAGGGCGTGAAAAAGCCATCCTCAATGTCGGCGGCAACAAGATCCACCCCGAGGCGATCGAGGCGGTACTGCTGTCCTATCCGGGCGTCGTCAATGCCGGCGCGTTCTGCCGTCCCAATGCGGCGGGAGTCGAGGAGGTCTGGGCGGTGGTGACCGTCGGCGATGCCTTTGAAGCCGATAAATTGCGGGCGCATTGCGCGCGTGCGCTGCCGGCGATGTTCGTTCCCTTGCATATCATGCAAGTGAGCGACATTCCGCGCAACGACATGGGCCGAATCGTCAGACCGAAATTGCAGGGGCTCGTGCCGGAAACGCCCCGACCAGGAGCGACATGACCCAGCGCCGTCTGCTTTGCAGCCTCGTCACACTGATCGCCGTTGCACTCAGCTTTCCGGCGCGGGCTGAAACCGCCAAGGCCCCGATGCAGCCGGTCACCATCGTCGTGCCGTTCCCGCCCGGCGGATCGACCGACGCGGTGGCGCGGATCCTGGCCGAGCACATAACGTCATCGCTCGGCACCAGCGTGGTCGTTGAGAATCTGTCCGGAGCCGGCGGCACCATCGGCCTCGCCAAGGTCGCACGCGTCGCGTCCGACGACCGCCGCGTCTGGCTTGTGGTCAGCAACTGGACCAGCCACATCGGCGGGCCGGTGCTGTATCCGATCGAGTTCGACATCCGCGCCGATTTCAAGCCGGTGGCGCGCCTCACCAGCGTGCCCTTGATGCTGATCGGTAGCCCGAAAATGCCGGCGGACAATCTGCCGGCGGCGATCGCCTGGCTGCGGGAGCATCCCGGCGCAGCATCGGCGGCGACCGTCGGCGTCGGCAGTGCGTCGCATCTGTGCACCATCGATTTCCAGACCAAGACCAACACGCGCCTCAAGCTCGTGCCTTATCGCGGCAATGCGCCGGCGGTGCAGGATGTGCTCGGCAGCCAGGTCGAGCTGATGTGCGGCGAGGCCTCAGGCATGCTGCCGCATGTGCGCGCCGGCGCGGTGAAAGCCTACGCCGTGATGGCCGAACAACGCTGGTTTGCCGCGCCCGAGATTCCGACCGCCGCGGAAGCCGGCGCACCGGGCGCGGCCATCACCTTCTGGCATGGCCTGTGGGCGGCGAAGACGACGCCCGACGAAACCGTCGCGCGGCTTGCTCAGGCCGTGGTCGAGGCGTTCGCCGATCCGGCGGTCGCCAAGCGGCTCGCGAACCTCGGCCATGAGATTCCGCCGCGCGAACAGCAAAGCGCGAAAGCCATCACCGATCTCTTCAACAGGGAAGCGGACAAATGGTGGCCGATCATCAAGGCCGCCAACATCCAGGCGCAATAGAGCGGGTAAGGCGCGCCGTCACCAGACGAAATTCAGCGCCACGCGTCCGATATTTGCGGAGTTGCGGAAGTCGGTGTTGAACGAGGTCGAGTTGTTAATCACGGTGCTGCGTGTGGTGCCGAGGTCGACATGCAGGGCTTCGGCGCGCAGCGTGATCTTCGGCATGATCATGTATTCGACGCCGCCGCCCCAGACGTAGCCAGCGCGGACCTCCTCAAAATGGAATGGGGAAGCGAAATTGTAACCCCAGCTGTTGCTCACCTTGCCTGCCGCGAAGCCGCCGGTGCCGAAGACCATAAACTGGTTGAAGGCGACGCCGACGCGTCCGCGAACCGTCGACAGAAAATTGAGTTCGTTGGTCGCCGTCACGCGGCAGCTCGACCCGCATTGGTTCAACAGATCGTTGGGCGGGGTGAATGTCTTCGAGACGTTCGTCCCACTCAGATCAGCCTCGATGCCGACTACGATCTGACTGATCTGGTAGTTGTAGCCAAACTGGGCACCGTAGCTCGGGCCAGCTCCATTCGACGAAAAGAATGGCGAGGTATAGTTGGAACCGTTCGGACTATAATCATCGATGTTGTGGACATCGGTGTGCTGGAACGCCGCGCCGAGATTGGCGCCGACATAAAAGCCGGTCCAGGAGAACACGGGCGCGGGTGGTTGTGCGTTCGCGGCACCCGCAAATGCCACGGTCGACGCCGTCGCCAGAAGAACCTGATTGCGCACGTGAAAAGCCCCCGAAGCCCGACGGGGATCGTAGGGGCGAATCGCTGTTGCCGATAGAGCCGGGTCCCGATTTAGCCGGCACTGTTGCCGGCGCGCATCACTGGAAAACATTCGACGAATCAGAGGCTTGCGTCTTTTGCGTCGAACTCGCCGGGATGCCGGCCGACCACCAGATCGTCGCGGTGGATCATTTCCGAGCGGCCGGAGATGCCGAGGATGCTTTTGATATCGGCCAGCGAGCGGCCCTTGATGCGCTCGGCGTCCTCGACATCATAGGCGACCAGGCCACGGCCGACCTCGTGGGTGTCGGGGCCGCGGATGATGACGGCGTCGCCGCGGGCGAACTGCCCGTCGACCTTGATCACCCCGGCCGGCAGCAGGCTCTTGCCGGAGCGCAAGGCGGTGACCGCGCCGGCATCGATCGTGATGGTGCCGCGCGGTTCGAGCGAGCCCGCAATCCAGCGCTTGCGCGCGGTGACCGGATTGGCCGGGGTGAGAAACCAGGTGCAGCGGCCTCCGTCCGCGACAGCCTTGATCGGATGATCGATCTTGCCGCTGGCGATCACCATGTGGATCCCAGCGGTGGTTGCGATCTTGGCCGCCTCGATCTTGGTCTGCATGCCGCCGCGCGACAATTCGGATTCGGCCGCGCCCGCCATCGCCTCGATCTCGGGCGTGACCGCCGCGACACTCGGAATCAACTTGGCGTTTGTGTTGGCGCCGGGCGGGGCGTCGTAGAGCCCGTCGATATCCGACAGCAGCACCAGCAGGTCCGCCGAACTCATGGTCGCGACGCGCGCGGCCAACCGGTCATTGTCGCCATAGCGAATTTCGTTGGTCGCCACCGTGTCGTTCTCGTTGATGACGGGCACGACGCGCCAGGCCAGCAGCCGCGCGATGGTCGAGCGGGCATTCAGGTAGCGGCGGCGTTCCTCGGTATCCTGCAGCGTCACCAGAATCTGCCCGGCGCCGATCTGGTGCTGGCCGAGCACCTCCGACCAGATTCGGGCGAGCGCAATCTGGCCGACGGCGGCGGCCCCCTGGCTGTCTTCGAGCTTCAGCGCGCCGCGCGGCAGTTTCAAGGTGCTGCGGCCCAGCGCGATCGCGCCCGACGACACCACCAGCACGTCGCGGCCCTCACGGTGCAAGGCGGCGAGATCGGCGGCGAGCGCCTCGAGCCACGCTTTCCGCACCGTGCTCGCGGCCGCATCGATCAGGAGGGATGAGCCGACTTTGACGACAATGCGCCGAAAATTCTTCAGGTTCGGGCCGCTGCCCCGCTTCGTCATGGTGATCCACTCTATCGGCAGAGGCGGACACCGCGTGCAAGCTGGAACCGGATGCTGACCTGTGCTGCCTGGGACGTCCGCGCGCATCCCTCTCATAGCGACGCCGTTTTGGCAATCGCCCGCGATGCGGCCCACGGGCGCCGCCGATGCGAATGAACTATCCGCACCGCGCGGATTGCTCTAGACTTTCACCGGGTTCGGTCGAGAAAGCAGTGATCGCGGCGGGGGCCTTCGTGGCGCTGCGCTCTGGACCGGTGGGCACGGGGTTCGCGCCGAGCAGCGGCGCTCAGGCAGGCATCACCATGATTGTCGGGCGCGACAATCATGCAGGGATGGCAAGGCGGGGATGCGGACCAGGCACCGGGCGGCATTACGGTTTCTGCGGCTGATGGTGGCGGCGTCGATCATCGTGCCGGCGGCATTGTTCGGCTATGTCGCAACGGTCGAGCACACCGGCGCGCTGCATCGCGCCGACGACCAGCTCAAGAACAACATCGATGTCGTCCAGGAGCATGTGCTGAAAGTCCTGCAGACGCTCGATCGGGCCATCGGAGAGGCCGACGAAGTCATCAACGATCTGTCGGAGGACGAGATCAGGCGGCGCGAGCCCGCGTTGCATCTGCGGTTGAAGCGGATCACGGATGCGCTGCCGCAGCTGCAATCCTTGAACATCATCGGCGCCGACGCGCGTCCTTTGGCCTCGAGCCTGGTGTCGCCGCCGCTGACGGTCGATTTGTCGGAGCGGGATTATTTCAAGGCGCTGTCGTCGTCCGATGTCGGCTTCTATATCGGCCAGGTGCTGCAGCCGACGCTCAGCCGGCAGCCATTCTTCAATGTCGGGCGGCGCCGGACCACCGCGGATGGCAGCTTCGGCGGCATCATCCTGGCCTCCGTGCCGCCGACCTATTTCGAGGATTTCTTCAGCCGCCTCGCCTCGCTGACCAGCGATGGCACGACGACCACGATCCTGCGTGATGATGGCGCCGTCCTGGTCCGGTTTCCGGTCTCGCAACGCACGCTTGGTGCGGTCTCGGAGAGCTTCCTGGCGCGGCTTCGTCAGGCGCCGGATCAAGGCACCTATGTCGGCAAATCCGCCATCGACGGCGAGGATCGCCGCGCCGCCTATCGCCGTCTGCCGCAATATCCGATCTACGTCCTCACCAGCGTCACCGAAAGCGCGGTCCGTAACGGCTGGTTGATGTTCCTGTCGGGGCACATGATCTTCGGCGTGCCGGCAACGCTGTTTCTGTTCGGCATCAGCCTGCTGGCGTTGCAGCGGACGAAGGCGCTGCAGGCCGAGATCGAGGCGCGGGAGCGCGCCGAAGGGGCGTTGCGGCAGGCGCAGCGGCTGGAGGTCATCGGGCAGCTGACCGGCGGCATCGCCCACGACTTCAACAATCTCTTGATGGTGATCCTTGGCGGCGTCGATCGCATCAAGCGCGGCGCGCTGGACGCCACCCAGCAGCGGACCGCCGATATGGTCACAGCCGCCGCACGGCGCGGCGAAAGCCTGATCCGGCATCTCCTCACCTTTGCCCGCCGGCAGGCGATCAGCCCGACGCCGGTCGATGTCGCGCATTTCATGAAGCAGATGGAAGAGGTGCTGCATGGCGCGCTGAAGAGCGGCATCCACCTCGAGGTCGAGCTGCCGGCCGAGCCGCTTGTCATCCATGTCGATGCCGGCGAGCTTGAACTCGCGCTGCTCAACCTCGCCGTGAACGCGCGCGATGCCATGCCCACGGGCGGGCGCCTGACGCTCGCCGCCTGCGCAAGACGGCTGGCGGGCGAGACGGTCTATGACGGTCTCGCCGGCGAGTTCGTGGCCATCAGCGTCGCCGATACGGGCGCCGGCATGAGCAGGGACGTGATCGCCCGCGCGATCGAGCCGTTCTTCACCACCAAGCCGGCCGGCGAGGGCACCGGGCTCGGACTGAGCCAGGTCTATGGTTTTGCCAAACAGCTCGGCGGCACGCTGGTGATCGACAGCGAGCCGGGGCGCGGCAGCGTCATGACGATGCTGTTCCCCCGCATCGCAATGCCGGCCCGGAGCGCCGCTGTCGCGAGGCCGCAGCACCGGCGTGGCGCCCGAATTTTGCTGGTCGAGGATGCCTTGGAGGTCGCGCAGGTGTCTCGCGACTATCTGGAGCGCATGGGACACACGATCGAGGTCGTGGGCAACGGCACCGAAGCCGTCACGGCGCTTAATGACGACGACGCCTTCGACCTCGTGCTGTCAGACATCGTGATGCCCGGCGGCCTCAGTGGCCTCGATCTCGCATTGCGGCTGCGCGACAGCCATCCGGACCTGCCGATCATCCTGGTCACCGGCTATAGCGAAAGCGCCGACGCCGCGCGCGAGATGGGATTCGAGGTGCTGCGCAAGCCCTACAATGTCGAGCGTTTGGCGCAGGCGATCGCGACGCATCTCGACCGCACCAGCCCGCCGGTGCAGGCGAGCGCGTAACACTCAACTCCCGCTTGTTCGCGCCAGCGCCTCCAGCCGGTACAGCGCCTCCAGCGCCTCGCGCGGTGAAAGTTCGTCCGGGTTGACGTCGGCGAACGCGCGCAGCAATCGCTCGGCCGGCGTGTCCTCTGCCGGCTCGGCCGCGGCGCGGGCCGGCGTCGCAAACAAGGGCAGGTCGTCCGCGAGCGCTTTCGCGCTGGCGCCGCGGTCCTGCGCTTCAAGCTTGGCGAGCACGCTTTTGGCACGCGCGATCACGCCGGCCGGCAGGCCTGCGAGCTTCGCCACCTGGATGCCATAGGAGCGGTCCGCCGCGCCCGGCATCACCTCATGCAGGAACACGACGTCGCCCTGCCATTCCTTGACGCGTACGGTGGCGTTGAACAAGCGGGGCAGCTTGGCGGCGAGCGCCGTCAGTTCATGATAGTGGGTCGCGAACAGCGCGCGGCAGCGATTGGTCTGGTGCAGGTGCTCGATCGCGGCCCAGGCGATCGAGAGGCCGTCGAAGGTCGCCGTGCCGCGGCCGATCTCGTCGAGAATGACCAGCGCCCGTTCGCTCGCCTGATTGAGGATTGCCGCCGTCTCCACCATCTCGACCATGAAGGTCGAGCGCCCGCGGGCCAGATCGTCCGCGGCGCCGACGCGTGAGAACAACCGGTCGATCACCCCGATATGCGCGCGCGTCGCCGGCACGAAGGAGCCGACCTGTGCCATCAGCGCGATCAAGGCGTTTTGCCGCAGGAAGGTGGATTTGCCGGCCATGTTCGGTCCGGTCAGGATCCAGATCTGGCCGGAGGTTTCACCGCCGCGCGGCGACAGATCGCAGGCATTGGCAATGAAAGGCTGGCCGTCGCGCAGCAGGGCCTGCTCGACCACGGGATGGCGCCCGCCTTCGATCGTAAAGTCCAGCGAGGCATCGACCTCGGGCCGCACATAGCCGTTGTTGCCGGCAAGCTTCGCCAGCGCGGTTGCGACGTCGAGCACGGCGAACGCTGCGGCTGCGGCATGCAGGTCCTCGCTCGCCGCGAGGGCCCGCGCCTGCAGGCGGTCAAAGATCTCGAGTTCGAGACCGAGCGCGCGTTCGCCGGCATTGGCGATCCGCGCCTCGATCTCGCCGAGTTCGGTGGTGGTGAAGCGCACCTGGCCGGCCAGCGTCTGGCGGTGCACGAAGGTCGCATTCAACGGCGCCGACATCAGTTTGTCGCCGTGCTGCGCGGTGACCTCGATGAAATAGCCGAGCACATTGTTGTGCCGGATCTTCAGGCCCTTCACCCCGGTCTCGTCGGCGTAGCGGGTCTGCATCGCGGCGACGACGCGGCGCGATTCATCGCGCAGGCTCCGCGCCTCGTCCAGGGCGGCCTCATAGCCGGTGCGAACGAAGCCGCCATCGCGGCGGGACAGCGGCAGCTCATCCGCAAGCGCGCGGGACAAGTCTTCGGCCAGCTGCCGCGCCGGCCGGCGCAGCGCCGCCTCGGCCGCCTTCACCTCGGCCGGGATCGTCTCCATGTCGCCTAAATGGGCGAGCGCGATATCGGCCGCGACGATGCCGTCGCGAAGCGCGGCCAGATCGCGCGGGCCGCCACGGCCGAGCGACAGCCGCGCCAGCGCACGCGCCATGTCGGGCGCGGTGCGCAGCGTCCCGGCGATGCGCTCGCGCGCGGTGATGTCGCGCACGAAGCACTCGACCGCCTCGAGCCGGTGGCGGATCGCGTCGACCTCGGTCAGCGGCGCCGCGATCCGTTGCGCCAGCAGGCGTGAACCGGCTGCCGTCACCGTGCAATCCATCGAAGCGAGCAGCGAGCCCCGCCTTTCGCCGGCGAGCGTGCGCGTCAGCTCCAGATTGGCGCGGGTCGCGGGATCGATCGCCATGGTGGTGCCGGCGGCCTCGCGCGCCGGCGGCGACAGCGGCGGCCGCTTGCCGACCTGGGTTCGCTCGACATAGGTGACGCAGGCAGCCGCGGCCGTCGCTTCCAGGCGCGACAGCGTGCCGAACGCCTCCATGGTGGCGACCGCGAAATACGCGCACAGCCGTCGCTCGGCGGTTGCCGAATCGAACACGTCGCGCGTCAGCGGCGTCACCGCCGCGAGTTCGCCGAGCAGTCCGCGGAAGCCGTCCTCGGCATAGAGTTGATCGGCAACGATGACCTCGTTGGCGTTGATGCGCGCCAGCGTCGCACCGAGTTCACTGAAGGCGCATTCGCTAACGGTGAAATCCGACGTCGAGATGTCGATCCAGGCGAGGCCGATGCGGTCGCTGCCGGCCGCCGAGGCGCGGGCCCGCGCGATCGCCAGCAGATAATTGTTGGTGTGCGCGTCGAGCAGCGTGTCTTCCGTCAGCGTGCCCGGCGTCACCAGGCGGACCACGTCGCGCTTGACCACGCTGCGTCCGCCGCGCTTCTTCGCTTCGGCCGGATCCTCGGTCTGTTCGCAGACGGCGACGCGATGGCCCTGCGCGATCAGCCGGTGCAGATAATCCTCGGACCGCTCGACCGGCACGCCGCACATCGGAATGTCGGCGCCGGCATGCTTGCCGCGCTTGGTCAGCACGATGCCGAGCGCGCGCGAGGCGATCTCGGCGTCCTCGAAGAACAATTCGTAGAAATCGCCCATCCGGTAGAACAGCAGCAGGCCCGGATGGGCCGCCTTGATCTCCAGATATTGCTCCATCATCGGCGTGACGCGCTGGCCGTCGTCCGATTTTGCCGCGGTACCGGCGGCGGGCGCAGATTCGGGCGCGACCTCACGGTCGTCGGATGGTGTGGCGCGGAGCGGGTGTTGCGGGCTCATGTCGCCCGCGACGCTAGCAAAGTTCGCTTGCGCTTCCTACGCGTTGCGGCGCGACAGGGCGGGCTTGTCCCCACGAGTCCGGAGGAAACGCCAAGAACGGAGCCGCGGTCAATTCGCCGCTGTTGTGCCGGTCTTCTTGGTCTTCGGCTGCGCGGCCGCCGGCTTCTTGTCCTCGCTGCGAATGCTGCCCCAGGGGTCGTTCGAGGCTTTCGCGTTCGGGATCGCCTTCATCGTCTTTTTGTAGGCGTCTTCCGTCGCCTTGTCGCGATCGATTTCGTCCTGCGTCTTCTGCTTGTCATTGTTCAACGGGATGCCCATCGCGGGGACCTGGGCAAATCCGGGCGAAGCCACCAGCACGAGCGCGAGGGCCAGGCAAAGACGTTTCAGCAAGGGATAATTCAGCAACCGATGACTCAGCAGAGGGTGTTTCATCTTGTGTCGTTCCATCAGGGGCTCCGCCGCGCGCTTGAAGAGCGGTACGGATAAGATCATCATCGGTGGCGGTCGGCAACGGTCTCGCGCGCC
>Ga0081455_10006011_pt1 | contig 13156 bp, 15 predicted proteins | sample TabmetS3T2R1_FD_70207 | JGI IMG/M metagenome (GOLD analysis project Ga0081455, IMG submission 70207) | Tabebuia heterophylla rhizosphere microbial communities from the University of Puerto Rico - S3T2R1 | ecosystem: Host-associated > Plants > Roots > Rhizosphere ... | reverse complement strand
CTGAAAGCATCTAAGCGCCAAGCCTATCCCAAGATGAGATCTCCCTGAAGGGTCGTGGCAGACCACCACGTTGATAGGCTCCGGGTGTAAGCACAGTAATGTGTTCAGCTCAGGAGTACTAATAACCCGTTCGGCTTGATCTTTTACTTTTCTGTTAACCCGTTCCGCGCTTTGCGGAACGGCAAACAGAAGAGACTAAAGATCTCAAAACAAAACTCAGACGAAGTTGTAACCGTCGGCTCTCCTGAGCCGAAATGAAAACCTGTATGTAGATGTCAGCGGACCGGCAGTTCTTTGAAAGCTTACGTGTCTCCAGAGTACGACATCGCGCTTGCGTCGCTGCGAAAGCAGCGAAACGGCCCGTGCGGTTCCGCACTCTGGTGACCCTAGCGCAGTGGCCCCACCCGTTCCCATTCCGAACACGGAAGTGAAACGCTGCAGCCCCGATGGTAGTACGGCGATAGGCCGTGCGAGAGTAGGACGTCGCCAGAACTAAATGCCCGGTGAGTTCATCTTATCGGGCATTTTGCTCTCTGGAGAGGCCTACTCGAGCACGGCGCGGCCGAACGCCGCATCCCGTAAGAGAACCGAGCGGTTGGGAACCGCGAGATAGACGGTCAAGCCCGCGAGGGTAGCTGGCGAGCGCACGGGAGTGCGCGAGTCAATACGACGTCGCCAGAACAGAGCCCACAGCAGGTTGTGAGATTTGCTGGGCGTTTTCTTTTCGCGGCGCCTACTCGAGCAGAGAGTCCTTCAATCCAATTTCACGCAATCGAATCGATCCTTAACGGAATTCCAAAACGCTCCTGCCGACTCCGTGTTCAAGAGCGTCCGGTAAACGAACTCGGGTACATGCATGTATCGATACGAATGTCCCTCTCGAAACTCGACATCCAATGTTCGATTCGTCGCGTTATACGTGACGGCTTCGATCGCAGAAGAGTCGAGTGTAATCCGTTGCATCATTCGCCTTATTGAACGTTACGCGTTCATGCGCTAAGACAAGGAATTACATCAATTGAAAGGTCCCCATGCTTACAAGCCAGAAGGTTATTGACGCCATTAATGAGCAGATCGGATACGAATTTAGTGCGGAGCTGCAGTATTACGCGATCGCAGCGCATTTCGCCACCGAAGCGCTGCCGCAGTTGTCGCAACATTTTTTCAGACAAGCGGAAGAGGAAAAAGGACACGCGCTGCGTTTCATCAAGTATGTGGTCGACGCCGGCGGGCGCGTGGTGATCCCGGCGATCGACGCGCCGAAATCGAAGTTCAAAACACCGCGTGACGCCGTGAAACTTTCGCTCGACCAGGAGATTCATGTCACCAATCAAATCAATGGTCTGGTGGAGCTCGCACGAAAGCAGAATGACTACATCACGATCAATTTTTTGCAGTGGTTCCTAACCGAGCAGCTCGAGGAAGTTTCATCGATGGACAATCTGCTCAAGATCGTCGACCGCGCAGGGACAGATCTCTTGCAAGCTGATGAGTATTTGGCTCGAGTCGGCGTAAGAGCGATTCCAGAACCGCCCAGGGAATAGCCAAAGCAACGCCGCACGCTCAACGTCCAACGCCAAAGTCGAATTTCGGCGATCATAGATCGCCCCTACAGTGCGCGTTGAGTATGGCGTTCAAAGATCATTTTTCGAAACAAGCAGCGGATTATGCGAAGTTCCGGCCGCGGTACCCGCACGAACTATTCGAATACCTTGGCGGTATCGCATCCAGCCGTCACCTCGCGTGGGATTGCGGCACCGGCAACGGACAAGCGGCCACAGGGTTGGCGTCAGTGTTTGATCATGTGATCGCAACAGATGCGAGTGAAAAACAGATCACGAATGCTGAGTCGCATGGGCGCGTGAATTATCGCGTTGCGCCGGCAGAAGACAGCGGTATCGACTCGACATCAGTTGATCTAATCATGGTCGCACAGGCGCTGCACTGGTTCGATCTCGACCGCTTTTACGCGGAAGTGCACCGAGTGTTGAAGCCTAACGGAATCCTCGCTGCGTCGGCGTACAACTTGTTGACGATTGAACCGGCGATCGATGACATTCTAAATTATTACTACTATGAAGTGGTCGGACCGTTCTGGCCGCCAGAGCGTAAGCTCGTTGAACAGTTCGGTGATCTCCCCTTCCCGCTCCGCGAGATCGAGCCTCCAAAATTCGAAATGACAGCGCGGTGGAAACTCGATCGTCTCATTGGATATCTTCGAACGTGGTCTTCGACGCAGCGGTTCATCGCTGCGAAAGACAGCGATCCATTGGAAGAAATAACCGATAAGCTTTGCGATGCTTGGGGCAATCCCCAGCAAATACGAGATGTGACCTGGCCACTGGCAGTGCGTATTGGACGTAAAACAAGCAGCGGCGGTCTCTAGTAGGCGGCTACCAAAGATACACTCCCCCCCAAAAACGCTTGAATAGAAGCGACAGGGAGCGGTCTAATCGGTCACTATGAACATAAAAACAGCATTTAGTTTATTGGCAGCAGCGACTCTTGCGCTCAGCAGTGCGGTTTTTGCCGCTGGGGAAAAGACCTATCAGGTCACCGGGCCAGTACTCGAAGTCACGGATTCAATGATTGCGGTCCAAAAGGGGAAGGACCGTTGGGAAATCAAGCGTGACGCCAGCACCAAGGTCACTGGAGATCTTAAGGTCGGAGAAAAAGCCAAAATTACCTACACCATGACCGCCACAGACGTGGAAGTGAAAGCGGGCAAAGGGGAAAAGAAAAAGCCCACCAGCCCGGCGGGTGCACCGACGCCGTAAACGAGGAACTGATTAAATCGCCGGGTGCGCAAACGCATCCGGCGATTTCTTTGTCGCCACCACTCTGTGGGCGGTCAGGAATGTCGCGCAGCGACGTGGCTACAACTATCTTCGCCGCCCGCTCCCGCCGAGAATTCCTCCCAGAATTCCGCGAGCGATTTGCCGACCGATTGAGCTGCTGGCGGCTCGCATCGCGCTTTTTACCATTGAAGTCGCCAATGAATCGTAGCGGCCGCCGCGTGGGCCGATTCTCGGTTGGAACGCAGCTGTGGCGGTGCCGAGAGCTTCAGCCAATATCGAGGGTTTCTCTCCTTCGGGCGTTGAAGGGCCGGCAGCTACAGGTGGAGCGCCAGCGGTTTGCGTTTTCTCACCCGCTCTCGCCTGAAGTTTTTCGTAGGCCGATTCTCGATCGATAGCTTTCTCGTAATGACCGGCGATAATGGATGAAGCGATAATTTCTTTCCGCTGATCCGCCGTGATGGCGCCCACCTGGCTGCGCGGTGGAACAATTTTTGCGCGCTCAACAATTTGTGGACTGCCATTTTCGTCCAGCATCGAGACGAGCGCCTCGCCGACTGCGAGTTGGGTCAACACTGTCTCGACTTTTAGTTTGGGATTCTGCCGGAAGGTTTCCGCAGCAGCTTTTACCGCCTTTTGGTCGCGCGGTGTAAATGCGCGCAACGCGTGCTGGACACGGTTCCCGAGCTGACCAAGCACGACGTCGGGGATGTCGAGCGGATTTTGACTCACGAAGTAGACGCCCACGCCTTTGGAGCGAATTAGTCGCACCATTTGCTCGACCTTTTGTTGGACTGCCGGTGCGATGTCAGCGAACAACAGGTGCGCTTCATCAAAAAAGAAAACCAACTTTGGTTTCTCCGGATCACCAATCTCCGGCAGGTCCTCGAACAACTCGGAGAGCATCCAAAGCAGGAAGGTAGCGTAAACCTTCGGTGACTTCTGCATCAACTTGTCCGCAGCAAGGACGTTGATCACACCTTTGCCGCCTTGCGTTTGAATCAGGTCATCAAGATTGAGAGCCGGTTCGCCAAAAAACTTGTCGGCGCCCTGTGATTCCAGTGCGAGGAGACTGCGCTGGATCGCTCCGGCGCTCGCCGACGAGATATTTCCGTATTGTGTTTTGAATTGATCGGCATTGTCCGCAACGTACTGCAACATCGCGCGCAGATCTTTGAGATCGAGAAGAAGCAAACCGTTTTCATCGGCAATCTTGAAAACCATGTTGAGCACGCCTTCCTGGGTGTCATTCAATTCGAGCAAACGCGCCAGCAGAAGCGGACCCATTTCCGAGACAGTCGCGCGCACCGGGTGACCCTGTTCGCCGAACACATCCCAAAACACCACAGGGCACGCTTCGCCTTTGAAATCATCTATCTTAAGCTCCTTCGCGCGCTCCAAGACTTTCGGGTTATTTGCGCCTGGTAGACTCAGGCCGGCGAGGTCGCCTTTCACGTCCGCCATGAAAACCGGTACACCGCGCGCGCTGAAATTTTCCGCCAGCGTCTGCAGCGTGACTGTTTTGCCTGTGCCGGTGGCGCCGGCAATCAAACCGTGGCGGTTCGCCATTTTCGGAAGCAAAAAGATTTGCTCTTTCGATTCAGCTACGAGGATGGGATCGGCCATGGTCGAATCGTAAACCTAGCGTAGTGGGGCGGCAAACATTGAACTTCCCACGAACTCCCGGAATTTTAGTAAAGATATGGCTTGGAAAGCGGGAACGCGTTTTTGATCAATTCGACCCGTGGTTTTGCCTCGTCTACGATGACGACCTCGACCACATCGAAACGGAAAAGAATATCGGGATTATCGAGCATTCGAAGCCAGGCCAGGGCGCCGCGAGAAATGCGTTTTCGTTTGTCACGATCAACCGCTTCCACGGGTCGGCCGAAATCATCGCGTCCGCGGGTTTTCACTTCCACAAAAACCAGCACGTCCTTGTCACGACAGACAACATCGATCTCACCGCCAGTACGACCGCGGAAATTGCGGAAGAGGACCTTGTAACCGTTACGCTTCAGATAGCGGCACGCCAACTTCTCGCCTAACGCTCCTCGTCGGAGATGACCGGACTTGGGCGAATTCGTCCAACGCGAGAAGCGGTTGCGCCACCGGCTCGAAAGATCGGCGATGGATTGGGCAAGGCCCGAATTCATGAAGTCTCAGTAGATGCAACTCAGTTCCGTAACCTTTGTGCTGGCCGAAGCAATACTGTGGGAACTGGGCGCAAAAGTCACGCATCATCCGATCACGCGTTACTTTGGCGATCACGCTGGCGGCAGCGATGCTCAGACTTAAACAGTCCCCATCGATCACCGCAGTCTGCGGGAAAGGAAAGGGAATCACAGGCAGCCCATCGATCAAAACATGGTCCGGAGGCTCGATTAGAGCCGTAATCGCCAGACGCATCGCTCGATGGCTCGCACGCAGAATGTTGATACGATCGATCTCGACCGAATCGATAACGCCCACCGTCCATCTAACCTCCGGGTTGGACACCAGATCTGAATAAATTTCATCGCGCAATTCCGCCGCAAGCTGTTTGGAGTCGTTCAACCGACGATGACGAAATTTGTCAGGAAGAACCACTGCTGCAGCCACAACCGGACCTGCGAGAGCGCCGCGGCCAGCTTCATCAATCCCTGCAATCCGACCAACGCCGGTGGCGCGCAGTCTTTTCTCGTAACGAAATCCGCATCGCCGGCGCATGCGGCATATTATGCGGAAATCTTAAATGTGAGAAGTGAGAACTGGAATGTGAGATCTAACGTCGTGAGAAAAAATCTCTCACCAATCACCCCTCACATCTGACATTTATTCACGCACCGCTGTGGCTTCTTTGCCTTTGCGGGTGCGAAGATAATTTAGTCTGGCACGACGAACCCGGCCTTGTTGCTCCACTTCCACTTTTGCGATGCGCGGTGAATGCAACGGAAACACACGCTCAACGCCTTCGCCGTAGGAGATTCGCCGCACGGTGAATGTTTCGTTGAGACCCCGGCCCTTACGGCCAATCACAATGCCAGCGAATATCTGGACTCGTTCCTTGTCCCCTTCCACGACACGGGTGTGGACGCGCACGCTGTCCCCAACAGAAAACGGCGTTACGTCACCTTTGTGCTGTTCCTTCTCAATGGCATCGATGATCTGATTCATGAAAACTCCCCTCCCCGCCCGCCCGGGCGGGCGAACAGTCTCCAGCAGGATAGGCAAAATTGCAACCGCCCTCAGGACAATTTAGCGAGTTAACGATTTAGTGATTTAGCGGATAAATGGCGAAAGAGCCGAATTCAAATCGAGAAATCGTTGAATCGCTAAATCAATAAATTGGGCTAGGTTCGGAATCTCATCCGCGCCCGTAGTTCAACTGGATAGAGCGACGGCCTCCGGAGCCGTAGGTTGCGCGTTCGAGCCGCGCCGGGCGCAGTGCCTCTGAAAACGCTTTTTCATAGGTAAAACAGCCCCTTTTTGCGCAATTCCCGATCATGGTCAAATGTTCCCTTGCCCAACGCCGGGGATAATCAGGCGAGCGCATGCGGCAGTTTTTCGGCAAATCCGGCACGGGACCAGGCGCTGTCGATCAGACTTGGGACGAAAATCTCCATATCGTGTTCGCCACACAGTCCGGTATTGTTAAGAAATCGAATCTCTCCGAGTACGCGAATGTCCGCCGTGGCGGCATCATCGCCATCCAGATCGAGGAAGGCGACAGGTTGATTGACGCGAAGTTAACGAACGGCAATAACGAGATCGTGCTTATCACGAAGGATGGAATGAGCTTGCGATTTCACGAAGAACAAGTGCGCGATCAAGGCCGCAACACGATGGGCGTAAAACTGATGGATCTCCGCAACGGCGAAAAGCTTCAGGCGATTGCGCCTGTCGTTAGTCAGGCCGAGGAAGAAGCGCAAACCGCGGAGGCATCCGCGAAGAAATCGTAGAGTTAGCCGATAGAAAGCGGCGGCGGAGCACCGCCGAACTCCACGAAGACACCGCGTATTGCACGCTCATAGAACGTGACCGTGTTCCGGAGGGACGGCGCTGGCTTCTACCGATCAGTAGCCCGGCGCCTCCGTTCCCAGCCCTGTATTCACGCCAGGGCGCCCGAGGCCGCCGGGCGGGTGCACCGGCGTTGTGCCCGTAGTCTCCGGCGTTGAACCCGTAGTCTGCCGCGTTGTGGTGCTCGTCACCGAAGGCTCGCTGGCACAAGATACCAGCATCAAACCGAGAACCGAAAGCGCCGAACCAAGTATGATTGCTCTTTTCATAAACATATTATTTTCCATGGTTTTCCTCCTGTTCTTTGCTAACCTGTAATCGGAGTTACATCGGTTACAATGCAATGTCAACCTATGAAATCACATTTACCGGTTACAATCGAATCACACCGCTTTGTCTCGCGTGACTTCATCGGCGGTGATGCAGCGCTCGACTTCATCAATACCGTCACCGGCCGCGATCAGTCGCCTCGCGACTGGCTCGACAGCTACCAGCGCCTGCTCGAATGGGCAGCGCTGGTGCGTCTGCTGCCGGAGAACATTCTGCGCGCGCTTGCAAGAAAGGCGAAGAGCGAACCTGCATCGGCTGCGGCTGCTTTGGCCCGTGCAAAGGTGTTTCGCGAAGCGCTCTTTGCACTGATCACAGGGATCGTTTCCGGGAGCGCGCCGTCGAAAGCCATGCTGGCGCTGCTGCGAGAGCGTTGGATCGCAGGTATCAATGCGCACCAGCTGCGCTTTGATGATGGGCGCGTGGTCGCTGAGCCGCGCAATGATGCGGCCAATTTCGACCTGATCGCATCGATGATTGCCTATCGAATGATCGAACATGTCTTAACGTTGCCGACGGATCGACTGCGCATCTGTCATGGACCCAATTGTTCATGGGTATTCATTGACAGCTCGAAGGCTGGCCGCCGACGTTGGTGCGACATGGCGGATTGCGGGAACGCCGCTAAGTCTCGTCGGTTCCAGGCGCGCTTACGCCAGCGGCGCAAGTGACCACGTTGTTCGACGGGATACTCCTGCGGAGAGCGCACGATCCGGTGAAAACGGAGAACGGCAACAAAATGGCAACGGGGTTTGCGTTCGCTCTTATGATGTCGGCCTCCGGAGCCGTAGGTTGCGCGTTCGAGCCGCGCCAGGCGCACTCTCTACCAGGGAAACAGTCAGGAAGCCTTAGTCATTCAACAGCCGTCGCTCCGCTCTGTAAGGGAATACCTCTGGAATTTCACCGGCCCGGATTTGGTTCTGCACAGCGCGCCAGAAGTTGGCCCTAAATATCTCGTCATGGTACTTGAGAAGGGCGGCCAGGGCCGGTTTTGGGAAGGCCAGAAATTGCAAAAATTCTTCGGGAAAAATATCGTTTTCGCGAACGGAGAACCACGGTTCGGCCGCGATTTCCTCCTCTGGCGTCCGTGCCTCTGGCAATTCTCGGAAATGACAATCCGTAAGGAAACAAAGCTCATCGTAATCGTAAAAGACAACGCGGCCATGGCGGGTCACGCCAAAATTCTTCGTGAGCAAGTCCCCGGGGAAAATGTTGGAAGCAGCAAGATCTTTGATCGATTGGCCATAATCGCGCCCGGCAGCCGCGATTGCCTCTGCCTCGTTTTCCTGAAGAAAAAGGTTCAGTGGACGAAGACGACGCTCGACGTAGGCGTGCGCAATGATGAGGTCGCCGCCCTCCATCTTCACAATCGAACCGGCATCGCGCATTAATTCAGTCAGCAGCACTGGTTCGAACCGGTTTGCCGGAATCCGCAGATGCTCAAACTCGTGCGCTTCGACCAATCGTCCCGCGCGGTCATGTTCAAAAACCAAACGGTAGCGGCGCCGCACATCCTCGCGGGTGCTATCTTTCGGCAAATCAAATTGATCTTTGATCAGTTTGAAAACGACATCGTAGCTCGGCAGCGTGAAAACGCTCATCACCATTCCGCGAGCTCCTTCCGCCACCACGAAACAATCGCCAGACTTACGCAGGTGGGCGATGAAATCGCGGTAAAATTCCGTTTTACCGTGCCGATGAAAACCGATGGCGTTGTAAAGATCAATCAAACGTTTGCGCGGCATCAATTGCTGGAGATAACGCACAAGATGGTAGGGACATTCAACGGCAACCCGAAAATAGGAGCGTGTAAAAGAAAACAAAAGCGCGAGGTCGACATCTCCATGCAGGAGGGCGTCGAGGGCGATGCCGCGTTCATCTTCGTGACGAAGGCAAAGCGCGATTGGCAAGGGTAACTCTCCTTCGCGGAAGACGCGTCCTACCAAGTAGGCGCAGCGCCCGCGATAAAAGACACCTGACACAATCTCCAGCTCCGGCTGCGAGTTTTTCGCCGAGCCCTCCGCTTCAATTCGCGCCGTAGCGAGTCTTCCTGTCTCTCGTAGGTCATGCCAGCAGCTTTCGTCAAAAGCATCCGTCAACGCAGAACACAGCAGTCTGGTCAGGCTTTGGCCGCGATAGGTTTTCGCGATATTGACCGGGGCGCTCGAGGGCGGCGCATCGAAATCCGTATCGACAAACTCGATTCCTTGATCCACACCGGCCGTGGCAAAAACACGGCGCGTTAACGAATTGAAGAATGTCTCAGCGATCTCCCACGCCGGCGAACGCGCGATGAGCGATGAATAAACGGCTTTGATCCCCGTCCAGATGTTGCGTTCTGGCAAACGAGCACCCATCAACTCGCGGATACGATTTGTTAGGCTGTCGAGAACGTCGTTGTAAAAATGCAGTCGCTCGGACGCGTCATCGAAACTGCCCGCCCAATCGCGCGCTAAGAAACGTTCCCGCGCACGCCGAGTGATGGCGTTAAATCGCGTTTGGTAATCGGAAAAGGCTTGCTGCGCGGTCTCGGCACAACGCGCGGCAAGACGACTGTCGGTCAGGGTCGAAGAATCTTGCGCAACGATTTCGCTGGCGATCGTCGATCGTGCATTCAACGGAACTGCTCCGCTTCAGTCGACCCGCCCATCGCCGTGGTCGAGCTCTTCCCGTCCGCAATAATCTGGGCAACGAGATCGAAGTAACCTGTTCCGACTTCACGTTGATGTTTCGTAGCCGAATAACCATCGCCTTCGGCTGCGAATTCGGCCTCCTGCAATACTGCATAAGCCGCCATACCCTGGTCGCGATAATCGCGCGCCAGCTTAAACATGCTGGCGTTGAGCGCATGAAATCCAGCGAGCGTAACGAATTGAAATTTGTAACCCATCGCTCCGAGCTCTCGCTGAAATTTTGCAATGCTGGCGCTATCGAGTTTTTTCTTCCAGTTGAATGACGGCGAACAATTGTAAGCCAGCAACTTGCCAGGGAATTTTGCGCGCAGATTCTCGGCAAATCGCTTTGCTTCCGCCAAGCTTGGTTCACTCGTTTCGCACCAGATTAGATCGGCAAACGGCGCGTAACTTTGCGCGCGGGCGATCGCCTGGTCGAGTCCGGCGCGCACCAGGAAGAAGCCTTCTGAAGTTCGTTCGCCGGTCAGAAATTCGTGATCGCGCTCATCCACGTCATTCGTCAGGAGGCCGGCGCCGTTCGCGTCTGTGCGCGCGATCAGGACCATCGGCACGTCGCAAACATCGGCCGCCAAACGCGCGGCGACCAGATGCTTGATGGCGGTGCGCGTCGGCACCAATACCTTGCCGCCCATGTGCCCGCATTTTTTTTCGCTCGCGAGTTGATCTTCGAAATGCACACCGGCCGCGCCGGCTTCTATCATAGCTTTCGTTAGTTCGAAAACATTGAGCGGTCCGCCGAAACCGGCCTCGCCGTCGGCTACGATGGGCGCGAACCAGTCGATATCCATCTCACGTTCGGCGTGGTAAATTTGATCGGCCCGCTGTAGAGCTTGATTGATTCGCCTAACGAGAGCCGGCACGCTGTTCGCCGGATACAAACTTTGATCCGGATACATTTGGCCGGCGAGATTCGCGTCCGCGGCGACCTGCCACCCGCTTACGTAAATTGCCTTCAGGCCGGCTTTGACCTGTTGCATTGCTTGATTGCCGGTCAGCGCCCCGAGAGCTGCGACGTAATCTTCGTTGTGCAATAATTGCCAAAGTTTCTCGGCACCACGCCGCGCGAGCGTGTGCTCGATGCGCAGGCTGCCGCGCACGCGCTCCACGTCTGCCGACGAATACGGTCTTGTTATACCGCGCCACCGCGCGTCGGCTTCAGTCAAGTTTGTCATACCCTGGTAACGTTAGAAATTCCGCGAACTCATCGTCGGTGGTCATCTTGTCGAACAAGGCGCGCGCGATTTGGAATTTTCCTTTGGCAAAGCGATCGGCACCGATTGCTTGTTTAATTTTCTCTAGTTCTTCCGCCAGCACTTCGCGAAATAGCTCCTTCGTCACCTTGCGACCGTCGTCGAGTCTCCCGTCGGGATGTCGAATCCATTGCCAGATTTGCGCCCGCGAGATTTCCGCCGTGGCAGCGTCTTCCATCAAATTGAAAATCGGAACGGCACCGCTGCCTCGCAGCCACGCCTCAAGATACTGCACACCCACGCTTACGTTCGTGCGCAAACCTTGTTCTGTGATGGGGCCGCGTGGCCCGAAATCGAGCAGGTCTTTCGCGCAAACATCGACATCGTCGCGTTGACGGGAGAATTGGTTAGGCTGAGGCATCAGCCGATCGAATGCTTCGGTGGCGAGCTGAACCATTCCAGGATGCGCGACCCATGTTCCATCGTGACCGTCGCCGGCTTCGCGTTCCTTGTCCGCGCGCACTTTGGCAAATGCTTCTTCGTTCGCGCGCGGATTGTTCTTCACCGGAATCTGCGCTGCCATTCCGCCCATCGCGGAAGTTTTCCGGCGATGACAAGTCTTGATGCACAGCAAAGAATACGACCGCATGAAACGCGTCATCATGGTAATGACCGCTCGATCGGCCAGTAGGAAATCCGGTTTGGAGCGAAATTTCTTGATGCAGGAAAAAATGTAATCCCACCGGCCGCAGTTGAGTCCCGCGGAATGCTCACGCAGCTCGTAAAGAATTTCGTCCATCTCGAACGCGGCCGGAATGGTCTCGATTAGAACCGTCGCGCGGATCGTGCCTTGTGGAATGCCAAGCTCGTCTTGCGCCAACTTGAAAGCGTCGTTCCAAATGCGCGCTTCGAGATGGCTCTCCATCTTTGGCAGATAAAAATACGGGCCGCTCCCGCGTGCGATGAGTTCCCTGGCGTTATGAAAAAAGAAGAGACCGAAATCGAAGAATGCACCAGCAACCCGCTCGTCATCCACCAGCAGGTGTTTCTCGTCCAGATGCCAGCCACGCGGCCTAACGAACAACACGGCGGTGCGGTCGTTTAGTCGATATTCTTTTCCTTCCGGATTCGTGAAGGTGATCGTGCGCCGAATGGCGTCGCGCAAGTTGATCTGGCCTTCCACCATGTTTGCCCAGGTCGGCGCGTTAGCGTCTTCGAAATCAGCCATGAAAACTTTCGCGCCGGAATTGAGCGCGTTGATCACCATTTTGCGATCAGTCGGCCCGGTAATTTCAACTCGACGGTCCTGCAAATCGGGAGGAATCGGTGCGCAGCTCCAATCGCCTTCGCGAATGTGTTTTGTTTCTGCCAGGAAATCGAGCGACTCGCCGCGATCGAACCCTTCCTGTCGTTTTTGCCTTCGCTGGAGACATTCGCGGCGTCGCGATTCAAATGCGCGATGCAATTTCGCAACAAACGACAAAGCGTTCGGAGTGAGAATTTGATCGTATCCCGCTGCGACCGCGCCGGTGATCTTCACCCCATCAGGAAGATCGCGGATTGAAGATTGGGTCATAATCGAGAGTTGGGGTTTAGTGGTGTCTAACAGGGCTCACGATTGATTTGAAATTCAAAATTTGGGTCGCCCGTTTCGAAATGGGCAACAAGACGGCAATGGGAATAGCCTTAGATGGCTCAGCATTCGGCCTCCGAAGCGCCAGGTGCGCGTTCGACGCGCGCCGGCGACTTTTTTGAAGAAATCAGAAGTGAAAGGTGATTAGTGAGCGGTGGTCGCGATGGACTTCTCACTAATCACGTCTCACCTCTCACCGAAATTTTTCTCAAGCCGTCGTGAGACCTGCACGGATTACAGCGGATATGAGGATTGATGCCAGCGCGCTGTCATCGCGACGGTTACGAAGTTGGTTTTGAATACTCGTAAATGCGTCGTGTGTTAGCGCAACTGCTTGTCGTGGATCGTCCGTCAATCGAGAGGCGAAACTATAAACGGCGGGATAATAACGAGCGACCAACCTGTCAAAACGTGAGGTTTTCGCTTTCATCATGGGTTTCCTTTTCAGTGATCGCAGTCTCATTGGTGTTTGGTTCACCTCATTCTACGGAAATGATGGCGCGAAGTTCTCAGAATATG
>Ga0081455_10006010_pt1 | contig 13156 bp, 12 predicted proteins | sample TabmetS3T2R1_FD_70207 | JGI IMG/M metagenome (GOLD analysis project Ga0081455, IMG submission 70207) | Tabebuia heterophylla rhizosphere microbial communities from the University of Puerto Rico - S3T2R1 | ecosystem: Host-associated > Plants > Roots > Rhizosphere ... | reverse complement strand
GCAAGACCCGCGTCGGCGACGGCGGCTGCATCTTCCTCAACAGCCCGGACTTCCCCGGGGGCGGCGGCTGTGCTCTGCACCGGTGGGCGCTGCGCAAGGGCGAGAAGCCGCACCTGGTCAAGCCAGACGTGTGCTGGCAGCTCCCCACCCGGCGGCAGTATCGCGACGTCGAGCGCGGCGATGGCACCTCCTACACCGAGGTCAGCATCGGCGAATACCAGCGGGCGGCCTGGGGACCCGGTGGACATGACCTCGACTGGTTCTGTCCAGCCGCGACCGAGGCCCATGTCGGCAAGGACCCGGTCTACGTGTCCAACCGCGACGAGCTGACCACGCTGATGGGCAAGCGGGCGTACAAAATGCTCGCCCGACTGTGCGAGGAGCACCTGGCGAGCGACCATCGCGCCACCCGCCATCGCGCCGACCCCGACTGAGCGGGCCGGAGCGGCCTAGCACCCCGCCGACGGAGTACGAGCCCCACCCCCGGCAGTGGGCCGTCGGACGCGACGGCGAGAATGCGACCATGCGCCTGGACCATCTCTCGTATGCGGTGGGCCCTGACGGATTAGAAGGAACGACCTCCAGACTCTCGGTGCTGCTGGGCGAGTCGTTCCGGGACGGCGGGGTCCATCCTCGATTCGGCACCAAGAACCGGATCCTGCCCCTCCGCAACAACGTCTACGTCGAGATCGTCGCCGTGCTGGACCACCCGGCGTCGGACAAGGTCCCCTTCGGCCAGGCGGTCCGCGATCGCTCGGCGGCCGGCGGCGGCTGGCTCGGCTGGGTGGTCGCTGTGGACGACATCCAGCCGGTCGAGAAGCGGCTCGGCCGGCATGCCGTTCAGGGCAATCGGCATCGGCCTGACGGCTTCGATCTGCGCTGGAAGCAGATCGGCGTCAAGGGTCTCCAGGCCGATCCACAGCTGCCGTTCGTCGTGCAGTGGGAGGTCGACGACGACGACCATCCGTCGGCCGGGGCCACCGGCGACGTCACCCTGGCCGCCTTGGAGATCGCCGGAGATCCGGTACGCGTGGAGGACTGGCTGGGGGAGTCGGCGCTCGACGCACTGAGCGATGTGGACGTGCAATGGGTGGCGCCGCACGGCACGCCCGGCATCATCGCGGCCCACTTCCACACCGCTGACGGCAACGTTCGGATCTGACCCGGCGCGTCGCACGGCCGACTGTCGGTAGCGCTGCCTAGCGTGCCGGTCATGAGCTCGACTGCGACCCGCTCCCGCCAGCCCGCGTTCCGCTGCACCGAGTGCGGTTGGTCGAGCGCCAAGTGGGTCGGTCGCTGCGGTGACTGTCAGGCCTGGGGCAGCGTCGAGGAGAGTCAGCCCGCCATCCGGCCGACCGCATCCGGGACCGGTTCGGCCGTGCCGATCGCCGAGGTCGACGCCCAGGCGTCTGCCGCCGTGAGCTCCGGACTGGCCGAGTTCGACCGGGTGCTCGGCGGCGGCGTCGTCCCCGGCTCGGTGTTGTTGCTCGCCGGCGAGCCCGGGGTCGGCAAGTCGACGCTGTTGCTGGAGGTCGCCGCGTCGTGGGCCCGCTCGGGCCAGCGCACGCTCTATGTCTCGGCCGAGGAGTCGGCCGCCCAAGTGCGGCTGCGCGCGGACCGTACCGGCGGACTTGATTCGTCGCTCTACCTCGCGGCCGAGACTGACCTGGCCGGTGTCCTGGCCCATGTCGAGCAGGTCCAGCCGTCCCTCCTCGTCGTCGACTCGGTGCAGGCGGTCTGTTCGACCGAGGTGGACGGAGTTCCGGGCGGCGTCACCCAGGTGCGAGACGTGGCGGCGACCCTGGTCCAGGTCGCGAAGCGCCGCAACATCGCGACGATCCTGGTCGGGCACGTCACCAAGGACGGCGGGGTGGCCGGGCCTCGGGTCCTCGAGCACCTGGTCGACGTCGTGCTGACCTTCGATGGTGAGCAGTCCTCCCGGCTGCGGATGATCCGCGCCACCAAGAACCGGCACGGCCCGGTCGACGAGGTGGGCTGCTTCGACCTCGCCGAGGACGGCATCGTCGAGGTGCCCGACCCGACCGGTCGCTTCGTGTCCCGGCATCAGAGTCCCGTCTCGGGCACCTGCGTGACCGTGACGATGGAGGGCCGCCGTCCGCTGCTCGCCGAGATCCAGGCGCTCGTGGCACCGTCGCCGGCCGGCACACCGCGACGCGCCGTCGTCGGCATGGAGGCGGCCCGGATCAACATGATCCTCGCCGTCTTGGAGCGTCGGGCCGGGATCCGGGTCGGTGGCTCGGAGGTCTACGTGTCGACCGTCGGCGGGGCCCGGCTGACCGATCCGACCGCCGACCTCGCCGTCGCGATCGCGGTGGCCTCGGCGGTCAGCAACACGGTGCCGCCGCACCGGCTGGTGGCGATGGGCGAGGTGGGACTCGCGGGCGAGGTGCGCCGGGTTCCGAGCCTGTCGCAGCGGGTCGGCGAGGCGGCACGGCTGGGATTCACCCACGCCCTGGTGCCGTCAGATCTCGGTCCACACCCCGAGCGGCACCGACCGGTCTCGGGCATCACGATGCTCGACGTTCCGGAGCTCCACGCGGCGCTTCGGGTGCTCGGACTCGCCTCCCGGCCGGCTCAGTCGGCCGGCAATCCCGAGTAGATCGCGGCCAGCCGCATGTTGCAGACGAACAGCGCATCCCGCGCCTCGTCGTCGAGGAAGTGCAGGTGCCCGTACGCCTCGAGGCTGGTGAAGCCGTAGAGGCTGGCCCAGCAGCTCAGCAGGGCCTGGAACGTCTCCGGCGGGAGGTCGTGATCCTCACCGTGGAGGCCTTCCATCTTCTGCCCGAAGTGGCGCCGCAGCGAATCGTCGACGTCGCGGATCAGCGGCGGACCGAGCTTGCCCTGCTCGTGGGCCTCGACGAAGAACGCCTTGAGCCCGGTGATCGCCCGGGTGCAGGCCTCGGCGACCGGACCCTCCTGCGGAGTCACGAATCCCGGAACGGGTGCGCCGAAGATCAGGGCGAACTGCTGCGGCTCTTGATTGGCCCAGGAGCGGAACGCCTGCGACACGGCATACCAACGGCCGGTCGGGTCATCGGCGGGTACGCCTTGACGGGCCGTCTCGACCGCGTCGGCGAGGTCGTTGTAGGCGTCGGCGATGAGGGCCGACAGCAACTCGTCGCGGTCGGAGAAGTAGCGATAGAGCGCCGGCGCCGTCATCCCCATCTCGCGTGCGATGTCGGAGAACCGCAGGTCGGCCGAGCCCTGCTCGTGCATCAGGCGCAGGGCCGTCGCCTTGATCTCCTCGATGGTGGCCGCCCGGACGCGCTCCCGCCGAGTCGGCGCCGCAGACGTCTCGGACTTGCCGGACATGACTGACACGGGTTCTCCACACCTTCCTCGGTGAACGTGACGTAAATCATCGTCACAGAAGTTAAGTCGCTTGACAAGTAACGATACCTCGGGTTTGCTAATCGTCGTAACTGAAATGACTTCCAGTCACGATCATCAAGGTCTTTCTCGTTCGCTTAGGGGTATCCGATGTCTCTCTCAACCCGCACCCGAGACGGCGACCAGGCCGCTCGGGCCCGGCCCGGCCCACTCGGCCGGCTCGCGGGCGCCGCGTTCCGCCACCGCGGCCGCGTCGTCCTCGGCTGGATCGCCGCGCTGGCCGTGGCGATTGGACTGTCCGCCGCGTTCGCCGGTGACTTCAACGCCGACTACTCGACACCCGGGTCGGACTCCAAACAGGCACAGGACCTGCTGGAGAACCGCTTCCCGGCTCAGTCCGGCGACACCGTGGACGTGGTGGTTCGCGCCGACGACGCGGTGACCGCGCCTGGCGTACGGTCCGACGTCACCGCGATGCTCGACGAGCTTCGCGGGCTGCCGCACGTCGCGGCGGTCGACGACCCGTACACCACACCAGGCGGGATCGCCGAGGACGGCCGGACGCTGATCGCCCGGCTCAACCTCGACGTCGTCAATCCCGTCGATATGCCCGTCGAGGACACCGACAAGCTGCTGGCCGCGGCCGACGACGCCGAACGCCCCGGCCTCGAGGTCGCGCTCGGTGGCCAGACCATTCAGCAGGCCGAGCAGGGTGAGGTCGGCTCCGAGATGATCGCGCTGGTTGTCGCAGCGCTGATCCTGCTGGTCACCTTCGGCACCGTCGTGGCCGCCGGTCTGCCACTCGGCGTTGCGCTGGCCGGTCTTGCCGTCAGCGGCACGCTCACCGGCGTGATCGCCGCCCTCACCGACGTACCCGACTGGTCGACCGCGCTGGCGACCATGATGGGCATCGCCCTCGGCATCGACTACACGCTTCTGATGGTGACCCGGTTCCGGGAGTGGCGCGCCGTCGGACTCGACCCCGAACAGTCCACCGTCGCGACACTCGACACCGCCGGGCGGGCCGTCCTGGTCGCGGGCAGCACCGTCGTCGTGAGCATGCTCGGCCTGTTCGCCATGGGCCTGTCGTTCATGCGAGGTGCTGCGATCGTCACGATCGTCGCGGTGTTCATCGTCATGGCGGCCGCCGTCACCTTGCTCCCCGCGCTCCTGGGCTACTTCGGGCGCTGGGTCGACCGGCTCCGACTCCCACTCGGCCGCCGGCAGGCTGTCGAGGTCGCCGATGGCGGACACCTCGTCCCGACCCGGGCGTGGGCCGGCTGGAGCCGACTGGTCAACCGCCACAGCATCCTCGCCACGTTCGTCGGCGTCGGACTGCTGCTCGCCCTGGCGGCGCCGTTCCTCGGGGTGCGTTACGGCTTCCCCGACGCGGGCAACGACGCGGCCGACAAGTCGTCACGCCAGGCGTACGACATGGTGTCCGAGAGCTTCGGCGCCGGCGCCAACGGACCACTGCTGGTCGCGGCCGAGCTGTCCGGTCCGAATGACGGGGCGGCGGTCCAGCGGCTCGACAATCAGATCGGCGAGACTCCTGGTGTCGCGGCCGCGCTGCCGGCTCAGCTGAATGCTGAGGGCGACGCGGCGATGATCACGGTGATCCCGACGACCGGGCCGCAGGATCTGGCCACCGAGGACCTCGTCCACACGCTGCGCGACGACGTCATCCCGGCGGCGACCGACGGCAGCAACCTCGAGGCGCACGTCGGTGGGGTCACGGCGACCAACATCGACGCCAACGAGAACGTGTCCAGCCGACTGCCGTACCTGATCGCCGGCGTCATCGCCCTGTCGATGCTGCTGCTGTTCCTCTCGTTCCGGAGCATCGTCATCCCGCTCACGGCCGCGGCGATGAACCTGCTGTCGGTCGCGGCGGCGTACGGCGTGATGGCGTACGTGCTCGAGGGCGGTTGGGCGGGCCAGCTGCTCGGCATCGATACCGAGACGCCGATGCCAGGGTTCGTGCCGGTGATCGTCTTCGCGGTCCTGTTCGGGCTGTCGATGGACTACGAGGTGTTCCTGATCAGCCGGATGCGTGAGGTCTGGACCCGTACTCGCGACAACGCGCGTGCCGTCGGCGACGGGCTGGCCGGAACCGGCCGGGTCATCACGGCAGCGGCGGCGATCATGATCGCGGTGTTCGCGGCGTTCGTCCCGAGTCCGGACATCATCCTCAAGGTGATCGGCCTCGGCATGGCGACGGCCATCCTGGTCGACGCGACCGTCGTCCGGATGCTGCTGGTCCCCGCGGTCATGCACCTGCTGGGCCGGTTCAACTGGTGGCTGCCGAAGTCGATCGACCGGCGACTCCCTCAGCTCCATGTCGAGGGCCGGTCGGAGCAGTTCCTGCCGGGGCCGGACGACCCGTTCGCCGACGAGTCGAGCCGGGACAAGGTGGGCGCACCGGCCTGAGATCGGAGGAATCGACATCGCGGGGTGCCAGGCCCCGCGATGTCGATTCCCGCGGGGGCGGATTTGCGCAGTAGCGTGAAGAGGTATGACCAGTCCGGATTTCAATCAGGGGCCCCGGCCATGGCTCGGGGTGGCCATCATCGTGGCCGGAGTCGCCCTGGTCCTGGCTCTGGTCGCGGGGTCCGCGATGGTGCTCACCGGAGGTGACGGTTCCGACAACGGTTCCAACGACAACGCCAGCGGGTCGGAGTCGGGCGCCAACAACAACGACGCAGCCGACTCCGGCGGCGGAAGCGCCAACGGCAACGGCAACGGCAACGGCAGCGGCAGCGGTAACGGCAGCGGTAACGGCGACAATGGCGAGGCCGGATCGTCGGACGGCAGCCAGGCGCCGCCGAGCCAGCTGGCCGACACCGGGCGGCCGCCGTCCACGATCGAGATTCGCCCGGTGATCGACGTCATCCCACGGGCGAAGCACTGCGGCTCTGACGGGGCCTGGTGCGGCGCGAACGGCATGGAGGCCTACCGGCTCGGACCGGTGGTACTGCATACGCGGGACATCGTCGACGCGGAGTCCCGGCTCAGCGACTACGGCGAGTTCGTCGTCGGCATCACCCTGTCGGACGCCGGCGCCACCAAGTTCGAGGCCGTGACACGTGCGCTCGCCAACGAGCCCGGCCCGGGGGATCCGCAACTCGCCGTGGTCGTCGACGACGTGGTGATCTCGGCGCCGGCCGTGCAAGGCCCGGTCCCCGGCGGCGAGATCGACATCAGCGCCGACTTCACCCAGGCCGAGGCCAACCGGCTAGCGGCGGCGATCAAACCCTAGCCCCCACTGAGGGGAGCTCTGGGTACCGCTGTGCTGTAATGGGTGTGTGCATCTCAATCCTTACGGCGCCGACGCGGTGCAGCTGGCCGTGGCGTTGCATCGATTGCGGCCGTCGACCCCGGCCGATCTCGAGTCGGAGTGTCGCCGGGCCGACGTCGTCATCGATCGCCGGGCGACCAAGGCCGACGTCGAGCTGGTGCGTACAGTCCTCGCGCGGTGGCTGACCGTCGTCGACGCGACGACCGACCGCGAGCGAGCCGAGCGGCTGAACGCCTTGCTGCGTGAGTATGCGGCGTACCCCCGACTCACCGACCATGCCGGGACCGGCTGGCACATGCACTACCGAGATCCACAGCTGCCCCTGGGCCGGGTGGTTGCGGCGCTCGTCACCGTCGGAACCGCGCTGCACCTGGCCGGCCGGGGGACGCATCGGCTCGGGCGCTGCGCCGCCGCCGACTGCGACGGCGTGATTGTCGACGTATCCCGCAACGGACGGCAGCGCTACTGCTCGCCGGCCTGCGCCAACCGGGACGCGGTCCGTCGCCATCGGGCCCGTCGCCGCGTGGCGGTCTGACCAACCGGGTTCACGAGGACTCGTCGGCCCTCCGCCGGGCTCGGGCCCGCCGCTTCCCCTCATGCATCGCCTGTACGCGAGCGATCGGGATCTCGTGTCCCTCGTCGACCAGGTCGATGGGCAGTGACTGCGGGTCGGGCATCTGGTCGAGCCACGGATCTCGATCCCCGATCAGCGCCGGCACCGTGTGGATCGTGAAGTCGCGCGGCGTCGCGTCGCCGAGGCCGTCCCAGCCGATCGGATAGGACACCGGCACACCGGGCCGGACCCGCGGACTGTAAGCGGCGACGACAGTCGCGCCGCCGGAGCGGGTCGAGTCGAGGAACACCTTGCCGCCGCGGTCCGCCTTGACGTACGCGGTCGTGGCGAGGTCCGGATCGAGTCGCTCCGCGCGGACCGCGATCGCTCGCGTCGCGGCGGCCGCGTCGTCGATCGCCACCTGCTCGTCGATCGGCACGAAGATATGGATGCCCTTCGCGCCACTGGTCTTGATCGCGCCCTCGAGACCGGCGTCCTGCAACGCGTGACGGACCAGCCGAGCCGCGGCGACCACGACCGAGAACGGTTGATCCTCCGGCGGATCGAGATCCATCACGAGATGGGTCACCCGATCCCATCGGTCTGCCCGCACCAGCGTCGGGTGATATTCGATCGCCCGCTGGTTGGCGAACCAGAGCAGAGTCCGCCGGTCGTCGCACAGCGCGTACGCGACGTCGCGCTTGGATGCCTCGGCCCACACCGACACCGTCTTGATCCACGACGGCGCGTACTTCGGAACGTTCTTCTGCATGAAGGGCGGCTGACCGGGCCGGGCCCGAATCACCGAGAGCGGCCGATCGCGCAACTCCGGCAGGATCCGATCGCGTATGGCGTCGAGATAGTCGACGAGGTCGCGCTTGGTGGCATCGGCGCCTTCGTACAACGCCTGGTCGAGATTGGTCAGCCGGACACCGTCGCGCTCTTCCTCCACGGTCGGAGGTTACCCCGGCAACGGGACGATTCGCCGGTCCCACGGCCGCCGGGACGGGCTGTCGACGGGCCCGGTTGGACGCGCCGTCGGCTGCCGGCCGGCGGCAATGCATAGACTCGACCCGTGGTTCCCCAAGCGCACATCGGCGAACGCGGCAGTCCGGACCCCCGGATGCGCGCGACGATGGCGAGCGTCGCGCCGGGAACTTCGCTGCGCGAAGGACTGGAACGCATCCTGCGCGGCCGCACCGGCGCCCTGCTCGTGCTGGGTCACGACCGCACCGTGGAGTCGATCTCGACGGGCGGCTTCGCGCTCGACGTTCCGTTCAGCGCGACCGGTCTTCGCGAGCTCGCCAAGATGGACGGCGCGATCATCATGGACCGCGACGCCAGCCGCATCCTGCGCGCCGCCGTCCACCTGATGCCCGACCCGTCCATCGAGACCGACGAGTCCGGCACCCGGCACCGCACCGCCGACCGGGTCGCCCGGCAAACCGGGTTGCCGGTCGTCTCGGTGTCGCAGTCGATGCAGATCATCGCCCTGTACGTCGGCTCGGCCCGGCGCGTACTGGAGGACCCCGGCGCGATCCTCGGCCGGGCCAACCAGGCGCTGGCCACCTTGGAGCGCTACAAGCTGCGACTCGACGAGGTGTCCGGGTCGCTGTCCGCCCTGGAGATCGAGGACCTCGTCACCGTCCGCGACGTCGCCGCCGTCATGCAGCGGCTGGAGATGGTGACCCGGATCGCGTCGGAGATCGAGGACTACGTGCTCGAGCTCGGCAGCGATGGGCGGCTGCTCAGCCTGCAGCTCGACGAGCTCGTCACCGGCGTCGACCTGGAACGTGAGCTGGTCGTCCGCGACTACCTGCCGTCGGGCCGCCGCGCACCACGTACCCGGGACATCCTCAAGGCACTGGCCGCGCTCAGCTCGTCCGACCTGGTCGACATCGGCGTGGTCGCCCGGGCCCTCTCGCTCGGCGGCGGCGAGCACCTCGATGCCGCGCTCTCGCCGCGCGGCTACCGACTGCTCGCCAAGGTCCAGCGGCTGCCCGGCACGGTGGTGGATCGGCTCGTCGACCATTTCGGCAGCCTCCAGAAGCTGCTGGCGGCCACGATCGAGGACCTCCAGGCGGTCGAGGGCGTCGGCGAGCTGCGGGCGCGCAGCGTGCGCGAGGGACTGTCCCGGCTCGCCGAGTCGAGCATCCTCGAACGCTACGTCTGAGGCTCGATCGGATCGACGCTGCTCGAGTCGGTCGCGGGCGGCTCGTCCTCGCTGGGCTCGTCGGAGGGCTGTTGCTCGCTCGACTCGTCCGTGCCGTTCTTGCCCTTGTCGGCCTTGTCCTTGTCGGCCTTGTCGTCGGCCGGCTTCGGCCGCGCGATCAACTCGAACTCGGCCTCGGACGGCTCGCCCTCGAGCATCGCGGCTTCGACCGTATAAGTGCCGGGCTCGGCCGGTGTCGCGTCCGACGCGCAGTTGCGTCCCGAGTGCCGGCCCGACCAGGTGAGGTCGATCAGCGTGGACCAACGCGGTTGCAGCGCCAGATCCCGTACCGGAAGGTCGTCCTCGCAATGGGTGGAGTCCCACACGGTGTCATTGCCGTCGGAGATCACGATCAGGAGACTCTCGGCGTCGAGGCCGAGCGAGCACGGCGACGAACTGCCCGACGAGATCCGGAGGCTCAACCGGACCGGCTCCTCGGCGTACGCGGATTCCGTGACCGACGGCACGACGAGCACGTCGGTGAGATCGCAGTCCTCGCGGGGTCGCTCGAAGGTCTCGGCGACCGTGTCGACCCGCGCGGTGCGGTTCTTGTCCCGGGACTTCTTCGGATCACGGTCGGCGGCCGGAGTCGGATCGTCGGACTCGGTCGCGGCGGCCGGGGTCTCGTCCTCCGGCGGAGTGGCGCCCGAGTCGCCGCCGTCGACCCAGCGGATCGTGAGCCAGCCGACCAGAACGACGACCGCCACGAGCACCAGCCGACGGACCCAGTAGACCCGGGTCGGCATCGGTCCCCGTGGACGGGCCACAGTGCTCATCGGCGCTCACGGTAGTTGCTCAGCGGCCTGGTCTTGTGGAGGCACTCCGATGGTGCTCGGACCTCGTCGGGCCACCGCCGGGCAGACTGTGCGGGTGAGCGTGCCCACCGGCGACCTGCACCAGCGCGTGCTCAGCTGGTACGACCGGCACGCCCGCGATCTCCCCTGGCGAGACCCCGACGCCGGTGCCTGGGCGGTCCTCGTCTCCGAGATCATGCTCCAGCAGACCCCGGTCGCCCGGGTGCTGCCGGCCTACCGCGCCTGGCTGGATCGCTGGCCCACGCCGGCGGCGCTGGCAGCCGACTCGGTCGGCGCGGCGGTCCGCGCCTGGGGCCGGCTCGGATATCCGCGACGGGCGATGCGGCTGCACCAGGCGGCGACGACGATCACGGCGCGTCACGGCGGCGTGGTGCCCGACGACGTCGAGGCGCTCCGCGAGCTTCCGGGCATCGGCGACTACACCGCGGCGGCCGTCGCCGTCTTCGCCTATCACCGACGGCTACCGGTCCTCGACACCAATGTCCGCCGGGTCCTCGCCCGGGCGGTCGACGGTACGGCGCTTCCGGGCCCGTCGGTCCGGGTGGCCGAACGCGAGACGGCCCGCGAACTGCTGCCGACCGACTCGGCCGAGGCAGCCCGATGGTCGGTGGCCGTGATGGAGCTCGGCGCGCTCGTCTGCACCGCCCGCGGGCCGCGCTGCGACGGGTGTCCGATCGCCGACCGGTGTCGATGGCGAGGCGGTGGCTATCCGGCCTACGACGGGCCGCGCCGGCCCACGCAGTCCTACGACGGGACGGACCGCCAGTGCCGAGGGGCGTTGCTGGCCGTACTCCGCGATGCCGCCGGCCCGGTGCACCGCCGGGAGCTCGAAGCCGTCTGGGACCGTTCGCCACAGCGCGAGCGGGCGCTGGACGGCCTGGTCGCGGATGGTCTTGTCGAACCGCTCGACGGTGATCGTTTCGCGCTTCCGCGCTGAGGCCGAGCGCAGATCAGGCGGCGCCGTCGCTGACCCGTTGTGCAGTCGCGGCGAGGTCGCGTACGGACGCCTCCAGCCGCTGGGGGTCGTCGACCACCGGCATCGACAGCTGAAAGCCGGTGAGCGCCGCGTCGACCAGCCTGGCGATGCGTGGCGCCCGGCGCGGCTGGGCTCCGCAGCCGATCAGGTACTCCCGCACGGCCCGATCCCACTCCGTGTTGGTCTGCGCGATCAGCTTGCGGTACGGGTCCGCGCCGAGGACGCCAAGCGCCGCGCCCTGGATGTAGAGGCGGAGGCAGCGGTCGAGCTCCGGCTCCACCAGAGCCCGCCACAGCGCGAGCACGCCGGTGCGAACCGTACGGGCTCGAGGCAGCGACTCGACGACCTGCACGGCCCGGCCGGTGGAGCGTGCGATGACCTCGGCGACCAGCGCGTCCTTGTCGCCGAAGTGGTAGATCAACATCCGGTCGCTGGTGTCGAGCGCAGCCGCCAAGGGCCGCAGTGACAGCCCGATCAGGCCATGCTCGAGGACGTAGTCCGTCGCCAGCTCGGCCAGGTCGTCTCGGCGTCCCATTGTGAGGACTCCTTCGTGCGTACGTTTGTAGCACTCGCTACACTAGCGCCATGTAGCGGTCGCTACAAAGGCACGACGAAGGGAGGCACGCGATGGGGTTCGCGACAGCACTGCTGGCGACGGCGATCGGCATCGAGGTGGCCGCCACCGCGTCATTGCCGCGTACGGACGGCTTCACCAACGTGATCTGGACGGCCGGGGTGCTGGTGGCGTACGCGGTCTCGTTCGCCCTGCTCGCGATCGTCGTACGAGACATCCCGGTCTCGGTCGCCTACGCCGTGTGGTCCGGCGCCGGCACGGCACTGGTCGCGCTGATCGGCGCCACTCTGCTCGGCGAGCGACTCGACACGCTCAAAGTCACGGCCATCGGCTTCATCGTCGTCGGAGTCGTCATGCTCAACCTCCGCGGCGTCCACTAGACCGAAAACGCAAAATCGGCGCCGTGGGTCGAAACCCACGACGCCGATTCGCGTGTTGTGGACTATTCGGTCGTGGTCTGCTCGATCAGCGGAGTGTCCGGCGCCTCGGCCTTCGGCGTGCCGCGGAAGGTGAACGAGGCTTCGGGACCTTCGCCGTCGATGTCCACCACCACGATCTGGCCCGGCCGAACGTCGCCGTAGAGCAGCTTCTCGGCGAGCGCGTCCTCGATCTCGCGCTGGACCGTACGACGCAGCGGACGCGCGCCGAGCACCGGGTCGTAACCACGGGTGGCCAGCTCCTCCTTGGCCGCCTGGGTCAGCTCCAGAGCCATGTCGCGGTCCTTGAGCCGCAGCTCCACACCGCGCAGCATCATGTCGACCATCTCGATGATCTGCTCCTGCGTCAGCGGCGGGAACACGATGATCTCGTCGACCCGGTTGAGGAACTCCGGCCGGAAGTGCTGCTTCAGCTCTTCGGAGACCTTGGCCTTCATCGAGTCGTAGGACGCCATGGCGTCGCCCGACTGGGAGAAGCCCAGGTTGACGCCCTTCGAGATGTCCTTGGTGCCCAGGTTGGTGGTCATGATGATGACGGTGTTCTTGAAGTCGATCATCCGGCCCTGGCTGTCGGTCAGGCGACCTTCCTCCAGGATCTGCAACAGCGAGTTGAAGATGTCCGGGTGCGCCTTCTCGACCTCGTCGAACAGCACCACCGAGAACGGCTTGCGCCGCACCTTCTCGGTCAGCTGGCCGCCCTCTTCGTAGCCGACGTAGCCCGGAGGCGAGCCGAACAGCCGCGACACCGTGTGCTTCTCCGAGAACTCGCTCATGTCGAGCTGGATCAGCGAGTCGGGGTCGCCGAACAGGAACTCGGCGAGCGACTTGGACAGCCAGGTCTTGCCGACGCCGGACGGCCCGGCGAAGATGAACGACCCGCCCGGACGACGTGGGTCCTTCAGACCCGCCCGCGTACGCCGGATCGCCCGGGACAAGGCCC
>Ga0081455_10006009_pt1 | contig 13157 bp, 11 predicted proteins | sample TabmetS3T2R1_FD_70207 | JGI IMG/M metagenome (GOLD analysis project Ga0081455, IMG submission 70207) | Tabebuia heterophylla rhizosphere microbial communities from the University of Puerto Rico - S3T2R1 | ecosystem: Host-associated > Plants > Roots > Rhizosphere ... | reverse complement strand
CGAACACGCATATGGTGCCGCATGGTGATCGCTCGAACGCGGTTATCGAGCCGTATCTGACCGACCAGTGGTACGTCGATGCGAAGACGCTGGCACAGCCGGCGATCGCGGCGGTGCGTTCGGGCGCGACGACCTTCGTGCCGAAGAACTGGGAAAAAACCTATTTCGACTGGATGGAAAACATCCAGTCCTGGTGCATTTCGCGCCAGCTCTGGTGGGGCCATCAAATCCCGGCCTGGTACGGCCCGGACGGCAAGGTCTTTGTCGCCGAGACCGAGGAAGAGGCGGTCGGCAACGCGCTCGGCTATTACGTCGAGCAGGAAGTGATCACGCCGGAGCAGGGCGCTGAGATGGCGCGCGACGCCGCGAAGAGGGAAGGCTTCATCACCCGCGATGAGGACGTGCTCGATACCTGGTTCTCCTCCGGGCTGTGGCCGTTCTCGACGCTCGGCTGGCCCGACGAGACGCCGGAGCTTGAGCGCTACTATCCCACCAACACGCTGGTGACGGGCTTTGACATCATCTTCTTCTGGGTCGCCCGCATGATGATGATGAGCCTGCACTTCATGAAGGAGGTGCCGTTCTCGACCGTCTACATCCACGCCCTTGTTCGCGACGAGAAGGGCGCCAAGATGTCGAAATCGAAGGGCAACGTCATCGATCCCCTGCATCTGATTGATGACTACGGCGCCGACGCGCTGCGCTTCACGCTGGCCGCGATGGCAGCCCAAGGCCGCGACATCAAGCTCTCGACCCAGCGGGTCGAGGGCTACCGTAATTTCGCAACCAAGCTGTGGAACGCCTGCCGTTTTGCCGAGATGAATGGCTGCGTGCTGCCGAAGGGATTCGATCCGGCGAACGCAAAGGAAACGCTCAACCGCTGGATCGCGCACGAAACCTCGCGCGCTACGCGCGAAGTTTCCGAGGCGATCGAGGCCTATCGTTTCAACGATGCGGCGGGCGCGATCTATCGCTTCGTCTGGAACGTCTATTGCGACTGGTATCTCGAGCTTGCAAAGCCGGTGCTGCTCGGCGAGGACGGCCCGGCCAAGGCCGAAACCCGCGCCATGATCGCCTGGGCACGCGACGAGATTTTGAAGCTCTTGCACCCCTTCATGCCCTTCATCACCGAAGAGCTGTGGGCAGTGACTGCCAAGCGCGACACGCTGCTCGTGCTGACGCCGTGGCCGCGCAAGGCCATGTCGGCGGAAGTGCTGGCGCAGGTCGCGACCACCAATCCGAGCGATGCGCTGATTCCGCCGGTGATCATGGCGCTCGATGCCGGCGAATTCTCTGATCCCGAGGCCGAGGCCGAGATCGGCTGGGTGGTCGATCTCGTCACCGCGATCCGCTCTGTGCGCGCCGAGATGAACATTGCCCCGGCGACACTGACGCCGCTGGTGCTCGCGGCGCCGTCTGCTGGGACCAAGGCGCGTGCACAGCGCTGGAGCGACGTCATCAAGCGACTTTCGCGGCTCGCCGATATTTCCTTCGCCGATAGCGCGCCGGAAGGCGCAGTGCAACTTCTTGTGCGCGGCGAGGTCGCAGCCCTTCCGCTCAAGGGCGTGATCGATCTCGCCGCCGAGCGCACACGGCTGGAGAAGGAGATCGGCAAGGCCGACGGCGACATAAAACGTGTCGACGCAAAACTCGCCAACGAAAAATTCGTCGCCAATGCGCCGGAAGAGATCGTCGAGGAAGAGAAGGAAAAGCGCGAGGCCGCGCTGGCGCGAAAGACAAAGCTCCAGGAAGCGCTGGAGCGGCTGAAAAAAGCCTCGTAGTCAGTCCGGGGATCGATGCTCGACCACGTTTCCATCACTGTCTCCGACATTGCCGCCGCCGAGCGCTTCTATGACGCCATCATGAAGGCGCTCGGCGTGGTCAAGGTCGGCCGCCGCGAGGATTGGCTCGGCTATGGCGAGCGGGCGCGGCCGTCCTATCCCGATCGTGTCTACATCTCGATCCGCAAGGGACCGAAGCCTGAAGAAGCCTTCGGCCGGCACTGGTGTTTCAAGGCGCGTTGGCAGAGCCAGGTCGACGCCTTCTGGGACGCCGGCATCGCGGCAGGCGGCACCGATGATGGGCCGCCGGGCCTGCGCAGCTATCACGCCTCCTACTATGCAGCGTTCCTCCGCGATCCCGACGGCAATCGCATCGAAGCCGTCTGCCATCATCCGGTGTAGGCATGCAGATCGGGCGCCCCAGCAGGACGGCATTGGGGGCGGCGATGCATCGCGCCGTGCACCAGGCGCTTGAGGGTGGCGTCATCTTCGCCGATCCCTACGCGTCGCAAATTCTCGATGATGAGGCGCGTGCGGGATTGCCAGCGATGGCCAGCGATCCCGCGCACCGGCCGATGCGGCTGTTCATCGCCGCGCGCAGCCGCTTCTCCGAGGAGGCGATGGCTGCTTGCGTTGCGCGCGGCGTGCGGCAGGTGGTGATCCTGGGCGCCGGCCTCGACACTTTCTCGCTGCGCAATCCGCATGCGGGCATCACCGTCTACGAGATCGACTATCCCGCCACGCAAGCCTGGAAGCGCGAGCGCCTCGCTGCGGCCGGCGTCGGCCTGCCGCCTTCGCTGACATTCGCGCCTATCGACTTCGAGCGGCAGAGTCTTGGGGAGGGGCTGGCCGCAGCCGGTTTCCGCGCAGATGAGCCCGCCTATTTCCAATGGCTCGGCGTCGTGCCGTATCTGACGCGCGAAGCGATCATCGCGACGCTCGATTTTATTGCAGCCGTCAAGGGCGCCGAAGTCGTCTTCGACTACGCCGAGCCGTTCGAGAATTTTCCACCGGCGATGCGGGCAAACCTCACGGCGATCGCCGAGCGCGCGGCTGCGCTCGGCGAGCCGTGGTTAAACATGTTCGACCCTCCTGATATGGCCACGATGATGCAGGCACGGCAGTTTGCGACCTTTCAGGACATCACGCGCGCCGAGCTCGCCGCGCGCTATTACGGCGAATTGGGGCAGGGACTGCTCGCCGGCCCTGGTCCGCATGTTGTGCGGGCGGTTTCGCGTTAATGGAACCGATGTCCGGAGCCGCCCGCGCTGATTGGCTTGAAGTGCGATTCCGCTTCATTGATAATCGTGTCGTCGCCGTCGCTGCATATTGTTTCACATTCCAGGATTGAGCGTTCAAGGTGCTGTTTTACGAACCGTTGTTCGTGACCGCGTTTCTCGCGTTCTATGCGCTGTACCTGCTCGTGACCGGAACCGGTACGAGGAAATGCGCGCTGGTGATCGCCAGCGCCCTGTTTTACGTCTGGGGCGAACCGGCATTCGTTCTGGTGCTGCTGCTGTCGACTGCGGCCGATTATGCCATCTCCTTCTGCCTGAACGAGAGGGCGACCGAGCGGTTGCGCCGGGCGGCGCTCACGATTGGCATTGTCGGAAATCTTGGGATTCTGATCGTCTACAAATACGCGGACTTCCTCATCCAGAATCTCAACTGGGCACTCTCGCCTTTTAGCGCGCATTTGTTGCCGTTGCTGCATCTGGCGTTGCCTATCGGCGTTTCCTTCGTCGTGTTCGAGAAGATCACCTATCTGGTCGACACCTATCGCGGTGTCTCGAAGCCTGCTCCTTCGTTGCTGGATTACTGCCTGTTCGTGCTGTTCTTCCCGAAGCTGCTGGCCGGGCCGATCCTCAAGTATCACGAGATGCAGGATCAGATCGCAAAGCCGGCGTCGATCGCGTGGAACGATTTTGGTGAAGGGTTTCTCCGTTTCGCGCGCGGAATCGGCCGCAAGCTCCTGATCGCCGATCCGCTTGGCACTTTCGCCAACCAGATTTTCTCGACGGATCCCGGAACGCTCAGCGCCGGGCTCGCATGGCTGGGGCTCGGATGTTTCACGCTGCAGATCTATTTCGATTTCGCCGGCTACTCCGACATGGCGATCGGGCTGGCCCGGCTATTGGGGTTCCGTCTGAAGGAAAACTTCAACGCGCCCTACGTCTCACAGTCGCTCACCGAATTCTGGCGCCGCTGGCACATCTCATTGACGACCTGGATTCGCGACTACCTGTATCGGCCGCTTGGCGGCAATCGCCGCGGTGAGCAGCGGACCTACGTCAATCTCTGGATCTGTTTCCTGGCTTCGGGTCTCTGGCATGGCGCCAGCTGGAACTTCGTGTGGTGGGGCGCCTATAACGGCCTGTTTCTGACGCTGGACCGCATTTTCCTGCGCGATGCATTGCAACGCTGCGGCCGGCTCGTCGCCACGTCAGTCACGCTTTTCATTGTGATGATCGGATGGGCCATATTCCGCTCGGAGCAGTCGACGCAGCTGCTGCCGTTCCTTGCCGCACTGTGCGGCCAATCGGACGGCACGGCCGATCTGGAGGTGCCGGCGGAGGTGCCGTTCACGCTTGCGATCGGCACGTTGATCTCGCTTTTTCCGGCAACGCCGCTCTATGGCCGGCTGCAGCGGACCTACGAGCAGGCGCCGTGGCTGAGGCTCGCGACTGCCGCTGTGCTGATCGTCATCTACGTATTGGCCTTGGCGCGGGCCTTTGCCGCGCCGTTTCAGCCCTTCATCTATTTCAGGTTCTAGAAGATGAGCCGCCTCGACCTCACGCGTCCGATACCCCGCTTGCTGCTATCCCTGGCGGCCGCGCTATTGCCGCTGATCAGCATCTGGAATCTGTCGGTCGGGCCGAACCGCGCGATCCAGATCGGGCCGAAGCTTGGCGGCGTCACCAACGAATTGCCGCTCACCTTGTCCTGGTCATCGGCGAACGATGGCAGTTTCCAGAAAGCGGTCGCCAGCCGGGTCGTCGAGGCATTCCCTTTCCGTCGGCTGCTGATCCGTGTCAATAACGAGGTCCGCTACCAGCTGTTCGGCGCCATGACCGCGCCACAGGTCGTCAGCGGCGCCAAGGGCCATTTGTTCGAGCGCGTCTACATCGACGACTACTGTTCGCGTGTCGAGGGCAAGGGCGCAGCAGTCGCTGCCGACATGATCCCGAAGCTCAAGGCCGTCCAGGACTACTATCGCGAACGCGGTGGCGTGTTCATCTACGTTCTTTCGCCGTCGAAGGCTACGCATTTGCCCGAGCATTTCCTGAACCGCGTTTCCTGTCCGAGCTCGCAGGCGGCGAGGGCGCAATTCGTTCCCCAGTATGTCGGCGCGCTTCGCGACGCGGGCATCCACGTGCTGGATGCCGCTGGCCTGATCCACGGGCTCAAGGGCCGCTACGAGGTTGAACTGTTTCCGCAAGGAGGAGTGCACTGGAACGATCTTGGCGGTGCGCTCGTGGTGACCGCACTGGTGAAAGAGATCAACGCTCTGGCGGGTCGCGAGCTCGTCCCGCCGTTTTCCTTCACCTATGCGCTTTCGAAGCCGGCCAGCGGCGCCGATCGCGAACTGGTTGATCTCTTGAATGTGTTTTTTCCACCGCTTGGCTATTTGACGCCAAAGGTAGATTTCATCCAGCCCGCCGCTTGTGATCGGACCGTTGCTCACACGCTGGATGCGGCGATCATCGGCACGAGTTTTAGTGATCTGCTTGCGCGCATCATGATCCAGCACAATTGCCTGTACGCGCTGAACAACTACTTCTACGCCACGTTAGGTCGTTTTGGCGGCGCGCCCTATCGCGAGCTGCAGCGAAATCTTCATGACGCGGATCTCGCCGGATGGCGCGGCGCCAGGATCATGATCCTGGAAGAGAACGAATCCCTCTTGGGCAAAGGCTCCACTGTCGATTCCTTGCTTCAGGTGATTGGCCGGAAGTGAGCCTTCCCGATCACCCCTCGAAGCCCACGTTCGCAAACGGCTTGCTCAGGAACTTCGACCCTTTTAGCCCGTAGCGCCATGGCAGCTCCATCGCCTTGGTGATGCCGATGCGGATACCGGTCAGGATCTCTGGCTTCTCCTTCCGCGCAAACAGCGAGATCGGGGGCCTGTCGAGCGGCAGTTCGCTGTGCGCGATGGTGATGCCGAGCGCCTCGCAGAGCTTGCCGGGTCCTGAGCACAACGCGCGTTGATCCGTCAGTCCGCGGCGGCGACGCATGGCGCCGAGCCCATGGGTCGGCTCAAGCGCGCGGATCAGCACTGCGCTGGCCGAGCCTTCCTCTTCGCATACGAAATTGGCGCACCAGTGGATGCCGTAGGAGCGATAGACATAGGAGAAACCCGCCGGGCCGAACATCACGCGGTTGCGCGGGGTCGGCCCGCGGTAGGAATGCGCGGCGGGGTCGGTATGGTGATAGGCCTCGACCTCGACAATGACGCCGCCGACGCCATTGACCAGGAACGTTGCGCCGATCAGATCGGGGGCGACCTCGTGGACGCTGCGGTCGAAGAATGAGCGTTTCAGCGATTTGCCGAGGGGCGCGGCGGCGATGCCGTCGGATTTCGTGCTTTGAGCCATTTTGAGGTGGGAATCGGGCCGGAACGGGCAGGAAAGCTCCCCTGACCATGCCATGTTCTGCTAGCTTCAGCGACGTCCAGTTGCGGCCTTCCGCAACCGGGGTTGCGGGTCTCATCAACACGGATTAGCTAAGAACTCTCGCGACTTGCAAGATTGCTATGGTCACCATCGTCGACACCCTGTCCACAACGCAACTGCGCCCGCGTCACCCCGAAAAGGTGAATCGGCCCGATGCGTTGTCGCCGCCGAAGCCGGACTGGATCAGGGTCCGCGCGCCCAACACCCGCGGCTATGCCGACACTCGCAACATCGTCAGGGAAAACGGGCTTGTCACGGTGTGCGAGGAGGCGGGCTGCCCGAATATCGGCGAGTGCTGGGACAAGAAGCACGCCACCTTCATGATCATGGGTGACACCTGCACCCGGGCCTGCGCCTTCTGCAACGTCAAGACCGGCATGCCCGGAGCGCTCGATTTGGCCGAGCCCGAGCATGTCGCGGAAGCCACCTTCAAGCTGGGCCTAAAGCACGTCGTCGTCACATCCGTTGACCGCGATGACCTCGCCGACGGCGGCGCCGAGCATTTCGCGCAGACCATCCGCGCCATCCGCGCCCGCTGCGCGGGCACGACCATCGAGATCCTGACGCCGGACTTCTTGCGCAAGGATGGCGCGCTGGAGGTGGTGGTCGCAGCCAAGCCTGACGTGTTCAACCACAATCTGGAAACCGTGCCGTCGCGCTATCTCACAGTACGGCCGGGTGCGCGTTATTTTCATTCCATCCGGCTGCTGCAGCGGGTCAAGGAACTCGATCCGACTCTGTTCACGAAATCCGGCATCATGGTCGGCCTCGGCGAAGAACGCCACGAGGTTCTGCAGGTGATGGACGATTTGCGCTCGGCCGAGGTCGATTTCCTCACCGTCGGCCAATATCTGCAGCCGACCCGCAAGCATCACGCCGTGATGCGCTATGTCACGCCGGACGAATTTTCCGGCTATGAGAAAGTCGCCTACACCAAGGGCTTCCTGATGGTCTCGGCGAGCCCGCTGACCCGCTCGTCGCATCACGCGGGCGAGGATTTTGCAAAGCTTCAGGCAGCGCGCGCAGCGCAATCCCGTTGAGCCAATGCCACGGTTTTCCAGCAAGCGTCGGGTGCATCACAGCGCGTCCCAAATGTTCGACCTCGTCGCCGACGTCGAGCGCTATCCCGAGTTCGTACCGCTGTGCCATTCGCTGACGATCCGTCAGCGCAAGCCGAAACCCAACGGCACCGAGATCGTGGTGGCCGACATGACCGTGTCGTTCAAATTGGTGCGAGAATCCTTCACCAGCGAAGTAGTGCTTGACCGTCCCAATCTGAAGATCGCGGCCAGGTATTTGAGGGGACCATTCTCCAGTCTCGAAAACCGCTGGACCTTCGAACCGAAGTCCGAAACCGAATGTGACGTCAGCTTCTACCTCGCCTACGAATTCAAGAGCCGCATGTTGGCCATGCTGATGGGCGCAATGTTCGACGCCGCCTTTGCGCGGTTTTCCGCGGCGTTCGAGAAGCGAGCGGATGCGATCTACGGGAAGGCGGGGTAGCACCGAGCCCGCAAGTCATGAGGCGGAGATGTGGCGGACCGCCCGCCACCGATCGGAAAATTACGCCGTTCGCTTTTGTCCGATGGCCTCGAACTGCGCCTTCTGCTCGTCGCTTAGCGTAGCGTAGAACTCTCCGAGCGCGGTGCTCACCAGATAGACCGCTTGCTGCATGGCCTCGAGCCGCCCCTCAACTGCGTCAAGGCGAGTGGGGGGTGTCGTCGCATCTTTCGGCGGGCAGGCGCTGAGAATCTCCATCGCCGTGGCATTGGCGTCCTGCAGCACCTTGAGAGCGGTACGTTGCGTGTCATTCAGGCGCAATCTGGCCTCGATCTCAGCCGCCGGCCATTGCAGCGCGGCGGGTTGCGACGGCCCGCAGCCTTGGGCCGGCGCGTCCTCGTTTGCGGGCGCGATTTTGCGCCGATCTGCGGCGAGCGCGTTGAGGCGTGCTTCCTGCTCGTCATCCAGCAGGTCGTAGAATTTCGTCAGCGGTTGCTGCATGGCTTGCTCTGCCACGATCATCGTTCCGATACGCTGCTGCATGACGGCCAATCGCTCCGGCGCTGACAATGCCGCCTGCGTCGAACACGACGAGCGGATGATATGCGAGCCTTTGATCAATGCAGCGGCAAGATCGTCCATGGCGGCGCGTTGCGCCTCGCTGCTCGGCTGTACCGCCTGCTGAATCTGACCGATGAGCCCGGTAAGGGCGCGGCTGTCATCGCCGCAGAACTGCTGCAGCGGCTGCGCTCCGCGATGGCGGCGTCCAGATGGGCGGGCTCCAGCATAGGCGGCGAGATCGGCGCGGCCATAGGGCGCGAAGATTCCGGCATAGATGTCAGGATAGCCATAGTTCCAGAAGCCGGCACCGTCGCCCAGGACGGCATAGTCGTGGACATCGAAAACGGCGAACGGCCAGAACAGCGGCCCGACCCAGCCATATCCGCCGTCGCTGTGGCGCCACCACCCATCCGCGGTGGCGCTATTGCGCAGGCCGCCCAGCGCTGCAACCGCGACGATCTGCTTGCGCGCCGCGGGGTCGGTAAGTCCCGACTCCATGCCCCTGCCGATGCTTTGCGACCTGAGCGCGGCCGTTCGTGTATAGGTGTGACGGGAATGGGCGCGAGCGTGCCGTATCCGTCCGAGCGACAATACGCGGCCTACCGTCATTCTTGCGACCCCGATGGGATTGATGCCAATCCGCATCCTGGCCGGAGCTTCACTCGGCAGCAGGGTCGTCAAAAGGACTACGGCAACTCCGGCAACTCCAATGCGCCACTTCGACATGGCACCCTCCCGCAGAAGCCTCGTCGCGCCACCTTGAACAAGTGTAGGGATAGATGACGCCGGACGGAACCGAAAGTTCCACGCAGAACCCGGCAAGAATCGGATCGCTACAACTTTAACTCACCTGATGGCGGCGGAAGGGCGGATTCCGTGGCCGCACGGCAACAACGGTCACGCCCGCGGCGGTCGTCGCCGTTTCGCCGTGGTACGACGCGGGCTGCGTGCGATGCGGAGACGGAGCCGGCTGGTGGCCTCGCGGCGCGGCTTCTTAGCGGCCTGTGGTCCGCGTGCCAGTTCCATCAGCATGCGCAACGCCTCCACCACCGAGCGCAGACGCACGGTGGTGCGGCCGATCGCGCCAAAGCGGTGCTCGCGATGGATGATGCGGCCGTCGCGCGCGGCGACGGCAAAATGCACGAGGCCAACCGGCTTGCCTGGCGTGGCGCCGCCGGGGCCGGCGATGCCGGTGATGGCGACCGCCAGATCTACGCCAGCGCGTTCCAATGCGCCGACGGCCATTTGCGTGGCGGTTTCCTTGCTCACCGCGCCAAAGGTCGCGAGCGTGGTGGCCTTGACGCCGAGCATCGCGCGCTTGGCGTCGTTGGAGTAGGTGACAAAGCCGCGATCGATGACGTCGGAGGAGCCGGGGATGTCGGTCAGCGCGCCTGCGACCAGGCCGCCGGTGCAGGATTCCGCGGTGGCAATGGTCAGCTTGCGCATCCGGCAGAGATCGAGCAGCGAGCGGGACAATGCGCGGGCGTCGCTGCCGCTCATCTCATTCGCTCCAGCCTTTATCTGACCACGGAAGGCGAATGGTGGCGCTCGCGGTGGCCGCGATGCCTTCCTCGCGGCCGGTGAATCCCAGCCGCTCGCTGGTCGTTGCTTTCACCGCGATGCGCGAGATGCCGACGCCGGAGATTTCCGCGATTTTTGCCCGCATGGTGTCGCGCAGGGGACCGATCTTCGGGCGCTCGCAGATCAGCGTCACCTCGAGATTGGCGATGCGGCCACCGCGGCCGGCGACGCGCTCGACCGCATATTTCAGGAAGCGGTCGGAGGAGGCGCCCTTCCATTTGGGATCGCTGGGCGGGAAGTGCGAGCCGATATCACCGTCGGCCAGCGCGCCTAAAATGGCGTCGACCAGCGCGTGCAGGCCGACATCGCCGTCGGAATGAGCGAGAAAACCGCGTGTGTGCGGCACGCGCACGCCGCAGATCATCACGTGGTCGCCCTCGCCAAAGGCGTGCACGTCATAGCCGGTGCCGGTCCTGATGTCGCCGAGATCGGCTGCTAGGCGCGCTTCCTCGCGGACAAAGTCTTCGGGCGTGGTGAGCTTCATGTTCGCAGGATCGCCTTCAAAGGTCGCCACCGTCAATCCCGCCCATTCGGCGAGCGCGGCATCATCGGTGAAATCGGTGCGGCCTTCGCGCACGGCGCGACGATGCGCCTCAAGGATGACATCGTAGCGAAAGGCCTGAGGCGTCTGCGCGATACGCAGCCGCGCCCGCTCGGGGGTTGCCTCGACATCGCCGGCAGCTCCAACCAGCTTGATCGTATCGGCTACGGCAACAGCCGGAATCGCAGCGCCGGTACGGCCGGCCGCGTCGATCGCGCGCGAGATCACGGCTTCCGTCACGAAGGGGCGGGCGGCGTCGTGGATCAGCACGATGTCGGGCTTTGTGCTTGCAAGCGCCTCGAGGCCGGCATGCACCGATTGCTGGCGCGTCGCGCCGCCATTGGCGGGCGGCGCATGCTTGAGGGACTTGAGGGAACTGACGGCTTCATTGAACACGTTGATGTCGTCAGGGTTTACCACCGGCTGCACCGTCGCCACATCGGGATGCCGGCAGAACGCGGCCATGGCGCGGAAGATGACGGTCTGGCCGCCCACCAAGCGGTACTGCTTCGGTCCCCCGGAACCGGCGCGAAGTCCGCGCCCGGCGGCGACGAGGATGGCTGCGGTGCGCTCAGGTCTCGGCATGCGTTTTCAGGGACTTGTCAGGCGAATTGATTTTGCTGGATGAGCCGTGAGCGGCTTCCGTGACCGACAGCCCTTACCATGCCCGGACCGCAAGGGAAGCCGCTTTAGCCATAACTGTGGGAAAACCCATTTTTGTTGCAGTGCACTTGCGCAAGATGATAGATTTGTCTAAACTGTAGGCATGAAGCTTGACTGCACAAGATTTGTGCTCAGAATAGGTAACGGCTGGCGCAATGGCGCGTCCGCCAGAGAAACGAGAACCCCGTGACCGGCCCGGACCGCGCAGGCCTTACGCCATTGAAAATAGGTGACATTGAGCTCGCCAACCGGGTCCTTCTAGCGCCGATGTCCGGCGTTACCGATGCTCCCTTCCGCCGACTCGCCGCCCGTCTGGGTGCCGGCCTCGTCGTTTCCGAGATGACCGCCAGCGATGACCTCGTCAACGGCAAGCCGATGTCGCTGCTGCGCTGCGAGGCGGCTGGCATCGGCCCGCACGTGGTCCAGCTCGCCGGCTGCGAGATGCACTGGATGGCCGAGGGCGCGCGGATCGCCGAGGCCGCCGGCGCCGACATCATCGACATCAATATGGGCTGCCCGGCGCGGCATGTGACAGGCGGCCAGTCCGGTTCCGCGCTGATGCGCGATCTCGACCATGCCGTGAAGCTCGTGGAAGCAACGGTATCGGCGGTGAAGGTGCCGGTGACGCTGAAGATGCGGCTCGGTTGGGACGAGCGCTCGCTCAATGCGCCCGAGCTGGCGCGCCGCGCGGAACAGTCAGGCGTCAAGATGGTCACGGTGCACGGCCGCACGCGCTGCCAGTTCTACAAGGGTGAGGCGAACTGGTCGGCGGTGCGTGCGGTGAAGGAAGCCGTGTCGATTCCGCTCGTCGTCAATGGCGACATCACCTCGTTCGACACAGCGGTCAGCGCGCTTGAAAGATCCGGCGCTGATGCCGTCATGGTCGGCCGCGGTGCGCAGGGCGCCCCCTGGCTGCCCGGCCAGATCGGCCGCCGGCTTGAGAGCGGCGTCAGCGAAGCAACGCCGCCGCTCGCCGAGCAGCTCGGGCATGTCCGCGCGCTCTACGAGGAGGTCTGCAGCCACTACGGCCTGCGCGTTGGTCTCCGCCACGCGCGTAAGCATCTTGGCTGGGCGCTCGATACGGCCGCGCACTACGGCCGCGTGCCGGCGGCGAAGCTAAAGGGTTGGCGCCAGCGCATCCTCACGTCGGAAGAGCCGGCCAGCGTGCATCGCGCACTCGGCGAGGCTTTCGACGATTTTGCATGGAGTGCTGCTGCATGAATTCTGCCGCAGAATTTCGCAGACCCGTGCCCTCCGATGGCGAAGCCATCCTCAATGCGCTTCCCAATCCGGTGCTGGTGGTGGCGCCCGACGGCAAGATCGTGGACGCCAATATCGCTGCCGAATCCTTTTTCGAGATTTCGACCCAGTTCCTGAAACGGCAGTCGTTGAAGGAACTGGTGCCGTTCGGCAGCCCCTTGCTGGCGCTGATCGACCAGGTGCGCGCCTCGGGCTCGCCGGTCAACGAATACAAGGTCGACCTCGGCACGCCCCGCATCGGCGGCGACCGCCAGGTCGATCTTCACGTCGCGCCGCTGACGGAGCGGCCGGGCCATATCGTCGTGATGCTGCAGGAGCGCACCATCGCCGACAAGATGGACCGCCAGCTCACCCATCGCAGCGCCGCGCGCTCGGTGATTGCGCTTGCCGCCATGCTCGCGCATGAGATCAAGAATCCGCTCTCCGGCATCCGCGGCGCCGCGCAGCTCCTCGAGCAGCAGGCCTCCTCCGAAGACCGCATGCTGACACGGCTGATCTGCGACGAGGCCGACCGCATCGTCACGCTGGTCGATCGCATGGAAGTGTTCGGCGACGACCGCCCGGTGGCGCGCGGTCCCGTCAACATCCATTCTGTGC
>Ga0081455_10006008_pt1 | contig 13157 bp, 9 predicted proteins | sample TabmetS3T2R1_FD_70207 | JGI IMG/M metagenome (GOLD analysis project Ga0081455, IMG submission 70207) | Tabebuia heterophylla rhizosphere microbial communities from the University of Puerto Rico - S3T2R1 | ecosystem: Host-associated > Plants > Roots > Rhizosphere ... | reverse complement strand
AAGCCTGTCGGTATGGCGTGAAGGGTATTACCGGCTGCAGCAAATAGCTGTGGGAGGAGGTCCGCCACGGCTCACCTCCCAACCCGGCAGCCGCAGAGCCACTGGGGCAGGCAGCACTCCTGGCAGGCGAGCCAGGGGGACACGTAGGCATCGAGGAGAGTACCCACCAGCAGCCAGGGCACCAGGAGATGGCAGAGACGGTGGGCTGTACGTGGCGTGGCGGACGCGGTATACTCTGGTGCAGTTATGGCGTCGTACCCTGCGTCGCCTACTAGTCTCTGAACTGCTCCCAGGGGTGCAGCCCTGGGAGCGGCTTTGGGTCTTCTCGTCATAATACGCGATCCCTCATACAGCCTGGAGCCTGGCCTGCGCTGTGCTGGTCACCCGCGGGGCTTGCTTTATCCAAGCGTCCAGGTCCTCTTTGAAATAGAAAATCCTCCCACGCTTGATAAAGCGGGGACCTTTCCCCTGACACCGCCACATGGCAAGCGTCTTTTCGGTGACGCCGAGATAGAATGCCGTGTTGGCTGTATCCACCCGTCCATCGGGCAAAATGACAACCTCAACCTTGGTAACAACTGGCATCGTCAGTGCTCCTTTTTTGTATTTACATAGAATACAAGAATAATAAAGATAAAATTGTCTTGCAATAGAATGTACTGCTTGCTAGACTTTGCTAGAAGTTTTAAGAACTTTTGACCAGAGGACATGAGGCTATGGAAAAGCGAGTGCGGGGCCGCCCGAGCGGCGGGGGGAGTAAGCTAAACCGGACTGAGACGGTCACCATTCGGCTTGATCCAAAGTTACGCTATCTGACGGAGTTGGCCGCACGTAGGCAACGCCGCACGGTTAGCAGTTTTATCGAATGGGCTATCGAACACGCACTGTCCGACGTGATTCTGGGGGAAGACACTCGCGGACTAGTCAATGTAGTCTTGGCCGCTTACCTCCTATGGGACCCCCATGAAGCCGACCGCTTTGCGAAGCTGGCACTCTATTACCCGGAATTACTTACATATGACGAAGAGGTCTTATGGAAATGCATCCAAGAATGCGAAGTTCTGTGGCGTGATGACTTCAATCACCGAAGGGACTTGTCGCCACGGGAGAAGGACGCGATGTTGCTTTACCCCGAATTGCGCACGTATTGGGAGGTGTTGAAAAAGGTGGCTGCGGGCGAAGCTGACATAAACATTCTCCCCCGGCCGCGAGGAGCACCACCCATACCGTCCATACCGCCCAGCCCGCCCACGAGATTGGCGACCACACCCGTTGGCGACCAGAGGAACCCATAACCTACTGTTGGAGAGGACTGCTATGGCTGCAATGTTCCAGCGTCTGACTCGCCCGATGATACGTCGCCTGGCCCCTGGGGGCACCATTACCGAGCATGGCATCACGTTTGAGCGGCTGACGAATGGCGATGGGGTATTTACAGTCAATATCATGGTGGACGGCCGGCGGATTCATCGTGTGATCGGCCGGGAGTCGGATGGAACCCCCCGTACACAGGCCGAGGAGTTTATCGAGAAAGCACACCGTGATGCTCGGGAAGGTCGGCTCAACCTCCCTAAAGGGCGCAAGATCGCCTTGGGCTTTCGTGAGGCAGCGACACGTTATCTGGAGAAACTTGCTGAGGAAGGTGGCAAAGATCTGGTGGCTAAGCGTCGGCGGCTGACATTGCACCTCATGCCGTTTTTCGAAGACATGCCGCTATCGAACCTTAGCACGTTTGATGTCGAGCGATATAAGAAAGCCCGACTAGAAGAGGGAACCAAGCCGGGAACTATTAACCGGGAATTGGCGGCACTCTCACATCTGCTCACCAAAGCCATTGAGTGGCAGTGGATTGACAAACGGCCAGCGCGGCTCAAGCGCCTTGCAGAAGATCGAGGACGGATTGTCTATCTCACAGTCGAACAGGCGCAACGCCTCGTCACTGCTGCAATGCAGGACCAAAATCCCCACATTTACCCTTTTGTGGTTATTGGTCTTGAGACGTCTATGCGCAAGTCAGAAATTCTCAGTATCCGTCGGGAGTATGTCGATATCCAACGCCGCGTCATCTATATTCCCAAGGCGAAGGCTGGCGCACGCGAACAGCCCATCACTACCCAGCTCGCAGTCTTTCTAGAAGGCTATCTTGATGCCTCGCCAGAAGGCTCCCCATGGCTTTTCCCTTCATTGGCCTCGCACACGGGCCATACGGTTGACATTCGTGGCGCATGGCGCCGTGTCATCATAGCTGCCGGGCTCGAACCAAGCGAGGTAGTACCGCACACCCTGCGTCATACGGCTATCACTCACCTGGTTCAAGCTGGGGTTGACTTACCGACCGTCAAGCGCATTTCTGGCCACAAGACCCTGGTCATGGTGGAACGCTACTCGCATCAGAATGGCGCGCATATTGAGGCAGCCATGGATGCCCTCGAAGCAAGGTATACGTTCCAGGCTCTGCCGACTGCCCGCCATGGATAACTACTAAAATTTTTGCACGATTACACAAGAATTACACAAAAAGCAAAAAGGCTTGCAGATTCACCAAATGATAACATCTGCAAGCCTTTGATTCTCCAGGTGCCGGAGGTCGGAATCGAACCGACACGAGGTTGCCCTCACGGGATTTTGAGTCCCGCGCGTCTACCAGTTCCACCACTCCGGCACTGAGGAGACAGCCTAAGGTCATAACTTAATATGGAAAACAGAGGCTGTCAAGACTGGGAAGGATGCGGAGGGGTGTTTTACAGCGTTGTATGCAGCACAGGACCAATCGTGCTGGTGACGCGATTTGGCATGGTGACCTATCCATGCTAGCATCTACGTGCATCGATACATAGTATGATTATCGCAGATGCCTCATATTTGACCCAAGCTATACCAGGGGACAGAGGGGATAGACGCATGGCACGCAAAAAACGCTCGCCGGCACGAACGCTGTCGTTACCGCTGAGTAAGGGAGAAATCTGGGAAGCCGGTCGGCGCGCACTCGAGGTACCCGTCACTGACCTGGCTCGCAGAGGTGAACGGCCTGAGGTGTTATTAGTGGTCCAGGTTGGGGAGGAGGGGGGTGTGGTGCTCGGAGATGCCACTACCTCCAGTGCACCTCCTGCAGTACTGGTGGATATTGTTGTCCGCGCCATGCGTGAGCCGCTTCTCGGAAAGCCACGTCGACCAGAAGTCATCCGCGTGGGCTCACCGGCAGAGGCAGAACTCCTCGCTACCACACCGGCGATGGCTGGAGTGGCGCTAGAAGTGGCGGGGCAGCTCGACGCCCTGGCACGCTTTCACGCCCATATGGAGTTGCAGCTGAGTGGCTTAAGCAGCGATTATCGCACGCAGGCAGCACGAGCTGGAGAGACGTTGAGCACCGAAGGGTTGCAAACCTTCTTCCGCACTGCCAGGCAGTTCTACCGTGAGGCGATGTGGGAAACATACGGTGATGAGGTGGTATTCGAACTTACCTTGCAGACCGTGCAAGGGGCAAGCAAGACGCTATACGGGATCATTATCGGCGAACTCGGGCAGGAGTTTGGCCTGGCGCTGTATCCTTCCCTGGAGGCGTTGCAGCAATTCTATAACGCCAGCCTCGAATATCTGGACCAGTTCTCCGACCTGAGGCAACCCGTCACACAGCAACGGTCTGATGCAGCGCAGTGGCAACATGAGGCGGAAGCGATGACCGATCTCCTGCAAGTTTCAACCCTTTGCTTGACCTATACGCCTCAGCGTGATGTGCCCCCTCCCCTCGTTGAGGAAGCGAAGCAGGGCAAATTACCAGTGGCCAACAAATCCGCTTTCCCCCTCGTGATGCGCACGGGCCAGGGCGGTATGCGCGCTGCTACAGCACTAGAGCTGGCTGATATGTGTGTGGCTATGGGGGCCATCATGGATTGGGATAAGCGTATTGACGACGTTGAGAGTGAGGACGAGGTGGATGTCACCCTTACCTCACAGGTACCAGCCGTCCCAGGTTTTCTGCCAGCGCTGACCGTCCATACCACGCTGCGGGACAATCCGTGTTTGCCTGAGGAGGACGACGAGGACGACGAGGATGAATGGCTGCCTGATCTCACAGCCTTGTTCGAGTCTTTCCTGCAAGAGTCGCCTCGCCGTAAGCCGGCATCCCAGAAGAAGCCAATAGGGAAGGCAGCGTCTGGCCGGAAGTCGCCAGCACCAGACAAGACAACGCCTCCTCCCTCCACGCCCGCCAACAAAAGCGGTGGCACAGGGAAATATCCACGCATCATTAAGCAAACCGGCAAAGCGCCATCCCAGTATCCTGATGACGACGCCGACGCCTAGTGAGTGATGTTAAGCCCCCTTATGGGAGCACTTCCGAGGTCACCACAGCAGGCACAGACTCTATGGTGAGGCTCGGGGAGTCGGTATCTTGCCTCGCCACGAGACGGGCGTACACGCCTCCCTGCGCGAGCAGCTCCGCATGCGTGCCTTGCTCCACCACGCGGCCCTCGTCCAGTACGACAATCAGATCGGCGTCGCGTACGGTGGAGAGCCGATGCGCAATCAATAACGTAGTACGTCCCGCCATGAGGCGCTTGAGTCCTTCATGGACAAGACGCTCGTTCTCGGAATCAAGGTGTGAGGTAGCCTCATCAAGGAGCAGTATAGGGGCATCTTTGAGGATAGCCCGCGCAATGGCGAGACGTTGGCGTTGACCACCCGAGAGTTGCACGCCACGCTCCCCGAGGCGGGTGTCATAGCCGTCTGGAAGGCGCAGGATAAACTCGTGTGCATGCGCCTCGCGCGCCGCTTGCTCGAGTGCCGCATCGGTCGCTTCTGGGCGTCCCAGACGCAGATTCTCCCGGACACTGGTGTTGAACAGATAGGTGTCCTGGGAGACCAGGGCCATCTGCTGACGCAACGTATCCAGGGTATACTGGCGCACGTCATGACCACCCAGCAAGATATGGCCATGCTCGGGGTCCCAGAAGCGCAACAGCAAGTGCATGGCGGTCGTTTTCCCCGAACCGGATCGGCCCACCAGGGCCACTGTCTGTCCACGCTGTATGGTAAAGCTCACCTGCCGTAACGCTGGTGGATCGCCAGGGACATACGTAAAACCCACATCCTCATAGCACACCACTGGCACACCCGCCCCATTGCGTGACCGGGTGACAGGCACACCAGGGCCGTCTTGCACTGTGACCGGTTCGTCCTCGACTGCAAAGATACGTCGTGCCGAGGCAAGCGAATCCGAGAGCTCTTTACCGATGCGCGCGATCTCAGATACTGGCACAAACGAGGCCATGGCAAGGAGCGTCAAGACCGGCACGGTACTCGCTGCCAGGTGACCACGCGCCACCATGACGGCCCCAAGGGTCATGACCACTAGGCCGCCGGCCCCCATGAGGGCCTCAACGAGGACGTGTTCGAAGCTCAGATGATTCAAAAAACGCCGGCGGATCTCGTTCAACTGCGTACCATATGCCTGCAATGCTGCCAGTTGTCCGGGACCACGCGTGAACGCCACGATCTCCTTCAAGCCCTGAATACTATCCACCGTATAGGCATTGACCTCCCCGAGCTGCTCGCGCATGACGCGTGCCAGACGCTCTTGCTGACGGCTGGCGAGAAAAGGGCTCAGCCCGACCAGGAGCAGAAACGGCAGGAGGACAACCGCTAGCGGCCAGGCGTAATATCCCAACACAACCAGGACGGTAACAGGAACCATCACGGCGACAAAACCAGGCGCAATGGTATGCGCAAAAAACAGCTCCACCGTCTCTACATCCGCGGTCACAAGGCTGACGAGATCACCACTGCGGCGACGGTACAGATACGCTGGCGCGAGGCGATCCAGCACTTCGTACATACGCACGCGCATCTCAGCCAGGAGCCGGTACGCCAGGTCGTGCGCCAACCAGGATTCTAAATAGTGCAATACGGCAGACAGCGGGATGAGCACCCCTAACGTCGTCAGGGTTATGGTATAGTCCGTCTCTCTGGCCACCTGGCCAACGATGAGGGCACTCACGACGCCAAGACCGATGACTGCGGTCACGTGCCCGACGCCGCACACAAAAGTGATCCCAAGCTGCCACCACCAGTCGCGCACGAGCAACAGCAAACGGCGCCACAGTTCCACCCAGGGCATTGGGGGCGGTAGAAGGGGCTGCGCCATCGCCGCCTGGCGACGGTTGCTGGACGTCGCCGCGCTTGCAGCCTCAGGGCTCTCGGCCTCAGCCACGGCCACAAGCTGCGTACCGGCGGCCGTTACGGTAGCCTGGTCTGCCATGAGCCTGGCATACATCCCCCCAGTCCTGACCAGCTCGCGGTGTGTACCGCTCTCGACTATCGTACCCTGGTCCAGGACGACAATGCGGTCCGCGCTAATGACGCTGGAGAGACGATGCGCAATGATGAGCGTCGTACGACCGACCATCAGGCGTTCCAGGGCTTCCTGAATGAGGGCTTCATTCTCCGTATCGACGCTCGACAGAGCTTCGTCGAGGAGGAGGATGGGTGCGTCCTTGAGCAGTGCACGGGCAATCGCCAGACGCTGGCGCTGCCCACCGGAGAGACGCAGACCACGCTCGCCGACCATCGTGGCATAGCCGTGCGGCAGTGCCATGATAAACTCATGAGCGTTGGCGGCGCGGGCAGCGGCTTCAAGTTCCTCCTGGGTCGCGTCAGGCTTGCCAAAACGGAGATTCTCGGCGATTGTACCGTGCACGAGATAGGTGTCCTGCATGACCACGGCGATATGACGCCGTACGACCTGCAGGGGCAAGGTGCGGAGGTCGTGTCCCCCGAGCAGGACGCGCCCTTGCTGGGGATCGAAGAAACGCAGGAGGAGCCAGATCAAGGTCGATTTGCCAGCACCGCTCGGCCCCACGATACCCAGACGCTGACCGGGCTCGACCGTGAGGCAGATATTATGCAGCACATGTGGACGCTTGGGATAGCCAAAACTCACGCCGTCGAAGCGCACTTCCGGGGTGAGCGCCAGCCGTTCTTCTGCTGGCATCGCTGGCTGATCTGGCTCCTGCACCATCGGCACAGCATCCAGGATAGCAAAGATGGCTTTCGCAGTGGACACGGCAATCATACCGCGATGGTACAGGCGCGAGAGTTCACGCAACGGACGGAAGACTTCGACCCCGAGCATGAGGACGACCAGTAAAGTCGGCAGAGCTAAAGTCCCCTGGCTCACCCGCAGTGCGCCCCACCCCAGGGCCACCCCGGCGCCAGCGGAGATGCCCAGCGTAATCACGCCGCTGGTAATGATGTTCACCGCCAGCACCCCCATGGTACTGCGGTAGAGATGACGTGAACGCTGGGCCAGCATCGCCCCATGCGCTCCGCTCTGCCCAAAGGCTTTGAGCGTTGCCAGGCCCTGGACGGCGTCGAGAAAATCCGCCCCCAGGGCGCTATACGCGTCACGACGTTGCAAGCTGCTAGCGGCTGTCCAGCGTGTAAAGAAGAATGGTGCAACGAGCGTGAACACCGCAAAGCCTACAAACACCAACGCCGTGGGGACATCAAACCAGGCCATGCCCGCAAAAATCAGCAGTGGTGTCAGAGCTGCAACGGCGAATTGCGGAAAATACTGTCCCAGGAACGTTTCTAACTGCTCCACGCCCTCTACCATCGCCAGCACGACATCGCCAGTGCGTTCCTGGTCGAAATGCCCTGGCCCAAGTTCCAACGCGTGCGCGTAGATGTGCTGCCGCAGGCGTAACTTGATGTCGCTGGCGGTGCGATTCCCGGTGGCTTCCTTGGCATACTCCAATACGGCGCGTAGCAGGATGCATACCGCCACGCCTATAACTGGCAGTACCAGCGTCGACAGGGGCCGACCCTGAAATACCAGGCCCAGCACATACCCCGACAGCGCCAGTCGTCCAATACCGGCCATGGAGGCCACGAGCCCCAGCACCGCCGCCCCGAGCAGGCGCAAACGGTACCTCTGAGTGAGTTGGAATAATCGCCAGTTAAGGGACATCAGCGTGTCTCCCTTCGTCCTTGTATGTTAGCAAGCTGTCATCACGTGCGGTTACGGACTCATCACGGTGTGCTAGAGTTACAGGCTATTTTTAGCACTAAAGATAGAGGTGTACAAGAGTTGATGGGAGTCGACGTGGAAAGGGCTCGTAGCTCCCTCTCCCAGAGGGAAGGGGGCACGTTAAACTGTGCCCCCTCCGCCGACGCGGGGAACGGGGGCGCCGTTAAACTAGCGCCCCTCCGCCGACGCAGTCGCGGGGAACGGGCGTCCGTTAAGCTGGGCGCCCTCTGCCGACGCAGTCACAGGGGGAGGGAACAGGGCAGCACCTCTGAATCAGCAGAGTTCCCTCAATAGAGATGACACGCCACCATATGGCCCGCAGCCATCAGCTTCTCCTCCGGCTCTATCGTGGCGCACTCAGGCTTGGCCAGGGGACAGCGCGGATGGAATCGACAGCCACTGGGGGGGTTGATGGGCGAGGGCACTTCGCCACGCAGGATAATCTCCTCACGTTCGATATCAGGGTGGCTGGGGAGCGCAGCAGAAAACAGCGCCCTGGTATATGGGTGCAATGGATTGTTAAATAGCTCCTCGGTTCGAGCTTTTTCGACGATTTTACCGAGATACATCACAGCCACTTCATGCGCCATGTAGCGGGTGGTGGCCAGGTGGTGGGCAATAACCAGATAGCTGACGTTGTACTGTTGTTGCAGATCCACCAGGAGGTTCATGATCTGCGCCCGGATGGACACATCCAGAGCCGACACCGGCTCATCCAGGATGATCAGCTTAGGATGGGAAATCAGCGCGCTGGCCATGGCAATACGCTGGCGCTGCCCACCACTGAACTCGTGGGGATAGAGGTTCGCTTGTTCCGGGCGCAAACCAACGCTCGAAATAACTTCCTTGACGCGTTCGTTTATCTGGGCACGCGAGACTTTCTGGTTGATCACCAGGGGCTCGGCGACGATATTGCGCACACGCATGCGCGGGCTTAAAGACGACCAAGGGTCCTGAAACACCGCCTGCACCATGGTACGGTAGTCCTTCAGGTCATTCCCGCTCAAAGCGTGTACGTCTTTCCCATCGATCAACACCTCGCCAGAGGTCGGCTGTTCCAGACGTAAGATAAGCTTGGCAGTGGTCGTTTTGCCACATCCTGACTCCCCCACCAGAGCCAGGGTCTCACCCTGCTGCAGCGTGAAGCTGATGTCATCCACGGCCTTCACCCAGCCAATGGTTTTCATCAGCAGCAACCCCTGGGTCACTGGGAAATGTTTCTTTAAGTTTTGGACATTGAGGAGTGGTGTGTCTGCCATTCGCTTTGCAGCCTCCAGCAATCTGCAATGTGGCCCTCTGTCACGCGGAAAGAGGGCGGATACTCGGTTTCACAACGCGCCTCGGTATAGGGACAGCGTGGCGCAAACCGGCACCCTGGGGGGAGATTCCAGAGCAGCGGTGGCTGGCCATCGATCGAGTAGAGGCGCGCGGTGCGTTCTTCTAGTTTGGGCACAGAATTGAGTAGAGCCTCCGTATAGGGATGTGAAGGATGATTGAAAATGTCACGTACTGAACCGGTTTCAATAGATCTTCCGGCGTACATCACCATAACGCGGTCACACATCTTGGCCACAATGCCGAAGTCATGCGTGATGAAGATAATCGATAGCCCCGTTTCCTCCTGAATTTCCCGCAGCAGGCGCAGGTATTGGGCCTGGATGGTGACGTCCAGCGAAGTGGTGGGCTCGTCGGCAATGATCACATGCGGCTCACAGGAAATGGCAATGGCGCCGACGACACGTTGCTTCATGCCCCCGCTCATTTGATGCGGATAATCCTCAACGCGCCGCTCCGGGGCCGCTACCCGGACCTGCTTCAAGGCGTTGATGGCCCGCTGCACCAGATCCCGGGCGTGGTGCTTGTTGTGGGTCTTGAGCGCTTCGATCAGCTGGTTGCCGATGGTAAACACCGGATTCAGGGAGGTCTGGGGGTCCTGGAGGATCATCGAGATACGACTCCCCCGTATCTGTCGCATCTCGTTCTCGCTCTTGTCGAGTAAGTTTTCCCCTTGCAGCAGGATTTTGCCCTGCACGATACGCGCCGCTGGCTTCGGCACCAGGCGCAGCAGGGACAGGGCCGTCATGGTCTTCCCACACCCTGACTCGCCCACAATCCCCAGGGTTTCCCCCTGCCGCAAGGAGAAACTCACCCCATCCACGGCTTTCACTACACCTAGGCGCGTGAAAAAGTAAGTGTGCAGATCCTCAACTTCCAGAACAACGTCACCAATATGTCTGGTCATACCCTCGCACCTATGCACCGGAGTGCTTTATCGACAACCCTGTCTTCCTGTGAGACCTTCCCCCTCTCCCAGGGGAGAGGGGACCAGTTACACATTCTTGAGTTTTGGATCGAGATGATCGCGGAGCCAATCGCCCACCAGATTCATCGACAGCACCGTGAGCATGATCGCCAGGCCAGGGAACATCGCAATCCACCAGGCCGTCACAATCAGTTCACGCCCATCCGCTACCATGAGCCCCCAGGCTGGCGTTGGACGCGGAATTCCGGCGCCAAGGAAGCTCAAGGACGACTCCAGGAGGATGACAAAACCCACCTGCAGCGTCGCCAGCACGATCAGGGAATTCACGACGTTGGGCAGCAGGTAACGGAACATGATGCGCAGGTGTGAAGCTCCGGCCACACGTGCCCGTGCGATAAAGTCGCGCTGCTTGATACTCAGGACCTCGCCACGCACCTGCCGTGCATAGCGCGACCATAGAGCCACGGTGATGACGGCGTTCATCGTGGCAAAGCTCGGCCCGAGTGCGGCGACAAACACCAGAGCTATTAGAATAATGGGCAAGCCAAGTGAGATGTCAACCAGGCGCATGATGAACGCATCTATCCTGCCGCCAAAGTACCCCGCGAGGAGCCCAAGGGTGATGCCAATGACGCCACTGACCGCTATCGCCTCAAGGGACACGCGTAGAGACACTCTGGCACCATAAATGATGCGGCTCAGCACGTCCCGTCCTACCTTATCCGTGCCCAGAGGATAGGTACTGCTCCCCCCCTTCTCCCACATGGGGGGCTTGAGGCGTGCTCCCAGACTGCCTTTGATCGGGTCGTGGGGCGCAACCCACTCCGCGAAAAGACCGGGAATCACCAGGAGAAAGACCAGAATGATCAGCGCCACCCCCGGGAACCGTCTGACCTGAAACACGCCACGCAGCAGTCGGAGAGGGGCCAGATACCAGGGGACTTGTTGTGGTATCGCCAGTGCCATAGGACTCGCTCCTTATCTATACCAAGGGTTATTAGTATCGTATACGTGGGTCGATATACGCGTAGAGAATGTCCACTAACAGATTCGCCATGAGGAATACCGACGAAAAGACAATGACGATCGCCTGTACCACCTGGAAGTCCCTAGCCCTCACTGCATCCACTGCCAACAGGCCAGTGCCAGGCCAAGCGAACACACTCTCGATCACCACCGAGCCGGTGAGCAGCACTCCCGCGGTGAGGGCAAAATAGGTCAGAGGCGCAATCGCCGCGTTGCGCAAACAGTGCTTCCAGACCACCTTCCATTCGGGCAGCCCTTTGACCCGGGTCAACTTGACAAACTCACTGTCCAGGACATCGAGCATAGACGAGCGGACCAACCGCATCATCGCCGCGACTTGGAACCAGCCCAGACAGACGGCCGGAAGAATCATATGGTACCACGAGCCACGTCCCGAGGTGGGCAGCCAACCCAAGTGCACAGCGAAAATCCACATCAGGACAATGCCCAGCCAAAAGCTCGGCAAGGATTGGCCCAGCAAGGCGACGATTTTCCCCAATGAATCAAAAAACGTGTCTTTCCACACCGCCGTGAGCACGCCAAAAGGTAGTGCCAGCATAACACTGATGACAATGGCGATACCAGCCAATTCCAGTGTCGCCGGCAAACGCTCAATCACCAGCCCCATGGCAGTATGGCCCTGCCATTTCCAAGAATTCCCAAAGTCCCCCTTCAGGGCTTTGCCCAGAAAGACAAAGTACTGCTCATAGAGTGGTCGATCCAGCCCCCAGTGGTGCGCCACCCGCTCACGTTCGCCTTCGCCGGCTTCCATGGGCAAGAGCACATCAAGTGGGTCACCTGTCATACGTGCGAGGCTAAACACAATGACGCTCATAACCCACAGGGCCAGCAAACACTGCAGAAACCGAATCAAGATGTAGCGCTGCATATCTCCCTCCTGTGTTACTGCGCTAGTTTAATGTATTCAAGATGGGTAAAGAACCCGGTGATACTGCCTGGGAAAGTATACTCCGAAATGTACTTCGGGTTCACGCCGGCTTCGGCGCGTAGCCAGAACATCGGCATATCAGCGAATTCATTGAATTTATGGTCACCGATCTCGCGCAAGAGGCGCGCCCGTTCGGCCTTGTCGATGACCTTACCAAGTGCTTCCAGCCGCTCCTCAATGTATGGGTGTTCGTAGGAGCACACCACCGGATCCTTGGCCTTATTAAAGATGCGCAGAAGATTGAGACCAGTGTCACTCCCGCGCAAGGCCCACACCGCGCCGTGAATAGACTTAGTACGGTACTGCTCCCGGACGCGGGGAAAATCGATTTCTACCAGCTTCGGCTTAAGTCCGACCGCCTCCCAGTCTAGCGCAAGAGCCTGGCCCATATCAATGATTTCCGGCAGACCAGGCAAGGTGAAGAGGTAGATGGTAAACTCAAAGCCCTTGTCGTACCCTGCCTCCTTGAGCAGCGCTTTGGCTTTGGCAGGATTATAGCCATACAGATCCTCAGCGCGTTTCTCCCATTCGGGATTCCAGATCCCAGGCCACAGGGCCTCGTCAGCTTGCGGGTGCAAGCGCGTTACCAGCATGGGCTGGGCTTTGCCACTCAAGATGTTCGCTGCAATAGATTTGCGATTGATCGCCATGTTCATGGCCTGCCGTACCCGCTTGTCCACAAACGGCTGCTTGTTGTCCAGCTTATCCGGTGTGGCGAAGTACATACCACCGAAGAGCCACTCGTGGCCAATGTTCGCCAGCTTACCGGGGCTGATCTTCATGCCCTTGTCCGTGGCGTCCTTCTGCAAGGCACGATCGATATCGGAGATGTGTACCTCTCCGGCAATGAGCGTCGCCAGGCGGGTTACTCCCTCTGGCACCCAACGGAACTC
>Ga0081455_10006007_pt1 | contig 13161 bp, 20 predicted proteins | sample TabmetS3T2R1_FD_70207 | JGI IMG/M metagenome (GOLD analysis project Ga0081455, IMG submission 70207) | Tabebuia heterophylla rhizosphere microbial communities from the University of Puerto Rico - S3T2R1 | ecosystem: Host-associated > Plants > Roots > Rhizosphere ... | reverse complement strand
GGCTCTCGGCGACTTGTCGAAGCAGAAGGTCGGTCATCGCCCCCAATCTTCGTCGGCCTCGCGTTTCGCCGCAAGGGGTTCCCGGTTTTGATCGTGAGCCGACTTGTGACCGCAAGTCAGCTGTCGTCTTCAAGGTTCGACCCGATGGGCGCGCGCTTGAAGATCAACGGGGGCATGACTAGGTGCTTCCTGCGGCACCGAGGGCGGCTCGCGTCCATGGGCGGCACATATCAAGCAGAAATCCTTGTACTCGCGCGTGCGGTAGAGAGCTTGCGCTTGGAACCGCACCTGGTTTGCGCCTATCCCGTCGGCAATGAAGCCGCCACAGCTATCGCAAACGAGCCTTACTTTGATCACTCGCTACCCCCCTTCCGTGTGCGAAACTTCTCGGCGCTAGGCTTCTTCCTTGAAGGCATGATCGAAAGATAGCGGCAGCTGGGGTGGTTTACGAGTCCGCGTGTAGCGTGGCGATGATCGACTTGCGTTCATCGCAGACGATGTCGGCTGTCGCACGGTGTTCTTGCCGTTCGCCGGCAGCGCGTCGAAGATCATTCTCCGAGCATGGCTGAACATCCAACCCACCCGCACCCGCTTGCTAATGCGTCGTTAACGTGCGAACGCGTCGCCGCCGAGCGAAACGCCGACATCCGCTGCGACCGGACGCTGATGGACTCTCCCAGGTCCTGAACGGACCCGGACAGTCCGCCGCTTTAACGTCCCTCAACTTGTCTCGACGCGCTCGATGTCGAGGTCGAGACACTCGCCGACGTGAGAGCGATGGCCTTCTCCAGCCGTCAACAGCTCGCGTGCTTCCTCGGCGGATTCCGCTTCGACGAACCACTCTTCGACGCGGGTGACGTGCACCGTCGCATGAAATGTCTTCAGCTTGGGCTTCTGTTTGAGGGCGGCCATACCCATGACGAGTACCTCGAAGGCGAATCACTGCGAGACCAAAATCTTAGCGCGTGCCGCCATCGAGAACAAATTGGGAACCGCAACCTCAGATTCCGACGCGGCGCGTTGTCTACCCTGGATTCGGAACAGGGCTCGTTCCATATGGGTTGAGACACCATCAGTCATTTGTAGGAGTTTGCCGTGGCCCCCCGCGCATATTGGAAAGGCTACTTGAAGCTGTCGCTCGTCTCCTGTCCCATCGCGTTGTATCCGGCGACGAGCCAGCGCGAAAAGATCAGGTTCCATCAGATCAACAAGGAGACCGGCAATCGCATCAAGTACCGCAAGGTCGATGCCGAAACCGGCGACGAGGTGGAAACGTCCGACATCATCAAGGGCTACGAGGTCGGCAAGGGCGAATATCTCGAGGTCGAGCCGGAAGAGCTCGAAGCCATCGCGATCGAGAGCAAGCGCACCATCGACATCGACGAGTTCGTGCCGAAGAAAGAAATCGACGAGCTCTACCTGAGCGATCCCTACTATCTCGTGCCGGATGGCGAAGTCGGGCAACAGGCGTTCGCGGTCATCCGCGAGGCGATCCGCGACGAGGGCATGGTCGCGCTCGCGCGGGTGGTCTTTACCTCGCGCGAGCATGTCATTGCGCTCGAACCGCGCGGCAAGGGGCTGGTCGGCATCACGCTGCGATTTCCCTACGAATTGCGCGACGAGGATGACTATTTTTCCGACATTCCCAACGAGAAGATTCCAAAGGACATGCTCGAGCTGGCCGCGCACATCGTCAAGACGAAGTCCGGCCATTTCAAGCCGAAGGAATTCGAGGACCACTACGAGGAAGCGCTCAAGGAGCTGCTGAAGAAAAAGCGGGCCGGAGAGAAGATCGAGGTGCCGCGCGAGCGAGAGCCGGCGAAAGTCATCAACCTCATGGATGCGCTGCGCCGATCGGTGGAGAGCGAGGGCGGCGGGCGACGCCGGAAGACAGCGCCGCGTGCAGCAGCACGTCCTCGCTCGGTAAGGAAGGCCGCGCGATCGAGCGCGCGCAAGCGGGCCTAAGACGGCCGACGCCGCATGCGCGCCGGCGCGCGAGGCGCTCATCCCGGCGCCGCGCCGCCCGCGATGGCTAAGCGCATTTTTTGAGTTCTCTCTCCACACGGCTGCACGCAACGGCGTCGGGGACCCGGTCCCGATTCCCGGGACTTAGTGAGCGTCACTCAACATCTCATTTGACCGGATATGGAATTCGAATCTTTTCATCTAGCGCGTGCGGGTTGTGAATGTCGGCGATCGCGTTCAAAACTCCGAATCAAATATCCGGGCAATGTTCCTTCGAACGGCGCCATAGCATTCACACGAAACTGCTTCGAGACCATCGCGATCGAGGATTTCGATGAGGCCTCGCCTGTAGCGGATCATGCCGGCATTTTGCAGCGTACGCGCAGCGAGCGTCACCGTCGTCCTGCGTACACCGAGCATTTGCGATAAAAATTCGTGAGTGAGAGGGAGCGTATCGGCATCGTGTCGGTCGCGCGCATGCAGCAGCCACCGCGCCAAACGCGCTTCGAGTTCGTGGATGGCATTGCAAGCCGCTGACTGTTGCAAGTTAGCGACCAGCACATCGTTGGCGGACATCGCCAGATCGGCGATAGCCGAACTCCTGGTCACCGCCTGGTGGAAGTTTGAAATATCGATCCTCAACGCCCTGCCGGCCAATTGGACGACCGCTCTAGCAAAAGAAAGTTGAGGTCGCGTACCAAACTTGGTCCCCACCGCACCTTCACGCCCGATGGCCGCGATTTCGATCGCCTCGCCAGTATCCAAAATCGCAAGCAACGAGATCATCGCACTCAAGGGGAAATAGACGTATTGGATGGGTGCGTCGGCATCCTGCAAAATGTCGTATTGCTTGAGGCTCACGTCCCTGAGGTGCGGCTCCAGCAGCGACAACGCCTGCGCATCGAGCATTGCCAGAAGGAGATTCGAAGGCTCCGTGGAAGTCTTGACAGACATCGGCGCAGCCCCTTTCAAGGGGCTCGATAATCTGGGGCCCGAATGAGACTCGGTCACGGGGGCTCAGCCTCTTAGCAAGCGATTTGCCAGAGTGCGCCATTCAGCAGTCCTCGATTGTGGATTGTGCGCTCATTGAGAAGGGGTGTCGGTAATGTACATTACCGACAAGGACAGAAAAAAACGACGTCCCTATCTGTATGTTTTGGGAAGATGAGATGCGACGCGTGCCCGAATCAACTGATAACATTCGCAAGATGCTTTCGTCAGGCCCTGCCGCCTGAGTATCGTGACCTGCTGTCGACCACGATGAATCAAGCCCTCACGTTCCAAGTCCCGGGCAGCATTCGTGATAGTTGGTCTCTGTACACCCAACATTTCGGCGAGCAGGTTCTGGGTAACCGGCAGTTCGTCGTCGTCAGTGCGGTCACGCATCATAAGAAGCCAACGCGCCAGTCGCTGTTTAAGGGTGTGGGTACCGTTGCATGCTCCGGACACCATAACCTGCTCGAGAAACGCCTGCACATAAGCGTACATGAGACTTCGAAAGGAAGGCATCGATTCCATCGCCCGTGTAAAAGTCGCCCGCGACATCTTTGCTGCGCTGCCGGGGATTTGAACCAAGAAACGGGCGGAGGAACGAGTGACGCCGAAGACAGCTTGCACGCCCGTGCAACCCTCACGACCAATCGTTGCCATCTCGATCGTGCCGCCATCCCCATAAACCGCTAAGACCGATACGACACCGCTGTCCGGGAAGAACACGTCGTTGAGCGGCCTGTCGGCGTCCATGAGGACCTGCTCGCTGTGGCAGCGAATTTGTTGAAGCTCCGGCATAAGCCGTTTGAGATTGCTGGATGGCAGCGCGAGTAAAAGCCGATTGCGGGGCCAATTGGAAGAAGCGACCATACTCTCAAACCGCCGTGAGCTCGGAGGCGGAACGCCGCCTAGGGAGCGGCGTCAGCCAGGGATGACCGGATATGAAAATAGAATCTCGGCATGTAACGCAACGCACGCAACCAACGTCCGGTCCGACGCCTAGCCCCCTTCGACCGTTATCGGCACGGCGGGCATAGCCGATGACCTGTCGCGCCTAAGCCGATTTTTTGAGCTCTCTCTCCACGGCATCAGCGGAGTGCCCGACTTTCTTCACCGTTTCGGACAGCCGCTCTTTCGAGACGCCGAATTTGTCGGCCCAGAACTGAACTTCGTGCGGCTCCAGCAGGCTGATGCGGCTTCGGTCTTGCGGACCTTTGTTCGTGAGATCATCAGGCATAGCGTCTCTCCGATTTGACTTTCAACGTTTGCCTTATCGCGGCGCGGGTGAGTTGGAGCAGGTCGAGCGCGGAATTCGCCGGATGCCTTTACGATTGGAGCGGCCGTTCAAGCGATCCTGGTGACCGAGCGCGAGGGAAAAGCGTTGCATCGCACGCGGCAAAATCGAACCGCGGCACCGCCGGATCCTCATCCTCAGTCCGCCCTTCGCCGGCAGTTAAACTGCTGGCGCTTTGCTCTACGCTGCAGCCCCAGGGGGCGAGTTCTCCCCTGGGGGCCGGGGCGGTCTCGGTGGCTCGGGGCATCCGCAAGCCTCCGAAACGCGCCTGCCCTACTATGCCCAAGCGCTGGCTCGGGTTCCCTTCCCACCTTTTCTTCTTGGCTTCCGTCTCACACGGGCGCCAGGGTCTTGGTGCGATCCAAGCTCTCGACTGCCCTCCGAGTTGGCGCAATCCAGCGCGCGGCGATTGCCGCTGCGCCAGGCGCCGCTACTGCCGCGACTGGCCGCCGCTGGTTGCGGGTGCGGATTGGCCGCTGCCCTCGCCGGCCGACCGAGCCCCGCTGGGTGCACGGCCTGATTGCCCGGTAGGGCGGCCCTCGGTCGATGGACGCGCACCGACATTGCCTTGGCCGGAAGAGCGCTCGCGAACGCTGGTCGAGGTCTGGCTGCGCACGCTGGTCCGCGTCGTCACGCCGCTGTCGACCGCGATGCCGGGGCGGCGTTTCTTGACAACGACCGTGCTCGAAGGTTCGGTCCGGTAGGCGACATAGCGCTTCTTTTTCTTCTTGATCACCGTCGGAGACGACTCGCTGTAGACGTAGCGGCGAGCCTTCTTGCGCTTGACGACGACATCGTCACTTGTTGTTGCAGTGCGCACGCCGACCGCGGTGCGACTGCCGCCGCCAACCGACACACGGGCGCTCCCGGAGCGCTCGCGAACCGACGTGCGGCTCGTGCCTTCGCTTCGCACGGTGGCCCGGCCGCCCGTTGAATCGCGCGTCGCCGCGCCCTTCCCTTCCGAACCGCGCGCCGTTGCGGCGCCACCTTCACGATTGCCCGCGGCGCCCGGCTGGCTCGCACCCTTGCCCGCACCCGACTGTGCGCCGGCGTCCTGCGCTTGTGCGAGCAGGATTCGATCCGTCGCCGCGTCGGCCGAAACGGCGGCGGCAATACCCACTGCCGCCGCGGCGGCAACGATAACTGTCAGTCGTCTCATCTGGTCCTCCTACCGGACTGTCCTCAACTCCTCGGGAAAACAATCCGTCGCGCACCGCACGGTTTCCGTGCGGGCACAAAAATCTTTCCGGATGAACAGACGTTTATCTTGTTTCGGCCAACCGACCTGGGCGCATGCAGTCCCATATCCGAAATGCAAAGCAAGAACCGCTTCCACGCAAGCGAATCATCAACGACGGATTACCGCGGTCTCGTTTCGCGGCCGCGCGACAGATCTTTCGTGCGCCGCGCAAACTGCCCGACCAAGTCAGGAGGCCCAAGAGCCAGGATTTCGCGCCGCGAATCGCGGACGCTTTTTTCTCTGCAAAAGCAGAGAGCGATCGCGGAACGAAGCTTCTCGCCGCCCGTTCCAGATCCATGGCTTCGCGCCCTCGACAACAGTGCATCAATCATCTGGGCACAGCGCTCGCGATCCACATCGGTGCCTACTGCGGGCTGGGCGGATGTTTGGTGTTGGTTTTGATGTATCTTCACCAACCGTCGCGCGCTTCCAATCCTGGTCTCGCCGCGTATAAGCCGCCGCCGGGGACGGCGATCCAACATTATCTGCTGCCTTCCAGGCCCGAGAGCCGCGGCGTGCTTGTGGTCTTGCCGGCCGCGCCAGCAACAGAACCGGAAACAACCGGTCGCGCGCTCGAGCGGCCGGACGTGCAGCAAGACGCTCAATCCATGCCGGAGCCGGAGCGGCGGCCCAACTCCGCCTTTACACGCAAGCCCAAAGCACCGAAGGAGCTCCGTCGCGAGACCGCAGCGCAGACGTCGGCGCCACAGCCGGCACCCTGTATTCCCGGGTACGACGGTTCGGGAGCCCAGACGCGGTGGTGTTAGATCCGCCCGATCCAGCGCAATTATGTTATGAGGCGCGGCAGCCGCTGTGGAGCACAGCTCGGCGTTTGCCATCAGCAGAGTCGACTACCCGACTATCCAGCCGGGTCGCGCGCTGAACGATTGTTCAGATGCGCATGCGCACGCTCGAGACATTCGGGCGGTTTCATCAGCGCTCCACGCATGAGCGAAGCCATCAGCCGCGGTGAGGAACAGAACAAGGTTCGACGTTGTTAAAGGGCGTGTACAAACCAGAGGAGGAATACCCATGCTGAGCAAATATCTGATCGGAGCCGCGTTGGTGTCCGTTCTCGCCGTATCGGCTTCGGCCCAAGCGGTGACGGAATATTACGTAGTCCAGGACACCGCGACGAAGAAATGCACCATCGTGGATAAGAGGCCGACGACGACCACCATCGTGCAGGTTGGGCCGGTGGCCTTCAAGACCCGCGCCGAGGCCGAGGCCGGAATGAAGACCATCACGGTCTGCAGCAGCAACTAGCTGCGCACCGCTATCGACTTCAAAGCCCGGCAAGCGCCGGGCTTTTTTTTGGAGCCTCTTGGCTTGAGATACGAACCGATCGCGTGGCTGGCATCGCCGCGATCGTTGACTTGCATCCAGCGCTGGCGGCGATCTTCGTGTGCGTCCCACCTGCCTCACCCAGTCCGGTCGTCAAAAGGCCACCCGGGAGCTTTAGCCGGGTGGCCTTTGAGATGAACTGCCGGAAGGCTCCGGTTCTGTTCATCACTTGACGAAGTAACGAACGAGCGGGAGTTATGTTTCCCCTGTTGCTGAGTGTTTTCTCCACGGCCGCCGAACACCGCGGATGGCGCGACGGCTGATCCGACGCCGCAACGCAACAGCGGAGCGTCGGCTGGCTTGTACACTTGCCCGCCTCGGCCGGCGTTCCCGCAAGCACTCGATCGCGCGGCCTCGCGGACCCGGCCCCGTTCATGTCACCTCGGCAGTGACGGCCTCGCCCGAGTCTCTCCAGTCGCGGTCGGAGGAGTTGCGCGCGATCGACTTCCGCCGCATCCGAATCCGGCCCGTTAAATCCATGAGCATTCGGAACGTTCTTGTTCAGAAGCAGTTGTGTGTGCGGGTTGTCACGGGAGGCAAATTCGCGGAGCGGCACATGCATGGCTTGATCTATCTCATCGGGTTGATTGTGGTCATCCTCGCTATTCTTTCGTTCTTCGGTCTGCGCTGACGGCGAGAGGATGGTGTCATGACATCCACCTATCCGGCTTCGCCGGACCTACGGCCTGCGCCCGTCGTCGAGCAGATCCGTTATTCGGACTGGGGACCGATCATCGCCGGCGCGATCGCTGCCACGGCGGTCGCGCTGGTGCTGCACAGCTTCGCAGCCGCGATCGGGCTCGCGGTTACTTCGGCCGCGCCGACCTGGCGAGACGCCTCGTTCGCACTTGCTCTGTTGTCCGGGCTCTATGTCGTGTTGGCAGCGCTCGCGGCGTACGGTTTCGGCGGTTATGTGGCCGGCCTGCTGCGGGCAAGAGCGATGCCCGCCGCCAGCGAGGAAGTCGAGTTTCGCGATGGCATGCACGGCCTGTTGGTCTGGGCGCTCGCAACTTTGCTCACTGCCGTGATCGGATTGGCCATCGCCGCGTCGTTACCCCGCCTCGCTCCGTCCGGCGGGGCGGCGGGAGCCGCCACATCGGTCGCCGGGGAGAACCTGATCGCCTTCGATCTCGACCGGTTGTTCCGCAGTGAGCGCCGTACCAACGCGGATCTGGACTATCCTCGTGCCGAGGCGGCTCGCATCCTGCTCACGACCTCCAGTCACCGCGGCATGCAGCCAGACGATCGTGCCTACTTGGTGCGTTTAGTGGCCGCACAGACCGGACTGGCGCAACCCGATGCCGAGCGTCGCGTCGACGAGGTCGCTGTGCGTGCGAAGGACAATATTCGACGCGCGCGCACAAGCGCGGTCATCATCGCCTTTGCCGCCGCGGCAGGGGCATTGCTCGGCGCCGCTGTTTCCTGGTTCGCCGCGTGCGCCGGGGGACGCGTGCGCGATGGCGCGGTCCCGCCTCACGTATTGTGGGACTGGCGGCGGCCGGTGCGGCGCACCTGACGAGAGGGACCCTGCGACGGGTACGCCGCCCGTTGCAGCCGCCACCAGAAAAAGCCCCGGATCCCGATCCGGGGCTTAGGCGCGTTCGGTGCGAATGTCCTGCAATACCTTCTCACAGAGCAGATCGGGATTGCGTTCGCCGGCCTTGGCGAGATCGATGATTTTCGTGGCGATGGTCCGTTTGACCTCGTCGTCGCGCTCCCCGATCCGCAGGGCGACGCAGACCATCTCGAGCGCGACACCCATGACGCGCGTCGTCTCCGGATCGAACCTGACTCCGTTCAGGAAAGGCCTGATGGGCATGGGCGGCAGGCGCGCACTGGGATGGACAGCTCCAACCTAAAGTACAGCTTTTTCAACGGGATTTGTCTACCCGGTGCCCGACATTGCGCGTCGGCCACGGCGCCGAACGATCCGTCCCGATTTTTTTCCCCGCTGTCCCTCACTCGCCCTGGAACTTTTGTCCTTCCACTGTCGCGATTCTGGATTAAGCTGACGATGCCGGGCTTGCGGGGTTGTTCTTCGTGCCTATTCGGCCTCTCTTGGAAGCGGAGGCAGGAGCGTTTGGGCCTGACGACGTCAGGGCCCTGGCATCGGCATTTGAGGCCTCGCTTCGCGAGCTCGGATTGGTCGACCGCAGCGACCCAGCCGTGTTGCTGGTGGCAAAGCGCGTCATCGCCTTGGCGAAGGAAGGCAGTCGCGATCCGATCGTGCTGCGCGATCGCGTGGTCAAATCCTTCAGGAATGGCTCTGCCAACAGCCATTGAGGCCGCTAGCTCGCGGCTCACTTGCCCAAGCGGTAGGTCTGCATCATCTCCGTGCCGCACGCCGTGCAGGCGAGCTTGATCTGCTCCTGGCGATCCACGACGTCGATCGTCCGGATGCGCATCGGCGCGTTGCAGCAGTGACATTGCGGAAGCAGCACACGCGCGTCGGCGACGATCAATTGACCCTGCATGTCCCCCTCTCTGCAGTCCGTGATCGGCGTGCCGGATAGGGGCGCAGGAGGGCAAAATTACGACAGCGACCCCGGCCTCGGCGGCATTTGCGACCGCGGTCATCAGCCGCAGATCTCAGCAAGGGGTGTGGCAAAACCGCCACTCTCAGCCGAATTAGCAGCGCTACGTCGGACAGCGGGCTGACGCGGGATGGCTTTGTATGCAAGGACGTAGGCAAGGACCAGGGGCTGCCAACGGGTTTGAGCCATGATCAGCGCGACCGAATGCCGGGAACGTGCCGCCGAATGTCGGCGGATGGCCGATCGCGAGCACACATTCCGGGTTCAATCCATTCTGATCGACATGGCGCGAACGTGGGAGCGATTGGCGCTCGAGGCGGAACAGAGCGCGCCAACAGTCACCCCCAAACAAGCGCTACGGCCCTCGCTGCGCGCGATCGGCCCGTCAGGCGCAAAATAACCCGACCTCGGGCGCCGAGTGCAGCGAGCCGAGCTTGTTGTCGCGGCCGCCGCCGACACATCTCGAGCACCGAATGCACCTGAGCGTCGGTGCGGTGCCAGACCAAGAAAGATCGGTCACGCCGTCGCCAAAGGGAACTTAGCATTGTGAAATCGGTTGCCCTCGCGTCGGGAGGAGGACGGCATCAACATCAACCCGTGGAGGCTGGACGGCGTGCAATTCACTTACAAGACTCTCTCCGTCATCATGGCTGCGGCACTTATCGCCACGACCTTCTCGGTCCCGGCTGATGCACGCGTCAAGAAGAAAAAGCGCTCCAGCGTCGTGCAGACTCAGCAAGTCCCCTCGCTGGACGGGCGCATAACGGGCCGGCCTCGCACTTGCGGCTTCGCCACGTTTCAATATGACGGCTGGGGCGTGCCGTACGGTCCTTACTGCCATTGAACAGGCGCTTTCCTTCTACGCTTCAAGAGCAGCGCCTAGCCCAGTGACCGCGGCTGGCGGGGAAACCGCAGGTGCGCGCGCGATGTTGTCGCTTCGCCGGCGGATGGCGCAATAGCACTCGCAGGCCGCTTCCTCCAATCGCACCCTGTCGAGGATGGCGATTGTGCCTCGCCGATATCGGATCAGGCCGTCCGCCTGGAGCCTGTTCGCGACGAGGGTCACGCTGGTCCGGCGCACACCCAGCATCTTTGCAAGGGACTCCTGCGTCAGCGGGAGCTCGCGTTCATCTGTCAGGTCGAGCGCCTGAAGCAGCCAGCGCGCGAGGCGGCCTTCCAAAGGGTGCAAAGCATTGCAGGCCGCGGTTTGCTGGACCTGGCCGAGCAAGGTTTCCTTAAATCTCAGGATGAGGTCGCGGATGCGCTCACTCCGGCTGACCGCTGCGCGAAAACGCGATTCCGTGATGACTGCGCAGGTGGCAGGTATTTGCACCGTTGCGCGGGTGAAGGCATTCCAACGGCCCAAGCCGACGAAGGCACCCACCGCGCCGTCCCGACCGACGGCGGCGGTCTCGATTTCCTGTCCGTCCTCCATGACCGACACGAGCGACACCAAGCCGCTCATCGGGAAATGGACGTGGGCGACCGGAGCCTCTTGCTCCTGCAAGATCGCGCCCCGCGCGAAGGAGGCTGTGCTCAGATGCGGGCTGAGAAGCGCGTAATCGGTGGGGTCGAGCGCCCCCAGCAGCCGATTTTCGCGCCTATCAAACATCGGTTCAACCGTCATCCCGTCCCAAGCAACGCAAAGCATTCCTTATCAGGCGACCGGGATTTCTCTCGCCTCGCTCCGCCAGGGCCAAAATGTGTCTGGCGAGCAACTCGCGCGTCGCGGCCGTCTGTCGCTCGTCCGCAGATGAGCCGTCAGCCGTCTTTACCTCTTCCCATGCTGCGTCGAACGCTGACGCCAGAATCTTCGTCGTCTCGGCATCGAAGACATTATTCGTGGGAAGCGACTGCATGGACATAAAAGTTCTCCTTCAAGAGCTCGGCTTCGGCGCAGGAGAAAGGGGAACGCTTTGCGTCTGCACCTCATCGCAGCAGCTGCACACGTAAGTTCGTAAATCAGTTCGGTCGACGGTCGGATGGGCCTCGATTCCAAAGAGTCTCATTGGGGCACCGCAATCACGGCATGTCGGACCGCTAAGCTTGTCGCTGGTATTCGTGGACAGCTGGCGCATGGCGCAACTCCAGTCTCGGCAGCATTCACTCCGCCACTATTTTAAGTATACTTTTCCCTACTAGGTTCCCTTGTCAAAATAATTCTCAAGTAAAAAGCAAGCTATATGTGCTTGATTATCACTCTCTACCTATTCATCACTCTATAATTACTTGTCCATGTTAGCTGATTAGTTGGCATGAGAGGGATGTCTAAACTGACCGACCAACGCTGACACTGCTCAATCGAGGCTAAATGAGGTCTTGACTAACAAACATCCGCCCACTAATTTAGCGGCACTGCCTCATGGAGAAACGCGCGATGGCTCAGGCAAAAAGGCTCCGCGGCGAGCGCCTGCAAATCATGCTCGACGGTGAGGAGTTGGTCGCTGTCGACGATTTCCGTTTCAAGAAGCGCATGCCCAGCAGGGCGTCGGCCGTGCGCGAGCTGCTCAAGCGCGGACTGGCGGCCGAGGGATTTGCCTTGGCGACGGTCGGGGCGAAATCAGCCTCGTTCGGTGTGACCACCAAGACGCCTGCCGGACGTCAGTAGCAGCGGCCAAACTAAGGCGGAGTGCCCCACCGCCGGGTTCCGCACCTCTCACCGACTTGGCCCTGGAGGCTCAGTTGAGACTTCTCGCCTTTGCCGTGGCGACGATCCTATCAACCGAGTCCTGGATGGTCTGGAGCAGCTCGGGCGAGGCCAGCTCGGACAGATCCAGCTCTTCGTCGCCGGCGCAGATCTGCGACGCGAGCACGTGAAAAAGCAGCGCGCGCGCCTTTAGCTTTCCGATCTGCGGCAGCTCGTTTGGATTGAGAAATTCAAAGCGGTGCTCCGGAAACAGAGGAGGCAGCTCGGCGCGCAACGCCTCCGATGCGCGCCCCATCGGCGTTTCGTCGGCATCCGTCACCACCACTCCGAACACGTACATGAGGCTTCTACCCGCTTCCGCGATCCCGCCGCTGATACGCGATCCCCACCGCTGCGGCGACGGCGACCGCCGCGGCAGCGAGAAGATAGGTATCGCGGTCATCGCGGTCGGGAACCGCATCCCGCACGGTCTGCGACACCCGCGTCGCCACCGAACCCGCTCTATCGGCGACTTCCGCTGCCGTTTCGCGCGCGGCATGGCGGGCGCCCTGCAGCGCATCGGATGCACTTTCCGCCACCGAGGCCGCCTTTTCGGCGATCTCGCCCGCGGTCTGCCGGATCGCATCGCCGGCCTGTGCGCTCCAATCCTGTACTTTCTCCTTCGCCGCGTCCGCAAGCGCTTCGGCGTGCGAGGCGAGGTCGCCGCCTCGTCGCTGCAGCACCGGATCTTCGTCGAGCAATCCCATATAGGGATGCGAGGCGGGCTGCGAAGGCGTGGTGCGCGCCAATCCGATCAATCCCAATCCAACGAGCACCGTCGCGATCGGCGGCCGGTGCACGAGGCGCCACGCCAGTCCGGCGCCGATGGCAATCGTCGCGAGCGGATTCGCTGCCGCTCTGGCCTTGAGCTCCGCCACGAGCCGTTGCGCGCCGTCTTGCGCGGCGTCCTTGGCCTTGTCCACCACCTCGTCCTTGGTCTCGCGCACGTCCTCCCAGAGGTCATGCTTGAGCCGGGCGATGTTCGCGGGCGAGCGCAGCCGCGCCAGGTCGTCGGCAAACCGTGCCCGCGCCTGCTCGACATCGCGCTCGAGCGCGTTGAGTTCGGCCGCGCTCATCGGTTGCCTTGCCTCGGCCCGAAGTCCGGCCG
>Ga0081455_10006006_pt1 | contig 13168 bp, 12 predicted proteins | sample TabmetS3T2R1_FD_70207 | JGI IMG/M metagenome (GOLD analysis project Ga0081455, IMG submission 70207) | Tabebuia heterophylla rhizosphere microbial communities from the University of Puerto Rico - S3T2R1 | ecosystem: Host-associated > Plants > Roots > Rhizosphere ... | reverse complement strand
GGGAGACGTTCGAGCTCGTGATCCAGGTGAACGGTCGCGTTCGTGACCGCGTGCAGGCCTCGACCGAGGAGTCCGAGGACGAGCTGGTCGCGCGCGCGAAGGCATCCGAGCGCGTGCAGGCGCAGCTGGACGGCAAGGAGATCCGGCAGACCATCGTCGTGCCGGGCAAGCTCGTGAACCTGGTCGTCTAGGCCCTACCCGTACGGAGTCGCCGCCGTCGGGCACCCCGTGTTCTAGTTCACGCGCGCCCCTGGGTGGGTGGGGTTAGGGACGGTACCGCGCGAAGGCGCGCAGGAGTGTCACGCCTTCGTGCTGATTCCGTGCCGGATTCGTCGCACTTCCGGCACAAAGCAGTCACACACCCGTGAGAACTCCTTCGGCACGCTCGACCCATGCCGGAATTCCTCCTCCAGCGGCGGCGCTTGCTCCTGGCCGCCGCCGGCGCGCTCGCCGCGATCCTGCTCCTGGGACGCTTCGTCCTGGGCGCCGGAACGACGACGCAGGCGGAGCCTCTCCCCCCACCGCCGGTCGCGGCGGCGGGCGTGACCGGCCTTCCCTCCTCGCGGGTGGTGGTGGACGTGGTCGGAGCCGTGCGCCGGCCGGGCCTGTACCGGCTCCGGCAGGGCTCGCGGATCGCGGACGCCGTCGCCCGCGCGGGCGGGGCGACCGCCAAGGCGGATCTCGCGCAGGTGAACCTCGCGGCACCGCTCGCCGACGGCGAGCAGGTCGTCGTTCCACGGCGTGGTGCGCCGGGCGCCGTCGGCGGCGGATCCTCCACCGAAGCCCCGGCGGGGCCGGTGCAGTTGAGCACGGCGACGCTGGAGCAGCTCGACACCCTGCCGGGAGTCGGGCCGTCGACCGCGCAGAAGATTCTTGATTACCGCGAGAAGCACGGGGCGTTCTCGTCGGTGGACGAGCTCGACGCCGTCCCCGGGATCGGCCCGAAGCGGCTCGAACAGCTCCGGGAGCTGGTCGTCCCATGACCGTCTCTCCGCACCGATACGCGGCCGCGCTCTGCGTCGGGCTCGCGGCTGCCAACGTCGTCCGAGGGTCCGCGCTCCTCGCCCTCACCGCCGCCGCGGTGGTCGTCGCGGGCGCGGTTGCGGTCGGCGACGACCACAGGCCGCACGTGCTCGTCGCGGTCCTCCTGCTCCTGGGCTGGTGGTGGGGCAGCGCCCGGCTCGGCGCGCTCGACCGCAGCGAGCTCCTCGCGCGTGTCGACACCGCCGAGAGAACCGTGCTGACCGTCACGGCGCCGCCACGCCGCTCGCGCTTCGAACTGCGGGTTCCCGCGGAGGTGCGTCGATTCGGGCTCTTGCGTTTCCGAGAGGCCGTGCTGCTCGAGCTTCCGCTCGGCCGCTCGCCGCCTCAGGGTGCCGTAATCGAGACCGTCGCGACGGTGCGTCTCCCGCGTCCCGAGAAGCACGGCTTCGACGAGACGAGCTGGCTCCGGCACCGCGGCATCCACGTCGTTCTGCATGCCGACCGGTGGCGCCGCATCGGCCGGCGCGGCGGCCTCGGCGGGATCGCGGACCGGCTGCGCGCGGGGCTCGCCCGCTCGATCGCGCCGGGCCTCGGCGGCGAGCGCCGCGGGATGGTCGAAGGTGTGGTGCTGGGCGACGAGCAGTCGCTACCTCGCGGGCTGCTCGACGACTTCCGAGCCTCCGGCCTCTACCACCTCCTTGCGGTCTCGGGCCAGAACGTCGTCCTCGTCGCAGCCGGAGCGCTTGCACTGGCGTGGCTGCTCGGAATCCCGCGCTGGCTCGGGCAGGTCGGCGCGCTTGCCGCCATCGCCGCCTACGTCCTCGCGGTCGGCGCACAGCCCTCGGTCATCCGCGCCGGCGTGTCGGGCGCGCTGGTCTCCCTGGCCTGGCTCGCCGCGAGGCCCGTCGACCGCTGGCATTTCTTCCTGCTCGGCGCCCTGGTTCTCCTCGCATGGAACCCGTACACGCTGCTCGACCCCGGGTTCCAGCTCTCCTTCGCGGCGGTCGCGGCGATCTTCCTGCTCGTGCCGCCGCTGTTACACAGGCTCGAGGGCTACCCGCTCCCGGCGAAGCTCGCCGCCGTGCTCGCGGTCTCGACCGCATGCGGCGTCGCGACCGCCCCGATTCTCTGGCTGCAGTTCCATGCCGTCCCTCTGCTTTCCGTCCCCGCGAACGCGCTGGCCGCGCCGGCCGTCCCGCCGCTGCTGGGGCTCGCGTTCGCGGCGGCGCTGGTCGGCCTCGTCTCGCCGCCCGCCGCCGCCGCGATCGCCTGGCTCAACGGGTGGTGCGCGGCGTACCTCGCGGCCTGCGCGCACACCGTCGCCGCCGTCCCGGGCGCGCAGGTCACCTCCGGGCGCTCGCTCGTGGAGCTCCTGCTCGTTACCGCCGTAACCGGCGCCTATGCTTGGCGCCGGTGGCAGAGCTCCTCTCCGCGTACCTGATCATCGGCACCGACCGCCCGAAGGTCACCCGCGCGCTGCGCCGCCTGCGCGACCGCGTCGGCGAGGCGGCAACCGAGCACCTGAGCGCCCACGAGGCGACCGGCGAGGATGTCGCGGCGGCCTCCAACGCGCTCGGCCTCTTCACCGTCGAGCGGCGGCTCGTGGTCGTCGACACCGTCGAGCGCTGGAAGGCCGCAGACGTGAAGGCCGTCGAGGAGTATCTGAAGCAACCTGCCCCGACGACCGTCCTCACCCTCGTCGGCAACGAGGTCAAGCGCGACTCCGCGCTCGCCAAGGCGGTGGCCAAGGCGGGCGAGGTCCTCGTCTACGACCTCCCGACGAAGGGTCGCGGCAGCAAGGCCGACCTCCCGAAATGGGTCGAGCAGCAGTTCAAGGAGCGCGGCGTCCTGATCGACCGCGAGGCCGCTCGCGCGCTCGTCGAGCTCGTGGGCGACAACGCCGATGAGCTCCTGACCGAGGTCGACAAGCTCACGACCTGGGCCGCCGGCGAGGAGATCACGGAGCGCGAGGTCGCCGACCTCGTACCCGCGAGGGCCGAGATCCCGCCGTTCGACCTCACCGACGCGTGGGGTCGGCGTGACGTCGCGGCCGTGCTGGCAGCCAGTGAGCGCCTCGTCGAGCGCTCGGGAGACGCGCCGCGCGACGTCTTCCTCCGGACTGCCGGGCTCCTGACCAACCACGTCTCGCGGGTCCGCGAGTGCCAGGCACTCGACGCGCAAGGCGTCCCGTCGGGAGCCGCAGCGGAGCGCCTGAAGCGGAATCAGTTCTACGTGCGGAAGCTGTACGAACAGGCGCGGAACTTCAGTCCCGAGGAGCTCGGCACCGCAGTCGTGAAGCTCGCCGAGCTCGACTGGGGGCTCAAGGGCGGGAGCAAGCTGCCAGGCGAGCTCGTCTTCGCCCGGACGCTCGTCGAGATCACCCGCGGCCCCGCCGCGGCGCCGGCCGCCTAGGCGGAATCCGACGCGCCGGCGGCAAGCTTCGCCGCCTGCGACTTCTTCCGCGCCGCCGCGTTGCGGTGCAAAGCACCCTGCGCCGCGGCCTTGTCGATCCAACGGACGAGCGAGCGGTGCTCCTCCGCGATCTTCTCCTGGTCGCCGTCCTCCACGGCGGAGCGCAGGCGGCGCGTGTACGTCTTGATCGTCGAGACGTAGCGCAGGTTCTCGAGCCGCTCCTGAGAGGCGACGCGGACCCGCTTCTTCTGCTGCTTGATGTTCGGCATAGCGTGAAAATGCCCGCTCCGCGGGCGCAGCGATGGTAGCAGCGCAAGCCGGATCCGGCTGCGCCCGTTCCTATACTCGCGCGCGTGGACGAAGAACCCGCGGCCCGCGGCCGGCGGCTGGCGTGGTCGACGGCGATCTTCGCGCTCGCCACCGGGCTCTCTCGCATCCTCGGTCTCGTTCGGGAGATCGTGGCGGCCTACTACTTCGGGGCCGCCGGGAAGATCAACGCCTTCACGGTTGCCTTCCAGGTGCCGAACCTCGTGCGTTCGCTCGTCGCGGACGCGGCGCTGTCCTCCGCCTTCGTCCCGGTCTTCAGCGAGCTGCTCGAGCGCGGCGACCGCAAGCGCGCGTGGCGCGTGGCTTCGAGCCTCTTCTGGCTGATGTTGCTCGGCCTCGGCGCGCTGACCGCAATCCTCATCGTTATCGCACCGCTCGTGATCGCCCCCTTCGGCAACCCGGGCGGCGACAAACAGCTCGCGATCGGTCTCTCGCGCGTGCTGTTCCCGATCGTCGCGCTGCTCGGTGTCTCCGGCGTCATCGTCGGGATCCTCAACAGCTACGAGCACTTCACCGTCCCGGCGCTGTCGCCGGTCTTCTGGAACATCGCGATCATCCTCGGCCTGGTGCTCGGCGTCCCGAACGCCGACTCCATCGACGCGCAGCTCTACGTCTACGCCGTCTCGATCCTGATCGGGACGGTGATCCAGGTGCTGCTGCCGGTCCCCTGGCTACGAGGGCTCGACGGCCACCTGCATTTCGTCCTCGACTGGCGCGACCCGGCCGTGCGCCGCGTCTTCGTGCTGATGGTGCCGGTGACCATCGGTCTCGGCCTGATCAACTTCAACCTCGTAATCGACTCGATCTTCGCCTCGCGCCTGATCGACCCCGAGCTGGCGCCGACCGCGATCGACAAGGCCTTCCGCATCTACATGCTCCCGCAGGGGATGTTCTCGGTCGCCGTCGCGACCGTGCTGTTCCCGTCACTCTCGCGCCTGGCCACTCGCGGCGACTTCGACGGGTTCCGCCACACCGTCGGCCTCGGCCTGCGCCAGATCGCGTTCCTGCTCGTGCCCGCGAGCGTGATCTCGGCCGTGCTGGCGGAGCCCATCGTGCGCCTGCTCTACCAGCGCGGCGACTTCGCGCCGGACCAGACCACCGTGGTCGCGGGGGCCCTTGCGGCGTTCGCCGCCGGTCTCACCTTCAACGGCACGATGCTGATGCTGAACCGTGCCTTCTTCAGCCTCCAGTCGCCCTGGATACCGACCTGGGTCGCGCTGGGCAACCTCGGGCTGAACGCCGCGCTCGACGCGGTGTTCTACCGCTTCGGCACGTGGGGGATCCCGCTCTCGACGACCTTCGTGAACATCGCCGGGACCGCCGCGCTGCTGGAGCTCCTCCGCCGCCGCCTGCGGCGAATCGAGTTCGGCGAGACCGCGCGCGCCTTCGTGAAGATCGTGGTCGCGTCCGTGGTCACCGGCGCGGTCGCCTACGGGTGCTGGCGCGGCCTCGACGAGGGTCTCGGCCGGTCGCTCGGGGCACAGATCGCCTCGCTCGGGCTCGCGCTGATCGGAGCCGTGCTCGCCTACGCGCTCGCCTGCCGGACTCTGCACGTTCACGAGCTGAGGGCGCTCCTCTCGCTGCGCCGCCGCGGCGCGACGGCGTGATCTCGTTCGAGCCGCTGCGCCGGGAGCACCTCGCGCTCGTCCGCGACTGGCTCGACCGCGAGCACGTGCGGCGTTGGTGGCGAGACGGCGGCGAGAGCCTGAAACACGCCGAGGACGCCCTCGCAGGACGCGACCGGACCGAGTACTTCCTGATCGTCCTCGACGGACGGCCCGTCGGGATGATCGAGACGTACCTGGTCGCGGATAACCCGGGCTGGGGGTCGACGATCGGCGAGGGCGAAGGGGCGGCCGGGCTCGATCTCTTCATCGGCGAGGAGGACGAGACCGGCGGCGGCCTCGGACCGCTGGTGCTGGCGCAGTTCGCGCGCGACATCGTGTTCGCGCGGCCGGATACGCAGGCGGTGGTGGCGACCGTCGAGGAGCCGAACCGTCGCTCCTGGCGCGCGTTCGAGAAGGCTGGCTTCAGGCACGTGCGCGACGTCGAGGAAGACGGCCTTCCGCACCGACTGATGCGGCTCGAGCGCCGCTACGCTCAGTAGCCCATGGAGCTCGACCGGATCCGCAACTTCTCGATCATCGCCCACATCGACCACGGCAAGTCGACGCTGGCCGACCGCATCCTCGAGCTGACCGAGACCGTGACCGGCCGTGAGATGCGCGCCCAGGTGCTCGACACGATGGAGCTCGAGCGCGAGCGCGGGATCACCATCAAGGCGCAGGCCGTCCGCGTGACCTGGAAGGGCCACGAGCTCAACCTGATCGACACCCCCGGGCACGTCGACTTCACGTACGAGGTCTCGCGCTCCCTGCAGGCGTGCGAGGGCGCGCTGCTCGTGGTCGACGCGGCGCAGGGCACCGAGGCTCAAACCGTCGCCAACGCCTACCTCGCAATCGAGAACGATCTCGAGATCGTCCCGGTCGTGAACAAGATCGACCTGCCGCAGGCCGACCCCGTCGCCGCGGCTGCCGAGATCGCCGAGCTGGTGGGCGAGGACCCCGAGCGCGTCCTGCGCATCTCGGCCAAGACCGGCGAGGGCGTGGCCGAGGTGCTCGACGCGCTCGTCGAACGGATTCCCTCGCCGACAGGTGACCCGGGCGCTTCGCCGCGGGCCCTCGTGTTCGACTCGTCGTACGACCAGTACCGCGGCGTGGTCGCGTTCGTGCGCGTGGTCGACGGCTCCTTCAGCGCACGCGAGCCGTTGCGCGCGATGGCGCAGGGGACGCGCTTCGAGTCCGAGGAAGTCGGCTTCTTCTCCCCGACGATGCGCGCCGCTGAGGCGCTCGGCGCAGGCGAGGTCGGCTACGTGATCACCGGCCTGAAGGACGTCAGCCGGCTGCGCGTCGGCGACACGCTCACCTCCGAGCGCAATCCCGCCGGCGAGCCGCTGCCCGGCTACAAGGACGTCAAGCCGATGGTCTTCGCGGGGCTCTTCCCGACGGATTCCGACGACTACCCGGACCTGCGTGACGCGCTCGAGAAGCTGAAGCTGAACGACGCTGCGCTCTTCTACGAGCCCGAGACGTCGCAGGCGCTCGGCTTCGGCTTCCGCTGCGGATTCCTCGGCCTGCTGCACATGGAGATCGTGCGCGAGCGGCTCGAGCGCGAGTTCGACCTCGACCTGATCGTGACCGCGCCGAACGTCGCCTACCGCGTGCTCACGAAGGCGGGCGAGGAAGTCGAGGTGCACAACCCGGCCGAGATGCCGCGCGAGGTCGAGCGCGTCGAGGAGCCGTACATCAAGGCGTCGATCATCGTCCCGAAGGACTTCGTCGGCCCGGTGATGGAGCTGAACACCGAGCGGCGCGGCCGCTTCGACCACATGGAGTACCTCTCCGAGGAGCGCGTGCTGCTGGTCTACGAGCTGCCGCTCGCCGAGATCGTGCTCGACTACTACGACCAGCTGAAGTCGCGCACGCGCGGCTACGCGAGCTTCGACTACGACGTGATCGGGTTCCGCGAGGGGAAGCTCGAGCGCGTCGACGTGTTGATCGCCGGCGAGCCTGTGGACGCGCTGTCGCTGATCGTTCACAGAGACGGCGCCTACGCGCGCGGGCGCGCGCTCGTGGATCGGCTGCGCGAGGAGATCCCACGGCAGTTCTTCGACGTGGCGGTGCAGGCTGCGATCGGGTCGCGGGTGATCGCGCGCGAGACGATCAAGGCCAAGCGCAAGGACGTGCTCGCGAAGTGCTACGGCGGCGACATCACGCGCAAGCGGAAGCTCCTCGAGCGGCAGAAGGCCGGCAAGAAGCGGATGAAGCAGGTCGGCGCGGTCGAGGTGCCCCAGGAGGCCTTCCTCGCCGTGCTGAACCTCGACGGGGGCAAGCGATGAGCGGCTGCGGGGACGTCAGGCATCTGTACATCCATCTCCCGTTCTGCGCGTCGCGGTGCGGCTACTGCGACTTCGTCACGGTGGTCGGGCGCAGCGGCCAGCACGGCGCGTACGTCGACGCATTGCTCGCGGAGCTGGAGCTCGAGCGAGGGGTGCTCGCGCCACGGCTCGAGAGCCTGTTCCTCGGGGGCGGGACGCCGACGCTGACCGGGCCGCGTGAGCTCGAGCGATTGCTCCGGGCGCTTCCGCCGGCCGATGAGGTGACCGTCGAGGCGAACCCGGAGACAGTCACGCCAGAGCTCGCGGCCCTGCTGCGCGACTGCGGCGTCACGAGGGTCTCCCTGGGTGCGCAGAGCTTCCAGCCGCGGCTGCTCTCGGTGCTCGATCGCCGCGCCGGTCCGGACGACGTCCGGCAAGCCGTCTACGCTCTCCGTGATGCCAACTTTGACAACGTCTCGCTCGACCTCATCTACGGGATCCCGGGTCAGAGCGCCTCCGACCTGGACGCCGATCTGAGCCAAGCGCTGGCGCTGGAGCCGGAGCACCTCTCCTGCTACGAGCTGGAGGCGAAGCCGGGGACGCGCTTCACCCATGCGCACGGCGCGGAGCTCGCGCGTCAGGCCGAAGCGATGGAGTCGTACTTCGAGCGCGTCGTCGCGCGGCTGACGGGGGCCGGGTTTCGCTGGTACGAGACCGCGAACTTCTGCCGGCAACCGTCGCTCGCGGACGGGCGCGACCTGCGCTCGCGGCACAACCTCGCCTACTGGCGCGGCCGGGACTACCTCGGTCTCGGGATCGGCGCGGTTTCGACAATCGATGGGCGACGTTGGCGGACGACGCCTCGGCTCGGGCGCTACCTCGCGGCGCTGCGCGCGGGGCAGGGGCCGGAGCGTGAGGTCGAGCCGTTGGCGGAGCGTGTGCGTCGCTCCGAGCGCGTGCTGCTCGGCTTGCGCCTCGACGAGCCGTTGCAGCTCGCAGGCCTTGCGGAGGCGGTCGACGCGGATGCGGTGAACAGGCTCGAGCGGCTGGGTCTGGTTCAGCGCGGCGAGGCCGGCGATGCGCTCGCGCTCACGGAGCGCGGCCGTTTCCTCGGCGGCGGCGTGACGGCGGAGCTTCTGGCCTAAAATCCCTGCAAAGTGCCCAGAAGCGACGTCGAACCCGAGCTCACCGAGCGACAGCGGACGATCCTGCGAGGAGTCGTCGAGGGCTACGTCGCGAGCCGTCAGCCGGTGGGGTCGAGCACGCTTGTCGAGCGAATCGGACTGAAGGTCTCGACCTCGACCGTCAGGAGCGAGCTCGCGGCCCTCGAGCAGCTGGGTCTGCTCATGCACCCGCACACTTCGGCCGGGCGCGTGCCGACCGAGCGCGGCTACCGCTACTACGCGGACCGCCTGCTCGAGGGTCTGGACCCCCAGCCGGGAGGGTTCCCGCTGGACCTCACGACTGCCCGAAGCGAGGTCGACCTGGCCCTGCAGGCGACGACCGAGATGCTCTCCGAGCTGACGCGCCTGCTCGCGCTCGTTTCGGCGCCACCGCTCGGCAGCGCAACCGTCAGGCACGTCGAGGTGCTGCTCCTGCAGCCGCAGGTGGTGATGGTCGTCGTGATCACCTCGACGGGGAGCGTCACGAAGCGCGTCTTCCGCTTCGAGCAACCGGTCGATCCCGGTCTCGTCACCTGGGCGACGCAGTACCTGAACGACCAGGTCGCCGGCCTCGAGCTCGGCAGCAACGCGCTGCGCCGCCGCCTCGGCGAGCCGGGCCTCGGTGCGCGGGAAACCGGCTTCCTCGGGACGCTGCGGCCGCTCTTCGACGAGGCCCTTGCCGCGGAGGAGCAGAGCCTCTACGTCGGCGGCACCGCGGGGCTGCTCGAAGACCTTCACGGGCGCGAGCTCGAGAGCTACCACCGGCTGCTCGAGGTGCTCGAAAAGCGCGCGGCGTTGCTCGGGGTACTCAGCCAGGCACTCGATCCGCGCCGCCCGTTCGTGCGCGTCGGCCCCGAACTGGAGCATCCGGCGCTGCGTGAGCTCTCCTTGGTCGGCGCTTCGTACGGCCTGACGAACCGCACGCTCGGGGCGGTGACGCTGCTGGGGCCGGTACGGATGGACTACGAGAAGGCGATCCGCTCCGTCCGCGCCGCCGCGCACGAGCTCTCGCGCTTCGTCGAAGAGCTCTACGACGACAACTAGCGGTCGGGGTACTCTCCGAGCCAGGATGGCGACGAGCCAGCGCGACTACTACGAGCTTCTCGGCGTCTCTCGATCGGCCGGCGACGGCGAGATCAAGAAGGCCTTCCGCCGGCTCGCGCGCACGCTGCACCCCGACGTCTCGAGCGAGCCCGACGCCGAGGAGCGCTTCCGCGAGGTCGTCGAGGCGTACGAGGTGCTGTCGAAGCCCGAGACACGCGAGCTCTACGACCGCTACGGGCACGAGGGGCTGCGCGGCGGCGGCTTCACACCGACGACGTTCGATCTCGGCAGCCTCGCCGATCTCTTCGGCGCGTTCTTCGGCGACGACCTGTTCGGCGTGGGGGCCCGTCCACGGCGCGCGCGCGGCGCGGACGTCGTGGCGCAGATCGAGATCGAGCTCGCAGAGGCCGCGACCGGGGTTGCGCGCCAGGTGCCGTTCCCGGTCACCGTCAGCTGCGCGACCTGCGGCGGGAGCGGCGCGAAGCCGGGGACGCAGCCGGTCGCGTGTGCCACCTGCAGCGGCCGTGGGCGCCTGCAGCACGTCTCCCGCACGGCGTTCGGCGAGTTCGTCCGCTCGCAGACATGCCCCGCGTGCGGCGGCCTCGGGCAGGTCGTGGAGGACCCGTGCCTGGACTGCGAGGGCTCCGGCCGCGCAGTCGAGGAACGCGAGCTCGACGTGCAGGTGCCGGCGGGGATCCACGACGGTCAGCAGATCCGCATCTCGGGAAAAGGACATGCCGGCGAGTTGGGCGGCCGCGCCGGCGACGTCTACGTCCAGGTGCACGTGAAGCCCGACCCGCGCTTCGTGCGCGAGGGCAACGACATCTTCTGCACGGTCGACCTGACGATGACCGATGCCGCCCTCGGGACGAGGGTCACGGTTCCGACGCTGGACGGCGAGGTCGAGCTGGAGCTGGAGCCCGGCACGCAGCCCGGAACGCTGCGCGTCCTGCGCGGCCGCGGCATGCCCGTGCTGCAAGGCTTCGGCCGCGGTGACCAGCGGGTCCTCGTGAACGTGCAGGTGCCGCGGCGTCTGACCGAGGAGCAGCGCCGCCTTCTCGAGGACTTCGACCGCAGCGCCGATGCCGAGACGTACCAGGCGGACGAAGGGTTCTTCCAGAAGCTGAAGAGCGCGTTCCGCTGAGCCTGCGCCGGGTCTCCGCCTCGGTTTCCCCTGAACGGGCGGAGGAAGCACGCGCGCTGATGCTCGAGCTCTTCCCGGAAGGGTTCGAGGAGCTCGACCACCCGGACGGTCTCGAGCTGATCGCCTACACCGACGACGCCGGCGAGGAGCGGCTCTGGGCCGCGTTCGGCGAGGTCGCCGCCGAGGACGTCGCGGGCGGCTGGGAGGAACGCTGGCGCGATTTCCACCGGCCGGTGCGTATCGGCCGGCTGTGGGTCGGGCCGCCCTGGGAAGAGCCGCCGGCCGACGCGGAGGCGATCGTCGTCGACCCGGGTCGCGCGTTCGGCACCGGCGGCCACGCCACGACGCGCCTTTGCCTCCAGCTGATCGCGGAGATCGAGCGCGGGAGCCTGCTCGACGTTGGCTGCGGCTCGGGCGTGCTCGCGATCGGCGCGGCGCGCCTGGGCTTCGCGCCGGTGACGGCGATCGACAGGGATCTCGCCGCCGTCGAGGCAACCCTTCGGAACGCCGCCGCGAACGGTGTCACGCTGGACTGCCGACGAGTCGACGCGCTCAGCGAGCCGCTGCCGCAGGCCGACGTGGTCGTCGCGAACATCTCCGCCGAAGCGGTGGGGCGGTTGCTGCCGCGACTCGAGGCGAAGACGATCGTCACGTCCGGATACCTCGAGGGTGACGCGCCCGAATCGGACGGGCTCATGCGCGAGCGGCGAGTGACCAAGGGCGGCTGGGCGGCGGACGTCTTTCGGCGAGAGGGGTAAAGTCCGGCGCCGTGGCGACCTTCTCGGTCCGCTTTCTCGGCTGCAAGGTCTCGCACGTCGACGCCCAGGAGATCCGCGAGCGCCTGCGCGCCGACGGGCACTCCGAGCTCGACGACGGCGCCGAGGTTGCAGTGGTGAACACGTGCTGCGTCACGCACGAGGCCGTGCGCAAGTCCCGGCATGCCGCTTCGCGGGCCGCCCGCACGCATCGGCGTGTCTACGTCACGGGCTGCGGGGCGTCGCTGTCCGCGGACGGTTTCGCCGGCTTGCCGGACAACGTCGTCGTGGTCGCCCGGCGGAGCGAGGAGACGCCGGCCTTCGTCGCGCGCGATGTGGGAAAGATCGGCTGCGTCCACGCCGACGCGCGGCTCGATCGCGTGCGGGCCTTCGTGAAGGTGCAGGACGGCTGCAGCTTCTCGTGCGCCTTCTGCGTCATTCCGCAGGTGCGCGGGGCCTCCCGAAGCCGCGCGGCCGACGCGGTGCTGGGCGAAGTGCGCCGGCGCGTCGGCCAGGGCCACCGCGAGGTCGTGCTCACCGGCATCAACCTCGGCTGCTACCGCGACGGGGCGGCCGGCTACGACCTGCCGCGGCTCGTCCGCGAGGTCGGTGCCGTCCCCGGCCTGGCGCGCCTGCGGCTCTCGTCGATCGAGATCAATCACGTGAGTCGGGAGCTCGAGGCGGCCCTGCGCGAGACGCCCGCCGTCGCGCACCACCTCCACGTGCCGCTGCAGTCCGGCGACGACGGCGTGCTCCGGGCGATGGGGCGGCGCTACGCCCCGGCCACCTACTTGCGACGGCTCGAACCGTTCGGCGACTTCAACCTGACGACGGACGTGATCGTCGGCTTCCCGGGCGAGGACGAAGCGGCGTTCGCCCGCACGCTGGCTCTGGTCGAGGCAGCCGGGATCACGAAGGTCCACGTCTTCCCGTACTCGCCGCGGCCCGGAACTGCGACCGCAGCCGCCGACACGGTCGACACTGAGGTCAAGCGCGAACGGGGCGCGCGGCTCCGTGAGGCATCGCGCGTTGCGAGCCTCGCGCGCTGGCGCGAGAAGCTCGGGCGCGAGGACGTCGTCCTGGTCGACCGGCCCGGTCGCGGCTACGGCGACGACTACTCGCCGTGGCTCGTCGACGGCTCGGTCGGCGAATTCGTCCGCGTCCGCGGCGCCGAGGTCACCGAGGAGGGGATCCGCGCTGCCTGAGGATTGTCTTTTCTGCAAGCTCGTCCGCGAGGGCGACCACGTGCACACGGGCGACGGGTTCGTCGCCATCCGCGACATCGCGCCGAAGGCCGAGACGCACCTGCTTGTGCTGCCCGAGCGACACGTGTCGAGCTTCCGGGAGATCTGCGAGTTTCCGCCGGAGGAGGCGAAGCGGATGCTCGATTTCGTCGCCGAGACCGCGCGCGAGGCCGGCCTCGACGACTATCGCGTGATCGTGAACGTGGGCGAGGGCGCCG